>JAEIGA010000835.1_pt1 | contig 45773 bp, 71 predicted proteins | sample 9270691 | NCBI WGS metagenome assembly JAEIGA01 (sample SAMN17057246, study PRJNA624740) | gut metagenome | biome: biome; isolation source: fecal sample | host: Bos grunniens | place: China: Xizang | collected 2019
AGTATGGGTTACCATTCTATAAGACTACATAAGTTAATCACTCTTACATCGTGCAGACGGAATTGAACCGACCCTCCCCAAACGATTGGTACCACCTTTAGTCTTATCGTCACCTATGATTATTTAGGTTATAAACAAATATTCTTTATTCAAAGAACTATTATCTTTCGAATCACAGTGCAAATATACAAGCAATTTTTCAAATAAACAAATTTTTTTAAAAAAAAGTTTCTGTTTTTGTTATTTTATTATGTTTCAAATTTTCTTTTATCGTGTTTAAGTTTTGACTTTTAATATTTTCTATATGTAGAGCAAGCATTTTTGCGGTTTTTTTAAAAAAATAGTCTATTGTATTATTGATAATAGTTATGAGTTTTTTCTTGGTTAAGGGTTTGTTTCTTTTATGCTTTATTTTCTCATTAATATTTAACGTGTTTAATGCCTGCATCACTGCGTAGCTCTCATAATCCCAAGACTCCACAGCTTTTTTTAAGTCAAATAATGTTTTTTTTAGTTGCCCTAATTCGGTATTTTGAAAAACTTCGTTAGGTGTGACATTAATAATAATAGTTTTAATTTCATTATAAGCCCCGTTAACTTGAGCGTCAATCTCAAATTTTTTGCTGTAGTATAAAAGTTTAGAAATAACGGAAATGTAGGGATTATCACTTAACATTAGAGTTGCTATTTTTTGGTATTGAGGCGTGGATAATGATTTTCCACTTTGTTTACATTGCCAATAATGTTCAACTTCATGTTGTATAGTGTTTTTTATATTATCTCCACATAAAACATTATTAATTATTAAAAATGTTAAATAAATAGCTTTTTCATTATACGAATAACCATTTTTATAAATATGGGGATTTGCATCATAATCTAAATAAAACTCTTCAATTGACGAGTATGTTAGTTTTTTAAGACATACATTTAAATCTTCTCTGATGGCAAAAAAAGCATTATTTTTATCCTCGTCTAAAAAGGCATATACCTTTTTTTCTATTTCTTGGGAAATTTCCACAACCTTTTTAGCTATTCCTAACTTTTCGTTTAAAAATTCTTTAAATTGATGTTCAGTTATATGAATTTTTTTCACTATATTTGACATATTGTTATTAAATACTATATTTATATATAGAAGGGAAGATTATATTTACATGCACTGGGCTCTAAAATAGAGGAATTTCGCTACCGTTTGTTATTTTGGACCGTGTATGGAGGAGTACGAGGTGAGGTACTCCTCATTTTTTGCTACTACAAATCAATATCTCCAACGATTTCAATAATTTCAGGTCTAATATTTTCTTTACAATATATTGCCTCTTGCATATTAGGGTCAAAAAAGAAATCTATATTTTGAATATCTGTAGTTTTAATTCTATATACTACATATTCTTTATTTTCAGCATCGTATTTTAATTTCTTTTTCTTCTCTATATCGGTTTCTTTTTTATAATTTTCAATTGCTACTTGTTGTAGTTCATATGCTATAGCTTGGCAATATTCTATATTAACTGCAAAATATATTCTTTCAGGGTGATAACTTAGTTTAGATAACGTCCTAGGTGATAAACCATCAGTAATTATCTTATTTTCATATTTAATAGGGGAAACATGATAAATGTATTCATATTTTTCAGATATATTAGATATTTTGTCTTGATGTCTTTTTTCAAAATACAATGTATCGAAATTGAAGTATGGTTGCATATGTGATAGATAGTATCCACACATAGACATATCACTACAAAACTTCTCTTTATCATACCTGTTATTAGGAAGAAATACAGCAATTAATTCCTCATTGTTATCTCCATTTTCTTTTCTTATTAATCCATTATATTTATCTAACGAAACATCATATTTATTAGTTGTTAGATTATATCTATTAGAAATATAGTTAATCACTTTTTCAATAGGAAATGTTGAATAATATCCCTCCATTAATGTTTTTCTATCATTATATGGGATAGATAGTCCTGCAGAACCTATTTTATTTTTAGGAGTAACAATTTGTTTCTTTTCAAAGAGATAATTAAATATTACCTCTTCAATTGCCATATTAATACGTTCATTTAATGTTTTCATTTTTTCCCATAAAAAAACACTTTTTGTATGTAACTCCAGACTCAAAAAGTGTTAAAAAAGTCCCTGTTGTAACGTTGAACAGCCCTAAATTTATGCTATATCAGGGAATAGTGGGGATTACTTTGAAAGGAGGTGTATGCTTAACCCACTATTTTGATAGGAAGCCTTTCGGTGGTTACGATTCTTACATAGTCGACTTCAGTAAGACAATAATTACTTCTTCTGTGAACCTGGCTTCTTATAACCAGGACCCTTCTTGCTAAGATTATTCTCCCAGTCCTTCACGCGACCTGCCAACTTAGCCAATTGCTTCTTTGCTTTCATTTTATTTTTATTTTAAATAGTTAATAAATAATTTTATCGCTGCAAATATACAAAAAAAAATTAATATACAAACTATTGTTTTAATTTTTTTTAATACTTCTATTGTAATTAACTATTTCATAACTAACATGAGGGTGTTCTAATTCCATTCTTCTACGGAATCGTTCTAGTAGTTCACGATGTGCATTAGTATTAGGTTCGTGGTCTAACACTAGTAATGTTTCTCCTTTTTCTAATGAGAAAAATTTTTGTATCAGGTTATCTAACAACCTAGTTGTTCTACCTGTAGCTCTTCGAGTTAATTCTATTTGATTTGGTTCCATGTGGCTTTATTTAATATATTTATAATTCTAAAACTTAATAACAGACAATAATACACAAAATAAGGTGTGGCATTGACTCCGCACCTTATATATTATTATATAGATATTTTTTTATTCATCTATATAAGGTACAGTATTTCCCGTTTCAAATACTATTGTGAAAAAAGGTTTGCTAACAAAGGTAATATCATAACATTTATTTTCTCGTGCAATAAGTGCCACCATCATTATTAGTGTGAAAACAATGGTGAAAAAATAAATAATATGAGATTTGTATTTTAAATATTGTAACATCAATTCCCTCATAATCAACATGTTTTAAAATAAATATAACATTATTTTAAAAAAATAAATAATTAATGTACTTTTTTCTCAAAAAATATTATATTTAATATAGGGAAATGTTTTTATTTTTAAAAAATATGGTAAAAAGAAAGAAAAAAGCATCTAAACATAGGAAAGTTACAGCTGACGGTAAAGTTTATTATTACTACCCCAAGAAGAAGAAACCAGGTCCTAAAAAGAAACCAGGCCCTAAAAAGAAAAAAAAGACTTCTTGGGTAAGAAGGGTGTTTGAGCCATGGCTTTTTAGGATAGTTTTATGTTCTAATAAAAAACAATCAAAATATATTGGTAGGTATCATAATGAAATTGATGTAACTGAGGCTAAAGAAAAACTTATTGAAAACAATAAAACTGTTATAATTCCCAAAAAATCATTAAATAACGGACGAGTAAATAAGAATATAGAGGAATGTGTTTTTGAGTATCTTATATTAAAAAAAGCAGAAAACAATAGTACCTCTACGGTTCATTTACCTAATAAATATGGTAAATTGGTTGAACACAAAAGTAATAAAAAGGGTTGGGTTATTTGGGATAAATTTCCCTGTTTAATAGAAGAGACGTATTGGGTATATGGCTATGATAAATCTTTAGACAGAAAAGATGTCACATGGATATATGAAAATTTAATTAAAAATAAATTATTTGGTAAATATGACATTTTAAGAGTGATATTGTATAATAATAAATTAATTATTCAAGATGATAATAATGATATTGAAATAATTATCTGTAAAGATACTTCAAATGCAATCACACTATACAATGTTCTCCAAAATAAATTTTGTAATAAAACCAAAAATGTTATATTCACAGGTGTTTTAAAAAAGAATTGTGAAAAACGCAAAGAAATATACGCACTTATACAGAAAAAGACTAATTGGAAATTAAGTGAAATATATAGGGGAAGTACAAGACATTAAAAAAGGTGGTAAATACCACCTTTTTTTTCTTTAAATCTTAACATAAAGCTTGCAACAGCAACAATCATGTTCTCTATAGTTTGAACACGGACATCTTTTATCTTCCGAGTTGTTATTACATGGGCATAAACCGTTACATCTTTCAAGTCCTCTCATAATACCATTTACGACTTTCTCATTTGGGTTCAACTGCCACCCATCTTTAATATTAGCCTTAATTTCCTCTAATGTCATATTATTTAACTTTATTAATTAGTGTTATAATTTCATTTGCTTGTTTAATTGCAATAGAAAGTGGTGAAGAATAATACTTCGAATAGTTATCATCGTTAGACTTATCCATAATACGCATGGCTTCAAACTCAAACTCAGTAAATTTAACCCCTGCGTTACATGCAAGCATAATACTTCTCTCGCCCACTCTCAACGCACCCAGTAGTTCATCATTATATTTATAAACCATTCCCCTATTAGTGATTTCCCAATTATTATCATTTGGTACATAAAGGAGAACTTTAGATAACTGATGCAACAAACCAACTTTAACTATTGACTCCAATGCAACTTGATGATTAACAGGGAGTAAAGAATTTATTTTAACTGCATACTTAGTAATATTCAATGCAGTTTCAACTAAACTTCCCCTATAAGCAAAACCTGTATCAGAAGTATTAGCAAATGGTGCATCCATAACCATATCTTCTCCACCTAATAAGGTAATAAGGTTTTCTGTCTCCTCTTTTCCAACATAGTTTTCAAGCCTTGTTTTGAAATCGGAAAAATTTTTAATAATTAAATCTTCTTGTAGCATAATCTTCATTTTTAATTAATGTTCGTTATTTGTGTGCAAATATACAAAAAATAAAAATAAATATAGCATATATTCGTCATTTTTTTTCTTATTGTCTTTTCTTTGTTTTCTTTGTTCCAGTTTCTTTTGTTTCTTTTGAGTAATTCTTTCTATAAGTTACGGAAAGATAATTTTATAATTATTTTTTTCGTTTCTAGGTAAAGGATATAAAGGATCTTTATATATAGAAGTATTAAAGTGCGAAAAAAAATGTTAAATATTTTTTAATATGTGTGTTATTTCAAAAAAGTTTTGTATATTTGCAACGAAAATCAAAACAAAATAAAATGGCAAAAAGCGGAAATATACAAATGAAGGGAAGAGTATTAGATGCTCTTTCAAATGCGAATTTTAAAGTTGAACTAGATAATGGTATGGAAATTATATGCCACTTATCAGGAAAAATGAGAATGAATTATATTAAGGTACTCCCAGGGGATGCCGTGGGAGTTGAGATGAGCCCTTATGATTTAACTAAAGGAAGAATATATAAAAGAATATAGAGCCATGTTAAATATAGAACTTATTGAAGACTATAAAGATTTAGAATTATATAATATATGTTTTATATCTAAATATTTTGAGGACTATATACCTAATAAAGATGGAGATGGTCTATTATTATGGTTTACCGATAACCCAATGACTATTAACTATAAAAATGATATAGTAGTAGATAAAGAATATTACCTATTATATATAGAGGACTTTTTGACTAAAGAAATATCAGGTATAGAAGCACTTAATTATCAACGAGATGGATGGATTGATAATTCTATTATATATAGAGGTGCATCTTATATGACACCAAACATGATTAACAAAGGTCTTGGTTGTTGGTTATATAACGAGAATAGTGATGATATTATATGTAGTGTAGATACTATATATGAAGTTATAAAAAAATTTGAAAATTATAATATTAAATTGTATAAGTTATATGAGAGTTAAATTAAAGTATTCGGACGATTTTGTTCCTGAGCTGTATAGGAACGCTAGTGGTGACCTTAATAAGGAGGTTCCTTTTAAGACACATGAGACAGATTTTTGTTATGATTGTGTAGCAGTTAAATGTGAACAGGTTGCACCTCGCGTTTATAAATACGATTTGGGTATTTCCCTTCAGATAGATGATGAGAATTTGACATTCTTGGATAATAAAGTTATATTAGATATTGACGCTCGTCCTCGAAGTTCGGTTTGGAAGACTGGTATGAGTCTTTGTAACTGTGAGGGAACTATAGATAAAGACTTTACAGGCGTTATTAGTGCATATTTTTATCATGTTTTACCTGAGATGCCTAAGTATGAGGTAGGTGATAAAGTTTGCCAAATTAAGATTGGTGCAACTATACCTATTAATTTTGTGGTTGTTGATAGTCTTGATAAGACTAATAGAGGAGATGGTGGATTTGGTTCCACAGGACGTTAAAAAAAATGTGTATGGGAAAGATTAATAAAATCGGTTATTCTTTAAAGGATGTTGCCGTAGTTCAGGCACCTATAAGTTATCAATTGCATAGAGGTGATGTTTATCCGTTTAATAATACATGTAACAGAGAGACATATCCCATCTTTGTTGCACCTATGGCTGCTGTGACTGATGAGGTGAATTATAAAATTTGGATTGAAAACAAAGTTACTCCTATAGTTCCTCGTTCAGTACAGGGTAGATTATCAATTGATGAGCGACTAAAGATTTCTAATGAGACTTTTGTATCATTTTCACTTTCTGAGGTTGAGACTCTATTCGAAGAGGATAGATTTAGAAAGGTGAATGATGATGATAATGATGTCTTCTATATTTGTATAGATATAGCACATGGCACATTAAGTGCTCTTTATAGGATTTGTCATCAAATAAAGGCTAAGTATTGGGACAGAGTTGTTATTATGACAGGAAATATTGCAAATCCTAATGCTTATTTAGATTATTGTCGTGCAGGTATTGATTATGTTCGCTGTTCTGTAGGCACAGGTTCTCGTTGTACTTCATCATGCGCAGTTTCGATTCATTATCCAATGGCAACGCTTCTTGATGAAATTAATACAATAAGGAAAAATATGAATATTGCTGAACTTTCAACGGTATATGATATTTTTAAAGAGACTAAGGTTATAGCCGATGGTGGCATTGGTTGGTATGATGATATTCAGAAGGCTCTAGTTTTGGGTGCTGATTATGTAATGATTGGAAAACTTTTTGCTGAATGCGAGGAGGCTTGTGGTGAAGTAGGATGGGCAACATCAATGGAGTCATTTGCCAAGGGTGATTATCTTGATAATAAGGGTATAAAACGTTTGACTAAAGATTATGATGACTATGGTGGTTTGTTTATTGCAAATACCGAAAACCATCCCTCTGAATTTAAGCAATACAGAATGTATTCAGGCATGTCCCACAGGTCTATGCAAAAGATTACAGGAGGTGATGGTAAAAAGGTTAGTGAGGGTATATGTAAACCCGTAGAGGTAAAATATTCAGTTAAACAGTGGATAACTAATATGGATAGTTATTTGCGTAGTTGTATGACGTATACTGATAGTTTCACGTTGGATGATTTAAAAAGAGCTGAGGTTATTATCTTAGGGGGTAGTGGAGATTCAGTATATAGAAAATAAGTTTAATTTTAAAATTATATAAATTATGGAAAAATTTTGTGTTTTTTGTGGGAATGAGACAAATGAGTTAGGTATTTGTAGTGAAACACATTCTTTTAAGAAAATGTGTGTTAATTGTCAGTATGTTAAACATGGCGAACATACTTATTATTGTTGTAATGATGATAATATGGCTGATACTAAAAACAAAATGATTGAAGCTGCTAATAGTGTTGCGGGCGGTTATAATTTCAAAATTGATGTTGATCCACAATTGCCGTTGAAGAAACCTACTGCTAAATGTCAGCGATGGCAGTTGGGTGATTTTATGGTTGAGAATTTCAAAAACATGTTTAATTAAAAAAAATAAATAAAATGAAAGTAAAAAGTATATATCATACTATTGAGACTGAGTTTGAGGGTAAGACCTATACTATAATGGTTTATGGTGAGCTCAGTGAGGTTAAAGAGGTTAATGGTTATTATATTGTACCAGTTAAATATAACGCTAAAAACATGAAGCCTAAGCAGGTTGAGTTTGATAAGAAACAGTGTGTTCCTGGTTTTAATCAATTCTACTCTCGAACAAGAGAGTTTAATATGGGGTGGGCTATTTGTGCTGAGCCTGATACGTTTAACTATGAGCAGGGTGTAAAGATATGCAAGAGGCGTTTTTCTCGTTCTCCTATGACTACACAAAATAATAGATTCTTAACTGAGGATATGTGTAAGGCTATAGTAAAGAATGAAACTGCGTATATTAATGACCACATTAGTGATTTTCTTCCAAAAAATCAAATAAATCTTGACGATGATGAGCTTATGTGTGATGTTGATATCATTTTGGATATTAATGACTTTGCTAAATATAATAAGCAAGTTGCCAAGGAGTCTTGTGGTAAATTTTTCATGGTAAAAGATGAGTGTAAGAATTACAATGCTCCACAAAACACTAAAAATACTAACACAGATAGCAATAGTGGACGTAGATTCTGTAAATATCATGATGATATTAATTGTGGTGACATAGTGACGTTCAATAATGGGGATGATATTTTCTTAGGCATTTATAAGGGGAAGGTTTATGATAGATATAATGGTTCGTTTTTACGCACAGAGTTTTATTTTTTAGCACCTATTTCAGAGAACGGTCTTATTGACCATGATAGGACCAAGTTTTTTGATAGTCTACATGATTCAACTCAGACATTTATCAAGGCTGATAGTGATGGGGTGAAATTGGTTAATGATTACCTAATGGGTGCGCATAATAAGGCATGGGATTCTGTTAACAAACGTTTTAAATTGGTTTTTTAAGGAATGGATACTATTCAGAAAGTGAACGTTTTTGATAAAGAATTGGCCTTGATAAAGGATAATAAAATCAAAAAGTTTACCAAAGAAATAATTAAATCTGCAGATGACTGGTTCTTTTTAGAACCAGCATCATCTTCAGGTAAATATCATCCTAAATTTGCACGAGAGGCAGGAGGATTGGTTCTACATACTAAAGCTGTAGTATATTTTTTAAAAGAGTTATTGAGGAGCGAATTGTATTCAATAAATGAGTATGAAAAAGATATGCTTATACTTTCTGCAATAGCTCATGATATTAAGAAGTACGGCGAAAAAGAAAACACGGGGCATACTTTAGCCAATCATCCCGAGCTTGCAGTTAAATATGTAACCAATATAAATAAAAATGGTAAATTTGTAAATGATGATGATTTATCATATATATGCAAGTGTATCTCACGACACATGGGAGTTTTTGGCGATGATAAACCTGAAAGCGAAGGCGAAAAATTGTTGCACATTTCAGATTTACTAGCAAGCAGAAAAGAGATTGATATTGAGTTTTCTAAAGAGGAAAAGAAAACAGCAACTCCATCGTTAGATGAGTATATTGTTGATTTTGGAAAACATATTGGCAAACCTATTAGAGAAGTTCCTATTGATTATTTAGAATGGGCTATAGGAAACGTGACAAAGAAGCCTGTGTTTTTAAGTTTAGCTAAACAAGTTTTAAAAGAAAATAAAAATGAAGAGAGTAACAAGTAGAAATGATTTTAACTCAGAGGTGAATAAGGGCAACGTGTGTCTTAAGTTCGGTGCTGAGTGGTGTGGGCCATGTGGAATGTTGGCAGAAATTATTGAGAACATAGAGTCGAATTACAATAATGTCAATTTTATTGAAGTTGATGTAGATGATTTCGATGACGAAACTCTATTTGATGAATATAAGATTAAAAATATACCAGTTCTATATTTTATTAAAGACGGGTTAATTGGGAATAAGACCGTTGGTTTGATTAGTGAAGATGTTTTAAATAATTACATAACTGAAATGATTAACAATTAATATGGGAGATTTTACAATTAATACAAGTGTTAATAATACTGTCTCAACAGAGCCACCATATGAAATGGTAAATCATCCATCTCATTATAATAAGTATGATATTGAAGTTATCGACATGATGCGAAAAATTTGGGGTGATGAGGCTACTATGATATGGTGCAAACTGACAGCATTTAAATACCGCATGAGATTAGGGGAGAAACCTGGCAATTCTATTCAGCAGGACTTAGATAAGGAAAAGTTTTATCTTTCATATTATAAAGAGTTAAAAAGTGCTCTCAATTATAGTAAAATTAACAAAGAAAGCAACATTTAAGTTGCTTTTTTTCTTGTTTTAAGAAATTTTTTGTATATTTGCAACAGAATAAAAAAAAAATAAAATTTATATGTTAAAATTTTTAAACACTATGAAAACTAATTACGAGAAGTTCCAAGTGCGCGGAGCTATTAAGGAGATTATGAGAAATTATGGCCTAAGAACTATTTCTCTTGCTAATTATTACAAGTTTCTTAATGTAGAACCTGAGATTAAAAATGTCCACTCTATTAAGTACGATATAATGAATGGATATATTAAGGTTCATAAGTACAAGGAGAATAAGAATGATATGCGAAGTGGAGAACCTTTTGATACAGTAGATATTAATACATATCATGCAGTTTATAATGCAATTGTCAAAATTCTCAATAGTGAGAACATTATTCCTAATAAAGTTAAGAGAAATATTTTAGTTAAAGTGAGTCGATAAGTCATGACATTTAATGAATTTAAACAGGAAATTAAGAATATCATCATCAGAGTTCATGGTAGGGGAATTATTGATTCAGAATTAGCCAAAAAGGTCATTAATGATATTTCCCTAAGATGTGTTGATGTCGATAATAATGATGAATATTTCTTACCATTATTTGAAGGCAATAAAAGCCCAATTGAGGCTATAGAAAGTCTTAGATATAATGAGGACGAGCTATTCAGAACTATTGATTCATTCTCAGATGAACTTTTACTTAAAGAGATTGAAAATCGAGGGTTAGATAAATATGTAATAGATGATGCATATACTTCAGATCTGGAGGATGAGTTATGTACTAGGTGGGACCGTATAATGATTAAACCCAATGAGTTAGATAGGGATGAGTTGTTAGACTTACTTAACATTACTGAGAATGATATTTGTGCTAAAAACTCCATAAAGGATAGTATTTGCCACATGTTAGGATATAGCAATTCATTTGCATATAATAAAACAGAGATTTTAAATGAATTAAAAAGAGTACTTTAATGTATAAATATGTTATAATTTCTGCAGCGGGAGAGGGGTTGCGTTTGGGAGGTGATATTCCTAAACAATTTATTGAAGTTGATAACGAACCTATATTCATAACAACCATAAAGAAATTTAATATCAATTGCGTTGATAGAATTATATTGGCTATTCCTAATAATAAAACGTGGAATAGTTATGTATATAAAAATATAAGTTTTTTCAATCTAAGAAATGTTGAGATTATTTACGGAGGTTCTTCTGCTGAAGAAACAAGATGGTTAGCATTAGAGTATATTGAGAATTCATATAAAATTAACGATGATGATGTTATTATTTTTCACGATGCTGTTAGACCTAATGTTTCATTTGACTTAATATGTAAATGTATTCAATCGTGTGAAGAGAAAGGGACTGCTATTCCATATATAATATGCAAGGACAGCATGTGTGAGGTAGTTGATGGCTGTATAGTAAAACACGTTGATAATTCAAATAAAATAAGACTTCAAACACCACAGGCGTTTAGGTTTAAAGAAATAAATGAATCTTATAAAAGAGCTAAAGGTGATAAGTGGTTGGGATCACCTGTTTTAACTTATTCTCAATATTATAGTAATATTAACTTAATTTTAGGGGATGAGGTTAATTTTAAAATAACCACAGAGGATGATTTAAGAATGTTTAAAAAAATAAAAGTTTAATATGTTGAAGTTGAAATTGGATATTCCACAGTCGTGGTTTAATGCAGAGGTAAGAGGGGAACATTTTGTAACTAGAGAGAAAAAGGAGATATGGGCTTATCAGTTGGACATGCTATATGTAGTACAAGAGATTTGTAAAAAGTACAACATACAGTATTGGGTTGATGGTGGTACTCTTCTTGGTGCAATTAGGCATGGTGGTTTTATTCCGTGGGATGATGATATTGATATTATGATGCTTCCCGAAGACTATGATAAGTTTAATAAAGTGGCAGCTAATGAGCTTGAGGAACCATATTTTCTACAGACCGATTGGGGGGATGATGTATATTTTTGTCATACAAAAATAAGGCGCTCAGATACTACTGCAATTCTTTCAAAAGATGTACCTGCTAAGTTTGAGTTTAATCAGGGTATTTTTATTGACATTTTTCCTATGGATTTTGTCCCTACTGATAACGAGGATGAATACAGAAAATATATAGACCATCTATGGATGATAAAAAGTGAAATGCTGTTAGCAAGAAGTAGGCATTGGTTATATGAAAGAGATAATGCCGAGAGTAAACAAAGTGCTATGAATTTACGAGATAAATTTGAAAGTCTTAGACGTAAATATACTAATAAGACTAATACTGTAGCAAACTTATCATTACCTACGCTAAAGAAAAATATTCGTAAAGAGTTGTCTGAGTTTGATGAGACTCTATATGGACGTTTTGAAATGTTAACCGTACCAATTCCATCAGGTTGGGATAGTATCCTAAAACGACTATATGGTGACTATATGACCCCAGTACCAGGGGGTTCAAATCATGGTGACATATTATTTGATACTAAGATATCATATAAAGATTCACCAATTTTATATAGATAGTAACTTATGAATAATAATTTTTTCTATAGGAGGGAGTATATTTCCCTCCTATCTTCGGGAACACTTTATCAACTTTTTCCATGGATGTCAGGCGACTGGGAGGCAGATAAAGAATCTTTTATACAATTATACAAAGAGAAACTTTTATAGAAATGAATAATTTTTGGTTAATATTACTACTTATATATCTAAGTTCAACACTTTTAGATTTTATTTTGTTTAGTAGTGGAGATACGCTTAAAAAACACCCTGCTACTTGTTGTGTTATAATGCTCATGCCAATTGTAAATACATGGTTTTTTGCAAGTACTATATATGGTTTAATTTTAGATTACAAAAAAGAAAATGGTAGTGAAAGTTGATGTTGATGGCGTATTGAGGGATATGCTTTCAGCAATGTGTGGTATATATAATGCTGTATATAATGATAATATACAGCCATGCGATGTGAAAGATTACGATGTAGATGTTTCTTTTCCTAAATGCAAAGAAAAAGATGGAATATCTGCTAAGTATGTCTTTTTCAATGAGTATGAAGATGAGGTTTATAATTGTGCAAATGCTTTACCTAAAGCAAAAGAAGCCATGGATATTCTCCATAACTTAGGCTATCATATTATTATAGTTAGTCATCAAGAAAGTGTAGGCAACAAAACTGATACATTATATTGGTTGGAAGAGCACGGTATATACTATGATTCAGTCTGTTTCACGAAAAATAAAGATGTAGTTAAAGGTGACATAATTATAGATGATAATCCTGAATTTTTAGACCAAATCACAGATGAAGGTTGTAGAAAAATATTAATTGATGCACCTTATAATGAAAATTGCACAAAATACGAAAGATTTTACAGTTTATATGACTTTGTTAAAACTTTGGCATGATATTTGTACAATTTTACTACGAAATAATAAATAATAAAAAAAAGTAAAATATGTTTGATTTTTTTGATTTGGTGTTTAATGCGCCTACACGTTTTGAAAGAAGTTTATTTAACACTCTTAACTATGATGATTTTTATCATCAGCTTTTACCAACAAGCCTTAAAAGTTTTAAGGATAACAGAAGTTGGGTGGAGTCCGATAAGACATGGGATTTGTATATAAATGCACCCAAGGCCGAAATAACATTTGATGATGAAGTTATTGAGATTGAATATAATTTTAAAACTAAGAATAGTACTTCTACAATACACAAAGTATTAAGTTACCCTGAAAACTCTATTCCCGAGACTGTTAACGCAGTGAAAAAGGATGATAATACTATTGTAATCTCTATTAGTAAGGCAATCATAGATACCCCTAAGAAAAAGAGAATTACGGTTGAGTAGTTAGAAAAAAAATAATGGTAGGTATTTCCTGCCATTATTTTTGAACTTTTTAATTTTTAAAAATATTTATTAATAAAATAAGATTATTTAAAAACTAATATTATGAATATGATTTATTATTATTTTCTCCGTGCTATTAATAAATTTGGGGAGATGCAGACGATGGGCGTGAACAAAAAGAAATAGCTAAGTTCATGCCTTATTTTTTTCTACAAATTTACACTTTCTTTAATATCACTTACTACTGAACATTGTATTGTTCTATAGTATGGTTTTGTACCATACATTGTATGCTCATTATCGTAGTTAACACGTCCGTCATCGGTTACAATAAAAAATTCCATATGATCGGGGGTTACCTGCAATCCGATATAATCACCTCTTTTAATATCAGAGTTACAACTTTCCAATTCTTTCTCTAATATATTAAATTCCAATTTTCCCACTTTAACATAATAGCCTTTAATAGTTTTACTATCGTATGTTTTTAATTCAGCTTGGTTAAGATCATAAATAACATTTAATTCTACTGGCGTTTTGAATTTAATATTTGAAAAATTGGCTTCTTTATAGATATCATTAGTGTTAGTTCTCTCTAAATCAACCTCATAAAGTACAACTGTTTGGTTTATGACTTTATTTATATATTCCATTGCAATTGAACTCTGAAAATTGAATTGTTGCTCAGAAAAAAATAAATTATTTCTGTTTATAGGATTTTTTCTTTTTATTTTAGAAGTATCTACTTTCATTATAATATACATTTATTTATAAATATCGTTTAAAAAAACAAAAAGCCACTTTTTAAGTGGCTAAAATGGTTAAAATGCTTCTTTCACGAGGGATTTATAAATTTCATTTTCTTTGGGCAACCTGTTTTTGATATAATTTGTTATTTGTCTAAATAAATTATGGAAATTAATATTGGTATACCCCATTTCTTCTAACTCCTCATATGTCTTATTGTCTATGAAGTGAAGTTTCCATATTATAAATGTTTTATCACCGTATTTATTAAGGACTGATTCGTTTATAATGTCATAAATATTATATTTAGTATCATTATAAACCTCATCTATAACGTCACTATTTTCGTTAAGGTCTGACATTTGTGGTATATATTTTGATTTGCGGAATTTTTTTCTTGAATTATTAGCAAATGCAGCCCAAAAATAGCTTATTATACTTTCCTCGGTCATCACTTTCCCTGATAAAGCAGTGCAACATTTTAAATATGTATCACCAAACACATCATGGTCAAATTTTAGATTAATTTTAGAAGAAGCACTCATAAAATTACGTTGAATTTCATAGTATTTTTCATTTAAGATTCTTTCTAATGAAACTACTTCCATAACTATAAATATATAATAGTTTATTTTTTTTAACGCAATATTGACATAATGTCATCTTTTTTGATAATGAGGATCTTATCTGGTATCATGCTGCGAACCATCTCATTTGGTACATATTGTTTTAAATCAAAAACAAATCCTTCCTCACCCACCATATTAGCATATTCATTTATAACATCGTTAGCATTTATTTCCCCATCTTTATCAGCAAATAAAACCAACATATCATCTAACTTATGAATATTTTGTTTAAGAATTAATTTTAATGTTGAATTAATAAACTTTTCGGTCATACCGCTTCCGCCAAAGTAGGTATCAATTAATGAAGTTGCGGTATTAAGTGCTCGTATTTTGAATTCTGATATTTTCATATTTATTTTCTATTTTTAAGTTGCTTATATTCATCAAATGTTAAATCTGAGTAGTTTTTAATATAGTCATTGAGTTCCATCATGTTCCTAGCATTTTCATCATCTATTTCTTTATTTGCCGAAACTATGATTTCACGTATTCTATCCATCTTGGATACTGCTACATGATTAGTGTTTATTTTCCATTTAACATTGCGCAGCATTTCTTCTTGTATCATATTTTGAAGCTCTGCATTCAATTTCAAATATTCAACATCAACTGACAATTTTTCAGCAACTTCAGGTTTTACATTTTTTGTTAAACCATCTAATTCCCCTAAGTAATCTCTTTGCTGTGTTTGCTGAGGTTGTGACTGCTGCATCTGATTTTGTAGATTTTGGTATTGTGCTATAGTAGCATCTAATTGTCTTTTCATATCATTTTCAGACATCGGTATTTGATGCTGTGGAACTACTGATTGAAAAAGAAGTGGGTCTTGACTGAAAACAAAATTATTCATATGTGTATCACTTTTAAAAGGAAATATTTGTTAAGTAATGGTAGTGGATTTCTCCACTACCATTTTTTTTTAATTAAGCACCTGTAGTAGCTGCTACTGGAGTACAAGGTGTAAAACTTGGATAACCTGTTACTGTTGGTGTGCTTGGTAATACAAGTTCGCCCTGAATCATTCTGCAAGTTCTACGAGCTAAATTAAAGTCACCTACGAGAGCTACATTATCAATCTTAGTGTTAATAAGAGCATCCTGATAAGGTCTAATAGCTGCCATTACGTCAACTTTCTTCTCCACCTCATTAATTTTAGCGATTAGTTCATCTTTGGAATCTCTTTGTCCTTTGTAGAGGGCGAAAGAATCATCCACATGCTGTTTGTAAAGAGCGAATGAACTATCTGTTCCCATTTTGTAGAGGCTGAAAAATTTTGAGTTCAAATCGTTTTGTGTTGCCATTTGACCCTCATAATACTGCTTTGTTAGTTCGATGTAGTCCTGACACTCTTTCCTCTCATTATAAAGAGGACCGAAAGGTACTGAACCTGCCTCTGCTGTACAATTATTACCACCTAAGATATTGTTAAATAAACCACTCTTAAGTGCAAGCAAGCCTGCTAATGATGTACCGATGATACCAGTTGTGAGACCTGCGTTTGCTTTTGCATTTGATGCATACTTCTCATGATGACAAGTGTTCTCCATTACTTCTGCCATAGTTTTAATAGTTTTTTTAGTTAATAGTTATTCTGTTAAGAACGTTCTTACACTAATAAGCATATAACATTTTTATAGACAATTTTTTATTAAAAAAAAATACAAATAATAAAAAAAAAATTGTATATTTGCAAAAAAATAAGTTATCATGTTTGAATATAACGTACATAAAAGCATAGAGGCTAAGGCTATTGTCGGGCAGTATAAACAATTCTCCGATATTTATAAAAAAAATTTTTCATATCCAAGATTTATTGGTTCATGTGTTGCATTATGTAGAATTTTGAAGTCTACGAGTTATGAGGATTTCGCTGAAAAGTATTTTACATATGCTGAGCAGAATAAAAATTTACCTATAATTCTAAGAGGATTAACCAAAGATGAATTTTATGATTCAGCTGTTAGATATAAAAAATTGGCGGATATGAGTGTCCCCAATAATAATATTCCTCTGGAAACCTTTTACCATGATTTAACATGTCATGTTTTTACTGAAACATATGATGGGCATATAGAAAAGGAGGTGCCATTGTTTAATTACCTAAAAAATACATTAAAATTAAATGTAAAATTCCCTGAAACTGTTGATGATGATGTAAAAACAGGTGTTGATATTTTTATATGTAATGAAGATAATCAACCAATAAAAGGAATCCAAATTAAACCATCATCATTTTTTATTGGATTTAGCAAGGGTGTTAAAGAAGATATTATTGAAGACAATCAAAGTTTAGTTAAAAAATATTTTACTGCTAAAAAGGAATATAATATTGAAACATACTATTGTATATATGATGATAAGTTCGGATGGGTTTTTAATAATGAAAGAAATAAACTCACGTTTAGATTAAATCATATATATGATATTAATAGTTACAGCGAAAATAACTATAAAAAATTAGTAATTTTAACTGAAGGAGAATATAAAAGCGGTACCAAAAAGCCATTATTCTTTAAAAATAGTAGTTTTTTAAAGAAATTATAATTTTTACAGAAAAAAATTTGTTTTTAAAGAAAAAATGTGTTATCTTTGTGGCACAGAAACCTAAAAAAAGTTAAAATATGCGTTATCAAGGTAGCAAAACTAAAATGAGCAAAATCATTAAGAAAATTGTGGAAAACAATATTTCAGATAATGAGTGGTATGTGGAGCCGTTTGTTGGTGGTTGTAATAGCTTTTCATCAATCAAACACAAAAAGAAAGTAGGCTCAGATACTAACAAATATATCATCGCTCTATGGAAAGATATACAACAAGGCAAATTTATAGCCCCTAATGTTGTTACAGAGATGCTATACAATGATATCAAATTAGATTATGAAGAGCAGACTAATGTTTACCCCGATTCCCTTATTGGATATGTGGGTTTCGCCTGTTCCTATGGCTCAGGATGGTGGAACGGCTATGCTCATTATAATGAAAAGAAAAAGGAAGACCATATTAAAGAGGCTCGAAATGGTCTAATTAATCAGGTTTTTAACTTTAATAATCTACATGAAAGTATTTTCTTAAATGTTGATTATCAGGACCTTATATTAACAGAAGAGTCATTTATATATTGCGATCCACCATATCAGAATACAAAGAAATATGTAAACGATTTCAATAATACTGAGTTTTGGCAGTGGTGTCGTAAACAAATACGTAGTGGGCATAAAGTTCTAGTTAGTGAGTACAATGCACCTGATGACTTCATTTGTATTTGGAGTAAGGAGATGCAAGATGGCATGGGTAACAGTTCTAATAAAAAGGTAGAAAAACTTTTTATACACATATTGCAAATCCCACTTTTTAATTTAGATTCAATTAATGTTAAACATAAATTAAATTTTTGGAAAAATGAAAACAATTTTTAAGTATGAAATCCCCGACAAGGGAGTAAACACGGTGAAGATGCCTAAGAATCATATTGTTCTTACAGCTCAATGTCAGTATGGAACAGTAAAAATTTGGGCTATTGTTGATTCAGATGATACTAATCATCGAGAGGTAACATTTCATGTCATCGGTACGGGAAAGCCTATTCCTGAGGGCGTGAAGTTAAATTACGTTGCAACAATTCAGACATTTGCAGGTTCTGAGGTTAATCACTTATTTGAGGAGGTTTAGGCATGAATACAACAGGTTTAATTGTAGCTATTTTCGTATCATTCATCTTCGTTATTAAACTAGTTCTGTCTTTTATAGGAATAGATACAGATGTTGGTGATATTAGCACCTCTGACTTCGGAATGGATTGGAGCGACTTCTTTTCTTTGAAAGGATTTTTGAATTTCATGTTTGGTTTTTCTTGGTCTTGGGCTTGTTTCGGGATGGATAATGGCATGTGGATATTCAATATATTTGTAGGTTTTTGTTGTGTTGCTATTCTTTTTTATTTATATAAATATATGAGTAAATTGGAGGTGGAAAGTACAAATGAGCCTAAAACAAATTTGGTTAATAGATATGGAAGTGTATATACAGTATATTCCGACCATGAATCATCTGAAAATGGAGTAAAATTTGCTGCTCAAATTGTTTATAATGGCAGTATGTCCATGATAGAGATGTATACACATGATAATATTAGTGTTGGTGATACTATTATTGTTGATGAGGTAACAGAAAATGGTATCATTAAAGCAAAAAAGATTTAACATTTATATATAACTTATAAAAATTATGGAAATTACAAATTTAGGTATTCTTATTTGTGCTATTGTAGCACTAGTTGTTTTGTCAGCTATTTTTGTCGTTAGTCGTTATCGTAAGGCTCGTCCTGATGAGATTCTTATTAAGTATGGTAAGGTGCGTGGTAACAAGGCTGCTCAAATTGTTAGAGGTAATGGAGCCTTTGTATGGCCAATTATTAATGCTTATGAAACCATGTCTCTTAGACCAATTCAGCTCAATTTGGACTTTAAGCAAGCTATTTCAAAGGAGAATATTCGTGTAGATGTTCCTTCTAATATTGTAGTTGCAGTATCTAGTGACCTCGATTTGCAGCAGCTTGCAGTTGAGCGACTATTGGGTATGTCAATTGACGAGCTTAAGCGCCTTATTGCTGAGACAGTGTACGGACAGATGCGTATTGTTATTGCTCAGATGTCTATTGTAGAGCTTAATAGTGACCGCGAGACATTCCAAAAGAAGGTGATGGAGAACGTTAGTAATGAGTTGAAGAAGTTTGGTCTTGAGCTAAAGAATATTAATATTCAGGATATTAGAGACCACGCTAAGATTATTGAGAATCTTGGACAGCTTGCTACTGCTACTGCAGAGAAGGAGGCTCAGGTCAATATTGCAACACAGAAGCAAGAGAAGATGATTAGTATTGCAGAGCAGTCTCGACTCGAGGAGACTAAGGTTGCTGATACTATTAAGGATAAGGCTATTGCCGTTGCTGCTGCTGAGAGAGATAAGCAGGTTGGTGTCGCTGAGGCACGTTCAGAACAGGCTGCACGAATTGCTAAGGCAGAAGCTGAGCAGGAGGTTAAGGAGGCTAATGCGCGAAAGGAGTCTCAAATTGGACAGAACCTCGCAGAGCAGGAGATTGCTGCATCTAATTCTATGCTTGAGGTGAAGAGAGCAGAAGCTGAGAAAGATGCTATTCTTGGTAAGAATACAGCTAAGGAGGATGTTGCTGAGTCTGAGGCTAGGCTTGCCGTTAAACAGGCCAACGCAAATATGACCGCACGTGTGGGCGCAAATACAGCAGCAGAGGAGGTTGCACTGTCTGAGGCAAAGCTTGCCGTTACAAAGGCTGAGGCAACCCGAAAGAAGGGTGAGGCTGATGTTATTGCAGAGCAAAGTATTTTGAAGAAGAAGGAGCAGGAGCAGAGAGATGTGGAGATGGCTCGTGCTGAGCGTGTAGAGGCTAAGTATAAGGCAGATAATATCATCCCTGCACAGATGAAAAAGAAGGAGGTTGAGGTTAATGCTGAAGCAACTAAGGCAAAGGCTATTATTGAAGCAACAGGTGAGGCTGAGGCTATTAAGGCTAAAGCACTTGCTGAGGCAGAGGCTATCCGCCTAAAGGGTGAGGCAGAGGGTGCTGCTAGAGCTGCTCTACTAAAGGCAGAAGCAGATAATTTTGCACAGATGCTTGAGGCTTCACAGTTGCACCCTGAGATTGCAGTACAGTTTAAGATGGTTGATAACTATGTTAAGATTGCTGAGCATCAGGCAGATGCATATTCTAACCTTAAATTGGGCGATGTTAAGGTCTATGGTAATGCATCAACTGCGGGTGATTTTATGGAGAAGCTCATGCACTCTATTGCACCAGTTCTTGATATCACACGTTCAATGCCTCTTCCAGGTAAGCTACAAAAGGTTCTTTCTGAGGAGACTCCTACAGATGTCGTTTTTGATAATGTAGAGGATAATAGAAAGCTTCTTAAGGACTAAAATAAGAAAGAGAAGGTTTTTTTAGCCTTCTCTTTTTTCTAAAATAATCACAAGACAAAATATGCGTAAATTATTTATTTTTTGTTTAGTAATAATATTTTCCGTTAGTTGTGCAACACATTATACATTGTTTAACTCATATAGTGGAAAATTTTATAAAAATGAAGTTGATTCAATATGTAGAGTAGAGAAAATACCGTACATCAATGAAAATTTGTGGGTAGTTTTTTATTTAATGGACCACGAGACACAAAACGGTATCAAACAATATACCTATATTAGAAAATTCAAAAATAAGGACAATAAGGACGTTGAACAAGCATTTATTGCTATAGATTTGGATTCCTTGTATAAGTTTACTAAAAGGACTCTCATCAAAGAATAATAGCCCAACATTCTAATATTTTATTACAATCATCGTAGGGAAGTATGCAGCAGCCATTATTGCCAAAGCTACTTCCCCAACTATTTAATAATATGAGTCCCTCTGTATTATACCCCACACATGTAATAGCATGCCCGCCTTGAAAATTATCGCCATTCCAAAAATCAATTCCATCCGCATTATATACAGGAAGTGCCATAATACATGGTCCATTCATGAATATACTATTTTTAATTGCTAAATGACTATTTAAACGTCCATACGCTAATATTCTCTCTCTATTATTATCACCTTTTGAACAATATCCTATATTTTTAATATATTTCAACGCATCCCTTATTTGCATACCGTCGGTTTTAGGTTGCCTATTATCATATATATCATCTATATGTAGCTGATAAACAATATTGTTTAATTTTTTATCTACTTCTATTATCGTTGAAAGAGAGTACGGTACACATTTCTGTGTATCCCCTTGATTCTTTGGATATATATCTAAATATTCAACAAAATTATAATCATTTGGAATATTTTCACTTTTTTCGAATCTTGAGTCTAATATAATATCGTTTTCATCCTTTTTAGACTCTATATAACCACTATTAAACATAATATTTATTTTTTTTAATAAAAAAGCACAATAGAATTATGCTATTGTGCTTTAAACATTTTTATGTGATTTATTAGAATGTACCACAGCTAATAGTTGTAATTCTTCTTAAAGTATAACCCGAATTTCTACCATATTCATCAAAACCAATCATACTTACAATAGTATTACTATCATCTCCTTCTGTTACACAAAAAGTACCGTTTTCCTCATTAATATCCTCGCGATCTAGTATCTTACTTAAAGTAACATAGTTGTCATCATCTATCTCTAGGCCCTCACCGCATGCAACGTTTAAAGTAAGACCCGACGCGCCAGTATTAGCACTACCACCACCTGTCAAGCCACTACCTGCAGTAACACCTGTTATAGTACCCTTATAAGTTTCACTCTGTAATGCAGAATTTGCCTTTCCAAGAGAAGTCTGAACGTCACTTGCGAGATCATCCTTAGGAATACCACCTGATGGCTTGGTATATTTACCATCAGCAAGGTCATATGCGCTCTTAACGGCTTTTGGAGTTGCTGCAGTAGTTTCATCAGTACTATTTGTAGCACTTGACAACTTGGTTACACCATATGCAGCAGTGGTTGCTGAAGGTATATTAACTGAGCCACTTGTACCAAGAGATACGTTATTAGCTTTAACCTCAGTAATAGTACCTGTATTCTTTGTATATCCTTCATCAGCATGATTACCCCAACTAAAAGCCGTAGCACCAGAGGTGGCATTATTTCTTATGGTCTCTAAATCTTCAATTGTGTTTTGCTTTGTTCCAATACTCTGATTTAATACATCCACGATATCTGCATTATCTTTCAATGCTGCTGCCAACTCATCAAGTGTATTAAGGGCTTCAGGAGCACCATCAACAAGAGCGGCAACTTTCTGATCCACATAACCCGTAGTTGCATATTGGCTATGATAATGTGATGCTGCCGCTGCTGCTCCATCTTGATACGTTTTATCTTTCAGGTCACCATCATATAGCACAGATACACCAAGTCCACCTTTGTTAGTTGCAGCTGTACCTTTGATTTTTATGGTACCACTCGTAGAACCACTATTAGCACTAATTTCATTACTACCTTCTACAGTCGCCAAACCATTTGAGGCTTCAATAGTAACGCCTGTTATAGTACCTTTATATTGTTCAGTTTTAAGATATGATGTATCCGCACCCTCAGGGAGGAATTTTACAATCTCATTATCACTGTTTCTAATAAAGAGTTTCTCATCATCCGCTTTTGCACCTACTGCAATCTCACCCAACTCCAAATTTGAAGGAGATGGAGTTTTACCACTAGTTGTTGTGTAGTAATGTTGAATGTGTAATCTTTTGTTTTCTGCCATTTTTTTAATTTTTTTAGAATATATTATATATTTATAGTTTTAGTCGTTTCACATAGAAAAAATAATATGCGCATGACTTATCTTATTAATCTCATAGTAAAAATGAGATTTTTTTAAAAAAAGTACATACTTATTTGAATAATTTTTTGTATATTTGCGAAGAAAAATGAAAAAAGTGGTAAAATATTTTTCAGTAGTTGATTTTAAGAAGTATATGGCATCTATTGGTTATGTTTCGCACGATTATAATCAATTTGAAACCGTTATAGAACGCATTAACAATAATGATTTATGTGTTATTTCAATAGGCGAACCTAGTGAGTGGTTATGTGTTGATAATAACATAGATTTATGGGCTAATGGTGTGAATAATCATTGGTTACCATCTACAGATGCAGTTCTAAATATTGAATTTGCTGATTCATCTGATAATGGTTTGAAATATAAAAATGAAATGACTAATGAACAAGCCATGGAAATAATTCAGCATGTATTGAATAATGAAAATAAAAATACATTTATAATACATTGTAGTGCAGGGATTTCAAGAAGTGGGGCAGTGGCTGCATGGTTATATGAATATTTTAAAAATAGGGATATTGATGTTATAATTGAGCCATCCTACCCTTCAACACCTAATTATTATGTTAAAAATAAACTAAAGGAGATATATAATGATAGTTGTCAAAGTAATTAACGGAAATATTGAAAAAGCACTGAGAGAATTTAAGAGAAAATGTCTCAGCACAAAATTAATGAATGAAATACGAGACAGACAATTTTACACAAAGCCATCTGTCATAAAAAGAGAAAAAATAAACAAGGCTAAATACGTTCAAAAGAAATATAGAAATAATGAGTAATGTTAGAATTGTAGAGACTGATTTGCTTAACCTTAACTGTGATATTATTTGTCAACAAGTTAATTGTCAGGGAGTTATGGGTGCAGGTTTAGCTAAAAGTATTAAAACTAAGTATCCTGAGGTATTTTGGGAGTATTTGAACTTTTGTGATATATTCAAATATGATGGTGATTTGTTAGGAAGATGCGAAATTATTAAATTGCAAAAAACAGATGACTATAGTCCTAAATATGTAGCCAATTTATTTGGTCAGCAATTTTATGGGCGTGACAAAAAACAATATACGATATATAATGCTCTTGAAAATGCATTAATAGAAATGCGTCAATGGTTAAGCGAACATGTAGAAAAAGATAAAATTATTGTTGGAATACCATATAATATTGGTTGTGGGTTAGCAGGAGGAAATTGGAATTTTGTATACGATATAATTAAAAAGGTATTCTCTAATCACGGTAAATTTGAAATAATTATTTGCAAGAAACTTTAAAATAATAAACGCCCCTATTTTTAGAGGCGTTTATTTATTGCTTTTTATTTCCAAAATAGAGGCGACATTTTGTATCTACACTGAGACCTGCGTTTTTATTAGCTCGTTTTTCGGTGTAGAAATTGTAATAACAAGCCTTCTTAGGCTTAAATGTAGCCCAACATATAGATGGTAAACCGATAAATAATAGATATATTGGTCCACACTTCCATGAATCTTTAACGTGACCAAACTCGTGTTCAATTGTGGTTACGCTTTTAGCACATGTTTTACTAAGAAAGATGAAATTACCTAATGAAATACCGCCCGACATTCGAGAAGCCTCAAATGCAAAACAAAAATATTTATAATCAACCTTATGCAGTTTACCAATAAACGGTAACATTAAAATTGCTACAATATTTTGGGGTAATTGCCAAATAAAAAGAACTATAAAACATAGAACATTAAAAAACTTTTTCATAATACTAACTTTTTATATAAATATTTAAAAAAATAAGATCTAACAAATGTTAGACCTTATCTGTTAAAAAAAATTGTTATATTAATTGTTACTTAAAGACATAAGCCTTTCTTCCAACATCTTTACTCTCTCCTCTAGTTTTTGATTTGCCTCATATAACTTATCAATAGCCTTAAGTGCAACTACTGATAACTTAGAGTAATCTAATGACATATACTGCTCAGTAGTATCTTTTCTAACATCAATTAACTGAGGATAAACCTCATAAACCTCCTGAGCTGACATACCAATATGCCTAATAGCCAAATCATCATCATTTAAGAAATATACACTTTTTCTTAACTTAGATAATTTCTCGAAATCAACATCAATATCCTCTTCAAATGTCTTCAATCTCTCGTCCGAAGTCTCATAAAACGCAGGAGCTGTTAATGCGCCTGTTAAAGTACCACCGTTTAATGATAAATAGTTAGTATGACCATGATCACCACGAGCAACTGTAGTACTAGTGGTACCTGTAGGTATACGTGCAATATCAAATTGTCCTGAGGTAATACTACTTGCACTATGAGTGTGACCTGCAAGAGAAACTTTCTTATCGTCAACTTCAATATAAGCACCATCTAATTCATCAACACCAAACGTTATCGTTCCGCTACCACCCGCATCTACATTCATAGTATATGTTAAAGAACTATCAGATATGGATAAATTCGTTTCATTACTGCTTGTTTTTACGGTGCAATCCATAGAATTACTATTTAAAGAAATTCTTGAATTTCCGTCTAACATATCATCATCAGTATATTGAAGAATAAGAGGATTCTCATCCACATAATTAGCTATTATAGTATCAGCTGTTATATTGTGATAAAATTCTACCTCACTAGTTACTATTTGTGGAGAGGTACTATTTGTTACTAAAAAATCATTATGTGTATGACCTTCGAGAGAAACTGGGGTATCATTTACTTCAAGAACACCATCACTTCCTTGATTGATATAAAACCTCAAAGAACCACTTTGACGTTCCCCATTTAATTCAACATTAAACGATGCATCATCTGCTTGTGTTCTTGAAAGGTTGATATTTTGATAAGTATTATCCCCCCCAATTTGCAAAGTAAGGAGGTCTTTATTTAAACGAATACCACTATCAATAGCATAGCCATCTGCGTCAGCATAATTTAACTCAACACCATCCCTATACATATGTAAAATACCCTTACCATCATCAGGACCCCCTGCAATTTCAATAGAGTAGTCGTTAATAATGTTTACAGTATCAATGCCACTATTAAACTTAACATTACTGTTTACTTCTTGAGTTGTACCCGTAATAGTTTTATCTAAATAATTTTTTCCTTCGGTTAATGCATGTACATTATTATTAGTATCCCTAAAATAAACACACGGCTTATTAGGGTTAGTACCGACAGCAATCTCACCCAACTCCAAATTTGAAGGAGAAGGAGCACTGGTACCTGTTGTGTAATAATGTTGAACGTGTAATCTGTCCTGTGTTGCCATTTTATTTAATATTAATATAACAATTATTTTCTTCATTTGGAGCAATACAAATACATCTCCATCATCATAATAAATACTTACTTACGATAAAAAAAAGTTGTAATTTTGAGATTTTATTTGTATATTTGCACCACTTAAAACATAACCATAATAAATTAAAACTAAAGGGTTATTTAGCTTTATTTACTTTTTTTGTTGAAAAAATTTTGTGGTTTCAAAAACTATTTGTATATTTGCATCGTTTTAAGGTAATTATATTTTTTATTTTTTAATTTAAAATTTTTAAAATTATGTTTAAAGTTCAAGTTTTGGGTCGTCTAGGCCGTGATGCTCAGATTTATGAGTCAGCAAATGGTACGCAGTTTGTTGCTTTCACAATTGCGGTTAATACTAAGAATCAAGGTAATGAAACCACTTATTGGCTTGATGTAAGAACGTTCAATAAGAATCATTTGAAGTTGGTGCAATATCTTAAGAAGGGTAAGATTGTACATGTAGGTGGTAATTTCAATTGCGGTACTGCAACGGATAAGCTCGGTATTGTTCGTGTTAATTATAATATAATTGCGGATTATATTGAGTTTGTAAATTTGGGTACAGGTGTTAATAACACCAAGAATGGTAATTCAAATACCACAGCAGCACCCAACGATATTAGCAATCAGGTATTTGACACATCTCAGGATATTCAGGTAAGACAGACTACAAATGATGCTGACGAGGATTCTATTGTAATGAACAACTCTGTAAGCACAGTAGAGAAGGTGGCAGTAGCTGTGCCTGTAACCGCAGGTGCAACTGATGATGAGGAGCTCCCTTTCTAATTAATAATTGTTAAAAAAGCACCCCTTAAATGGGGTGCTCATAATATTGAATATGGCTAAAAATTATTATGAAATATTAGGTGTTGATAAAAACGCATCTGAAAAGGATATAAAAAAAGCCTTTAAGAAGTTGAGTTTGAAATGGCACCCTGATAGATGGGCTAATGCCTCTGAAAACGAAAAGAAAGAGGCTGAAAATAAGTTTAAAGATATAAATGAGGCTCATTCGATATTATCAGATAAGCAAAAGCGCCAAAATTACGACAATTTTGGTGACCCTAATGGTGGACCATCTTGGGGTGGCATGAATTGGGGTGGAATGGACTTTAATGATTTCTTTTCTTCTCATAATCCTTTTAATAAAGGAGGTTTTACTTACTTAAAAAAGGGTGATAACGCCTTTGTTAGGGTTTTTGTGACTCTTGAGGAAGTGTATAATGGTGGAAAGAAAAACATTTCTTATAAACGTTACAATAAATGTAGTAATTGCAACGGTATGGGACATGATGAGAGTGGAACAACTGAAACATGCCCTATTTGTAATGGTGCAGGAAGAATAAGAAAAACCTCACGTAATGGATATAGTACTTTTATACAAGAATCTGCCTGTCATAACTGCAAAGGCTTAGGTTTTATTATTAAAAATCCTTGTAAAGAATGTAATGGAAATGGTATTGTAGAAGTTACTGAAAATATTAATATTGATATTCCAATTGGAATTTTCAATAAGGCTCAAATCTCAATAGAGGGTATGGGCAGTTGTCCTTCAACCATCGGAGGAAAAGATGGCATTAATGGCGATTTAATAGTTGAATTTATTGAAACTAAACACGACATATACACTCGCAATGGCGATGATATTATTAGTGAATTGAAGTTAAATCTGTATGAAGCACTATGTGGTACAGAAATCATTACTAATACAATAGATGGTACTAAAATTAAATTTAAAGTACCTAAATTAACTAAGGATGGGCATGTGTTTAGATTTGCTAATAAGGGTCTGAAAAACGTTATGGATAATAATGTTAGAGGAAGTCATATGATATCTGTATCATATGAATATCCGTCAGAAATTGGTGAGAGAGAGGAGAAACTACTAAAAGAATTGTGTAATATAAACTAAAAAAAATATGAGTAATATTGTAAATGATTTTAAGCTTTTTAGTCGTGACCATGGTGTTTCGACTACTACTATGGATGATTATCAAAAGCACATGGATGGTATTTTCATTAATAAGGGGATTATTGAGCCTACCATTATAGAGGAGAGACAGCTTAACGCTACACAAATCAGTGTGTTTAGTCGTCTTTTTATGGACCGCATCCTATTCTTGGGTACAGAGGTAAATAGTGATGTAGCAAATATTATCAACGCTCAGCTTCTCTATCTAGCATCTACCAATCCTGATAAGGGTATTTCAATATACATTAACTCTCCTGGTGGTTCAGTAACTGCAGGTTTGTCTATGTATGATACTATGAATTTCATTTCGCCTGATATTTCAACAACATGTATCGGGCAAGCAGCATCTATGGGTGCAGTTCTTCTTTCATCAGGTGCTAAGGGTAAACGTATGGCGCTTCCTCATAGTGATATTATGATTCATCAACCACTTACAAGTACAGGCCTTGTTCAAGCATCAGATATGGAAATTCAGTGGAAGGAGATGAAGAAGTGTAAGACAACACTTTATAATATTCTTTCTGAGAATACAGGTAAGACATTTGATGAAATTGAGGCTGCTTGTGATAGAGATAATTGGTTCACAGCTTCAGAGGCTGTTGACTTTGGTCTAATTGATAAAGTAATTATGAAGAATGTTCGATAATAATTTATATTCTAATGAGAGCCCTAAGATAATTGAACTCATGCCCCCTTATGGGGTTGATAAAATAAAGGCTACACAATGGTCAGAACACGATGGAAGGTATGCAGCAGTATCTAATACTGTTGCTACTATTCCGAGTGGTTATTATTCTATTGGATTCAGTAATGAAATGGGGTTACATTTTGTTAAGGAGGAGCCAAAGCTTAATAAGTTATACTATCTTCCCAATAAAGCGAGTGATATTATCCTTAATGATATTGATAAGTTTTGGACTCTTGAAAGTGTTTACGAAAAATATGAGCGAGTTTTTAAACGAAATTACCTCATATATTCTGAACCTGGTACAGGAAAAACCTCACTAATTAATTTAATGTGTCAAGACCTTATTAAAAAATATGAAGGTATTGTCATTTCTATTAATTCAATTCGAGATTCAGAGATTTTCGTTGATGCAATTAAACTTCTTAAGAAGGTCGAACCGAATAGAAAGGTTATTGTTATAATAGAGGATATCGACACTTATTGTGATTACAATAATAGGCTTAATAGTGAGCTACTAAATATTCTTGATGGCAACCTGAAGGTTAATAATATGGTTATTATAGCAACAACCAATTATATTGATAAGCTTGAGGCAAGGTATACAAATAGGCCATCTCGTTTTGATAGGGTAATTGAATTTCCTCTACCTAACGAGGAGTGTAGAAGGGTATTTATTGAGCAAACAGTTAAATCTGAGGATATATCTAAAATAGATATTGATGAATGGGTTAAAAAGACCGAGGGGTACACAATTGACCACCTCAACGAGCTAATATTACTATACTTTGTGTTTAACCATGATGAGGATGAGGCATTTGCTGATATAAACAAAATGGTAAGGAATAATAACAATTTGCACAATGAGTGCTCAAAAAATGATAATTTTAAAATAGGATTTAATAATTAATAGTATGGGAAAGTTTAGTAGAGATTTGGATGAGGCTCTAGAGCAGAAAGTTAAGAACCTTGCTCGAGAGATGCATTTGACTGAGACGGGTATTAACGTAGAGGCAATTCGCCTTAAGAAGAGTAAGAAGGAAATTGGCACAGTATTAAAGGCAAATGACCTTGTAACACTTTTTACAGGTGATGAGAGCCTTGTGGCTGTTGCTCTTTATGAGGAGGCATTTAATAGAGTGGATGGAGAGACTCAGGACTTTTGGATTCGTGGTCTTCTTAGTCAAATTAGTTATGATTTGGAGAAGGATAAGATTATGATTAATAAGCCCGAGCTACAGGTGCCCCTCGGAATGTATCGTCAGTTCGGTAATATTGCAGTGCAGAAAACAGAACTTCAACTCATCACACTTGCTCAAATAGAGGAGGAGGAAAGGAACGTAAGGCTGCATCTAAAAAGACAAAAAAGGGTGGTAAGTAATTACCACTTTTTTCTTTGTATTTGCTTTTTATATTTAAACAAAAGGTTTGAAGACCACCATAAAGCAAAAGATTTAGGATGCGCTGATTTCAATTGTTTGTCTATTTTGGCTTGTGAGAATCACGAAGAAACAGAACAAATTGAAAGAGATTTGCTCAACGAACATAACTTTAAGTTTAATGAAGTACTAAATAACTGGGAACCCGCTATGGAAGAGGTAGCATCTGAAGAGCCTTTAACGCTTCAGGGAAAATCCATTTGATATGGGTACAATTTTTACCACTACCATAATCATTAAACAATAAATAACAATGGTCATCTTCTGCAATATGACACATCTGTCCACTTTGTGATTGTATTGTCATAACAGAGGTGCGTTTTATGCCATTCTCATCTATAAATTCATATCCCCCACCTATTGGTTCATAGGATTCCGTTATCACAGGTTTATTATCTTTGATAATTCTTTTGATTGTCTCAGATATAATACATCTTAAATCAGACTCCTTCAATTTTATTGTGTTACAGTTTAAATTCTCACTATTACTTTTTGAATGTATCATATTCTTTTTTTTATAATAAATATCTGTAAAATTTGCTTTATTGAGATATTTATTGTATATTTGCAAAAAATAGGTGGACTTGGCTGCAACTTGTGCATTTGGGTAGGTTGAATCTACCCCCAAGCGTGAGAAACAATTTGATTGGGGTACAGCAAGTCTACATTATTCAGGGTGATGAAACATCACCCTTTGTTGTTTTAAGCACACAACCCAACCTTATTAGAATATTTTGCACGTTTAGGTATTATCTCTCTTAAATAATCGATTATATAACAAAATAACCCCCCTGAAAATCAGGGGGGGGGGGTTGTTTTTTCTACTTAATCTTACCTACCAAATCTCTTCTTAAAATATTAGTATACTCTTCTAAGTTGATTTTATCATAATTACCTTCAGGTTTTAACCATAGAATACGTCTGCCAACTACTTTACACCCAATATTTTCGAGGCAAATTTGATAAAGACTAAGTTGTAACTTATATAATGATAATGGCATATCTAAAAGCTCTTCAAACGGGTGGAGTAGCTTTTCTTCATTAAAATTCTTATAAAGATCTTCATTTGTCTTCCAATCTAATACCATCAAACCACTTTTATTTTTATCTCTACCATCCAACTCTGCATCGTAATAAAACAAAATATCAAATGTTCCTGCATACCCTAAATTTGCATCATATACCTTGGTTTCCGCTAAAATAGGCACTATACATTTTGGTATATCTTGATAAAACTTAATAATTGCATCTTCTTCGGGGTATTTAGATTCAAAACCACCATCTGTTCTTAATCTTTTTTTAAATGCGGGTAATATCTTATCATATTGTCCTGTCATGTAATAGAAACAGCTCTCGCCAAACTCATGACGTTCAGTTCCCTTAGAACATGCATCACTACTTTTCTTTTGCCATTGAGCAAGAATTTCCTCAGGTGTCATCCTATAATATTTAGATTTAGGATTATTCCAATTTCGTTCAGAAGTTTTCTTGGACTCAGCAATACTATCGAAGTGTTTCTTAAATATATGTGTGACTACTGACACTGAGGAAAGTTCCCTATCACCCACAAAATATCTATGACCTTCTTCAACAAACACTAGTTCATTGAAACTGTTTAAAATTTTATTTCTAATCTCGGAATATTTCTCATTATTCCAAATATTTAACCATTTATTGTTATTATAAAGTATCATTTTTCCAAATATATTTAATTAAACCACAATTATAAACTCTGTGTGCACCAATTTTTTCACACATTTCACTTTCTGTCATTGTAAGTGGCAATCCGTATTTTTTATGTAAAATTTGTTTTCTAAAATTAAACTTGTGGTAGCGTTTTCTACCAATAAGATATGTATAGTCAGGTGGTGTTTCTCCATCTTTTTTGAAACCCATTTTAATATATAAATTATCCTCAGTGTGCAACCATGTTTTATCAAGAAAACTTTTTACTGACGCAACATTATTTTCTTTTAGAAAATGTTTAAAAATTTTCATTGCTACTCCAGGTAATCTATACTTAAAATTAGTGGCAAACCTATTTAATTCCCAATTATCATTTTTATATTTTTTAAATGTCATTACAGCAACAATTTCTTCATTATATTTTGCAGCATAGTACAGTGTTGAATGTGCACATCCTTGAATATGAAATTTATTTAGAAATTGTTTGGATTCATGATAATTAATAGCAGTAATATTACATTTTCGTCCACCAATAACATCTTTATTCTTATTTAACTTTAGTATATTTTTTAGTTTTTCAAAAATAATATCTTTTTTTTCTAAAAAATCATCTTCAAAGATATGTAAAAGACGTATACCTTTTTTTTCACTTAATAATGTCTTATTTAAATGATAATATTTCCCTTTACCATGTTTATCACTATGCCACTCAACTCCATTATATTCAATTCCGATTCTTTCAGAAGGTATTAGAATATCAATTTCTTTTCCATCTAAAATTTTCCTATCATTTCTCAAAATATCTTCTTGTTTGTAAAATTGTTTTAAAAAACAATATATTTCATCTTCACCTTTAGAAATTAAAACACCACATTTAGGGCAACCATGTCCATCAGCATGATCATGTACAGTTTGCCAAAAGTTGCCATGTTGCGGGCATATAATTTCTATTTTTTCATGGCTTCCTAAATACAACGCTTTCGAGTAATCGTATTTAAAATTGTGTATTTCATTAAATAATGGAATAAAATCATTTAATGTTTTTTTATTTTTAATAGATATACTTTTTTTACCACACTCTTTACAACCGTGTCCATTTAGATGGTGTTTTATACTTTGCCAAAATTCTCCATGCTCAGGACAAATAATACAAACTTTATTTCTCCCATCAACTATTACGCGACTGTAATCATATTTATTGCCATGCACTTGTTTTGCTTGTATAATGAAATCTTCGGTATCAATTACTTTTAAGTTACATTTAGGACATCCATCCCCTTTCAAATAGTGTGCTTTTGGTGTTTGCCAAAATTCTCCATGTTCTCGTCCATAAGCATCTTTTTCATGACAAATAATACAAACTTTAGTTTTATTGTTGACATATTCAACTTTGGAATAATCATATTTGTTACCATGCTTTAAAATTGACAAAGTTTCAAAATCATCACCATTATTTCTTTTTTTTATTTGCTTAATTTTACTGCAAATATTACATCCCTCGAAATGTAAATGATTATGTGGTGTTTGCCAAAATTCTCCATGTTCAGGGCAAATAATACAAACTTTAGTACGATTGTTAATATACTTTACCTTAGAATAATCATATTTATCACCGTATTTTTCCTTTGCTTTTTTAATAAAACACAAACCTAAATCGTTCATTTAAAAACCATCCTTTCTTTGAGTTTTTCTTTAATTAATTTCTTTTGAAGTTTTTCTATTATAATATCCCCATGACACCTCATGCTTTTAGGACAAAAACACCCTAAATAAATATCCACTCCACGTTTATATTTCTCATAAATTTCATTTATTGCATTAGTAAATTTAATATTGGAACCATACATAGCATCAAAATATCTGCTATAATTATCAATAGCCTCCTCTCTTGTGTTACACCTGTATAGGGCGATACATTTATCCTCAGGAAGATGACTATACGGATTACCTAAAATTGATGGTCGGCATATGTTATATGTATTAGGACCATCATGTGATTCATTTAACAAACAAAATCTGTAAATCATTGAATAAAAAGCTTATGCCACCATTGATAAAATGATGGCAATATTAAACTAAATAGCAATTTTGAAACTCTTTTGGTAGCGAGACATTTTAATTAGCGCTTTCTTCTTAATAACACCTATGGTAGCCACATTAAGATCGTATTTATCAGCAACATCTGAAATTGAATACTCGTGCTCGTATTCACCAATACCATATAGCATTTTAATAACATCAGCATCTCTTTCTGAGAGAGTATTTATTAATCTTGATGCATATTCTTTAATATAGTCCTGACCTGAAGTATACTCATACTCATTATGACTATGAGTTTTAAAATTAAACATCGACTCGACATCTGAATTATAATAGTCTTCATCCTTACCAATATTTATGCTATTTATAATAATGTCGAAAACATCAGATTTATCCTTGATATTAATATCAAAGCGAGTTTTGAAAATATCAATAATGGTTTCTACTGATGGATAATAACCATTTTCAGTATAAAAATCATGCTTAATTTGCTTAAGTTTAACATCAAGTTTAAGAAAGTTACTACGTTCAACCATTACATTTGTAGATGACAGAAAATATCTCATTTCTCGACGAATATAATAGGATGCATAAGTAATAAATCTAAAACCCTTAGTTTCATCATACGTATCAATAGCCTTAATTAAACCAATTGTCCCTTCATTGACATAATCAATAATTTCATTGTTATTCTTTGCATATTGTTTAGCAAAAGAATAAATAAGGCGCTGATGCCCCATAACTAGCTTATCCTTAGCATCCTTATCACCTTTTTTTGCTAGTCTACACAATTCGACCTCCTCCTCAGCAGAAGGAACCTCATAATTGCGTATAGACTTAAGGTAAGCATTATTAGCACCACTGTGTTCAACAAGTTTTGTTCTTAAATTTGTTACATCTAAACTCATAATTACTAAATTTTATTTTTTATTATTTTTTTCAATTTAAATTTCCTTCATAAAAGTTATTGTATTATATGTACCCGCTGTAAGTCCACCCTTATTTGACCAATAATGTAGCAGGTTCTCTATAACTACAAGGTTTTTTACGATAAAATCATGGAGGTCATACAATTTATCCTCTGTTTCCTTATCAAATTCGACCCCCGTGCTATTGTTTTCAGTACCTTCTATTCGTTGGTCAAAAATACCTAATGCTCTTGACATATCTTCTAATAGGTAGGAGCCACCATAAAGACTATTATTTTCAAGACCACATATATATCTACCATTATTATAGTCTGAAGGTAAATCTATCTCTCTTACCGTTAGCACTGAAAGTAGCTTCAGTATATCATCTGTTAGTGTAATTCTATTTTTTTTCATTTTTTCTATTTGGTTTTGCAAAGGTATATTATTATTTTGAATTATCCAAATTTTTTGAATAGTTTTCTTCTAAGAATTTGTATAGTTCTTCTACATTGGCACAAATTTCATTATTATGTTCATCATAAGCCTTAAACTCCTCGGGATTTTTTGATGTCATCTTTTCATATAGAAACCATGAAATCCAATCAGCCCCTTTATCTCCATACGTCTCTTTCCAAAGGGTTGTTTCTAAAACGGTAAATGTGTTTAACGATTTAGTATCATAACAGTCAATACCTAATGCTCTTAGAGCATCTATCTCATCCCACAATTCATTGATACAATCAATTACCTTTTTAAATGTTGAAAATTCCATAACTATCCCTCCTTAACTATATATTTAAAATTAATACCATTGACATTGATATCAATCTCATCAACTTCTTCCACTTTACCTTCTCCCCCATTTCTAAAAAAGATATCCTCATTTATTTTATTGAGCACTATCTTGTTTTTAACTTCAATAGCAATACTTATACCTTTATTTGAGAAATTGTTCTCTGAAAGTATTTTAGATATTTTAATAATATCTGAAAATTTCACTATATCATTCATTTTTCTTAAATATTTTTCTAAAAAAGGTTTTTATTTTAGACTTAGGGGTCTTCTCCATTTCGAAATGTTCCTTTAATTCTTTCTTGAAACTATTTCTTATTGAATCAGCGAAATTATTTTTTTCCTTCTCCAATTCAATTTTAGACGCCTCAACCTCGGATTTATATTTAATATATTCTTTATACTCAGTTATTTTATTTATATCTATATTGCTCCCCATATTACCCGAAATGTATATAAATTCCCCATGTTATTGACATTAATGCTATTAAAAACAATCTTACAATTGCATGTGTTTTAGCATTATTGTTATTTAAATTATCGAATCTTAAATTCACTATTTCTGCAATAAGCGTATTAATATAATAAAGCGTTAAGAAAATCGCAAAAATTAATAAAAATACCATATTTATTCCTCCTCAAAAATAGGTGTTATTTTATCAATATAATCATCAAGATTATAAATAATCTTACATACGGCACCTGTAAAACAAGCATCTAAAATAAGTGCTAACCACCATAAATTAGTGTCATGCAATATAATATTAAATGGTGTTAATTTAATCGGGATAAAAAACCAATTAAGTACAGATAACACCCATCCTAAATTAGTACCAAAACACAAAGGGCATGTAAACAACAATCCCACATTATCACTAATTGACTCCGCAATCCTTCTTATATGATAAAAAATATTTGCAGGCCCTAAACTTTGTGTAAACATTAATGTTAAACCATAGGTTACAAAAGTGTAACAAAATGTAATAAACCACTCCATATCATCTATTATTTTTCAACTATCTGCGTAGCATATTCCAATAATGACATATCATTATTATTCTCATCTACTTCTTCATTATTTACTGCTGTATCTTGTGAATTAGTCCCATCCTCTGTTTTGGGTGGCACCTCATCTATTATCTCGTTTTCAACAACCTCATTTTTCTTCGTTTTCTTTCCTCTTTTAGCTTTTAATTTAATTTCAATTGTCTTTAAATCTTCTAAAGTGTTTGTGGCGAAAAGTTCTTTTAAATACTCAACTTTCTCCTTTAATAATCGAAGTTTTTCCTCCAAATCTTTATTAAAAGAAATAGTAAACTCCACAGATTCAAACAGGGTATCAATACCGTTTGAAACATCTGTGAAAAAATAAATAATACCGTTATCATCAGGTGCTACCTTAACTTTAAAACTTTCCTCTAAAATATTTATATCAGGCAATTGCCACTTAGATGGGAGTGTTATAGAAATATAAGCAATATTATCACTTATATTAAATGCCTTAAAATATTCACCAATTTTATTAATCCTATTTTGCATATATTTATATAGTTGTATATATTGCAAATATACAAAAAAAAACGAACAAATCAATATTTGTTCGTCTATTTTTTTTAATATTAAAACTTTAGAAATTTATTTCTATACCAAAACCTGCATAAGGACCTACATCTAATTTTCTTGATATTAAACCATATTGAGCACCCAATCCCACTTGTACTCCCCATCCAAATCTTTTCTTTTTAGGGGCAAAAACTGATTCATCTAATATTGCACCGTCTATATCGGTAAATCTAACATATGGGTTATCAGTTTTTGCAAATATTTGCAAATCTTCAGTAACTCCTACTGTTAACGGAGTTTTGATGTTTATTTCAGACATCGACGTGGTTATATTTGATACCTTACCATCAGTAAAAATCACATTATTAGTACCTTTCATGACTATCCACTTATCCTGAAATGAAAAGTTTGTAACTGTATTAGTTGGTGTCACATAAACAATACTATCCTTGACCATTACAATTGAATCTATTTGCACCTCACTTTTCATTTTGGCTATGTAAGCTAATGATGAATCCAGTGCATGTTTTAATTCCTTAATCTCTTTTCTATCTTTTTCTAATAAATCAGTCAACTCCTTCTCTTTGAGAATATATAAATCTTTTTTATAAAGCAGTTCACCGTTTTCCAACTTTAACTCCTCCAACTTGGATTCTGCAGCTTTCCAATTCTGTTCATATATATTATTTTTATCACCATAATAATGCCATATTAAAGCTCCAATACCTATTAATATTATAGCTTCAAAAATCATTATAATTAACGTCTTCTTGTCCATATTTTATCTTATTTAAAAATAAAACGAACCTAAGAACAAGGTTCGTTTTGGTTATATATTTTTTACTCCTCATCAACTTTATTTAATTCACGAGCCTTATTGAGAATATCTTGAAAATTTGTTGATTCATTAATTTTTTCCTTATTTGTCATATTTCCCTGCGCTTCATTAACACTGTATCTGAATAATTTACTCATTCGGTCCATTTGTTCATTAAGCACTCGTTCATTGTTAAAATTAAGAATATTAATATCTATTTTACCACTTTTCTCACTTTTAGTACACTCAACAATATATTCATTATCGTCCTTATCTCTCATGTATATACGCTGACCATCAATCTTGTATTGTTCTGGAATACGAGAAATCATTTGACTTTCATTCATAAAAGTAGTCTTCTTAAATGTCAATCTTTTAGGTTTAGGAGTATTATTTTCATACATAGTATTCTTTTCCTTTTTCTCGGTATTACTACCTACAATACCTGCATGTTCCCTCTCAACCTTAGCCTTATTTCTAACATCGGCATTCTTTTTCATGCTATTGTAAATTCTAGCATTATCATCAAATTCCCCGTCCTTATCTTTAGAGCCATTTTTTTCATCCTCTACTGATACATAACCTTTAGCTTGAGCTTTCACTCTCTTTTTGTAGTCATCACTAACCTCGGTCTTAGGGGTATAATCAAGCATGCCCTGATTTAAATCGTCGCTTCTATCTAAATCACTGTTTTTCTTTGAATTAGCTCTTAAACCACCGTCAAAATCTTTGGTTTTCTTTTCACTGTCTTTGTAGGACTTTTCGTTATTCTTTTTATTTTCACCTTCTACGTTAGGACCTAATTTAGCCTTAAATTCAGAACTTTCCTTTATTAACTTTCTTAATTCTCCTACATTAATGATTTTTCTTTCCATAAATTATAGTATATAGTATATTTATTTTTTTAATCTTTTCATTGAAATACTTTCACCTTTTTTACCTCTCTTCATAGAAGGGTCGTTTTTCTTAATAGATATAGGTGCTGTATATTGATAATCACCCGCATTACTAGTTGCTAACGCTTCCTTAAGTACTTCAAATTGTTTCTCAGTTATATAAATATTTCGTTTTGTTTTATTATTAGAACACTCTTTTATTTCTCTTCTAACAAGCCCTAAGGCTGTAACAAAAGGACCTGATGCTGTATTTTCAGCACCCGCACCACCTCCACAACATGCGGTTGCTTCTTCAATAGGCGCATCCTCCTTATTTTCTTCAAAATATTTATTATATATTCGTTTTAATTTTCTTTCAAATTTATCACGTACTATTTTATACTTAACCTTGTAATTAACCTTTTCATCATTATCATCAATATGTTCATGACGTCTTATTACATCCCTTTTAAGTAAAATATTAACTAATTTCTTTTTGTCAAACCCTCTTTCTTTTAAAAAATCACTAGGTTGTGCCTTTATTGGGTTTTTAGAAAGAGAATTTAAAAAATACCTTATATTTGATTGAAATGCATAAAATGTAGTATCCATTTTTATCTATATATTTAATTAGCCAAAGTCTTGAAAATATTACTATGTTGCCACAATACTCTAAAAAGCTCTGTAACTACATCTGAGGTAATTTTCTTTACTCTTTTTTCAAAATCTTTGTCGTTCTTTATAATGTCAATAACATCACTCTTGTTTAACTCCTCGGTAATGATATTAACTATTTTTTTGTAATTCTTATCGCTTATCATTTTTCTTGTTATCTAATATTAACGCTAATTTAACAGCCTGACTTCTTATAGCCTTTTTAATAGCCTCCCTATGTTCAGAAATAACATCATACTTACTCCATGTTAAACCTAATATACCTAAAGGATGCTCAGTACCCTCTACCTCAATAAACGCCATTTGTTGTATTCCACTCGACATGAGCTTTAAGTATAAACGCTTATCTATAGCCTCAACTTCATCAATTGTACCAATAAACAGAAGGTTGTCTGATAAATAATTCACAAATTTATATTTAGTTAATGAGAAATTGGTATACTCATCACCAATATAAATGACCTCATCAGCGGTTTCCTCAAAATCCATACTACCATAAGCAAACGGAGCACCTTGTAATGACTTTACACTATTGTGATACTCAATAAAAAATGCCCTATCTGCATGCAATTGGTGCATAATAATAGACAAATCATTAGATACCATTCTAGTCTGTGTAAATCTACCCGCTAATTCTTCAGCGTGTTTTTCTGCTTGTCGCTCATTGTATTTCTCAAATATATAAGTTGGATTTAGTGTAAAAAATCCCGCCCATACGATAATAATTGTCATAAAAATTGCCTTTAGGATATCCTTAACCGTATATTTTTTGGTTAAAGAAAGAACTTTTTCAAAAATCCCTAAACCATCACTGGTTACTGCAATTTTTTCCTTTGTTTCAGCAACAAGATTAACATCTTCTTTTCCTTTTTTACTACCTTTTACGTTTTCCATTTCACTATTTACATTTAATATTAAGAGTTAAAAAACACTCTCTTTCCTACTACTATAAATAGTTTATTTTCTCTAAAAATTACGCAATATATTAAAAAATTATATAAAAAAAGCTGCTAATTTAGCAGCTAATTTTATTTTTTACTTTCTTTATCTAACTTCTGAAGTAAATCCTCTCGTAACAACCATTGCTCTTTCCAATTCTGGAAGAATCCATTAAGCTTATTTATAGTTTCAATTACCTCTGAGGTTAAAGGGAGACCATTTGCCCATATATATGGGGCATCAGTGATATCCATCAAGCTAAATTGGAATTTAAGGTTATTTAGGTTAGGTATTGTACCACTAAAAATCAAATTACCTGTTTTGGGTAAATATATAAGTGGATTATTCTCGGGGTCCTCACTATTTTCATCTGAAAATTTAGCACCAGGATTTACGCTATTTTTAAATGCATCAATCTGTGACTGTAGTACATTTGTTCCAAATCTAGGTTCATTTGTTATGGCAATAAAATCCTTTTTAGAAGACGAGTCTTTATCCTCTTTGAGCATCTTCTTCCTCTTATTAAAGGCACTGTCTACCATTTGCTTAGTATTGCTCTCCCTTAATATATTTAACAGCTCTTTGGTATCTTCGTAACTATTGTAATACTTGTTATTCATTTTTTTACATTATTAAATCCATCCGTTATTACCTACACCATTCCAAAAATCAGAAAAAATACTGTTTCTAAGATTCTTATCGTAAATTGTCTTGGCAATTTTAGCTGTGGCATCATTCAATTCAATGTTACCACTCTTATTTAGTTCATTATTAATTTTATTTAGTTTATCTAATTGCTCTTCAACTTTTACAATAGTTTCATCTAAATTACCCTCATTAAGGTTGTTGATAATATCTTCAGTCTTATTAATTTCATTAAACACATTATTAAGTTCTTCATTTTTAAGAAGCAACCCTGAATCAATATTACCAAATTTATTAGAAATATCCTCTAATATTTTCTCACCGTCAAAATCTTCCATTTTAACGCTTTTATCGTCATTTACTAACTCAACAGCTGTAATATCAACATCGCTTTTATCGACCTTTGGTTTAGCTGCCTTATTTTCTGCTTTTACTCTTTTTGCCATTTTATTACGTTTATATATTATAAATATTATTTAAATCTAAAAAAAATATTAAACCAATTTACTTTCAACCAATACAGCAGTTCTTATTTTTTTAACTGCAGTTTCTAATATTTGGCGAATTCTTTCTTTGGTTAAATTAAATTCATCACCAATATCTTCTAATGTCATGGGCTCTCCGTTTAAACCATAATAAAGGTAAATAATTTCATGCTCCCTCTTTGTTAAGTTACTTAATATTTTTTTAACATACTCTTTTTTATAGCTTTCGTTTTTATCATAATCTATATTATCATAGATAAGCATTTCATTATTATTCTTCTCCATCTTTTCGGTAACACCATCCTCATTATAAACCTGATCCTCATGCTCAGTAGGTAAATCTTCTGACGGGAGTTTGTTTTTCTGAGCTATGTAATTTTTAACTCGCTGAATTATCCACCATTTAGCATATGTAATAATTTTAACATCATTCTTGAGGCTAAATTTGTCTATAGATTCAATTAAACCATTATTAGCTTCAGATATAAGTTCTGACAAATCAACACCTCTTCCCCTAAATGAATTTGCAATACTACATGCGTACTTCAAATTACTTTGTATTAGTTTATTCCTTGCTGAAATATCACCCGTTTTTAAATAACTATGTAATAGTTTATGCTCCTCCTCTTTACTTAGAGGCTTATATTTAGATAAGCATTTAAAATATTGTTTAACACACTCATCTATTTCAGTATTATTTTTAATAGCCATATTAATTAAATTTTGATATTGATGATATATTATTTTCTTTATTAATTATTATACTTTTATTGTGCCAATCATGAATACTCTTTAAGTGTGTAATCTCAAGAATAAAATCATAATCATTTACAATCTTATCATACAACATTTTTACATTATCGTAGTTATCGTCAGACACTCCACCTAAAATCTCATCAAAAATAATGAACGAAAGTTTACTAAATGAAGAAATCTTACCCAATACACTTCTTAATGCTAAACTAGCCATAGTCTGTTCAAAACCCGAACCCGAAGAAAGGTTGGACCTTACACCATCATGAATTAAATAAAATGCAACATCTTGACGGTCATCAATACCTACCTCGACAATAAAATCGCATATTCCATTTAACATTTGTGATAATTCCTTATTAATTATTGGAAGAGTGTTACGCAAAACCATCTTGGATATGCCATTCTTACCAACCATCTCCAAATAAACCCTCCAATTATAAACTAACTTCTCTTCATCATTTATTGCGGTAATAATACCACTATTCTCTTGAATTTTGCGCTTGTTTATATCAATAGTTCTCTCTATATCATTAATATTGTTAACCTTGGTCTGCTTTATCTTTTCCTCGGTTCTAATATTAATGTCAATATTGTTAAGCGCAATATCAATTTTATTATTTTTCTCTATTGCATCCTTGTTAGCCTGAATATCCTTTAAAGTTCTTAAAACTTCTCGATATTCCATTCTTAAATTCTCAATATCAACCTCAATCTTTGTAATCATAAGCTCTAAACGGCTTTTCTCGTTGTAAAGAGCTCTATTTTCATCCATCGATTTGCGTTTTGAGATTATATCATTTAATTCACTTTTTAATCTACTTAAAATTTCGGTATTTTTAATAATTTCTTCATTTTTTGTTGAAATAATAGCAGTATTATCAATTCCCTTCAACGGAGAACCACAATATGCACACTTTTCAGCATTTTTTAATGTAGTTATCTCTTTTTTAAGATTTTTAATAGTGATATCAGTGGTATTAATACTTATACTAACTTTTTTTTCAGCCTCAATTAACTCCTCATACTTATTTTGGTCGAAAAATACCTCACCAATCTCTAAAATACGTTTATTGTGATTATCTTTCACCTCATTCTTACTGATGCCACTATTAGCAATATCTTTCTTCTTCTTTTCTAATGTATTGACATCAACATTAATCAGTGAATTATCAACTTGTGATTTACTCTGCAATAAGACATCTCTATTGTTTCGTAATTCAACTAATTTACCCTCTGTTTCAGTAACTTTATTTTTCTCACTATTTAGCTCCTTTAATAATTCGCTGTTTTCATTATTTAATGTCTCATTTTGGGTAATTAATTCGTTTTTATCGTATCTATTAAGCAATAAACGTGGAGACACTTGCTTGTTAAAAACATCACGTGCTAACTTATCTTTCTCCTCTAAAGGTAATAAGCCCACCCATCTGGTTAACAATCTACCCCTCTCAGTATCTTTTAATGATATTAGACCTTTAAGGTTGTCAGAATTAACACAAATCATCAAATCGAAATCCTTCTCACTACCAATAGACTCCTTAATTATCTTGTTTGTGTTAGTAGAACTTGTACCACCCTCATTTTCTTCATCTTCTAAGTTAACATATTCGCTATTAACCAATTTGTAATAATTAACCTTATGAACTACCTTACTTTTATCAGTTCGTCTCTCTAATGATGGTCTTGAAACTACACGCTTAATAATATAATCGTCACCTTCAATCGATATGCAACCCTCAACCACAACTTCAGTAGCCTCAGGTATATGTTTGTTGAATATTTTTGAGAGAGTCCAATCACTTTCTCTTGACGTTACCTTACCAAAAAGCAAAAAACGTATCAAATCTACTGAAAATGTAGACTTTCCTCCCTGATTTGATGGATTTGACGTGAGTAATACTAACCCCTTTAAATCCGTGAAATCAATATAATTGTTGGGACCATATGACATGAAATTATCCCATTTTATCCATTTGATACTATATCTCTTATTCTTGTCATATTGGTCATAATCTATTAAGTTATTAATAGAATTGTCTATCTCTATAATCTTTTCAATATCACAAGAATCAATATTCTTCTCATCAATAAAACTCCTGAATAAGTTTTGTTGAAATACTGGACTGTTAATGTTCTCAACCGCTTCTACCTGAGTATCAACATTCTTATTATTAATAAACTGAACATCAACCCTAATATTATCCTTAGGTATTGAATACTTGCGTGCCATTTTTCCAATAATAGCACTCTCCTTCTCTCGAGAATACTCCAAAGGGGTTGTTTTCCACTTAATAACCACCTTGGATAAATCACTTACTTCAATTTTTCGTTGCATTAATTAAGTTTTCTTTTATTACTTTTTTTTATTTTTACTAAATTTACTCCTTCCTCCCCCACAACCTTATTTGTAGTGATATCAACACTATTTTCCTCTAT
>JAEIGA010000836.1_pt1 | contig 45771 bp, 60 predicted proteins | sample 9270691 | NCBI WGS metagenome assembly JAEIGA01 (sample SAMN17057246, study PRJNA624740) | gut metagenome | biome: biome; isolation source: fecal sample | host: Bos grunniens | place: China: Xizang | collected 2019
CAACGCTGCTGACTTCGACTTTACCACTTAAGGTCGGGGCCGATATGAGGATTTCTCTTTGAATTTCTCATACATAACGTTCGGGGACGGGATAGAGGGTGTCCCGTCCCTTAATAATTTCTAACAGAGAGAACGATGATACGAATAGAAGCTATTTTGCTCGCCTTGGAGCACCTTGTAGGATGGGAGCAGGGAATACTCCCCGAGGAACAGATAAACGACAGCCTGACGGAAACGGAGAGCGGTCTGTACTATCAGGCAGCCCACCCGATGCTGACGTTGAAGAATCTGTTGTCTGTAATCCCCGAAATGGGACCGCAGAACTATCCGGCGTGGAACAAGTACAAGTTCTACCACAAGGGTGACATCGTGGAGCATAACGGAATGCTTTTCAAGGCACGTTTCAACAATATCGCCCAGGAGCCGAGAACAGCGGATTTCAACGACGACTTCAACAATGACTACTCGCACAGCAACGGCTCTCCCGTCGGCTCTGCCGGTTATTGGGAACAGTACGATGTATTGTCGGACTGGCTGCGTCGCTTGCAGCGTCAGGCCATCACGAGCATGGTGCAAAGGTTCTTGGTTGAGAAGTCATTGCTTAAGGAGTCGAAGCAGATCCTTGAGCGTCGCACGTTCTTCGATGGTGCGGGACGTCTGGCAAATACCGTTCAGAACGGACAGCGCTTGGTGGGCTTCGAGATCACACCGGCGTACTCGATGGGTGTCACGGCGAAGATCGAGCGTATCGGTCTGCAGATGACGGGCGCAACGGGAAAGGTGCGTGTGTATCTGTTCCATTCAAGTCAGGTGGAACCCGTGGAGATTCGTGACCTTGAGTTTACGAAGACGAACGGCGGCTTCCAGTGGTTCGACATAAAGGATATGTTTCTGCCGTATATCAGCGAGGCCAACGATAGCGGTGGTGCGTGGTACCTGTGCTATGACCAGGCAGCACTGCCCGAGGGTATGGAGGCCGTGAACGTGGCAAAGGACTGGAGCCGTGAGCCGTGCGGCACGTGTAATGTCGGCAGCATCGAGGCATGGCGTCAGCTGACGAAGTTCATGATGATTTCCCCGTTTAAGGTGCGTTCGTCCGAGACGTTCGAGGAATACCCGGAGCTGTGGGATATTGCTGATAATGTCTATACGAACACGCAGAACTACGGCCTTAATGTCGAGGTGTCAGTCTATTGTGACCTTACGGATTTCATCATCCGTGAGCGGCAGATATTCGCATCTGTCTTGCAGAAGGAGATGGCGGCAAGGGTGCTGCGTATGCTGGCGTTCAACCCGTCCGTGCGTGTCAACCGAAACCAGTCGAATGCGAGCCAGTTCGACCTGCTCTATGAGGTAGACGGTAACCCGCAGGGCCGTGAGAGTGGACTGGGCAAGGAGTTGAAGGATGCGTATGCGGCATTGGATATGGATACACGCGGCATTGACCGTCTGTGTCTGACCTGCCGCCCCGTTGGTGTGAGATATAGTCACGTTTAAAGATTGTGGGTTATGAGTATTGAGGGATTGCTGAATAACGCGAGACAGTTGCAGCGGGATTTATCGCAGGGGACAATCGTCCGAGAGGTGCTGGAGCCTCACGGACAGGAGATTGTCGACCAGCAGCGCACGCAGCTGTTATGCGGCAAGGCCTCGGACGGTAAGGACATCCATCCGTTCTATACCGAAGACTTGAAGCCTCGTGGTTATTTCCATACCCGCAAGTCGGCAGAGAACTATGCGGCATGGAAGCAGTCCATCAGCTATCCCAAGAACGTGAGCCGTAACCCCAACGCCCCGAACCTCTATATCACGGGTGTCTTTCATAATGATCTCAATGTACAGTTCAATGCCGACAGCGTTGGTATCATCCCCGATACGGCCTATGCAGCCAATATCATGGCGAAGTACGGCATGAACGTGTTCGGGCTGTCGTGGGAGTCGTGGCAGGTAATCTGGAATGAGTACGGAGCAAAGAATGATTTGATAACGAAGATGAAGGAAGTGTTATGGAGTTAGTCGACAGAGTATATTTGAAGCCGGAGCAGCCCCGTCTATTTGACAGGCCGATTCAGGATATGCAGAAGAGCATCGGTGCCAAGCTGCTGTTCATGGATCATGTCTTTGGAAGGTGTGAGCGGCTTATAAAGGAGGTAGAAGGCCGGAGGGTCTACACCCCGAACGTGTACAAGGGTAAGGATGAGTATCTGTTGCTGACGCCGGACAATACCGACCTCGGCAATTACTGTTTCTTTGTGCGTGAAGAACCCGAGCAGATGGTTGTCGATGCGGCTATCCACTCACGGCTGCGTGCCCCGTTCTCGTTGGTGGTGTGGGTAGACCTGCGCACGATAGAGGATGAGGACCAGCGCAATGTCTATGACTTGGAACTCAAGGTGCTCGATGCCATCAGCAGCCCGGGAACGTTGAAGTCTGGCGGTATCACGGTACAAAGGGTGTACCACCGTGCGGAGAACATCTTCGAGGGGTTCACGTTGGATGAGGTACAGAACCAGTTCCTTATGTCCCCCTTCTTTGGTTTACGAGTGCAGTTTGAATTATGGGTTGACGAAGATTGTGTAGTATGACGTTGGAGAGTTTTTTAATTGTGGTCGTATTGGTGTCGCTGGTGGCTGCGTTCATCATCCTGCTGGCTATGAAGCTGGGCATCATTGAGTGGTTGCAGATCCACGGCGACAAATATATATCGGAGATGGCGAAGTGTCATTTCTGTATGTCGTTCTGGACGGGCACGCTGCTGTTTGTCGGTGTGGCCTGCTGGTACGATAACCCTCTTTTTCTCATGGGTAGTGTTGTCAGTTGTCCATTAACACGTCTGATGTTATGAAGAAGGTGAAACTCGGCGGTCACAAGGTTGAGATCTACGACAGCATCGATGAGCTGCCGATGGTCCGGTTCCATAAGTATTCGAAGATGCTCATGGTGGATGCGGGTGTAGGTAGTGACATCAATGACTTTGATGCCCATATCGAGCGTGCCGTGCGGTACATCAGGAACGGCGACAACGAGAACGGTGCCAAGGAACTTGAGAATCTGCGGCAGTGTGTCTACCTCATCTTGCAGGAGCAGAGCGTCAGGGACTTGTCGTTTGCGTGTCTGGTGGCCTCGATAGATGGGAAGGCGTGTGACGACTTGAGTGAGCAGGGGCTTGCGGAGGTCGTGCGGACGTTAGGGGCGACACCCAGGAAGGACTTCACCAAGGAATTGGATGAGGTCAAAAAAAAAATAGACGGTGAGCTGACATCGTATTTCCCCGACCTGTTCGACGATGCCAATGCCCGCGAGTATTACGATACGATGAAGCGGAGGGCGGTGGCTATTCTGGAAAACATCATCGAGGGTGAGACCAAAGAACGGACAAAGCAGATCAATGACATGACGGAGCGGATGGTGCTCTATGTGAGGCCGAAGGTGTTCGCAGGCCGTCAGTCGGTGGAGATTCAGCATGACAAGGCCTTTGAGTCGATGTGCCTCACCATATCCCGCGAGACCCATGCCGATGCCAAGCGAATGACCGTGATGGAGTACTATAATGCCTACGAGTATATCCGCAAGCTGACGAAAGAACGGCAAAAACACGGCGCTAAGGGCTTGAAAGCCTAAAGGTGGGTAAGTTATAGGGTTGAGAGATAAAAACGGCTTAGAGAGAAAATAAATAGCAAATAACGATATATGGCAGAACAGAATCCGATAAAGTACAGCGACTTAATCAGTCCTGACGACAGTATTGAGAAGTTAATCGGTCAGCTGGAGCAGTTGAACGAGGCTTATACCGGCATGGCCAACAGCGTAAAGACGCAGGCGGCACAGGTGGCGGCAAGCCTTAAAAGTGTTTCAGGGGCAACGGCACAAGGCCAGCAGACAACCCGGAACGCTGCTGCCGAGACGGATAAGCTGCGCAAGGCCTACGAGCAGTTGAACTTTGCACGAAGTGACACGGCGAGGAAGATCAAGGAGCTGGAGATGGCCAAGCAGCAGGAGAACCGCATCACGAAACTGCAGATATTGCTCAACAACTCCGAGGAAGGCTCCTACGCCCATCTGTCTGCCCAGTATGCGCTGAATAAGATGCAGTTGAACCAACTGACCGAGAAAGAGCGTGAGCAGTTGGGTTGGGTAAAAAAACTTGAAGCAGAGACAAAGGATTTATATGAACGAATGAAGAAGTTGCAGGAGGCAACAGGCAAATATTCGCTAAATGTCGGTAATTATACGAACAGCATAACGCAAGCCATCGGAGTCAATACCCGTTGGTTTTCTGCCTTGCAGGAGTTGGCGACCTTGACAGAAGGAGGCCTCACTAATGGTTTGAAGATGGCAGGCAGAGCGGTGGGAGCTTTCGGAAAGCAGTTGCTCGCTTTGTTGATGAATCCTATCGTAGCAATAGTCGCAGGAATAACGGCTGCGTTCATGGCTTTGGCTCATGGTATCAAAACATCAGAGGAAAACTCCTGGGCGTTAGAGCGGGTAATGGCTCCTTTGGGAAGAGGTATGACCAGCTTGACTAAGATAACGCAGAATATGGCCGAGAATCTGTTGAGACAGGTAGAAGGTTATGAGATGCTTGCTATCGTCTTTTCAAAGATGCTGGAGCGTCTGCCATTGGTCGGTTCTGCGTTTGAGAAGGTTAACAAGGCCTTGATGGAGAATATCGAGTTGACGCAGCGCAAACAACGTCTTGAGAGAGAAGAACGAAGCAATACGGTTGAGCAAGCTAAGTTACAACGTGACGTGGCTATGTTCCGTAATCTTGCAGCCACCACGAAGGATGCCACTACAAAAGAGATGGCCTTGAAGATGGCGAGACGTGCGGAGCAGAAGATAATGGAAAATGAAATTAAACTCGCCAAGGAAGATTTAGCTATAAAGAAACAGTTAGCAGACCAAGCCGGTAATGACAAGAAAGCGAATGATGATTTGGCCGCTGCTCAAGCACGTTTGTATCGAGCCGAAGAAAATTATTACCAGAAGACTTTGCGCATCAATAAGCAACTATCAAACATGGAAAAAGGCGGTGGCGGTTCTGCTGGTGGGAGAACGATATCTTCGAAGGTAACAGCTAATACTGAAATCGACACAGCCAAACAAGTTCTTGAGGAACGTCGCAAGATTGAGGATGCAAAGATCGCTTTGATCGAGGATGCAAACCTCCGTGAGCGTATGACGATTATTGCATCTTATAACCGAAAGATTGAGGACCTGAAGGGCAGCGAGGAATATGTCACGCAGATGAAGCTGTTATATGAACAGCAGCGTGAGCAGAAGTTGGCACAGCTCTTTGAAAAGGAGGCCGACGAACAGAAACGGCGTGAGGAAAAAGACCTCAATGAACGTTTGAAGGCCACCGACAAGCTGGTTGAGCAGCATAAGAAGGAACTCGAGGAAAAGAACAAAAAGAAAGGCCCTCAGGATATTTATGACCTGCTTGGGTTTAAACTTGATGATGAACAAAAGAACGCTTTAGACGATGCTTTTGCCTATGCAATGGATCATCTGTCGCAGTACTTGGCGGCATGGGAACAGGTTGCAGCCCGTAAGGCCCAGTTAGCCGAGGAAGAAGTCAGCCGCACGAAGCGGTTGCTTGATTCAGAGATAGAGGCACGGAATAACGGTTATGCCGCTAACGTGGCACTGGCTCAAAAGGAGTATGAGAATGCCAAGAAGAATCAAGAGAAGGCATTACGGGAGCAACAGAAGATACAAAGGGCACAGCAAGCCATCGACACCGTGACGCAGGCATCATCACTCGTTACGGCCTCCGCCAATATCTGGAAGTCATTCAGCGGACTTGGCCCGTTTGGTGTCGGTGCGGCAGTCGCAGCCATTGCTTTAATGTGGGGCTCGTTTGCTGCTGCAAAGCTCAAGGCGGCACAATTGACAAGCGGCTCGGAGGAATATGGCGAAGGTACCGTAGAACTGCTGCAAGGCGGTTCCCATCAGTCTGGCAATGATATAGACCTCGGACGTAAGAAGGACGGCACACGCAGACGTGCAGAGGGTGGTGAGTACTTTGCTGTTATCAATAAGCGCAATAGCCGGAGGTTCCGTGATGTCATTCCTGGCGTCATTAATGCGCTGAATGATGGTACCTTCGCACAGAAGTACCAACGGGCGTATGACGATGGTGGTGTGTCGGTGTCTGTTCAGGCGCAGTCGCCCGACATCAGGGAACTGTCGAATGACGTGAGGCTCATCCGTCAGCAGGGCGAGCAGGGCAGCACCTTCGATGCCAACGGCAATGAGATAGTGAGATATAAGAACTTACGCAGGATCATAAAGAACAAGTGATATGTTACCGAAGTATAATTTCTATTTGAAGACGGACAGCGACGTTAGTTGGCGGTTATGCCAGCCGGTCTGGAAGGATGACCTCGCGTTGGAGTGGAAGCAGGAGAACGGGCAGATGTTCTTCCGTTCCTCTCTTTCGGGTAGCATAGACTTCATCCGTGCCGATTATGATTTCATCATGTCTAAGACCTTCGGCGTGTGGTTCCATCTGCGTATAGACATCAGCGACAACGGCGGTACGGCTTATCAGTATTGGAAAGGCCGTTTCACGCTGACGGACTGCAAGGTCGATGTGGATAACAAGAAAATCACGGTCAAGCCGGAGGTGGAAGACAGGTACACCGATATTCTTGCGGGCTTGGATAACGAGTACGACCTTATCAAGCTGGCACCTGCCATTCAAAGGTTGTTGATACATAAGCGCTCAGCGTTCCAGATATACGATACGGCCTCGGAAACGGTCACCACGGTATTGGGTAATATCAGTTTCGAGCAGGAGGCGTATCTGCCATCAGAGAACACGCAGGAGTTCTTGCGGGAGCATTGTCACTTTAAGGTGCTGGAAAGCTCGGATGAGATACAGATCACGAATCCGCCTTTTGGCCATGAATCAGATTTTGCAAACCCGTTCACGGGAACTATAACGTCAGATAATGCCACGTTGACAAACGGTGGTGCATACTTCATGCGCTATACAGAGCTATACGACGGTGTTCTTGATAGGTATCTGCAAAGACTTGATATTATCGCCTATGCCCAGCCGTCAGTCGTACAATGGTTATTTCAAAGGTGGGTGCCAGAAACGTTGTATGGTCTGCCATCTGTTATCGAGTTTGAGGCACAGAGCACCGTAGACCCGAACCTTAATGGGGAATGTTCCGAGCATGGATTCTACAGCCGACTGATAACGAATTGTCCTCAAGTCAACGGCGTGGATATGGAGCCGCTTTATGAGGATGATGTCTGCGGGTATAACAGGAACTATCGCTTTGCGATTCCTTATGATTGTTCCTATATGATTACCCAGTCGAACAGACAGACCTCAACACCAAACAAATGGGGACGTAGCACAAATGGATATTATTATCTACCGCCAAATGATTCGGATGAATTCCTGCCTATCGGGCAGAATCTTTGGGGGGCGGTCACGTCACAATGGTTAGAGAAAAATTCAGAGTACGAACAGGTTGAGGAATTGGCGCAGTATGATTTTACGCTGAATGATGCCTATCCTCTGGATGCCTGTATCTCTGTCCTATTGAATGCAATAGCATCAGGGATCAGCTTTGCGGCCAGCACGACGTACAGTCAGTTCCTTTATAGCGGAGCCGATCCAGTAGGTGGTCATAATAACAGCCTCTACCTTACGCCGAAGTCGAATATCACAAATGGCGAGTATGAGACACCCGCACAGAAAGCGCCCGTGACGTTGAAGGATATTCTTTCAATGCTGCGTGACACGTTCCAGTGTTATTGGTTCATTGATGAGTATAACCGGTTGCGTATCGAGCATATCAAGTATTTTATGAAGGGTGGATCATATAGCACCGACCCAGCGATAGGTGTCAACCTTACCACGATGATGAACAAGCGAAACGGCAAGAACTGGGCTTTTGGCACCAATGTCTATGAGTATGAGAAGCTGGATATGCCGGAACGTTACCAGTTCGACTGGATGGATGATGTGACGGAAATGTTCAAGGGAATGCCCATCGTGGTGGATTCGCCTTTTGTTCAGAAGGACAAGATCGAGGACATCAGGGTGGCAAACTTCACGACGGACATCGACTATATGCTGCTGAACCCGCAGGCCATCAGTCCGGACGGTTTCTGTCTGCTGAATGCCTATTATGACAGACAAGGGAATATCGCGGTGCCAGTCATTAATATCATGCGGAATGGTGTGCGGTACAGGGCACAGAACGGCAATCTGTCGTACTATATCTTACAGAACCCGTATTGGCTGTATAACATGCCCGCAAAACGGCTAATCTTTAACGATAGTGGTGTTGTCACGCAAGCTTCAATGGTAAGCCGTATGAAGAAGCAGACGGTGAACATTCCGCTTGGCCTGCCCGATCAGAGCACGGGTGAGGACTTAAACCTATGGCAGCTGGTGGCGACGGGATTAGGTAACGGACAGATCCACTCGGTGAGCATCCGTCTGACAACGAGAATGGCAAAAACAGAATTAAGATATGACACAGAACAATAATCTATCAGTACTTCCTTTCTACTCATCATTGAGTGAGCAGACAAGGAACAGGCCGTATGCATACGGAGATGTTTATCCGTTGTATGTGCCAGTAGGTAAGCTGCCGACATTCCAGTTGTGCGGTCCGAGTGGTGCTGTTGGTGGTATAACATTATACAAGGCAGACGGGACTACAGCGGGCTCCCTTTCGTCAGGACTGATTAGTTCAAAGACGGTGGGTAATTATACGGTCTACTACCATACGGGCGGCAGCTCGGGCCTTTATAGCGGTGAGGGGCAGTATTATATAGTCGTGACCATCGGCGGTACAAGCTATTATTCGGATGTGTTCACGGCGGTGGCTGACATCTCGGCATATCTTAAAATAGAATGGTGGGATGAGGAAGACTTCCTGATGGACGGTGCGGGCATCGCTTATGCTCTGGGTAGTTCGACGTACTTCAAGAATGTCGTATACCTCAATTCACAGCTCGGAAAGCCGGAATATGAGTTCGAAGAAGAGGGCGAGAAGCGTGACGGACTGTTCTTTCCTGAAAAGATGATCTCCGAAAAGACGTATAAGTTCAACTTCCTGGCCAACGAGCCGTTGTGTGATGTCATGCGGCTGGCGAGGATGGCCGACCACGTACAGGTGACGGACAGATACGGCACGGTCTATTCGTGCGATACGTTCCTCATCACGCCGAAGTGGGAGACCCAGGGCAATGTCGCAAGCGTCGACGGAGAGTTCCAGACAAATATGGTAGCCAAGAGGATAGGGCGTAATTTCACATAATAACAATATAAAACGATTAACTCTATGGATTACAATCAACTAAAATTCGACATTGCGCAGGTCATTCGGACCAACGGCAATGAGGAAATCACGGGTGAGGTGTTGCAGTACATCTTGCTTGAGATGGTTAGTCACCTCGGATTGGCCTACCAGTTTGCGGGCGTGGCCACGACGGAGACGGAACCCGGAGAGCCTGACGAAAACAAGGCGTGGCTCATCGGTGCGGGAACGTACACCAATTTCGGTGATGAGGTCACCATTGCTGACAATGAGCTGGGCGTGGTGATGTGGAACGGTGTTTTTACCGTGAAGAAGATCACCACGGGCCGTGCGGTGGTCAACGAACTGCGTATCGGCAGCATAAACCCCGTTGAGGGTGGTATCATTGCACAGCAGTTTGCCCAGTTGCGTGCAGCGGGTTATCTGTTCGCAGGGCTGGCAACGCCGGCAACGGAACCGCCTGCAGAGCGTCCCGAGAAAATCTTTTATTTGGCGGCACAGGGTGGTGCCTATCCTAATTTCAGCGGTATCGTGGTGCCGCAGGGTGTGTCGACCTTGAAGTGGAACGGCAGTACGTGGACGCTTGAAACGTTGTGGACGGTGGATGATACCCCGACGGAGGACAGTCCAAACCTTGTCAAGTCTGGAGGTGTCTACACGGAACTGGAAAAGAAGGTCGACAAGGTGGAAGGAAAAGGACTCTCCGAAGCCAACTTCACGAACGCAGAGAAGCAGAAGCTGGGCGACCTGCCTACGGCAACGCAGATTGCGGGATTGCTCGACTTGAAGCAGAACGTTCTGTCGTGGGATAATACGCCTACGGATGGCAGTCTTAACCCCGTGACCTCTGATGGTATCTATGAGGCCATAAAGAACTTCATTACGAAGGCTGTCGACGACCTCATTAACTACTACACCAAGAATCAGGTGTATACCAAGTCGGAGGTGGAGAACCTTATCGCAGCCATCAAGCAGTTCAATATCCTGGCGGTGCCCGAGCTGCCCGCAGCATCGGCCTCGACAGTCGGTACGTTGTATCTGGTACCATCCGAGCGTCAGGGTGAGCACAACGTCAAAGATGAGTACATTACGTTGTCGGTGACCGAAGGACAGACTACCATCTATTATTGGGAAAAGATCGGCACGACAGAAATCGACCTGTCGAACTACACAACCTTCGATGATGTCAACGCAGCCATCGCTACGGCTCTTGAGGATTACTATACCAAGACACAGATCGATACCATGCTGGCAGCAGCAGAAGGTCGTCTGGCTACGGTGGAAATCTCGGCAGATAAGTCCATCATCTTGGTGGATGATGCCGTATCGGTGTCTGTCGTGGCCGGTACTGACATAACGGCAACGAGCCTTACCATCAGTCGTGACGGTATCGTGAAGGCCACAGGAAGCGGAAAGGCTCTGACGACATCCGAGATTATCTTGGAGTCAGCAGCAGGCAGCATCTCGTATCTGTTGACTGCCATCATCGGAGGCGTGACACGCACGAAGGAGGTGAGCATCGAAGTCGTGGATGCGGTGTACTATGGTGCAGGTACCTCGGCCACGGACATCGTGACAAAGGCAACGGCACGTAAGACACCAGCCGGACGTTACAGCATTGTGACTGCCGCTGGCGATAATCTCTTTATCCTTGTGCCGCAGGGCATGAGCGTGAACGGTATGAGGATGAACGGTATCGAGGTGCCGCTGGAGGTGCCTACGGGCGTGGTAGTCGACTCGAAGCAGTATCTTTGCTATCAGTCGTCGAACGTCTATGATGCCGGAACTTATGTTATCGAGGTTTATTAACTAAAAACGAATCAGTATTATGACAAAAGTAATCAATATCCCGGGCCGACTGCATTCGGTTGAGCAGGGAAACATCGTTGCAGGTGCCAATGAGGTCTACGACGATACCAAAGGAAAGAAGCAGAACGTTATCAATTCAGAGACGGATGCGGAGCTGCTGCGTCTTGAGCAGACGAAGCAAGATAATCTCACGTTCGACAATGCGCCGACGGAGAACAGTAACAACCCGGTTAAGTCTGGTGGTGTCTATGCCGCAGACTTAGCCTTACAGCAGGCTATCGAGGCCATCCTGCTGCTGATTCCTTCGGCAGCAACTTCGTTGAACCAGTTGGCGGATAAGGCCTTCGTGAGCTCAAGCATCTCGACTGCTACGGCAACGTTCAGAGGGACGTATAATGTCGTGACGGACTTGCATCTCGCTGTGGATGCTACGCATGCACAGATTGAGGCGGCGCTGGCGTCAGTCATAGCAACGGCAGACAATAATGATTACTGCTTCGTGCAGACGCCCGTGAGCACAAGTTCTCAGGACATCCAGAAGACCAGCCGGTACAAGTTCAATGGCACGGCATGGGTGTTTGAGTATGATCTGAATACATCAGGCTTCACGTCAGCACAGTGGGCTGCTATCAATTCAGGAATCACGGCTGCGTTGGTCACGAAGCTGGGAGACCTGCCTACGGCTACAGAGTTGAGTATAGATCTGCAGGCACTTAGTACTGCGATAGGTAGTGAGGAAACCCGTGCAAAGGGCGTGGAGCAGGGTCTGTCAACTGCCATTCAAGGCATTTTAGACCTGATTCCTTCGGCTGCTGCATCATCAAACAAACTGACAGACAAAGCATATGTAGATGGCTTGATTCAGGCTATTACCGCATTGATACCGGCAGAGGCTACGGATGAGAACCAACTTGCAGACAAGGCGTATGTATTGGCACAGATTCTTGCAGCGACTCCAGCGTTCAAAGGACAGTTTGAGACATTGGCAGAACTTCAGGCTGTCGCATCTACGAAAGCTGGTGATCTCGGCATCGTCCGCACAAAGGATTCGGATGGATATGATGTGTTTACGTTCTATCAGTATCTGAATAATGCATGGAATGTGTTCTATACGCTCTCGCATCATCCGATGAACAAGCCAGCCACCACCGGTACAACAGGAGATTATCCCTACAACGGAATGGGCCGCGTGGTAATTCCGAAGAATATGGTGAGTGATGTAAACATTCTGACTCAAGACTCTTTCGAAGATGGTAATGGAAATCCACTGACGAATACCGTCTTTGTCATTCAGTATGAATTTACACTTGGTGAAGATGTGACTATCCCTGCTAACTGTGTGCTTGAGTTTGGGGGTGGCAGTTTGAGTGGAAATAAGACTCTGACAGGTAACAATACAAGTATCAGTGCTGGACTATTTAAGATATTCCATACTGATATAACCTTAGCAGGAACATGGAACATCAGCAAGTACTATCCAGAATGGCTTGGTGCAAAAGGCGATGGCTCTACAGATGACAGTGTGGCTATTAACAAGCTGATAAAGATGGTTCCTGATAATTCTGTCATAAAGTTCAGCCAGGGAAAGACCTACGCATGCTTTATAAATGTATTCAGAAACAACATCACATTGATGGGATATGGATCAAAGCTAAAAGGTGTAAGCGGTGCAGAAGGTAATGTGGTAACGGTTGGATATCCAAACTATACCGGTGTAGGCTATGATGATAGCGTTGATCCGTCAAGCATTACATGGGTATATTTCAATAATATCAATATGTATGGCTTTGATATTGATGGTAACTATGCAAATGTCCCACATTCAGAGACAGATCTCAAGGGGCATGGAGTATTGCTAACACTTATCGGCAGGTCTACATTCAAAGATATGTACATACACGACTGTCATGTCACATGCTTTGACAATGCTTCAGAGTCAAACCATAACAATATTGATATTACTGTGGCAAATGGTGGTAACTCAAGTGCATACGGGTCAAATAACTACTATCCCAACTTTGATGTAAACTCATCTTATTATTGCAATTTCAAGGTTCGCTCTATCGGTGGAAAGCATGGTTGCCGACTTGACAATAACTGTAGGTTCAACAACTGTGATTTCAATATATATGATCCAGCACTGACAGGTTTGAGATTGATGACAGCTGTTGCGCAGAACCAGCTAAGTGACAATATTGTCAATGCTGTAATTGATGGTAATAACAAATGTACTATGTTAGGTTTTAGTTTATATGGTACAGATAATGCGAAAGTCAAGAATAACATTATTAATGTGTCAGTAAGAAAATGCAATACAACATCAGAGGCTGTTGGTATTGGTGGATATGGTAATATTGTAAATATCACTTCAAGGGAAAACACAGCAAAGGTTTTGTCCTTTTCTGGAAAATCAAATGTGATAACCTTATGTAGTAATGATGATGGTACTGGACTGTCTGGAGATACTACAACGCCTTTGGTTAATTGTGTTGCAAATTCAGAGCAAAACAAAGTTATTGCAAACATAACAAACTTTACTGGTGGCAGAGTCTTATATGTGGGAACAAATTGTATAAACAATGATATAGACATTTCAACTGACAAGGCAATGATAATATCTGATCAAAGTGCAGGAAAATCTTTGATAAAGCAAAAGTACAACGCAAGGCCCATTCTTTGGGAGAACAGCAGTCCTACTTCCGCTGTTGCAGCTTCATTCAAGATTGACATTTCCAACTATCTCAGTAACGGATTCAATTATCTGCTGATAGAGTTTGCTGAATCTACTTCTGACAATCTTACCGTTTACTATGCGAAACTTCCTGCCGTCGTTAATAGGATTTCGTCTGTGCAGGCAGTAAAGTTTGAGAATAATCAGACTGTTTTTATGAACCGTTCATTTAAGTATGATCAGGGCAACGGTAAGATATTCTTCTGGGGTGGAAATACGAGTACTGGAGGCGCAGCAACTGCAGATGATACAATTCTTATACCATTGAGAGTTTACGGATGTTATATTGACGGTTAACGGGTAGATGCAACAGGTACTCCAGTATAAACTGAATTATGATTATAGTACGCGAACAATTGATTGCCCTACTTTTTATAGTTTTGGCGATGTTGATTACACCGTTAATCTTCATCGCCTTGGACTATTGGGCAGGGATTCGGAAAGCGCGGAAACGTGGCGATCCGATAAGAAGTGATAAGATGAAACGCACGGTCTACAAGATCAGCCGGTATTACAATAGCATCTTCGCCATGATGGTGCTTGATGCCATCCAGATTGCAGGTTTCGTGTTCCTTCATCTGTATGACGGTTGGGACTTGCACACCGTTCCTCTGTTTACGTTTATCTCCATCGCATTCGTGGCCATCGTAGAGATTAAAAGCATCTATGAGCCTGCTGATGCAAAGGAGAGCCGAGAGATGAAGGAAGTGGCAGAGTTGGCAAAAGCGATTGCAGCCCACAAGTCAGACCCAGAGGAAATCGCCGAGGCTATCGCCAAGTATTTGAATAAAAATAAATGAGGCATAAAATAGTTACTATGGCTGATATTATAGCCCAATATTCTGTTGTTTTAGATAAAGACAAAGAAGAAAATGGAATTGACCTTAACACGCATTGCACGCAGAGAGACTTACACCATCGGTAAATTGTTTATTAATGGTGTGTATTTCTGCGATACTTGTGAAGATCGGGACAGAGGGTTGAGTCAGAGTTTACCTGCAAGTGTAAATCGTGCTAAGAAAGTCCAAGGGGCTACGGCCATTCCTGTTGGTCGTTATCAGGTTACACTCAAGATGCAGAGCCCACGTTTCAAAAACAAAAAGCAGTATGAGTTCTGCGACGGCTACCTACCTCGATTAATCAACGTTCCTGCGTTTGAAGGCATCCTGATTCATATTGGCAACACGAACCGAGATACAGACGGGTGCATCCTCGTTGGTCGTAACACGGAGGTCGGAAAGGTTCTGGAGTCAGGTGTCACGTTCCGTGCGTTGTATGCCAAGCTCAAAGAAGCGAAAGGGTATATCTTTATAACGATAGAATGATATGAGCAAAAAGTGGAAAGATCTTCTATATGATGCATTAATGTTTGTGTCGGTTGCCGGATTCTTCGCATTGCTGGTCTATTTCCTTTGCGGGTGTTCTCCGAGATACATCACTGTACCAGAATATCATTATGAGAGCCACCACACGGCAGACACCGTCCTGCTGCGTGACAGCTTCCTGAAGGAGAACAATACCATTGTGCGTGAGGCGGACAGTGCGATGCTCATCGGTCTTGGTATCAGGCTCAAAGAAGGTGAGCGTGCGATACTCATCCTAAAGAGTCAGATCGAGCGGCTGGTGAATCAGCAGAAAGAAGTCATGCATGACACGATAGTACGAGTCGACAGCATAAGGGTGCCGTACCCGGTAGAAAAGAAGCTATCGAGGTGGCAGAACCTGTGCATCTCTTTTGGTGGTTATGCTTTCGGCATTACCATTGCTCTGTTAATATTGCTCATGGTCCTTATGTATTACCGTTGGAAGAAGCTGTGACGGGTGGACACAAAACGATAAATGTCTTTTGAATAAATTATTAAAATAAACTTCGGGGGTGCTTCAGGCATCCCCGTTTAAGTTGTCTATAATGGCACGTATGGCTTCGTCAGCGTGGCGTCGCATGATCTTCAAATAATTAAAGATCGGTCTGTCTGATTTCATGCTCTGCCCGATGCAGTACTCAAGCACCTCGAGGGAGATGCCGAGATCGAAACCATGCTGCACGAATGATTTGCGGGCGGTATAGTAGCAGCATCGTTTCCAGTCCTTCACGCCAGCCTTCTCCGCAATACGTTTTATATCGCGTGTAACGATGTTTTTGAAGGTGTCATAGTTACCAGTAGTGCCGAAGTCCAAACGGCCCGTCTTGGCGTTAATATAGCGGTCTATGATGGGCTGTGCCTCTGGAGGTATAGAGAACGACACGGTTCGGTTGGCCTTCTTTTTGTTCTTTGTCTTAGTACGAATATACTCAAGCATCGTTTTGTCGCGGAAGTCATAGGCCATCAGGTCGACGAGATTGATACCGCCAAGATAGTATGAAAGCATAAGGAGGTCACGGGCCTTGCGTTCGCCCTTGAATATAGTCTGATAGTCACGGATGAGCCGCAGGTCCTCAACGCTGATGTCGAGCTCACGGGGTTCTGGTGTCACGGTCTTGTAATAGGCGAAAGGGTGGATGTCGTAACGCACCAGCCCGTCACGCACGGCTCGGTTTACGATGGCTTTGACCATATTCAACTGCATACCCTCATACGCATCGCTGGCACCTTGTCTGCGTAGCCATCTGGAATAGTCGGCAACAGTCCTGGGGTTGAGTTCCTCGAGCAACATATCTCCGTTGGCAAAGGTGCGGAACTTCTCCATCTGTTGGCGTCGCATCTTGGCGGTGGTCGTGCGCCCGTCTTTCATCAGTTCCGTGATGGTCTGCTCTGTCAGTTGGCAAAAGGTTACGCCCGCTTGGTGGGAGCGCATACCCTTGAGGATGTCACGAAGCTGCTGACAGGTGTATCGGTCAGGGTCGGCAATACGTTCGAGGCGTTCGTCATAGTCGGTGAGAAGCTGACGGAGTTTGATATTGATTGCCGGTGCGTCAGGCTGGCCCACCACCTGCCCGTTATGGAAGTGCGAGAGCGACGAAACAGAATACTTGGTAACGATGTAGTGCGTTTCGGATTTGTGGCCTATACTGATACGGATCTTGTATGAGCCATCCTTTGCACGGGTATGTTTGAGAACTGCGAGTTTGATGGTGGTCATCTTTTTAAATATTTATAATAATAATGTACGCGCACAAGGGCTTGACGAATATTTTCTATTCGCTTTTGTGCCCAAAAGCGGGTAAAAACGGCAAATCCAGCTTTCATTCCTTTTGGTGGAAATCTGCTGGAAATGCCTGTTTTTGCTTGGTAGGGACACCCGGGCTCGAACCGGGGACCTCTGCAATGTGACTTAATCACGCAAAGATTTGGCGATGCCTCTCCAGAAAGGCGGTGCGGGAGGTTGGCAAAAATAGAAATATTCGTTTTTAAGCGTCCTAAGCGGTTTTTATCCGCTCGGTGGGTAAGTTATAAGCCGAAGTGATAATAACGGCTTAGAGCGGAAATATGGGCAAAATAAGCGTCATATTCACTCACGGACATAACCAGTGCCTCACTCCCGTACCAATTTACATCCGTTCCCTACGGAACACACCCTCAACTCGGTATATACTTATTATATTTTCCTTTTTGATTTCTCTATCAGGGAAAAGTCGGTCACCGTGTTTGTTGGTGTCTTCATTGAGAGAGACAAGGCGGATGTAGTCGGCATCGTGGTTGGACTTGTACACGCATTTCAGCACACGCTCGTTGGTCGTTATGACGATGTAAGCCCGACCCCAAGCGATTCCATCGACCTCCGGCTCCTGGCGCACGAATATGATGTCGCCCGATCTGTATTCAGGTTCCATGCTGTCGCCGTAGACATAGAGGCCTACGCATCCTTTGAGGCCCTGCATGGTCACGTATTCGGCCACGGGTGGGTTCTGTTCAGTCAGCATATCCTCGAAAGTGACATACGAGAAGCCTGCTGCCGTGCGTAGGTCGAGAACCGGGATGCGGTTGGCATCATTGAGAGTTTCGGGAACATCGGCATCGACATCAAAGATGCGTCTGCCGGTGATCTTGTTTATTTCCATCTGGTAGCCTACCTTGAACTCGTTGGCGTGCAGACGTGAGGTTAAAGACTGTGGGGAGATACCCAGTTTCTCAGCCAGCCATGACTGATTGATGCGGGCTTGCTGGAGCTTGTAACGTGCTTCCTTGCCGCTAAGATTTTTTCGGACTTGTTTTGCCATAATTTCTACGGTTTAAAGAAATTGTTTATTTAAAATATTTAAAAATGTTTATGCTTCTATTTAAAATTTTTTAAAAAGTAAAGAGAATCGGAATACCTTTCGGGAATTCTTTATATATTTGCACCGTCAACGAGACAAAGATACGGAAAATCTTTCAATCTCGCAATACCTCAAACGGGGTAAATTAAAAAAAGTAAGTAAAAAACAAAATTGAAAGGGATTATGAAACAGGTTTTATTTACCACGAGTTGGATCAACTCAAACTTCCGCATCAAGGTTTATGGCCGTGATGAGCAGGGCAAGAGAATCAACAGTCTTTTTGGTGTGTCTGGTATCATTGCAATGATCGGTGAGACATTGTTCTTCAAGTTCTTGCAGCGTGCAATCAATTCAATGGCAGACAAGTGCGTTTGCAAGCTGCGCAGAGGTTTACAAATCAGTTTTTACGTGAAATAAAAGGAGGATAGAATATGAAAAAGCTGGAGAAGATTTTGAAGGATGTCCGCAAGGACGTTATGAAGGTAATGGAAGAAACCATATTATCAGGCGGGAAGCATTTCACGTTTGAGAAGAACTACGGCAGCGCTTACATTGATATTGATTTCTGGGAGACGTGCAATTTCCCGTGGCTTCATGCTGAATGGGATATAGCAGTAAGTCATGAGGACAGTCACAAGCGTAGTCCTCTTTTGGAGAAGGCTATCAAAGCTGTTATGCCGGACTGGTTTTCACTTAAGGAATTAATTGAGTTTTCGCAAACAGCGTGAAATTGTCCCAGGCGGAGCGTGATGTGGCGCTCATGCTCTGCCGGGGGCTGACGGACAAGGAGGTGGCCGAGAAGCTGTTCAGGAGCTACCACACCGTCAGGACGCAGAAGAAGGCAGTATACAGGAAGGTCGGTGTGACGAAGGACACGGAACTGATGGCTGCCATGATATGCGAGCACAAGGGAATAGAATTTTCAATCAAGTTACTAAGAGACAAAGGAATTCATCTATATGACCAAAGCGTATGAAATGAGGCCTGACGAGCGACTCGACATCATCCTTCGGGTGATGAACGGCATGACGTTCGGACTGCGGTACAGCGAGAAGATCGTTGGTGGTCGCGGCAGGCTGATGCGGTTAATCGAAGCTGGTCATATCAGGGCGGAGAAAGGCAACGGCGATGCCCAGAACGGCAAATGGCAATGCAATGCCTCCGATGTCTTGAGATACGCAAAAATCAAATATTAAGCATTATGGATAAGAATAGTTTTTTGAAGAGCTGGGAAGAGGTGATGGGTACCTCTTTGACAAAAGAAGATTTCTTTATCGGTCTACTGATTGTGGCGGCTGGTCTGGTACTATTGCAGGTCGGTGAGATAGTAGGGAATATGTTATCCTCCTTTCATTGGGTATAGGCATCAGCGGATGCCGATTATGGTAAGGTTTTACTTATTTTTAGTTTCAGGTTGGATGCAGTCAGTGTGACGAGCCCGTGAGGTCTTGGGAGGTTCGATTCCTCCGCATCTTCAAAAGGCAATAGCCGTTTAGTATTAACAATTTAATTTTTAAAGTCATGAAGAAAAACGAAGAGAATCAGAACCCGAGCGTGTTCGATGTCTTGAATGCCATCAACGTCAACGAGCACACGGAGAAGAAGAACGGCCTGACGTACCTTTCCTGGGCGTGGGCTTGGTCTAAGGTAAAGGAGCATTACCCAGATGCGTATTACACGATCTATGAGAACGCCAACGGATGGAACTACCACACCGACGGACGTACATGCTGGGTAAAGACAGGCGTAACCATCAACGGTATCGAGCACATCGAATATCTGCCCGTGATGGATTACCGAAACGCGAGCATCCCCGCCGAGAAGGTTACATCGTTTGATGTGAACAAAGCTATCCAGCGTAGTCTGACGAAGGCTGTGGCCCGTCATGGTCTGGGTCTGTATATCTATGCCGGAGAGGATCTGCCGGAGGGTGAGAGCGAAAAGCAGATTGATGAGCTGGGAAAGGCTTGTGATGAAGCCCGCAGGGCCAAGGATGAGGAAGAACTGAAAGAGGTATACTTCCGTTATCCCAAACTGAAGAACGACAAGGCGTTCATTGGTGTTATCAATGAGTGTAAAACTAAATTAGGTGTAGCAGCATGAAGAAGTCAGAATTATATGTGTCGCCCGTCCAGTTCCACAACGACGGGCACACTTACACCCTTGGAACAAAGAAGCTGGAAGGTGTGACACCCATCATCGCGTGGCTGTTCCCCGAGACGTACAAGGGCATTCCGCAGTCTATTCTCGACAAGGCGGCAGAGTATGGTACCACCATCCACATGAAGTGCGAGATGTACGACAACCTCGGCATCGTTGACGACCCGATCGTGCAGTCGTATGTCGAGCTGTGCCAGCAGAAGGGATTGAATATCATTGCCAGCGAGTACCTTGTGAGTGATGAGCAGCGTGTGGCCTCGAGCATTGACAAGCTGACGGAAGACCTCGATATTGCCGACATTAAGGCAACGAGCAAGGTGCATATTCCAAATGTCACGTTGCAGACTTCAATCTATGCGTGGCTGTTTGAGCGTCAGAACGAGGGCAAGCAGGTCAGGAACCTTTATTGTATCTGGCTACCGAAGCCGCAGTATGGTGAGCCCGAAATCATCCAATTGCAGCGTGTGCCGGCAAACATCTGTGAGCAGATCGTTGACTTGTATTTTCAGGGTGCCCAGCCCATTCAGGCCCGTGCGCTGCTTGCTGCCTGCGGTTTCGACTTTGAGGAAAAGAAGCATCACGGCGACATTCCAGAGGGTGTGCAGACCATGATGGATGAGTTACGGATGGTCAAGAACGGACTCGACGAACTTAAGAAGCGTGAGGATGAGCTGAAAAGTGCCATCTTTGAGGTTATGAAGGCCGAGGGGCATAAGACGTGGGGCACGGATGAGATCGAGTTCACCGTCAAGAAGGCTTACACGACTACCTCTGTCGATTCGACGAAACTCAAGGCCGAGTACCCGGAAGTCTGGGAGGCCTGCAAGAAGGAGAGAAACGTATCAGAAAGTATCACCTATAAAGTATTGTAATTATGGCAAATCAGATTGCAGGGCGAGTGATCGCCCTTTCACAAGTGAAGGAGGTCGCCAGCAGCGACCCATCGAAAGGCGCAGTTAAGAAGCGCGAGTTGTATATTGATTGCACCCGCTATGACCCTTATACGGGTGAGCGCAGCCAGTATGAGAACAAGCCGCTTTTGGAGTTCGGCGGTGATAAGGTTCTGGCTAAGCTGGAGTCGTTGAACCTCAAGCCCAACGACATCGTGAAGGTGTCATTCGACATTCAGGGCACGCCCTATAAGGACAAGAATACGGGCAAGATGCGTGTGTTTACAGCCATCCGTTGTTACGACATTGAGGTGACAAGGCGAGCCGATGGCAGCGCACCACAGACGGCAGCGCCTCAACCGCAGCAGGTGGCACCTCAATCCCAGCAGATGAACATGCAGCAGATTGCCCAGCAGTTGCAGGCCCAGCCCGTCAACGACCCTCTGCCGGAGCCTGCTAATGATCCACTACCCTTCTAACGATGGCACAGACGGTAATATTACGCAAGGAGCAGGGCAGGCTGATCTTTGACAAGGAACTGCCCTACGTCTTTTCCCTCTTGAAGAATGGTACCTATACCATCGAGATCAAGCAGGCCTCGCAGAAACGAACGGTCAGTCAGAACGCCCTCATGTGGATGTGGTTTGCCTGTATCGAGCGAGAGACAGGGACACTGAAGCAGGATGTGCACGACTATTATTGTCGCCAGTACCTGCGCCGACAGGTCACGTGGAAGGATGAGACCATTACCGTTGTCGGAGAGACAAAGAAGCTGAACACGCAGCAAATGACGGACTTCCTCAATAAGATTCATGCAGACGTCCTGGTTGAGTTCGGTATCACGCTCCCAAGACCGGAAGACAGATTTTTCGCTGACTTCTACAGTCAGTATAATTATTAATTTAAACGTTTAATTTATGATTTTCCAAAAGATTCAGCTCACACGAGCAAACACGTTGAATGTGGTCTATAAGACCGCAGACGGTGACGTAATCGACTTCAAGGGCGGCAACGTAGTCCACAAGGACTTGCGGCAGGCTATTCACGCCCTCATTCCTCATCTCGCCTTCCTTACGGAGCAGCGCGAGGCCGTAGACCACAATCTCAAGCAGTTGCAGGCGCAGAAGATTACCGACGAAGATTCGAATAGCGTATTCAAGCGTCTGGATGTCGACTGCGTGACCTTCACGGATGATGAGGGCGAGGCCTGCGTATCTGGTTGCCGCATCCTGACGAACGGCTTCGTCATTAAGCTGTCAGGCCCGAGCATTGTCCTGACGGATGGCGAGGCCTACCAGTACCACGACGAACTTGCCGAGGACCTCGAGGCCATCAAGTATGAGGCCAAGGCCTACATCGAGGAAAAGAAATGGGGCATCAAGCAGGCGGAGATCGACTTCAAGGATGTCGACCCGTTCAATGGTAACATCGAGGCGGGGGAGGTTCCCGAAGCCTCTGTTGAGGACAAGCCAAAGAAGCGTGGACGCAAACCCAAGAAGGCAGCATGATGGCACCGATGTACTATACGCTGACACCCGACTGCTACAAGGTGAAGTTCGAATACCACCCGATGCTTGTCAAGTGCGTGAAGCGAATTCCGGGAGCGCGGTATCATGCCGACGGTAACTTCTGGGAGGTGTCATCGTATCATCAGCACTACCTGAAACTCATGGAGCAGTGGGCAAAGTCCCACCGCTTCGTGACGTCGGTGCTGTGGCTGACGGATGATGAGAAGGTTCCGACCTACGAGCCGTTACCCATGCCCGTGCTGACCGTTCCCCATAACCTGCTGATCGAGCCGTATGACTTCCAGAAGGAGGGCATCGCCTATGCCGTTGAGCATAAGCGTTGCATCATGGGTGATGAGCAGGGACTGGGCAAGACGGTCGAGGCCATCGGGGTGCTGACAGTCACGCAGGCCCTGCCCGCACTCGTTATCTGTCCGGCATCGTTGAAGCTGAACTGGCAAAGGGAGCTGAAGAAGTTCGGAGGTCTGAATGCGATAGTTCTCAATGATAGCAACCAACGGACGTGGCAGCGGTTCTTTGAACTGCGTAAGTCTGACGGGAGGCCTTGTGCCGATGTGGCCATCACCAACTATGAGAGCCTTAAAAAGTTCTTTGTGTCGAGGATCAGGCGTGAAGGACGGTTTACGTTGAAGTCTGTCGACTTTGACCCGAGGAAAGACATCTTCCGGACTATCATCATTGATGAGAGCCACAAGTGCAAGAGCGTACAGACCCAGCAGGCGAAGTTCGTGCAGGGTATCGCAGCGGGGAAAGAGTACATCCTGGAACTGACAGGCACGCCGGTTGTCAATAACAATGAGGACTTGATACAGCAGCTCCGTATCATGGGCAGGCTGGAGGATTTCGGCGGCTATGCCAAGTTCATGGCCCGCTATTGTCAGGGGTTGAATAAGTCGAGCCACCTCAAGGAACTGAACTACTATCTGCGTAAGTATTGTTTCTTCCGCAGACAGAAGAAGGATGTACTTACCCAGCTTCCGGCCAAGACGCGCAGCTATCTTGTCACGGAGATTGACAACCGCAAGGAGTATAAGGATGCCGAGCGTGACGTGATCAACTACCTGCGTAATTACAAGGATGCTGACGATGAGAAGATACAGCGCACTATCCGTGGGGCTGTAATGGTCAAGATGGGCATCCTCAAGCAGATCTCGGCACGTGGCAAGGTTGAGGGTGCAAAGGATATTATCCATAACATCATCGACGGTGGGCAGAAGCTGATAGTATTCTGTTTCCTCAAGGAGGTCGTAGCGGCCTTGAAGCAGGAGTTCAGGGATGCGGTCACGGTGACTGGTGACGACACGACAGAGCAGAAGCAGCATGCCGTTGACAAGTTCCAGAGCGATGAGCGGTGTAAGCTCATCATCCTTAACTATCGGTCTGGTGGAACGGGTCTGACGTTGACAGCCGCCAGTAATGTGCTGTTTGTGGAGTTCCCTTGGACGTATAGCGACTGTTGCCAGGCAGAAGACCGGGCGCACAGGAACGGGCAGAAGAACGCCGTAAACTGTGTTTATCTCTTGGGCGATGGCACCATCGACGAATATATGTACAATCTCATTCAGAAGAAGAAGGACATATCGAATGGTGTCACGGGTACGATGGAAGAAACGGAAGAAACGAAGGTGTCGCAGACTGATCTCGTTTTCGGTGCTGCGATGGAGTTATTCGGCAAGAAGTTATGAGAGCAGGAAAGAATCCTATGACGAACGAGTTTGAGCTGTACTTAGATGAAGATGAGGCAGCGGAGTTGAAGGAGATGATACGGTGTGCGAAGCTGCCGCAGCGACGCACGTTGTACAAGAAACTGATGGAGGCGTTGGAAAAAGAGAAAGGAAGCGAGAGATGAAACCATTAAGTGAACGGCAGATTCAGATCCAGTGTGTGTCTTGGTTCCGGATGAGGTACCCGGAGTGCAGCGGTGTGTTCTTCTCTGTACCAAACGGTGGGGCGAGAAATGCATGGACCGCCAAGAACCTGCGTGACGAAGGAGCCTTGAAGGGTGCGCCCGATCTGGTATTGCTGATACCTCGGCACGGGTATGCCTCGTTGTGTATCGAGATGAAGAAACCGGGCGGCAGGGTGTCTGATGCGCAGAAGGCGTTTTTAAAGGCCGCTACGGCGTTCAAAAATAAGTACGTGGTATGTTACTCACTCGAAGAGTTTCAACGGCTTGTGACCGATTATTTAGAGAAATAAGGAGAATTTTTATTTATGTTTATAAAATCAGAGTTAATTATGGCAAAGAAAGTTTATGAGATTGAGGCCTTCATGACGAAGGATCTCGGACTGAGTGGTAATGAGTTGGTGCTGTACGCCATCATGTGGAAAGAGACGGAGAGAGGCACCAAGAACGTGGCTTTGGACTATCAGGGCTGGAGTGATGCGATGGGTACGTCGATACCGACGATGTACAATTGTCTTAACAAACTGGTCAAGCGTGGGTATATCAACCAGGAGTGCAAGAGTACTTACGGCCTGATTCCTAAACAAAGTTAAAAGATAAGGGGAAAGCATTGCCTATTCGGAAAGTCTTTATATCTTTGCGGTGCTTAATTTCACACAGGTTTAAAGAGAATCATGGCGGGGGCTTTCAAAACTCTTTTCCATAAGCTGTTGAGGGAGTCCCCGTTTCTCTAAGAAAGAATTAAAAATAATTAAAAAGACGCTGGGATTGTAGCAAGTATGAGAAAGTTTTTATATTTTTGCAACGTCAAAACTCAAGAGCGGTACGAATCCGCTGCAATGAAGCAGCGTTTTTTGTGCCTGATAAATAGAACCATTAAGTGCATCGACTGGGGTAGCAGTAATGTCCCCAAGGCTTCAGCTCTTGAGTGCCTGACAAGTCGTAATGCACTTATTTTTATTTAATGTCAAAACTTAAGAGTTATGAAAGAAGAAATGAAAGACGCTATGATTGCCAGCGTCGAAAAGATTCAGGCAGTCGAGGATTTCCTGCGAGATTGGTATTCAGTTAGTGATCTGTTTGAGACCGCAGCAAATGCCGGTAGTGTGCTCCTTGAATTGGTTAATATCGGCCAAATTAGTCAGGATGATGTCAAGCACATCACGGGTTTGATTAATCAGCACGTTATGCTGGCTAACTTGTTGAAGAAGTTCGAGAAAGGAGGTGAGGAATGAAAAACCCAAATCCGTTGAAAGATGATCATATCATCATTACCCAGCCAATCAATAAGCTGATAAATGATAATAGGCTTAGTATTGATTCAAGGGGCTTATATATGAAGTTGGTTGCATTCGATAAAGGTTATTTCACTTCGATAGTCGAATTGGCAGAGCATTGCAAGTTATCTATGAAGAAAGTAAAAAAGTTAATGGATGAACTTGTGAAATATAAGTATATGACATATAGTGTCGATGAGCATAGTTTTGTGTACAACCTTAGTTGTTGGTGATTATGGCAGACAATAAATGGATACATATTGAGAACTGGATGGGGAAGGTTTTGGGATTGAGGGCTAACGACCTTATTTGCTTTGCCTTGATTTATAGTTTCTCAAGGGATGGAGAAAGCCAGTTTAAGGGAACTTTGAACTATCTGGCTCAATGTATGTTTGCGACTGAACCTACTGCGATCTCGACATTAAAAAAGTTATTAGAAGTCAATCTGATAAATAAAGAAGACGTAGTCGTTAATGGTAAGAATCGTTGCTATTATTCTACTAATATTATCTATGATGAAGGAGAACTTTTTGTAATTGACTCCACTAAAGAACCTTTAGTGATGACCACTAAAGAACCTTTAGTCGTGACCACTAAAGAATCTTTAGTCAATAATAATAGTACTATAAATAGTCCTCTTATAAAAGATAATAATAAAAGAGAGAGTATATCAAAGAGTCGTTTTCAGAAACCGAAGATTGAGGAAATAGAATCCTATATTAAGGAGAAGAAAATGCACTTTGATGCCAGCCAGTTTTATGACCATTATGAGAGTAATGGCTGGATGGTGGGACGTACTCACATGAAGGATTGGAAAGCTGCCTGCCGGACCTGGGAGCGCAAGCGTATGGATAAAAGCCAAGAGGAAGAAGAAAAAGAAGAACTTCCTGAAGGCTTGGATCGTCAGGTATGGGAAAAGTGCCGTGAGTGGTTTATCAGTCGTACACCAAGAATCTCCGGTTATATTACCCCTGATGTCTACCTAAAGATAAAAGGCTTGGCAAAAGACAGTCAGGAGATGGCGAAGATTATCCTCTATATTGAACGCTCGGACTATAGCGGTGATATGGTCAAGGAGTTTATGCGATTATCAAAGACAGGAGAATATAACGGCACGACATAATGGATCGCAGGCAACAGTTAGAGAATATCATCATCGGGACGCTGCTTGAAAGCACGTGGCGGCATAATTATTTCGATGAGGTAAAGAACATTTTATCAGTCGATATGTTCCGAGATGAGACGAACAGACGGATATATGGCCTTATCTGGGAGATGAACCAACGTGGCATGAAGGAAACGACACCCAGCGACATATTTGCCGAGTACGGGGCATCTGTGGTCGATATTGCCGCAGATATGTGTGACCTTTGTGCCGACTACTCTTTCATACATCTGAATACCAAATACCGAGAGGATTGCTTCCTGTCAGGTGTCAACAGTCGGAAAGATGTTACTTTTGAAGATTATGTGAACCAGTTTATAGTTATGAGTTATGACAAAGCAAGTTAATATCGCAGAGCAGAAGATGATGCCGTTTGACACCGATACGGAGCGTGCCGTGTTGTCGACGCTGATTCATTATAATGACAAGCTGGTGCAGTATAGTGACCTCCTGGATACCGGACTTTTCTATTATGAGAAGGAGAAAGCCATCTTCCGCTGTATTGATGGCGTGGTCAGTAATAACGGCATAACGGACCCCAATTCATTGTTCAACTATGCAAAGAGCCATCAGGTAGGCTACGACCTGTTCCGTGATGATTTCGTGGAGATTGTAAGCTGCGGTAGTCGTATAACGTTAGAGCAGGATATATTACGTCTACGTGATATGGGCCAGAGGCGTGAGTGCTGGCGTATGCTGCAGGCGTATTCGCAGGAGATCCTCGACATGACCAATGAGGTCGACACCAAGATTGAGGAATGTATGCAGAGCGTGGTGGCGTTGCAGCAGAAGGTCAACACGAATGATGTCAGTAATATGACGGATGCCATCGGGGATGTTCGCAAGATGGTCGATGAGAACCAGCAGGGAAAGAAAACATTCCTTAAGACGGGTTTGAATATCTTTGATGAACATTATCTTTTACGCCCAGGAACCCTGACGGTCATTGCTGCTTTTACGTCTGTTGGAAAGTCAGCTTTAGCAATGAACATCACAGAGAATGTGGCGTGTCAGGGAATCCCATGCGCGTATTATTCGTTGGAGATGTCGAAGTCAGAACTGGCGGCAAGGATGTTGGCCAAGCAGATAGGTGTACCGGCAAGCGTGATCATGAACCGCAAGCTGAATGATACACAGATGAAGTGTTTCGAGGCTGCGGAAATGGCATACAAGCAACTGCCTATATACTTTGATGACCGTAGTACGATAGACTTTAACCGCACGATGCGGTCTATCAAGAAGCTGGCTGTAACAAAAAAGATAAAGTTGGCGGTGATTGACTACCTGCAGATCTATGGTCAGGTCAAGGAAGATGCAGAGGAAAGCATCAGTTATATGGCCCGCACGGCTAAGAACGTGGCAATGGAAACGGGTGTGCCTATCATCGTGTTAAGTCAGTTGAACAGAAGTGCTGCACATCCTTCCATCAGGATGTTACGTGGTTCTGGTCAGATTGAGGAAAGTGCTGACAATGTTGTGCTGATAGATCGTCCGGAGGCTTATCCCGAGGCAAAGCAAAAGAGTTATGAGGGAGAGTTTAAGGACTCGCCCATTCAGGGAACGGCAAAGCTGATATTAGCCAAAGGTCGTGGTGTTGGTACCTGTTGCAGTCTGGTGGCGTTCAGCGCCAAAGAGACAAGGTTTGCAGACTTTAAGAAAGCAGACCCGGCTGGTAATTATGAGGAACAGACCGAAGATTTACCATTCTGATGGCATACGTGGCGACGATATATTTCCGGTGCAAGTGGGAGGAAGTCTACAAGATTCAGGACCATTTCGGCATTCCCCGCTGCACCACCGTCAACGGCACTACCTGCCAGCCCGTCACGATTAAGGATGAGGACTGGGAGCTGTTGAAGGAGACGGAGCGAAGAGGTTATATTCAAATTAGACATGCAAGAAAGTTATGACACAAGAGGAATTACAGAAGCTGACCGTGCGTCAGGTGATCGAGATGCCGGAGTTTGAGGCAGAGTTAAAGTTGCAGTTAGGTCTGGAAGAAAAGAGCCATACCGAGGCCTTGCTGCGTGGACGGTTGAAGCGCACCCCGCTTGACAGCCTGCGTGACAAGAAGGTGTTCGACGTGGAGCATATCCGTGCAGCGTTCATTGCCGAGTTGGATAAGTCTTTGATCGGGTTCTCATATATGGAACGGCAGTACATCCATTCTCTGGGCATGCTGGCGTTCAGTCGGGTGATTACCAAGATGCTGCAGCAGGTTAAGGAGAAAGAAGGTAAAAGTGATTAATGTATAGTTGTATCAATTTAGTAGGGTTTAAAGTATTAATTAGATTGCACAATTTTACAATCCCAGTGTGCAGCGGCACACGTAATTTATGTTTTTTACTTAATGGGAAGCTCATCTGTGAAGACCGGTTTCCTTTTCCCAATTTAATTAAACATGTTATAGTTAGCGTGTGTGGTCTGCCTGTGAAGGTCGGCCACTTTTTTTTTGTTAAGAGTTCAGAAAGTTCACAAAGTTCATCAATAAAAGTTCACGTGAACTTTGCGAACTTTCGGAGTAAATACGGGATAAAGTTTTAAAAAGATTTAAAAAATAAAGGATATTTCGGAAAATGCTTTTTTATTTCGGAAATTCTTTATAAATTTGCACCGTCAAACAATTAGAAGTGGGGGCAACACTTAAAATTCTGCAAAGCAATTATGACACAGCAAGAGTTTTTCAATCGCACGAGAGTTGAGGTAGAGGCCAGCGAGTTCCAGGCAATCAATGAGGTGTACAACTACAGCGATCTTGATAAGGATGAGTTCTGCAAGTTATGGTGCAAGATGAACCAGACAAGAGTTAAGGCTGCGAAGGCTGCCGAGAGAGATGCACAGAAAAGAGGTGCTTATAACGACGCCCTGTTTGAGTGGTTCACCAAGTGGCAGAATTCGAAGAACTTCCAAGAGAATTACTATACCAATATTGCGTATATCAAACTGTCTACCTTCTTGGTGCAGGCAATGTCTTACGCAGGTATCCGCTTCGGAAATGCCGAGACCCTTTCAGATGTACACTACAAGGTTGGCAAGTATCTCGGCATCTATAAGTAAATAAATCGGGGAGGGGCAACCTTCCCATTAAACCCTATAAAATTAAGCATTATGAAACAGAAAATCATTAAGACCAATTACAAGGTCGCTGTAGTGGCAAATCAGATTGAGAAAAGAATCCGCAAGGTGGTTGGTACCTACACCAGTAGTAACTATCAGGTGAAGGCGGAGAAGGTATGTACCGGAACACGTTACATCTACATTCTTCCCGAACATAGTTATTCCTCCATTACACATTTTGTGGCCAGAGACATTTTTGAAGTAGTCAGACCGTACCAAGATGAGTACTCGACGGGGAGTATCTGCTGTGGCATTGAAAAGATTATGCATCAGGGAGAGGAATTTCCTGCCGTGTTCATTATGGTCACTAAGAGCAATCCGAATTAAAGAGCAACAGAAGTTATTAACTCGTAAATTCAACAAAGCATTATGGAAAGAAGAAAGAAAGTAAATGCGTGCCGTGAGTTGGCTATTGCCTCCGGCCGTATGGTATCAATGGACCCCGAACGTTGGGGTGAGAATATGCTTGACAGCCTTGAGTCTGGTCTGGCAGGGTTCTTGAGCCAGCTGCCCGAGGATGTCCGCGATGAGTACGAAGACAAGTACATCGCCAAGTACAAGGAATGGCTCTACGCACAGAGCCGTTGTTTCTCGCAGATGGTGACGGGTGCCGGTGGTTGGAACGCCGCCACCATCCGACGCCATGAGAAGACCAACGCTGCCGAGCATGCAGCCTATGAGCGTCTGCAGGCGTGGACGGAGAAGGTTATCAAGCGCTGTAACCGTCAGGAGAGGCTCACGGGCTGGGCAGAGGTCGAGCGGTTGCAGTCGAAGCTGGAGGATCTGCAGAAGTCCCAGGAGATGATGAAGGCGGCAAACAAGATCATCCGTGACAAGAAGCTGGCGGAGGTCGAGAAGGTCGACGAACTGGTGGCACTCGGATTTCCCGAGGAAGCAGCCCTGCGTATCATGGACCCGTCACACGGTTGGTGGGGTGCAGGCTTCGCTCCTTTTGAGTTGAGCAATAACAATGCGAGAATTAAGGACACGGAAGCCAAGATCGCTCGTCATACGGCTATGGCCTCACAAGAGGATGAGTCGACGGAATATCCTTGGGGAACGTTCAGGGCCGACTATCAGGATGAGCGGTATCGTTTCATCTTCGACCAGATACCCGATGAGGATGTGCGCAAACTGTTGAAGGATCATGGCTTCAAGTGGTCACGAAGGAACAATGCTTGGCAGAGACAGATAACAGCCAACTCAAAGTACGTGGTGTATCATATCATCTTGCCAAAACTCAACGAAACGGCAAAATAGGGCGTTTTAAGGCGGTTTTATCTCGTTGGTGGTAAGTTATCAAGCTCACGAGGTAAAAACCGCTTAGAATCGAAATAAATAGCAAATAACGATAACAATGGGAGATATTAAGAGTTTTCACAGAATCAGCATTGGCCGGCGCTTGAAGGAGAAGCGTCTGGAAGAAGGCTGGGACATTGAGCAGGTTGCAGAGATGTCAGGCTTGAAGGCCGATACCATCCGCAAGGTGGAAGAAGGTGTCTTTAATGTGCCGATAGATGTCGTATCACGCATCGCTGACATCTACGGCTGTGATTTAGTGTTCCAATCAAAAGAAGAATAAGCTATGGCAAAAGAAGTGACGAACTATTTCAAGCAATGCATCAGTCGATGGCTCGAAGCAGAGAAAGAGAAAGATGCGGCTTTCGCCAGGAAGGTGGCGGAGAGCGGCAAGAACGTTGAAGGGTGCTGTAACTACATCCTCCAGCAGGTCAAGGCCTCAAAGCGATGCGGTTATGCCGATGAGGAAGTCTACGGCATGGCCCGGCACTATTTCGATGAGGACGAACTGAAAGACCCGGGATCGCAGGGTGCAAGCCGTGTGGTGGTGTCTGGTCACGTCGACCTGTCGGAGTCGGAGAAGGCCGAGGCGATGGCACAGGCTGTCAGGAACTACGAGGCCGATCTGAAGAAAAAAGACCTTGAGGCCAAGAAGAAGGCCGAGGAATCGGAGAAGGAGCGCAAGGCCAAGCTACGTGAGCAAAAGGTGAAGGAAACGGCGGTGCAGGGTGATTTATTCGGTTTCTGATATGAGCAGTATGAGTTTTATCGAAGGTGTCGTGCAGAATGAGAAGCGTTGCACCCCAACGCCTAAGAAGCCCACGAAGCGGCAGCAGACTATTATGGCCCTGCGTGAGAAGCTGCCCGAGCTGACGGAGAGCCAAAAGTCTTGGATATGGGGTGAGCCGTTTGTCGACGATCAGAATGCCTACTACTGGAAGCGTGGCAAGGTGTGGTGCCAGTGCTGCGGTCATGTCGAGCCGAAAGCGGCCTTGGAGTCTGATCTGATTATCAACCTCGGCATACAGAAGTATGTATGTCCGGAATGTGGCCGTACCTTAACGCTGATACCTTACCAGCACAGTTGGAAGGGTTACCGAAAGGTCGTGGCCGATTGTACTGTGATGCAGCATGTGGGCGACTACACCGTATTCCGCACGTTTCAGGCCTGCCGCAGAAATATGCTTGGTGACCCGACGGATTATGAGATTGCCGAGATATACCAGAACTGGGTCTGTCCTGACGGGCGGGAGGTGATATTAGCGAGGGATCATTATTACGTGATGTATCATGGTGAATCGTGGAATTATTACTCTGACTTCAAGCCAAGAAAGGTCAACAGCTATCAGTCGACCTACGAGGTGCGCTATAATTTCCTCATGCCCGACTGGAAGCCTGCCCGTATCGTCAGGCGCAACGGCTGGCGGAGATCATTGGTCGAAAGTGGTGTCAGTCCCGTGATGCAGGTACAGAACATTCTGGTCAATCCCGTGGGCGAGATGCTGGTCAAGAACGGACAGAAAGAGCTGTTCAACCATCTGACACGTCGAGGGTATAATGACCTCGATGCGTTGATACCTGCCATCCGTATCTGTAACCGCAACCGTTACCACATCAAGGATGCATCTATGTGGGTGGATTATGTCGAGCTGCTGCAGTACTTCGGCAAGGACACGCACAACGCCTTCTATGTCTGTCCCCAGGACCTCAAGCGGGCGCATGACCGTCTGATGGATAAACGGGATCGTATCGAGGCCGAGAAGAAAGTGCAGGAGGAACTGAAGACCATCCGCAAGAAGGAATCGAAGTACAAGCAGATGCACGGCATGTATTTCGGCGTCTGCTTCGGTGAGGACGGTATCATGGTGGCTGTGGTGTCGAGTGTCAAGGAGATGGCAGAGGAAGGGGCGTTTATGCATCATTGCGTGTTCACGAACAGGTATTATGAGAAGAAGGACTCGCTGATTCTGTCTGCCCGTGATGAGCAGGGCAACCGCCTTGAGACCATCGAGGTGAACCTGCGGACGTGGAGCATCATGCAGAGCCGCGGGAAGTTCAACCACCCTACCGACCGCCACGATGAGATCGTAGCAATAGTTAACAAGAATATGGACGTTTTAAAAAAGATTGCAGTATGAATCTATGTAACAAGACAGAGATGGCGGAACGTTTCCGTCTGTATGGTGAAATCCTCATGCTTTGTGCCGATCTGGTCGGAGAGGAAGAAGTCTATAACAATACCTTTGACTTTGACGAACTGGCAGAGGACAAGGACATCGAGCGGTTTGATGTAGAAGAAGATGATGGCTCGTCGGGAGCATTCGACGGTATCTTCTTTGCAGAGGGTATGCTGTTAGTGAATTATGGTGTGTTTAGCGTGCCTTTCTTTAATGTCACAAGCGGCTCCCTGCAAAATATCTTGGAATTACTTCAAAATTATAAATCAGAGAATTACGACGTATGATTATAACAAAGAATATTATAGGATATACCATCAATGTGAGTTTTGATGAGTATGAGAAAATCATTGAGGCATTAGATGATGCAGCGACGTTATGCGATGAGCATGGGTCTTGGGATACGATGGAAAAATATGAGGCCATGCGTAAAGAATTAGAAGCAGTAAAGAAGCGTTATCTGACAGCTGAAGAGGTAAAACCAATATCAAATTGTTTTGTGTGTAAGAATTGCCTCCCGCCAATACTAAGAGAGAACGGCCGGATGTGTAGACTAAATGAATGTAAATTTGAAGAAGTATGAAACAGGTAGAATTATTCAACGACCATTTCCAGAACTTCAAGGTCTACGGCATACCTCATGCCCAGTTGATCATTGCTGACCCTCCTTACAATCTGGGTAAGAATGCCTATGCGAGCAATCCCGCATGGTATAAGGATGGTGACAATAAGAATGGAGAGAGCGAGTTAGCGGGTAAAGAGTTCTTCGACACAGACAAGGATTTCCGTCCGGCAGAGTTTATGCACTTCTGCTCGCAGATGTTGGTCAAGGAACCGAAATCCGGAATGACTGATGAGGACATCGAGAATAAAATCTCACCTATCAATGACATGGCAGGGAGTCGTCAGAAGTCAAAGGCGCCATGCATGGTATTGTTCTGTGCCTTCGAACAGATGCATTATTATATCGACCTCGGAAAGCGCTACGGGTTCATGCATTACATCCCGCTGGTGTTCCGCAAGAATTTCTCCGCCCAGGTCTTGAAGGCAAATATGAAGATCGTTGGCAACTGCGAGTACGGTCTGGTGCTATACAAAGACAAGCTGCCGAAGTTCAACAATGACGGACAGATGATCTTCAATTGTTTTGAGTGGGTGAGAGATAATGAAACACCGAAGGTACATCCGACACAGAAGCCGGTGCCGTTGCTTGAACGTCTGATAGAGATATTCACGGACAAGGGCGATGTGGTCATAGACCCGTGTGCGGGTAGCGGTACCACGTTATTGGCAGCGATGAACAAGATGCGGCGTGCGTATGGCTTCGAGATAAAGAAGGACTTCTACAAAGAAGCCACCGAGAAGGTCTTGAGATTCAGCCAGCCGAAATTATTCTAATGTCCTGGAATGACTTGGAACGGGCGGGCATCCTTTCGGGGGTGTCCGCTTTTTTCTGTCGGGGGCGCTTTTGGGGTATAGGCGGGAAACACGTGCGTTCAGGGCAGAAAGTTCTTGCGCCCTGCGCTGGCCGCAAAAATGGCCTGCTTGGTACCATCGTGCTTTTGTCCGTATCTTTTTCGGGAAATGTTTGGAAGTTACGGGAAAATTGCCTATCTTTGCAACGTCTTTTTATATTCATAGTTGAGCGAAAGCTTGTGCCCGTGCTGATGTAGGAAGTCAGTACGGGCCTTTTAGTGTCAGGGTAGAGTGTGTTTAGTGTCAGGGTAGAGCCCGTTTAGTGTCATACTAAGCACCCTTTATTGTTTGGTAAAGGTCTTTTGTCGGAAGGCCTTGTAACAGTTGTTGCATAGGCATGGAAAAAGTGTTGGAAGGCCTTGCAGCAAGAAATGGAAGGCCAAGGGGTTTTGAGAGGGAAAATGCATAAAACTTGTTAAAATATAAACAATATATAAGGAATTTACTTATCTTTGCGCACGAAACGTTTTTAAAACCAATTAGTTATGAGTAAGAAAGTATTTGCATTAGTGTCTGGTATCGTCGGCGGTATGCAGACCATCGGCGTAGCGTTGGTGACCTACAATTCACCGGAGTATGCCACAGCCATCAATTCGGCTATCGTCATAGCTGGAGCGGCTATCATCGAAATTTGCAACCTGTTCGTGAAAGCGGAGTAAAGAAGGGAGAACGTTATGGGAAATTTTGATTTAAGAGTAGAGGTGCGGGAGATACCAATCGGCATGTTGTCGGAGAACACGGGACAGATACCCGATGTGCCCCGCAACCCGAGGAAGATCACAAAGGAGAAATTCGAGGACTTGTGCGAGAGCATCCGCAAGTCACCGGAAATGAAGGTGCTGGACGAAATACGGGTGTATCCGTTCAATGGGCGGTTTGTCGTCATTTCGGGAAACCACCGTTACAAGGCGTACAAAAAGCTCGGATGGGAGAACGTGCTTTGCAAGATCCTGCCCGAGGACACACCAAAGGAGAAGCTGCGTGAGTATGTCATGAAGGAGAACATGCATTATGCCGAGAATGACAACGCAATGCTTAATACTTGGAACCTGAAGGAATTGGCAGATTGGCGTGTGCCGATGAAAATCAAAAGCAAGAAACAGAAGGAAATGCCCGATGTAGAATTCACGCAGGTATTAGATGAATACCACAATTATATCGTGTTGTATTTTGACAATGAAGTGGATTGGCTACAGGCTCAAACTTTATTAGATTTAAAACCGGTTCACCTAATGGAACATGCAAGAGGAAGGGAGCCATTCTCGAAAGAACTCGGAATTGGGCGCGTTCTTCGTGGCGCACAGGTATTCAATCGTCTGCTAAAAATGAACGCGACAGCTAAGAGTTCTGGCAAAAATAAAAAGGAGGACTGACGTATGAAGATAAGCGTTAATTGTCCGTCATACAAGAGGCCGGATTCTGCTTCGACTTTGGATTATATACCCTATTGCAAAGCATGGGTTGATCAAAGCGAGGTAGAGAGTTATAAAAAGAATTATCCGAATAGTGAGATTATCGGATGTCCCAAAGGTATTCAAGGGAACGGCCCTGCAAGGGTTAGAAATTACATTCTTGATACGGAATTTAAAAACGGGGCAGATGTAGTTTGTTTGTTGGATGATGATTTGAGTTGGATAGAACGTTTTGAAATAAATGAAGTCACAGGATTTGGATACGAAACGCACAAATTGAATGCAGACGAATTATTGGCGATGATTGAAAAATATACCATCATGGCACAAGATTTGGGCGCAAAGTATTGGGGTATCAATCTAAATCAGGATAAATTATGTTATAAACACAATTGTCCGTTCTCGACAAAAAGTATGGTATTAGGGCCTTTTAGCTGTCATTTGAAAGGGACGCGATGCAGATACGACGAAAGTACATTGTTTAAGGATGATTACGATATGGCCATTCAACAATTAAATATGGAGCGTATCGTATTGCGAGTAAATGCCTATCATTACATTTGCAAGCAGTCGGAAAACATCGGAGGTTTGGCAACGTGGAGAAACAGGGAAAGGGAAAGGGAAGAAACGCTCGCTCTACAAAAGAAGTGGGGATCAAATATTATTAAGTTCGATACAACGAACAAAGGACATTCTGATAAGGAGCAGATATTTGATTATAACCCGATAGTCAGGATACCGATAAAAGGAGTTTAAAACGTTATGAGATATGGGAAAAGGGAGAAAAGAAAATCTAATAAATCCGAATGACCGAACTTCGGAAGAACTTCGGGCTATGACGCGCAAGGGCGGCATTAAGTCAGGAGAGGCCAGACGGCGTAAGAAAACGATGCGTGAGGCGTTGGAATTGCTGATGTATAAGACGGAGCTTAATGAGCAGACAAAGCAGATGCTGGAGGCGGAAGGAATCAGTAAGGAGGACTTTAACCACCAGATGGTCATTACCCGCAGTTTGATAGCAAAAGCGGAGTCTGGCGATGTTCAGGCGTACAATGCCATCTGTGCGATGATAGGCGAGAAGCCCGCCGAGAAGATGGAAATGTCCGGCGGTATGTCTGGGGAAATAAAGATCGTACATATCACGAAGTCGGAAGATGATGCAAATTTCCCGTCTTCCGAAGACGAAGTAGATGCAGAGCGATGAAGGTAGAGAAGGATAAGAAGGGCCCTTGTTGGATCATCAGCCATAAGCGCAGCGGGTATCATGAGCAGATATGGCTGACTGATGAAGAGCTGGCGGAGTTGTATTTCATGTTAAAATGTATCGTATGAGTGAGATTTTCGAAGTGAATCCAAGATTGCTGGAGCAGGTCAATGCCACGGAGTTGTCTGTGAAGCAGAAGCAGCAGCATGAGTTCAGGTTGATAGGTAGTCAGAGGCGGAAGCCGGGCCTGATGATGTGGTGTGTAAACTTGAAGACTGGAGAGATCAAGGAGGCACCCGTCAAGCGGGAGTGTGTCGTGAACCTCAAGACCCGTCAGCCGGAGTACAAGAGTCGCATCGTTGTCGAGCCTCATTGCCTGTACCGCCAGTGCCTTAATAAAAAGTCATTCATCAAGCGGCTGATACGTGAGGGAGTAATCATCCAGCGTGTACCAAGGGAATCGGATGTGATAGCGAGATGACGGGTGACAGTCTTTTCCAAGTCCTTCCGCTCTATGATGCGAATCTGAATGCGATTGAGCGGGTAGTGGTGAACCAGGGCGGTACATCATCGGGAAAGACGTACAGCATCATGCAGGTGCTTTTCACGTTGGGCATATCGGATGCGGGCAGCATCACGACGGTAGTCGGTCAGGATGTGCCGAACCTCAAGAAGGGAGCGTACCGTGATGCGAAGCGTATCTTTGACTCATCGGAGGTGCTGCGGGCATGGTGGCCGTATGTCAACGAAGGTGAGAGAATCATCCGTTGCGTGAACGGCTCGATTATTGAGTTTTCATCATTCAAGGACGCACAGGACGCAAAGAGCGGTAAGCGTGACTATCTGTTCATCAATGAGGCCAACGGTATCTCATACGAGATTTACTGGCAGTTGGCCATCCGTACCCGCAAGCGGGTGTTCATCGACTACAACCCTACGGCCCGGTTCTGGTGCCATGATGAGGTGATCGGGCGTATGGGTGTACGGTTGGTGATCTCCGACCATCGAAAGAACTATTTCCTTTCAGAAGAAGAGCATGAGCGTATCGAGGGCATCGACGACGATATGCTGTGGAAGGTCTACGCCCGAGGGCTGACGGGAAAGTTGGAGGGTGTCATCTTCACGGAGTGGGACATAGTAGACTCGTTGCCGCCTTACTACGAATGGAAGGGCGACTGGTACGGCCTCGATTTCGGATTCACGAACGATCCCTCTGCACTTGAGCATGTTATTGAGGCGCACGGCGACCTGTGGGTGGATGAGCTGATATACTCGACGGGCCTCACGAACCCGATGATAGCGGAGAAGGCCAAGGGCCAGGAGGTGACACGGGATGATGAGATAGTGGCCGACTGTGCCGAGCCGAAGAGCATCCATGAGCTCAACGGCATGGGGCTGTGGGTGACGCCATCACCGAAGGGTGCGGATTCGATAGTGTCTGGCCTCGACATCCTCAAGCGTTACCGCATCCACTTTACCCGCAGGTCTGTGGGTATCATCGACAATGTGAGGAACTACAGCTGGGCGAAGGACCGTGACGGTAACAGGATAAACAAGCCGGAGGATAGGAATAACCACGGCATTGATGCAATAAGGTACGTCGCCTTGAAGCATCTGGCCATCAAGCGTGATGTGCGCGGCGTCAGGTTGCGAAACCGGTAGGATGCGGACGGGGTTTGTCGTTAGTTAGGTTTTTGATAAATTTCGATATTATATATGCATTAGTGGAATATTTATGGATTTGCATTTTTTTTCATTTTAATGATTGTTTTGTTTAATAGATTTTTCATATTTGTGTTTGAACTTTTTTCATATTCATGACGAAACGGCGTATCTTTTTTGTGCCATCTGGCTTGTGATAAGTCGGATGGCTTTTGTTTCATGTGAAACGTTAAACTAATCTAAAATATAAAGAAATTCGGAACAATATACGGAAATTATGTATATATTTGCAGCGACGCCAAAGGGTTAGGCGGTGGAAATGAGTATATTAACCCCTTAAAAAATCAAGATTATGCAATTATGTTCATGTCCTGCCGCAAGTGCTTTGACTACTATCCCTGCAGCAGGTTGTCCTGTCACTTTCGGACAGATTCAGAAGATCGCCTTCCAGCGTTTGGTTAAGGAAGACGGAACCCTAAACGTTTTCAATAGCACGTATGATATTGTCATGAAGGAATCATGGACAAGATTCATGGCTGCTACTGATAGCACGAAGATTGTTATCTCGCCTTATGTTCAGGCTCCCACGAATGAGGCAGGCGGTGCCCGCACCTTCGGAGGCGGCAACGAGACACTCGGCGGTGTGGAGATCGTCATTGGCCGTGAGCCTTCGACCTTCAACGCAGTAATCCGCAGCACCGACCAGTCAATCATCAGGGCGATGAAGGCCTTGCAGTGTGAGGCCCAGGCCGACAATCTCGGTGTGTTCCTCTTTGATGAGAACGGCAGCATCGAGGCTTTGAAGACCTTGTTGGTCGGTCAGTACAAGCCCATCCCCATCCGCTCACTGTTCATCGGCGACAAGGCACATGGCGGTCTGGAGGCTCCCGACTCGAATGCCATCAGCTTCTCCTTCCTGCCGAACTACTCGGATGATCTGGCTATCTTGAAGCCACAGAATTTTAATCCTCTGACTGACTTGGTACCCGCTACCTAATTCAAGTGTTATATGGCAAAGACAACGAATGTGAGCCTTATCCGCGAATGTGATGGAAAGGCTGTGGAATTTGAGGTTACCCATGCCGAGAATGTCTTGAAGATGAAGAACAGCGGCTGGAAGTTGCCCGAGGATTCCGAATACGAGTACAAAGATGGGTCTATCACTCCAAGAAATAAAGGAAAGAATAAGTGAGCACCGCCACCGTGATGTCATAACGCTGGCACAGCTTCACCAGAACCGGCTCCGGTTGCATTGTCAGTCGGTGCCGAGCACGCCTGCCTTGGCACAGGCCTACCGCACGGGAGTACGCCGTGAGGGTCTGTCGCCGTTCATGGGACGTGATGGTGTGGCACAGGCGTTGTCCGACTTCCTCGGCATGGTGGAGCACCTCATCCCGCACGACAAGTTCGTGATATTCCAGACCTTGTTCCGATTCCCCGTCAAGACCAACGATGTCATGTCGGAGGTGTTCGACAAGCTGGGCCGTATCTTTGAGGGTCGCAATCCGGCTTTCAGCTATCAGTTCACGACGACGGAGCACCGCGACGATTGGGAGTGGTACCGCACGGAGAAGCTGCAAGAGCCGGTAATCTGGGCCACGAAGGGCTGGGAGTTCTTCCAGACGGAGATCAACTCGGTGCTGATTGTCGACCTGCCGCAGGAGCAGGAGGCGGGAGACCGTTACCCGCAGCCGTATTTCTATTGGTTACCCATCAGTAGCGTGATTGAGTTTGAGTCTGACAAGACCACGGGACAGATGAAGTACATCATGTTCAGGCAGAATGGTGACACCATTGCCGTTATTGATGATGAGTCGTACCGCATCTTTGAGGCCAAGAACGATCTGCCGACGGGTGAGCCTATTGTGGAGAACCGCCACGACCTTGGCTATTGTCCGGCACGTTTCTTTTGGTCGGAGCCGATGTCATTGGAATATCCCGACATCAAGCGGTCGCCCGTGACGAAAGAATTGGATAACCTTGACTGGTTCCTGTTCTTCACCATCAGCAAACGTCACTTGGATATGTACGGCTCGTACCCCATCTATAGCGGTTATGAGCAGGATTGCCATTTCCATAATGACAATACGGGTGACTATTGCGATGGTGGATTCCTCAAGGATCGCAAAGGTAACTGGCTCTTTGATGCCAATGGCCTTGTGCCGTGTCCGATGTGTCACGACAAGAAAATCACGGGTGCAGGCTCATTTATTGAGATTCCCGTACCCATCGAGGGACAGCCCGACCTCAAGAACCCCGTGCAGATGTTGCCGGCGGATGTCGATTCTCTCAACTTCAATGTCGAGGAAGAGCGACGCCTGCGGTCAACCATCATCACGAGCATTGTCGGCACGAATGAGGAGATCACGACCCGCAACGCCTTGAACGAGCAGCAGATTCTGGCTAACTTTGAGAGTCAGTCGATGGTGCTCAACAGAGTAAAGAAAGGTTTTGAGGCGGCACAGTTGTGGGTGGATGAGACCATCTGTCGTCTGCGTTACGGTAAGCTGTTCCTATCGGCATCGGTAAGCTATGGCACGGAGTTCTATCTGTTCACCACGGATGAGCTGCGTGACCGTTATAAGAAGGCCAAGGAGTCGGGAATGAGTGAGGCGGAACTTGACGCATTGCATCAGCAGATCATCGAGACGGAGTACCGCAACAATCCGCAGATGTTGCAGCGTATGTTAATCCTGGCAGACCTTGAGCCCTACCGCCACCTGACACGTGACGAGGTGGCCACGTTGATGGAGAAGGGTCTGGCCTCGAGGGAGGAAATGCTGCTGAAGCTGAACTTTGCAGACTTTGTCCGGAGGTTTGAGCGTGAGAACATGAACATCATCGAGTTCGGCAGCGCACAGGCCTATGACAAGAAGATTGAGACCATCCGAGAGCGGCTCTTGGAGTACGCCCGTGAGATGGGACAAATACCAGCAAGTGAATAATTTCTAAATAACTAAATGAATTAAAGTCATGACAAAACAAACGCAACAGATGCCCCTGCTGATGGTGATTGGTAATATCAACACCTTATCAGACAAGGAGGTCGAGAAGATTAAGCAGTACATCGAGCTGGATACCATCTTTGATGTGCAGTTCAAGGACGAAAGCGGAGAGATGATGCTACCTATCGCAGTAATCCCCGCTGTGGAGGGTTCAAGCAATGCCTACGTGACTGTTGTCAAGAACGGCAGCATCGTGAAGGCAGAGATCACCGAGAATCTTTCCGCACCCGTAATCAAGGGCAATAGTACCTTCACCGATTCCGAGAAGGTGACCATCGAGGCCCGCGAGGGATGTGACATCTACTACACTACCGATGGCAGCACGCCCACGAAGGACAGCACGGCCTATGAGGGTGAGATCACCGTATCGGCTACGACTACCATCAAGGCTATCGCCATCAAGGGTGAGCTTTCAAGTGATGTGGCAAGCAAGACCGTCACGAAGATTGTCGAGGCTCCCGTCATTGCCGGTGAGACCCCGTTTGATTCCACCACAGAGGTGACTATCGCAGCCGCAGAGGGTGCAACCATCTATTACACGGATGATGGTACCACACCGACATCAGGCAGCACCGAGTATACGGAAGCCCTGACACTTGACGCTACGACCACCATCAAGGCCATTGCCGTTAAGGGCGGTATCACCAGTGAAGTCGCATCGAAGACTTTCACGAAGTCATAAATAGTATCACTAAAAACGTAAAGGTATGAGAGTAAAATTCAACGGTGGGACAAAGGACGTCCCCATTCTGGAGGTAACGCCGGAGAACTACATCGTTCCCGAAGGAGAGAAGCAGAGTTACCATGTCGTTCAGGAGGTCACGACCTTCGATCAGCGCACGGGAAAGCGTTTGAGCAAGCCACGTATTCAGAAGTACGGTGCCAAGGAGTTCCCCAGCATCGCACGTATCCTCAAGCAGCAGGGTTATGAGATTACCGTCTTGTACGACCCGACGCAGTATTTGAGGGAGCAGGAGCAGCAGGCCGCCGAACTCAAGGCCCTGACAGCCGAGAAGAAGCGCGAGCTGGAGCAGAAGAAGTACGAGGCGGAGAAAGCCAAGATGAAGGCCGAGATCCTTGCCGAGTTGAAGGAGGCGGGTATTATTCCCACCAAGGGCGACAACGAGCCAAAGACAAGTTCTGCAGCTCCTAAGACTGGTAACAAAAAGAAGTGAGTGTAAAGAGAGAGAATCGAAAGAGAATGTTTAATCAATTTCAAAGGGTAGAATTATGATTACAGTAGAAATGCTGACGAACGACACCATTCTTGGTGCGTTGACAGATGAACAGAAGCAGGCTATCGCCACACTATCGAAGAATGATGAGGAAGCAGTCATTGGTGGCCGTTTCCGTGAGGTGTATAACCAGTTGGATGAGACCATCGCCCGTGAGACGGGTATTGCCCGCAACGGTGATGAAAAGACCTATCTGTATCTTGAGCGTGCTGCACGTGAGCTGGCTGCGAAGGCCAACAGCGTGGAGGGTCTGAATAACAAGGTTTCGGAACTGACACGTGAGCGTGACCGCTTAAAGAAGGTGATCGAGGATGGCAGCCAGGACCCGGCTTTGAAGAAGCAGTTGGATCAGGCACAGGCCGACCTCGAGAATGTGCGCAAGGAGTATGAGACGTTGAAGCAGAGCACCGACCAGATGAGGCAGCAGCATGCCGCCGAGATGCTTGGCCTGCAGGTCGACAACGAACTGCGTGGTGCGATGGGAGGCTTGCGTTTCAAGGCGGAGTTCCCGCAGGCCGTGACGGACACTATCCTCAAGCAGGCCATCGAGAAGGTCAAAGGCATGAATCCGGAGTTCATCGACAACGGTCAGGGTGGCAAGAAGCTCATCTTCCGTAATGCTGACGGGTCAGAGATGAGGAATGCCGAAAACCGTCTGGAGCCGTATACCGCAGCCGAGTTGCTGGCAAAGGAACTCAAGGCCATGGGCGTGCTCGACGAAGGTCGCCAGCAGCAGGGTGGAGGCACAAAGCCCGTCCAGCAGTCAAGCGGTGGTGCTTCCACCGTCTATGACATCGGAATGGCACGGACGCAAGCAGAGGCGTATGAGGTTATCGCAACCCAGCTGATGCGTCAGGGCCTGACAAACGGCTCTAAGGAGTTCGACAAGGCCATCAAGGAGGCTATGTCAGCCGATAACGTGCGTGCATTGCCTATCCAGTAAGACAAGTATCAATTAACGAGCAGGGGGTCAGCTCAAACGTTTAACAATTAAAATTTCAAAGTAAGTATGTCACTTATTGCAACCCGTTTACAGAACTGGCGAATCGAGGATCCCGAGTTGGATCGCAACATGGCTCGCCCTCTTGAGTACGGAGCACTGGACTTCTTCATTGAGCAGACCGATGCCCCCAACTCTATCATCAATCAGAACCTCCGCAACCGTGCGCTCGCCTCTATCGGCAATACGGTGCAGGTTCCAGTTATCAATTATGACGGTGACGTGACCGTGAGCAACACCCGTTCATGTGTCATCGCAGACGATGAGAATACGTCTGCCCTCTACACCGTAGTATGGAAGACCTTCTCCGTTGGTTTCACGATGGTGCCGACGTTGTACATGAACAACGAGATCGACTACCAGCATGACTTCCAGCGTAAGATGGAGAAGATCTGCCGTGCCTTGGCCACCGCACTTGATACCGACGCCATTGCCGCCCTCTCGGCAGCAAAGACACAGGTGTACAAGGACAGCCTCCAGTACACCGTGACCAGCAACGTCATTCAGGTGCCCACCCAGATGGCAACCGAGATTCTGGGCGACCTTAATCCCATGATGCGTGCCAACGCCTACCCGCAGATGATTCACCTCATCGGTAACGCCGGCATCGACTCCCTCATCCGTAAGCTGGCAGAACACGGAGTCTATAACGACGTGAACAAGCGTATGGAGTATGACAACAAGGTGCTGCACTACACGACCCAGCTGACCAATGAGAGTCAGAAGATTGGTACGCTGTACGCCGTGGCTGATGGTAACGTGGGTATCCTTACCCGTGTTGACCGTGAGGCCCTGCGCCGTGCCCGCAGCAACTTCCACGAGTGGGATGTCGTGCGCCTGCCGTTCATCGACCTGCCCGTAGGTTCTCATTACTATACCGCAGTCGGTGACCAGTCGTCTATCGCTGGCGATGCCTCTGCTGATATGGTATGTAACGTCAAGGAGTACTTCGGCTTCTCCGTCGATGTGGCATTCATCATTGCCTATAACAGCGACGCCGAGAATGTGGCTAACCCCATCATGAAGGCCGAGATCGCTGCTCCGGAGGCCAACACACCGCTGGCTATGCCTGTGTATGTGGCCAACGCTGCTGACTTCGACTTTACCACTTAAGGTCGGGGCCGATATGAGGATTTCTCTTTGAATTTCTCATACATAACGTTCGGGGACGGGATAGAGGGTGTCCCGTCCCTTAATAATTTCTAACAGAGAGAACGATGATA
>JAEIGA010000837.1_pt1 | contig 45719 bp, 39 predicted proteins | sample 9270691 | NCBI WGS metagenome assembly JAEIGA01 (sample SAMN17057246, study PRJNA624740) | gut metagenome | biome: biome; isolation source: fecal sample | host: Bos grunniens | place: China: Xizang | collected 2019
AAGGCTCCGTTCTTCATGCGAAAATTTTATTACATACTATGGAGGGTATTATTATGTTAGTATCAGCAAAAGAAATGCTTCAAAAAGCAAAAGCAGGTCATTATGCAGTTGGTCAATTCAATATCAACAACTTAGAATGGACAAAAGCAATCTTACTTACAGCTCAAGAAAATAACTCACCAGTTATCCTTGGTGTTTCTGAAGGTGCAGGAAAATATATGGCTGGTTATAAAACAGTTGTAGGTATGGTTAAAGGAATGTTAGAAGAACTTAACATCACAGTTCCGGTAGCAATTCACTTAGACCACGGTAGCTACGAAGGATGTATGAAATGTATCGAAGCAGGATTCTCTTCAATCATGTTCGATGGTTCACACTATCCAATCGAAGAAAACGTTGCTAAAACAAAAGAATTAGTTGCAATTTGTGCAGAAAAAGGAATGTCTTTGGAAGCAGAAGTTGGTTCAATCGGTGGAGAAGAAGACGGTGTAGTTGGTAGAGGTGAATGTGCAGACCCTAACGAATGTAAAGCAATCGCTGATTTAGGCGTTGACATGTTAGCAGCAGGTATCGGTAACATCCACGGAAAATATCCAGCAAACTGGGAAGGATTAAGCTTCGAAACATTAGATGCTATCCAACAATTAACAGGAGAAATGCCATTAGTTCTTCACGGTGGTACAGGTATTCCTGAAGATATGATCAAAAAAGCAATTGACTTAGGTGTAGCTAAGATCAACGTTAACACAGAATGTCAATTATCATTTGCAGCTGCAACACGTGAATACATCGAAGCTGGAAAAGATTTACAAGGTAAAGGATTTGACCCACGTAAATTATTAGCTCCAGGATTTGAAGCAATCAAAGCAACTGTTAAAGAAAAAATGGAATTATTCGGTTCTGTTAACAAAGCATAAGAAATTCATACACATAGAAAAAGGTGGAGACTCTCCACCTTTTTTTGTTGCAATTTTAGTCGAATTAGAGTATTTTATAAGGGTACAATTGTGTAGCAATACGGAAGGATGAAAATATGAGCGAATTTATGAACGTAGCAGAGATATTTGGCGAAAATGTATTTAATGATGCAGTGATGCAGGAACGTTTGCCAGAGGATGTATATAAAGAATTAAAACGTACCATTCAGGAAGGGAAAGAACTTCAACGCTCTACCGCTGATGTGGTGGCTCAGAAAATGAAAGAGTGGGCGATTGAAAAAGGTGCAACGCACTATTCTCACTGGTTCCAGCCACTTACAGGTGCAACCGCAGAAAAACACGACGCATTTATTTCGACTCCAAGTGAAGAGGGAAAGGTTTTGATGGAATTTTCCGGTAAAGCCTTAATCAAGGGTGAGTCTGATGCTTCCTCATTTCCTTCAGGTGGGCTTCGTGCCACATTTGAAGCGAGAGGATATACAGCTTGGGACCCGACTTCGCCGGCGTTTATCAAGAAAGATGCTACGGGTACAGGAGCAATTCTGTACATACCAACCGCATTTTGTTCTTATACAGGAGAGGCATTAGACCAGAAGACACCGCTTCTTCGTTCTATGGAAGCCATTGACAAACAGGCTATGCGTTTAATTCGCTTGTTTGGTAATACAACTTCCCAGAAGGTCACACCGTCTGTGGGAGCTGAACAGGAATACTTCCTAGTAGATAGAGATAAATATTTAAAGAGAAAAGACCTTGTGTTCACAGGGCGGACATTGTTTGGTGCAATGCCACCAAAGGGTCAGGAATTGGACGATCACTACTTTGGTGCAATTCGTGAACGTATTGCGCTTTTCATGAAGGATGTGAATGAAGAACTTTGGAAACTGGGTGTTTCTGCAAAGACACAGCACAATGAAGCGGCTCCGGCACAGCATGAGCTTGCTCCTATCTATGCGCAGTGTAATGTGGCCGTTGACCATAACCAGTTAATTATGGAAACCTTGAAGCAGGTTGCGTATCGCCACAATTTGCAGTGCGTGCTACATGAAAAACCATTTGCCGGTGTGAATGGTTCCGGTAAGCACAACAACTGGTCGCTTGGTACAGATGATGGTATTAATCTGTTGGACCCAGGTAAGACCCCACACCAGAATATACAATTCTTATTGGTGTTGACATGTGTTTTAAAAGCAGTAGACAGACACGCGGAATTATTGCGTGAATCTGCAGCAGATGTGGGAAATGACCACAGACTTGGGGCAAATGAGGCACCGCCGGCGATTATTTCCGTATATCTTGGTGCGCAGTTAGAGGATGTGTTGACACAGTTGGTTAACACAGGTTCCGCTACCAGCAGTATCAAACGTGAGAAGTTAGATACCGGTGTGCGTGCGCTTCCAGATTTCGCAAAGGATGCCACAGACCGTAACAGAACGGCACCACTCGCTTTTACCGGTAATAAGTTTGAGTTCCGTATGGTTGGTTCGAGAGACTCTGTTGCAGCCTCAACGATTGTTCTTAATACAATTGTTGCAGAAGCATTTAGCGAAGCATGCGATGTGTTGGAGTCGGCAGAGAACTTTGATTTGGCAGTTCATGATTTGATTAAGAAATATGCAGCTGAGCATGAGAGAATTGTTTTCAGCGGTAACGGATATTCACAGGAGTGGGTAGAAGAAGCAGCGAGACGTGGACTTCCAAATATCAAAACAATGGTGGAAGCAATTCCACATTTGGTAACAGACAAATCTGTAAACTTGTTTGAAAAATTTGGCGTATTCACAAGAGCAGAGTTGGAATCTCGTGCAGAGATTAATTATGAAACCTATGCAAAGGCTATCAATATAGAAGCTAGAGCCATGATTGATATTGCAAGTAAGCATATCATCCCGGCTGTTATCAAATACATCACATCCCTTGCAACTTCGATTAATCAAGTAAAAGAAGCATGTGGTGATGTGTGCGTTGATGTTCAGACAGAATTGCTTTCTGAATCATCCAGATTACTTTCTGATACGAGAGATGCTTTAAAGCTCTTAATTGAAAAGGTAGATAAGGTGGCTGAGATGCCACACGGCAGAGAAAAGGCAGAATTCTTCTTATATGAAGTGGTTCCGGTTATGAACTCTTTAAGAACTCCAGTTGATAAATTGGAAATGATTGTAAATAAGGAAATGTGGCCAATGCCATCGTATGGAGATTTATTATTTGAAGTATAATAAAAATATAAAGCACTTCGTTGTTTAATACGAAGTGCTTTTGTATTTCATAACAAAATATAAATGCCCATAAACGGTAAAAAGACCGATGGGGGAGCCATCAGTCTTTTTGAGGGGAGTATAAATAATTAATAAGGGGTTGTAGAAATCGCTTTCTACAAAGGTCAGTATAATATAACTGGAAAAAAAATGCAAGTTAAAAATTAAAAAATCTTAAAATGCATAAAAAAAGAGAGTTGAGACACAATAAAAGTGTACCAAATAAATCTTAGGAGGATATAAAAATGGACAAAAACAATAATAAAAATTATTCACAAAACAACTCAAGCAAAAATGCTAACAACAACTCAAACAACAATGCAAGCAGAAATGCAAACAACAACAACTCACAAAACAACTCAAACAACAATAACAACAATAACAACAACTCAAGAAACAACTACTAATTCTATGGGAGACCGCATTTGCGGTCTCTTTTGCTTTGCAACCGCACCCCGCGCAAGAGTTTGCAAGCAAACTCTTATTGACATGAGCAAGATGACCACTTAATATAAAGAAGAGAATGCAGGAGGATAACAATGAAAAGGATAGAACTGATTGCTCCATGCCATTTTGGTTTGGAGGCTGTGTTGAAAAGAGAAATTATAGATTTAGGGTATGACGTTTCAGCTGTGGAAGATGGAAGAGTGTCTTTTTGGGGAGATGCAGAAGCCATCTGCAGAGCAAATGTATTTTTGCGTACGGCAGAACGTGTTTTATTAAAAGTAGGAAGCTTCAAAGCGCTTACATATGATGAACTGTTTGAAAATACAAAGGCTTTGCCATGGGAAGAATATATTCCAAAGGACGGAAAGTTCTGGGTAGCAAAAGCAGCATCCGTTAAGAGTAAATTATTTAGCCCTTCTGATATTCAATCGATTATGAAAAAAGCAATGGTAAATCGAATGAAGGAGCATTATGATGTAGAATGGTTTGAGGAAACCGGCGCATCCTATCCGGTTCGAGTATTTTTAATGAAAGATATTGTGACCATTGGAATTGATACCTCCGGAGTTTCCCTTCATAAGAGAGGATATCGTCAGTTATCCAGCAAGGCACCAATCACGGAAACCTTAGCAGCAGCACTGATTATGCTGACTCCTTGGAAAAAAGACCGAATTTTGGTAGATCCGTTCTGTGGATGTGGTACATTTCCAATTGAAGCAGCTATGATAGCAGCCAATATCGCACCTGGTATGAATCGTTCCTTCTTGGCGGAAGAGTGGACCAACCTGATTCCGAAGAAGCTTTGGTATGACATCGTTGATGAAGCTAATGAGATGGTAAATGATGACATTGATGTGGATATTCAAGGCTATGACATTGACGGAGATGTGATTAAAGCGGCGCGTGAAAATGCGAAAGAAGCCGGGGTTGACCACCTGATTCATTTCCAAGAGCGTGATGTGAAGGATTTGCGCCATCCGAAGAAATATGGATTTATCATTACAAACCCACCATATGGCGAGCGTATTGAAGAAAAGAAAAATCTTCCATCACTCTACAAAACGTTTGGTGAAAGCTTTAAAAAATTAGATAGCTGGTCAGCGTTTATGATTACCAGCTTTGAGGATACAGAACGATATTTTGGCAGGAAGGCGGACAAGAATCGAAAGATTTACAATGGGATGTTGAAAACTTATTTTTATCAGTTTAACGGACCGAAGCCTCCGAAAAAGACAGACAAAAAAGAGGAAGCGTAATGGAACAAAAGATTATATTTGCAACAGGAAATGAAAATAAAATGAAAGAAATCCGTATGATTTTGGCAGATTTGGGCATGCCTATCTTATCAATGAAAGAAGCGGGCATTGATGTTGATGTGGTGGAAGATGGAACTACATTTGAGGAAAATGCGTTGATTAAGGCAACCGAGATTGCGAAGCTTACGGAGAATTGTATTGTTCTCGCAGACGATTCCGGTTTGGAAATCGATTACTTAAATAAAGAGCCAGGCATTTATTCTGCAAGATATGCCGGTGTGGACACCTCATATGATATCAAAAACAATCTTCTTTTAGAAAGATTACAGGGTGTTCCGGATGAGAAGCGTACAGCACGTTTCGTGTGTGCGGTTGCGGCTGCATTTCCGGATGGAAGCACAGAGGTGGTAAGAGGTACTATCGAAGGTATCATTGGTCATGAAATCGCTGGGGAAAATGGATTCGGTTACGATCCAATTTTCTATCTTCCAGAATATGGATGTACAACGGCTGAGTTATCGCCGGAAAAGAAAAATGAGTTAAGTCACCGAGGAAATGCGCTTCGAGAAATGCGTAAGATTATGGAGAAAAAGGCATGAAAATATTGATTGTCAGTGATACACATGGGCGCCACGGAAATCTGGATGAGGTTTTGGAACGCGAAGGAAAAATCGACATGTTGCTTCACTTGGGCGATGTGGAGGATGATGAACATTATATCGAAGCAATCGCAGAGTACCCGGTGCATATGCTTTCCGGGAACAATGATTTCTATTCCTATTTGCCAGGGGAAAAAGAGATTCAGATTGGAAAATACAGAGTGTTTATGACACATGGACATGGACATTATGTGTCCGTAAATACAAAAAGGATCAGGGAAGCGGCCAAAGCGCGTGGTGTGGATATTGTCATGTTTGGGCATACTCACAAGCCATACATAGATGTAGAAGGTGACTTGAAGGTGATTAATCCGGGAAGTCTTTCTTATCCGAGACAGGAAGGTCGCCAAGCATCCTATGTAATTATGGAGATAAATGCCAATGGAAATGCAAGTTTTGAGCTAAAATTTGTCTAAAATAGAAAATGTAAAAAAAAATAAAAAAGTTGTTGACAATTCTTAAGACGCACTATATAATAACTATTGCGTCACGGGGCGGACGTCAAAAAATGAACATTGCGGGGTGTGGCTCAGCTTGGCTAGAGCGCCTGGTTTGGGACCAGGAGGTCGCAGGTTCGAATCCTGTCACCCCGATTACGCGGGTGTAGTTCAATGGTAGAACACCAGCCTTCCAAGCTGGATACGTGGGTTCGATTCCCATCACCCGCTTTTTAAGACAAAAGTCTTAAATGAGTCCGTAGCTCAGCTGGATAGAGCAACGGCCTTCTAAGCCGTAGGTCGAGGGTTCGAATCCCCCCGGGCTCGTTTCAGTTTCAAACTGAAGATATAATCAATGAATATGGTGGGTATGGTGCAGTTGGTTAGCGCGCCAGATTGTGGTTCTGGATGTCGTGGGTTCGAGTCCCACTACCCACCCTGGATTTATAAAAGAAATTTTATAAATCTTTTTTAAAATTATTGGGCTATCGCCAAGCGGTAAGGCACAGGACTTTGACTCCTGCAGTCGCTGGTTCGAATCCAGCTAGCCCAGTATGGAGCATTAGCTCAGTCGGTAGAGCACTTGACTTTTAATCAAGTTGTCCGGGGTTCGAATCCCCGATGCTTCATTGGAACACTAACCACAATATCACGGTTGGTGTTTTTTATTCCATAATTTCATATGGATATGCGGATGTGGCGGAATTGGCAGACGCGCTAGATTTAGGCTCTAGTGGGCGACCGTGCAGGTTCAACTCCTGTCATCCGCATCGGAACTCAGAAACGAAAGGTTTCTGAGTTTTTTTGTTTGTCTTCTAAAATTGCAATAGAATTTCTCACAATAACATGGTACAATGGGAAAAGATATGAGAATCTAACGGAGTGAGAGATGAAAACAAAAGTAGTAAACAAAAGATACGAAGATGTAATTGCGTTGCCGAAGGAGAAGCGGTTTAAACCTATGAAGCAAAGCATGTTCTTTCGCGTGCTTTTAAAAGTTGCTTCCTTTTTTGATTTGGCAGCAGCTCGTTTTAAGTGTAATAAGATTGGTATGGAGCAGTTGAAATCGGATGAACCGTGCTTGGTTTTGATGAATCATTCCAGTTTTATTGATTTGGAGATTGTGGCGTCTGTGCTATTTCCAAGAAAATTTAATATCGTTGCAACCAATGATTCCTTTATGGGAATTATGAAATGGTTAATGCGATTGATTGGCTGTATCCCAACAAGCAAATTTGTTACAGATACAAGACTGATTCGAGATATGATGTACTGCGTAAATGAACTGAAAAGTTCAGTGGTGATGTATCCGGAAGCAAGTTACAGCTTTGATGGAACGGCAACACCTTTGCCGGACAGTATAGGGCGTTTTATTAAAATGTTAGGTGTTCCGGTTGTCATGGTGCGTACATACGGAGCATTTTCAAGACAACCATTGTACAATTGCCTGCGTAAGAGAAAAGTTCAGGTTACTGCAGATATGAAATATGTTCTTTCGGCAAAAGATGTAGCTGTGAAGAGTGCAGATGAAATTAATGAGATTATCAATAAAGAATTCGACTTCGATAATTTCAAATGGCAGCAGGAAAATAAAATTTCCATTCCGGATGCAGAGCGTGCAGAAGGGTTGAACCGAGTTCTGTACAAATGTCCGCAGTGTATGGCGGAAAGCAAGATGGTGGGAAAAGGAACCACAATTACTTGTGAGCAGTGTGGCAAGCAATATGAGCTTACAGAGTATGGCTACTTGCAGGCAACAGATGGCGATGGGAAGTTTGAACATGTACCGGACTGGTATCGCTGGGAAAGAGAATGTGTTCGCAAAGAAATTTTAGATAATACATATGAATTGAAGGTGCCGGTGGACATCTGCATGATGGTAGATATGAAGAAGATTTACCGTGTGGGAGAAGGCATTTTAGAACATAACAAAGAAGGTTTTCACTTGACAGGATGCGACGGCAAGTTAGATTACAGGCAGAAGGTGACAGCATCCTATAGTTTATATGCAGATTACTATTGGTATGAAATCGGAGATGTAATCGGCATCGGTGACAATAAGGTGTCTTACTATTGTTTCCCGAAAACAGAGGGAGACGTTGTTGCAAAGACACGTCTTGCAACAGAAGAACTGTACAAGATAGAAAAGGAATCAAGAAAAAGAGGTTAGTAGTGTATGGAGAATTTTAAATCCGTTTTTTCAGAATCTTATCAATCTTTATATTGCCGCGCAAAAAGCATTATAAGTAAGGAAGAAGATGTGATTGCGCTTATGAAGGAAGTGTATTTACTGGCGGCAGAAGCAAATGTGGCAGATGTAAATGCAAAAGCATGGATGACAAAGCAAATCTATATTCTTGGTTGTGGCAAATTCAGAAAGAAAAAAGCTCGTGAGGCGGAGCTTATCGAATTGCTGGAATCAGAATATGAAGGAGGAAAAGGCATAGATGCAGACAAAACGAAAGCACTCATTTGTGAAACGTTCACGGAGCTTCCAGATTTGTATCATGCAATCTTAGTTGCATTTTATATGGATAAGTTTTCCGTAAAAGAACTTGCAGCTATGACGGGATACAACGCAGGTGTCATCATCAATCGTCTGAATTATATTCATAAATATCTCAGCAAGAAGCTGGAGAATTATCAGGAAGAACATAAGGTAAAGGCACAGTTCTCAGTGGAAATGGTGTATGAAGCGCTGAAGCAATGGGCTGCTGACAACACAATGGACGAGACTGTAGCACAGAACCTTTATACTAGCCTGTGCAAGGAACTGGATTTACCGGTAGAAACTTTGGTGAATGAGGTGGATGAATCAGATGATGCAGATGTGTCAGATAAGGTGCAAGAAGGTGAGTCTGAAAACGGAATAGATGCTGTGAAGGAAGAACTGCAAAGTTACAGCGTGAAAAAGGGATTGGATAAGAAGCAAGTTATTCTTCTTGCAGCGATCGTAGGAGGAGTGGCTGTTCTGGCCTTAATTGCAATCTTGGTATTGGGAAAAGGTGATAAGAAGGAAGAACCGAAAGATAACAAACCGCCTGTAGAGCAAAATGAGGACGACATCCAAGAGGACAATGTACAAGAAGACAATACACAAGAGGATGAGACTCAAGACGAGGTTCAAGAGGATGAAGTCCAAGATGATGAAACTCAGGACGAGGATATCCAGGTGGAGAAGGATTCTACATATATTTTGCCGGATAGCAATTCAAGAAAACTTACCAGAGCCGATTTGCAAGGATTGTCGAAAGAAAAACTTCGTTTGGCAAGAAATGAGATTTTTGCAAGACATGGAATGATTTTCGGTGTGCCGGATTTGGATGCGTATTTTGGAGAAAAATCATGGTACAAACCAACCTATTCATATGATGATTTCTATGATAAAGTGGAAATGTCAGCGATTGAAGAAGCGAACATTGCATTGATTAACCAAGTGGAAGAAGGATTGGAATAAAGTACCAGAGGAGAAGAGAGAGATGCTCTTCTCTTTTTTTATGCCTTGTGTATAATGGGAAAGGTGGGGGAAATAATAAAAATATGTAAAAAAGGGGAAATTTTTATGTGTGGAATTGTTGGATATACAGGAGCAAAAGATGTGGGACAACTTTTGCTTGATTCATTAGAATTGTTAGAACATAGAGGGTACGACAGCGTAGGAATCGCCCGAGTCATGAGCGTGACAGACAATGTGCGTATCGATAAATGTGTAGGGAGAGTGCGTGATTTGAGAATAGAATGCGAGAAGGAAACTGTTCTTTCGACCTGCGGCATTGGCCATACCAGGTGGGCAACCCACGGGGGCGTACAGAAGAAAAATGCCCATCCACATCGCTGTGGACAAGTAACCATTGTTCACAACGGGATCGTGGAAAACTATCGCCAATTAATTGAAGATTATGAGCTGCAGGAGCAATTGATTTCAGAAACCGATACAGAGGTAGTAGCTGCTTTGTTAGACCATTATTATCATGGTGATGCACAGAAAACAATTCAAAAGGTGGCTGGGAAATTGAAGGGCACCTATGCTCTTGTTATGATGTTTGAGGATCAACCGGGGGTGATTTATGCCATTCGAAACGTCAGCCCTATCGTTGTCGCAGAGTGTGAAGAAGGAATGATGCTAGCCTCTGACTTGACGGCTCTCGGTCAATTTACTAAGCAATACTTTGTAATGCCGGAGAGTGCTGTTTTAAGGATGGAAGCGAACCAGATGGCCATAGTTGATTTTGAGGGGAATGTGGTAGAACCAGAAATCTTAACCCTTGACTGGGAAATGCAGAGTCTTGGAAAAAACGGTTACCCATTCTATATGGAAAAAGAAATCATGGAGCAACCAGATACATTTATGGCTACTGTTAAGAATCGAATTGTGAATGGATTACCTGATTTTACAGCAGACGGTGTGTTAGATGAGGCGTTGACTTCCTGTAAGAGAATCTGTGTTGTGGCTTGTGGAACAGCATGGCATGCAGGATTGATGCTGCAGGCGTTGGTGAAGTCCGTATTACACATGCATATCGATGTGGAGCTGGCATCGGAATTCATGTACTCGGACCCAGTCATTAACGAGAATACCTTGCTTATTGCGGTATCACAATCAGGGGAAACGGTAGATACATTAGAAGCAGTGAAATATGCAAAACAAAAAGGTGCAAAATGTCTGGCTGTTTTAAATGTACGAGGTTCTTCTATTGCCCGTGAAAGTGATTACGTGCTTTATACAGAAGCAGGTCCTGAAATTGCAGTGGCAAGTACAAAGGCATATACTACTCAACTGGCTGTTATGTATCTTTTGGTAGCAAAGATGGCACTTCTCAGAGGAGAATATACAGTAGAGGAAACTCGCCATTACATGGAAGAATTTCAGCGGGTTCCCGAAGCGATTTCCAAGGTTTTGGAACAACGAAAAGAAATCCATGTGGTTGCTAAAAATGTACTGGAAGCCAAAGATTTATTTATGATTGGACGTGGCATGGATTACTCTACCTTGCTGGAAGGTTCCTTGAAGTTAAAAGAAGTGTCATATATTCATTCCGAAGCATACGCAGCCGGTGAATTAAAGCATGGTCCGATAGCATTAATAGCGCAGGGCGTTCCGGTGGTTGCGTTGGTTACGCAAGAACAATTGATGTCAAAGGAATTGTCTAATATCAAGGAAGTGAAAGCACGTGGTGCCAGTGTCGTGCTTTTTATAAAACAATCGCTGGCAGAGCAATTAAAAGAAGATTACGAACTTGTTCTTCTTCCGGATTTGGAAGATAAATTCATGGTATTTCCGGCAGCGGTTGCACTACAACTGTTGGCATACTATGTTTCATCGGACAAAGGCTTCGATGTGGATAAACCGAGAAATCTTGCGAAGGTGGTAACAGTAGAATAAGAAAAAGTAGAGAAATTATATGTTTGCAAGACAATGTACGATAAAATGTCAGACAATTTAAAAATAATTTAATAAAATGTATTGACAAATAGAAAAACAATGATATAATGACAGTATAAACAAAAACTAAATGAAAAATAACAAAAAAGAAGAAGGAGGACAGACCACCAAAAACTTAAATTAAAAACCAAAAGTCTTTGTATATAAAGGAGATACGTAAAATGATTGAACCAACAAATTAAAAAGGAGTATCAATTGTAGAGAAAATTGATACTCCTTTTTATTATGCGGATAACAGGACTTGAACCTGCACCGAGAAACCCCGACTAGAACCTGAATCTAGCGCGTCTGCCAATTCCGCCATATCCGCTGACAAAATGTATTCTAGCACAAAAAAGTGTGTATAGCAAGAGTAAAATATGATAAGATACTATTAAGAAAAAGAACAAAGTTTTAGGAGCAGTATGAGCGAAAAACAGAGATTTAAACTAGGAAAAATATTGTTGTTGTCTGCCAAAACAGGAGTGGGTGCAAGTGTCGCCATCTTTATTGCGCAGGCACTACATTTAGAATATGCAACTTCCGCAGGGATTATTACGCTACTTACGTTGATTACAACCAAATGGGAAACCTTCAAACTATCCTTTATGCGATTGGTAACATACCTTATATCAGTTGCCTTGTGTTGGACAATTTTTCATTTTATTCCGAATATGTGGATTGAATATGGTGTATTCCTCTTTTGCATTGTGTTTTTAGGCGAACTTATGGGATGGAGAAGTACTCTGTCGGTCAATGCAGTTATTGGGACTCATTTTTTAACCACCCAGAATTTTACGATTGAATTTTTGATTAATGAGCTATTACTGGTTGTAATTGGTATCGTGATTGCCATTTTGTTAAATTTAATTCACATTAATAACGCTCAGGAGAATGGGATTGTTCGAAGCATGCGATATGTAGAGCAACATATGAAGCAGATTTTGACAGAGCTTGCTGGATATTTGGCTAATCAATCCTTAGGTGATAGTGTATGGGAAGATATTATTAAATTAGAACATAAATTAGATGAATACCTGGAGCTGGCGTATGAATTTCAAAATAATACCTTCCAATCCCATCCGGAATATTATATTAATTATTTTGAAATGCGCTTGAAACAGTGTGGAGCGCTTCACAATTTGCATTCTGAGATGCGCCGTATGAGAAATATGCCGAAACAAGCCCACATTGTTTCAAATTTTATTACAGACATTACGCAGTATGTGACCGAAATGAATGACCCGAAGAGACAGATTGAAGAGTTGGAAGGACTATTGGAGGAACTGCGAAATGAGCCATTACCGGAGACACACGAGGAGTTTGAAAGTCGTGCAGAGTTGTATCATGTGTTGATGGATTTGGAAGAGTTCCTTTTATATAAGAAGCGATTTGTAGAAGAGATTGACGAGACACAATTTCGCATCTATTGGAAACAGGAGATTGAGAGAAGTAAGGAGAGATGGTAATGAATCCAGTATATGAAAAATTATTAAAATGTTATGACAGCATTCAAAAGAAGATTGATTTCAAACCGGAGATTGCATTGGTATTAGGTTCTGGACTTGGTGACTATGGCGAGACCATTGATATCGTAGCAACTTTGGATTATCACGATATTGAAGGATTTCCGGTATCTACGGTGGCAGGGCATAAAGGACGTTTTATTTTTGGATATGTGCAAGACGTGCCGGTGGTATGTATGCAAGGGCGTATTCATTATTATGAAGGATATGCCATGTCAGATGTGGTATTGCCAACCCGACTGATGAAAATGATGGGTGCAAAGGTTCTTTTCTTAACCAATGCAGCTGGTGGATTGAACTTTGATTTCCGAGCGGGGGATTTTATGATGATTACCGACCATATTATGAACTTTGTGCCGTCCCCATTAATTGGGCCGAATATCGACGAACTTGGAACCCGTTTTCCGGATATGAGCGATGTTTATAAGAAGGAGCTGCAAGAAATCATTCGTAATACCGCGAAAGAGCTTGGTATTAAGCTCCAAGAGGGAGTTTATATTCAGCTTACCGGCCCGAATTATGAAACCCCAACCGAAGTAAAAATGTGTAGGATATTAGGGGCAGATGCGGCAGGCATGAGTACGGCGGCAGAGGCGGTGGCAGCCAATCATATGGGTATGAAGGTTTGTGGCATTTCGTGTATTACCAATCTGGGCTGCGGTATGCTTGACCAACCGCTGTCACATGCTGAGGTGCAGGAGACAGCAGACCGCGTGGCTGTAGATTTCAAAAAGTTGATTACTCAGTCCATTCTGAATATTTATCGAGAACTGATTACGGATGACATTTAAGGAATTAAAAAGTTTCCCTATTATCTTTAGGGAAACTTTTATTTTGTCTATTTACATATTCCACATCCAAGACTGCAACCGGTCGGTGTGCCGGCTAAGCCGCCCATTGCGGTTTCACGCAATTCAAAAGGTAAGCTTTTTCCTACACGCAGCATGGCGTGAGCGATTTCATCAAATGGAATGTGATGTGTTACGCCGCTGAGGACAAGTTCCGCAGAGGTAATCGCATTTGCAACACCGATTGCATTTCTGCTCTGGCAAGGTGCTTCCACCAACCCGGCAATTGGGTCACATACAAGTCCGAGTAAGTTGGAAAGTGCAAAGCTTGCAGCATCCAGACACATTTCCGGTGTTCCACCCATGATTTCTACAATGGCACTTGCTGCCATGGCACTTGCGGCACCAACTTCGGCCTGGCATCCTGCTTCCGCACCGGAAACGGATGCATTTCTCATTAATAAATATCCGATGGCACTTGCGTTTACAAGTCCTTTGCAAAGGGTTTCATCGTCAATATGGTGCTCGTCTGCAAGAGCAAGTAACACACCAGGAACGACTCCGGCAGAACCTGCCGTTGGAGCTGCTACGATTAGTCCCATTGACGCATTTACTTCCAAAACTGCCATACTGTAGGAAATAGCTTTGGATAACATGGAGCCACACACACAATCGGGTGTCTTGCCGTGTTCTACTACTTTTTTTGCTTCGCCACCTATGAGCCCCCCAATAGATTTCCCAGGATTTGTCAGAGGCTTTGTCGCTGCCTGCTTCATAATGGACAAGGCTTTTTGTAACTTCTTTTCTAATTTTTCAGGGGTCATAGAGCCGGTTGTGATTTCTCGCAGTCTCATAATCTCAGAGATAGGAAACTGTTTTTCTTGACATTTTTGTAATAATTCTTTTCCACTATAAAAATCCATATTCCCATCCTCCTACATCTGAATTAGCATCAAATTATCCACGTTTGGATTGGTGCGAATCTTATCTAAAACATCTTCCGGAATTGGTTCGTCGGATTCCACCACAGTATAAGCGTTTGCTCCTTTGTCCTCGCGGAATAGGCGCATAAATGCAATGTTTACTTCTTGTTCACTGAGGGCTTGTGTTATATGAGCCACAACACCTGGCTTGTCCTGCTGGTGAACGATGAGGGTACTGTATTCTCCGGTAAATTCAACGTCTATGTTATCAATACGAACAATCTTCATCTTGCCTCCGCCGATGGATTCACCGCGAACGGATAATTTATGCCCATTTACACCAACGATATCAATGTCAGCAGTGTTCGGATGGTTGGTACGAGTCTCGTCATCAATGATGTATTCGTATGCTACGTTCATATTTTTTGCATGTTCAAATGCATCACGAATGCGCTCGTCATCTGTTGCAAATCCAAGGATGCCGCCTAGGAGTGCACGGTCTGTTCCGTGTCCTCGATATGTCTTGGCAAAAGAGCCGTATAAAGTAAAGGTCACTTTTGAGATGGCTTCCGGAAACATCTTGCGTGCCATGAGTGCGATGGAAACGGCACCGGCTGTATGCGAACTGGAAGGACCAATCATATTTGGACCAATAACATCAAAAATACTTAAAAAATTCATAAAAATATCCTCCTTAGGATGTATCTAACGCTAGTATATCAAGAAAAGTGGAAAAAATCATCGAAAATAAATTTTTTTTGACAGAAAATATGCTATACTCTGTTGAGAAAGTATTAGGTGAACCAATGTTAAAATTAATCGATAAATTAAAAGCAACGAATTATCTTACAAAAGAAGAGTGGGTGGCGCTGATTGAAGGACGCACGCCGGAACTGGCGCAATATCTTTTTGCACAGGCTAGAGATGTTCGGGAACAGGTATATGGAAAAGATATCTACATTCGAGGTTTGATTGAATTTACAAATTTCTGTAAAAACGATTGCCTCTACTGCGGCATTCGAAGAAGTAATACCAATGCGTGCCGTTATCGTTTGGATTTGGATGAAATTCTAGAGTGTTGCGAAAAGGGATATGAATTGGGATTTCGCACTTTTGTGCTGCAGGGCGGAGAAGATGCGTATTTCACGGATGACCGACTGGAGCAAATCGTGAAGGCCATTCGAGGTCAATATCCGGATTGTGTAATTACGCTTTCCGTGGGAGAACGTTCCTATGAGAGTTATAAACGCCTATTTGATGCAGGGGCAGACCGCTACCTGCTTAGACATGAGACCTATAATACAGAACATTACGCAAAGTTACATCCGACAGAGTTGTCTGCCAAAGTTCGTCAGCAATGTCTGAAAAATCTGAAAGAGATTGGTTATCAGGTGGGGTGCGGATTTATGGTGGGTTCCCCATATCAGACAGCGGGACACTTGGCGGAGGATATGATGTTTCTTGCGGAGCTCAGGCCTCACATGGTTGGAATTGGTCCATTTATTTCGCACAAGGATACACCATTTGCAAAGGAACCGTCGGGCACATTGGAACTGACACTTTATATGCTTGGACTGACAAGATTATTGCTTCCAGAGGTGCTTCTTCCGGCAACAACGGCGCTGGGAACCATTGCGTCAAATGGTCGCGATCTGGGAATAATAGCAGGGGCAAATGTGGTCATGCCGAATTTATCTCCAAGTATGGTTCGAGAAAAATATTTGTTATATAACGATAAAGCATACACCGGTCTGGAGGCAGCAGAATGTGTACAGGATCTGCAAGATAGAATGAGAGCAATTGGCTACGAAGTGGTTGTGTCAAGGGGCGACTGGTTAGGCGAAAGGGGAAAATAAGTGATGTATAAATATAATCCAGCATCGAAAACAGCAGAAGAATTTATCAATCATGAAGAGATTCTGGAAACCTTGCAGTATGCAGAGGAAAATAAAAATAATGGAGAGCTAATTACAAAGCTCATAGAAAAAGCGAAGCTTTGCAAAGGGCTTTCCCATAGAGAGGCTTCAGTTCTATTGGCCTGTGACATTGAGGAGAAGAATCAGGAAATCTATGAACTGGCAGCAAAAATCAAGCAGGATTTCTACGGGAATCGAATTGTAATGTTTGCACCTCTGTATCTTTCGAATTATTGTGTCAATGGCTGTACATACTGTCCGTATCATGCAAAGAACAAGACCATTCCACGGAAGAAGCTGACACAAGAAGAAGTTCGAAAAGAGGTTGTTGCGCTTCAAGATATGGGACATAAGCGTTTGGCATTGGAAGCAGGAGAGGACCCAAAGAATAATCCCATTGAATATATTTTAGAATGTATCGATACGATTTACAGCATTAAACATAAAAATGGGGAAATCCGCCGTGTGAATGTGAATATTGCGGCAACCACGGTGGAGAATTATCGGAAACTAAAAGAAGCGGGTATTGGAACATATATTTTATTCCAAGAGACCTACCATAAAGAAAGTTATTTAGAACTGCATCCCACGGGACCAAAGCATGATTATGCTTATCACACAGAGGCAATGGACCGCGCCATGGAGGGTGGCATTGATGATGTGGGACTTGGGGTACTGTTTGGACTGGATAAATACCGTTACGAGTTCGCGGGGCTTTTGATGCACGCGGAACATTTAGAAACTGTTTGGGGAGTGGGTCCGCACACCATTAGCGTGCCTCGTCTTCGCAATGCAGATGATATTGATATAGACTCATTTACAAATGGAATCAGCGATGATATTTTCGCGAAGATTATTGCCTGTATTCGAATTGCAGTTCCTTACACGGGAATGATTATTTCAACAAGAGAGAGTCAGGCATGTCGCGAACGTGTACTGAAACTAGGCGTGTCCCAGATTAGCGGTGGTTCGAAAACCAGTGTCGGAGGATATGCGGATTCGGAAACGGAAGACGAAAAGGGCTCCGAGCAATTTGAAGTCAGCGACACAAGAACCTTAGATGAAGTTGTAAAGTGGCTTATGGAAATGGGATATGTGCCAAGTTTCTGCACAGCATGTTATCGGGAAGGTCGCACCGGTGACCGTTTTATGGAGTTGTGTAAGAGTGGGCAAATTCAAAATTGCTGTCATCCGAATGCATTAATGACGCTCAAAGAATATTTAACAGACTATGCCTCAAAAGATACAAAACAGGTTGGGGAGCAGTTGATTGAGCAGGAGTTGCATACCATTCCAAAGGAAAAGGTTCGTCAGATAGTAGTGGAAAATTTGCGTGCGATTGAAGAAGATAATCGGCGGGATTTTCGGTTTTAGAGAAAGGAATAAGTGTATGAATCACACACCATCATCAGAACGTTTACATATTGGAATATTTGGAAAACGTAATGCAGGGAAGTCCAGCATCATCAATGCAATTACCGGGCAGGACCTTGCCATCGTGTCAGATGTAAAAGGGACAACCACGGACCCGGTTATGAAGGCAATGGAACTTCTTCCACTAGGTCCAGTTGTGTTTATAGATACGCCGGGCTTGGACGACGAAGGAGAACTGGGCGAACTGCGCGTAAAAAAAGCCTATCAGATGTTGAACAAGACGGATGTTGCGCTGGTGGTGGTAGATGGAAAGAATGGAATGACGGAAGAGGATGAAAGTATCTTAGCCAAGATTCAAGAAAAAGGTATTCCATGCATTGTTGTTTATAATAAGAAGGATTTGGTTGCAGATGCTGATGTCGGCGGTCCGTCAAACTTTCAGAAACGCGGAATTGTAGAAAATGACGCAGCATGCATTTGGGTTAGTACAACAACTGGTGAAAACATCGATGAACTAAAAAGAATGATTGTAAACGTAGTTCCAAAAGCAGATGTTTATAAACCGATTGTAAGTGACTTGATAAGGGCGCTAGATTTTGTTGTGCTTGTCATTCCGATTGATGGTTCGGCACCGAAAGGGAGACTTATTTTACCACAACAACAGACTATTCGAGACATCTTGGAGGTAGGTGCAGTACCGGTTGTAGTAAAAGATACTGAGTTAGAGGAAATGCTTGGCAAGTTGCAGGTGAAACCAAGTCTTGTCATTACCGATAGTCAGGTGTTTGGAAAAGTAGCACAGATTATACCGGAAGACTTACCACTCACTTCATTTTCTATATTAATGGCTCGTTATAAAGGCGATTTAAAAACTGTTGTAAGAGGAGCATGTGCTTTAGATAATTTACAGGATGGTGATACTGTTTTGATTTCAGAAGGCTGTACTCATCATCGCCAATGTGAAGATATTGGTACCGTAAAGCTACCAAAATGGATTGCAGAGTATACAGGCAAAGATATTCGTTTCGCATTTACCAGTGGCACAGAATTTCCAGATGATTTATCCAAATATAAAATGGTAATTCACTGTGGCGGATGTATGCTCAACGAACGTGAGATGAAGTATCGCTTGAAATGTGCAGAGGATGCGAAAGTGCCGATGACCAATTACGGAACTGCGATTGCACATATGAGAGGAATATTGGAAAGAAGTATTAGGATATTTATTTGAGGTAAAGATAAAATATGAGAATACAAGGTTTACAAAGATTAACATTATTGGATTTTCCGGAGAGAACAGCGTGTACAGTATTTACAGCAGGCTGTAATTTTCGTTGCCCGTTTTGTCACAATGCTTCTTTGGTGGTGGATATTCCAAAGGAGGCGGAACTCAGTGAAGAAGAATTTTTCGCTTTCTTAGGAAAACGCAAAGGAATTCTTGACGGGGTGTGTATTAGTGGTGGGGAACCATTGCTGCAACCGGACATTGAAAACTTTATGAGAAAAATCAAAGATATGGGATATGCCATTAAATTAGATACCAATGGAAGTTTCCCTGATAAGTTGATTTATCTGGTAAAGCAGGGGCTTGTGGACTATGTTGCAATGGATATTAAGAATTGTCCGGAGAGCTATGCAATTACCGCAGGAGTAGAGGCACTGGATGTTGATGCTATCAAAAAAAGCGTTTCCTTTTTAAAAGAAGGTCACGTGCCGTATGAGTTTCGGACAACCGTTGTGAAGAATTATCATTTTAAAGAGAATTTTGAATTGATAGGAAAGTGGCTTCAGGGAACAGAAAAGTATTTCTTACAAAACTTCGTGGATTCCGGTGATTTGATTGGAAAGAGAACAAGGGGTTGCAGCGAGGAAGAAATGAAAGAATTCTTGGAAGTTGTGAAAAAGTATATACCTAATGTAAGATTGCGAGGGGTGTGATATGTTAAATATTGCAAAATAAAGTAGAACGGCATGGTACGCAAAATACCATGCCGTTTCCCAGCATATGTGGCTATATTATTTTTCCGTTTCGTTATCTGTTTTTTCAAACAATTCATCAATCGGGCATTCTAATAAGTTGCTTAATTTTTCAAGATTATCGAAGTGAATAGAAGATGTTTCGTTATTAACCATACGATTAAAATTCTGATAACTTAATTCCATACGTTTATATAACCAATATTTTGACAATTTTTTTTCTTCCAAAATGTCTAAAATTCGTAAACGCAACATGTTTCTTTGCTCCAATCAGCTTAATTTCTTTTATTATATCCAAATAAAATTGCTTGCATAACTGATGTAGGCATTATATAATGTCTACATCAGATAAAAGGAGGGAGACATATGAGAGAAAAATGTGTAAAAATGTTATCAATTTTACTGATGATGGTCGTATTGGGAACAATGATTCCAATTGAAATGCTGACAGTAAATGCAGCGAATTATGCAAATACGTATTCTAATACAGGAAAGCATAGAAGGGATATCATAGGAGTTGCCAAAACACAGATAGGATATAGAGAGGGGAGCAACAATGATACTAAATATGGTGATTGGTATGGATTGCCAAATCAACCGTGGTGTGCAATGTTTGTAAGTTGGTGTGCGCGGCAAGCAGGAATACCAAAAAGCATTTTGAAAAATTGTGCAATTGCGGCCGCAGATGCAGGATATTTTGATATTCCATATTATGATGGGAATTCATATGTGCCGGAATCGGGGGATTTGTTTTTTACAAAAAAATGGACGCATGTTGGTTTAGTATACTATATTGATGGAGACTATTTTTATACAATTGAAGGGAATTCTAATGAATCTGGTAGTAGTGAAGGTATAGGAGTTTTCTCAATTCGGAGAAAAATTAGTGATTATTATTTTGGTGTTCCCAATTATAATGATTCATTAAAGGAATCCACCAAATTCTCAACTCCGTTATTAGCTTACACACTAACAACCGAAAAAACAACGGTATATAGTTCTATTGGTGGAAGTGCTAAGGTCAACAAGATTTATAGTACCGACCGCTGTACCATAAATGCGATATATGAGAATGGATGGTGTAAGGTCACATTTCCATTAGATGCAGGTGGAACAGAAACAGGTTATGTAAAAACAGCAGTATTCTTTAATCCCGATTATGACACTTTCAATGCTACGGCAAGTAAGAAAACGGTTGTTTATACAAGAAGTGATTTAAACACAGAGATTGGAAGTATAGCAGCAGATACGAAACTGCAAGTCGTTGGTCACACTTCTAAAGCGGTACAGGTTCTATATCCTCGCACAAGTGGCGGATATGGCGTTGCTTGGGTTCCGATTTCTGTATTTACTTATACCATTGCTTACAATGCAAATGGCGGCAGTGGGACTATGGCAAGTACTACCGCAAAGTATAATGGAACAATGACGCTTTCGGCTAACAAGTTTGTCAAGACTGGTTATACATTTAAAGGGTGGAATGTATATAGAAGTTCTGATAAGACATGGTATGTCAAGGGAGTGGGTTGGCAAACCTCCAGCCAAATTAGTTCTAATGGATATACGAAAAGTGTATATAAGGATGGGCTAAGTTGCACTTTTGATAGAAGTTGGGTGAAAGGAAGTGCCACAAATGATACTTTAACCTTTTATCCTGTATGGGAGGCAAATGTACTTTATGTGTATTTTAATGCAAATGGAGCAACAATTGACTCAGACACATATAAGTTAAATAGCAATGTAGTCTGCAATCAAAGTGATAGCGGTAAGTTTGCACAGAAATGGACGTATAACAAGAAAAAGACAAATGGTTTATGCAATGCAAGTACCTTTGGCTTGTCAAAGACAGGACATAGTTTTGTGGGATGGGGAACGACAGCAAGTGGTGGTACAATTTTTAGTCAAAGTGATGCCGATTTAGTGCCAACCAGTATTACTTCAGATATTAAAACAGGAAGTTGCAAGAAAACACTTTATGCAATATGGAAACCAAATACTTATGCAGTTAAATACAACGCCAACGGTGGAACGGGTGCACCATCTACTCAGACTAAAACATATGGAACTGCGTTGACCCTTAGTAGTGCAACTCCGACAAGAAATGGTTATACATTTGTTGGATGGGGAACATCAAGTGATACAACTACAGCAAAATATCAACCAGGTGCAAGTTACACATCGAATAAAGCTGTAACTCTATATGCTGTTTGGGAAATTGATAATTCTCAAACTAGTCATACACATGAATGGGCTTCAGATTACGTAGTAGATATCGAACCGACCTGTACAGAGGAAGGTATAAAATCAATACATTGTTTAACGTGTAATGAATCAACTAAGGTTACAACGATTCCGGTTACAGAGCATACTTTGAAAGAAATAGTTATTCAGGAAGCAAGTTGTAAAATGGTAGGACAAAAAGCATTTATGTGTTCTGTGTGTAGTTCGATAACCGATCAAGCAGAAATTCCGAAGGAGGAACATCATTATGTTACGACTGTGATAACAGAGGCAACTTGTTCCCAAGAAGGAGTCCAAGCGGATGTCTGTGCTGAATGTGGAACTCAGGCAAATGAAAAAGTAATTTCAAAAGATGAACATGAATTTGGAGAGTGGGCAGTAGTTACAGAAGCAACAGCAAGTGGCGATGGAGTGGAAAGTAGAAAATGTGTTACTTGTCAATACGAAGAAACGCGACCAATACACTATGTTCCGGTTTATGATGAAAATTCATCCATGATAACTTTAGAAAGTGTACAGGTTAATGGAGAAAAAGAGGTAAAAATGTCCGTTGATTTGGTAAACAATCCGGGCTTTTGTGCTCTCAATATAGCATTTATATATGATGCGAATTATTTTACACTTAAGTCTATTCAAAATAAAGTACCGTCAATGGTTATGACTGCTGACACAGCGATTGTTTGGGATTCGGCAGACGATTATTTGTCAAATGGTCAACTTGCAGAATTGACTTTCGAGGTCTCAGAGGACATACCAAGTGGGAAATATGAGATTCAGATTATATTTATGGGAGCATCAAATAGTAATTTTGAAGAAGTGACTATGTTAGGAGTTAGCGGTACGATAACGATGAATTCGGTCGTATACGGAGATGCTAATGGAGACAAACAGGTTACTACTGTTGATTTGGCAATGATTAGAAAGTACCTAGCAAGCAAAGACCCTATTACAGGTGAATCTTCTATTACAGTTCAAGGAGGAGCTGACTGTAATGGTGATGCATCTGTAGGAACAGTAGATCTTGCAATGATTAGAAAGTATTTGGCAAGTAAGGATCCAATTACAGGAGAGTCATCCATTGTCTTGGGACCAAAATCATAAATTAAAGGGAGAAAATGAACAATGATAAAAAATAAAAAAATATGGGCTATGGTGTTGAGTGTATTAATGTTAATTGCAACTATTATTCCAAGCCCTTATACAAATGCAGCAGGTGAATTTACAATAACAGGAAGTGATGTAGATGTTAAGGCAGGAGAAGAGGTTTCTGTAAATGTCAGCTTAGTAAACAATCCAGGTATTTCTGCAATTAATTTATACTATACTTACGATACAAATTATTTAACTTTAAAGGACGTAGAAAATAAGGTTTCTAAATTCACAATGACAAACGATGTAACCACGGTGTGGGATGCGGCTAGTAATTACACAGAAGACGGAATACTTGCCACTTTGACTTTTGAAGTTGCAAAAGAAGCACCTTCCGGAGATTATACAGTTGGAATCAACTTTTTATCTGCATCAAATGATAGTTTCCAATCTGTTACAGCGCAAACAACAGCGGCAACCATTACTGTAGAAGCGTTACCTGTGGCTACGACTGGCGTGACTCTAAATAAAAACAGCATTTCTCTTGTCACAGGCGACATGGAAACCTTAATTGCTACGGTGACTCCGGACAATGCAACAAACAAAGCAGTTTCATGGAAAAGCAGTGACACAACGGTTGCAACAGTTGACAGTAATGGTAAAGTTACAGCAATGAAGAAGGGGATGGCGACTATAACAGTAACCACGGAAGATGGTAGTTTTACTGATACTTGTGAGGTGAGTGTTGCTTGTTCTCATGCAAATACTACTGTTCATCCTGCTGTTGAATCTACATGCTTGATTCAGGGAAATAACACATATACAACATGTAATGATTGTGGTGTTATAGTATCTGGTTCAGATGCAAAACTTCCTTTTGACTCTCATAAAGGTGGTACCGCTACCTGTAAAGATAAAGCTGTATGTATCGTATGTAATAAAGCTTATGGTGAATATGCAGGACATCAACTTACCAATCACCCTCATAACGAAGCTAATCACAGTAAGGCAGGTAATATTGAGTATTGGACCTGTGATATTTGTAACAAGTTTTTCAATGATGCAGCAGGTAAAAATGAGATAGAACAAAAGGATACAGTTATAGACAAAGAACCACATAGTTATAACACGGAATGGTCGTATAACGGAACACAGCATTGGAAAGAGTGTGCTTGTGGAGAGCAGACAGAGTTAGCATATCATCAATTTGACAATGATTGCGATACAACATGTAATGCTGGTTGCGGATACACACGTACAATTACACATCAATGGAAGTCGGCTTATTCGACAGATAATAACAAGCATTGGTATGAATGTGAAATTTGTGGAGAGAAAAAAGACGAAGGAAACCATTCTGGTGGAACAGCAAGCTGTAAAGACAAGGCTGTGTGTGAAGTATGTGATAAGGCCTATGGCGAGTTTGCACCACATAACATGAAAGAAGAAGTAGATGATACTTATTTAAAAGCAGAGGCAAATTGTGTGGAAAAAGCAGTATACTACAAGAGCTGTTCGGTTTGTGGCAATGCAAGTACAGAAATATTTAAAACAGGTGAGTTAGATTCTACAATTCATACAGGTAAAACTGATGTTAAAGATGACGTGAAAGAGACTTGTACTGTTGATGGGTATTCAGGTGATGTTTATTGCAAAGATTGTGGCGCAAAAATAAAAGAGGGCGAGGTTATCCCAGCTGGTCATAGCTATGACACAACTTACAAAACTGATGTCGTGAATCATTGGAAAGAATGTGGTTGTGGTGATACAGTTGAGAAAGCGACACATACATTTACTGAATGGACTGTTACAAAAGAAGCATCTGCTACGGAAAAAGGAAGCAAAGAAAGAGCTTGTTCTGTATGTCAATATAATGAAGTGGAAGAACTTCCAATTAAAGAAACGAATTCTCCACAAACAGGAGATTATAGAACGCTTTATTTGTGGATTGCATTAATTGTTGTTTCTTTCGTAAGTGTTGTTGGAACGATTCATAAAAGAAAAAGAATATAAGTGTTTACGGTGTATAGATTCCAGTTACAAAATTACACCGTAAAAAATTGAAAATATTTAGTCTTATATAGGGGAATTGCGGTGTGTTACAGTCAAAGACGATTTCACACCGTAGTTTCCTTTTGTTGTACATGTTCAAGAATGTAAAATTACGGAGCAATTTCAAAAAAAGTAAATTCGCACCGTAATCTGCTATGAAATAACCAAATGCGATTCAAAAAACTACGGTGTGCGTTGCCAAACTCACCAATCACACCGTAACTTGCTCCAAAACCAGTAAAAGCAGCATGAGAAACTGCGGTGTAATTCTCCTAAAAAGCAATTCCACACCGTAACTGGCCCCAAAACCAGCAAAATCAGCACAAGATACTACCGTGCAATCCTCCCCAAAAGCAACTTCCCACCGTTATAAAGCGAAAACGGCATGGTACACGAAATACCATGCCGTAACTTATCTAATTATTTAAAAAAGTAAATACAAAAAATATGCGAGATAACAAATCAACATAATAATTCCGCCTGTTCTTGCAAGCTTTCTCTTGCGGAACGTACATAGCCACAAAACAATTCCTGCCAAGATTGCTACAATACAGTCAATGATAAAACTTGATACAAAAGCAACAGGAATAATAACTGCGGATGTTCCGACTACGAATAAGATGTTGAAAATGTTACTTCCTACAATATTACCAATCGCAATGTCTGCTTTTCCTCTGCGAGCTGCCACTACGGAAGTAAATAATTCTGGTAGAGAAGTTCCAAGTGCAACAATGGTTAACCCGATAAATCGTTCGCTCATGCCAAACATTTTTGCGAGTGAAGTTGCAGCATCAACTGTAACATCACTGCCCCAAATAATCAGCACCAAACCAACTACACCCATTAAAATCATTTTCCAGATAGGGGACTCTTTGGTCTCTATTTCCTCTGCCTGCATTTCACCCTTTTTCATCAGCACAAACATGTATGCCAAATATCCAAGGAAGCATACCCACATGATGATACCTTCTAATAGATTGATAGTTCCGCCAGTTGCACCACACACTAATAAAAGTAATGTAGCTGCTAACATAATCGGAATTTCATAACGGATTGTCGTTTTTGCAATTGCAATGGACGTGATGACAGAAGCAATTCCCAAAATAATAAAGATATTCAAAATATTACTTCCAACAACATTTCCTACTGTAATATCTGCATTGCCTTTTAAAGCAGCAGTAATACTGACAGCGGCCTCCGGTGCACTAGTTCCCATGGCGACGATAGTAAGACCAATCACTAATTGTGGGATGCCGAATTTATCAGCAATCCCTGACGTACCTTCCACGAACCAATCCGCACCTTTTACGAGTAGTACAAAACCAAGTGCTAACAATAGTAACTCAACAAATAACATATCTTTCCCTCCTATAATAAAATATGTGGCGAGAAGTCTTATCTTTGTTGTAAGCACTTTTATTCCAACAAAAAAGAGACTTCATCGCATGAAAAATGTGCAATAAAGTCTCGTTCTTATCTCAGTATGCATCCCGGCTTTTAAAAGCGTGGTGACGTTATGCATAACACCATTTCTGGTGTGAACTACTCCCTTGTATTGATATTATTATATGAATCATGGATGAAAATGTCAACCAATATTTGGGCTAAATGTATGTCGACTTTGTCGATTGCGAATAATTGCTTCCACAACAATTTAACAAGATATTGTGTCTTAATAATCATAAAAAAGCACAACATCTTGTTGTTTTTTATATTGACGAACACAAATCTTAGTGTTACAATGATTAAACGAGGGTTGTATTTTGTACGGAGGAAGAAAGATGTATCAAGTAAAGAAGAGAGACGGGAAGATTGCAGATTTTAATCTGCAAAAGATAGCAGCGGCTATCACGAAAGCATTTGAAGCACAGGAAATGGACACGCATCCGGATATTATCGATATGCTTGCTTTGAAGGTGACAGCAGACTTTAGCACAAAGATTAAAGATGGTTTTGTACGTGTGGAAGACATCCAGGATAGTGTAGAATCTGTGCTCATCCAAGCAGGATATAGCGAAGTTGCGAAGGGCTATATCTTGTATCGTAAGCAAAGAGAAAAGATTCGTAACATGAAGTCAACGGTTCTTGATTATAAAGAAATCGTGGACAACTATGTAAATGTTAATGACTGGCGTGTAAAAGAGAACTCTACAGTAACATATTCTGTGGGTGGTCTTATCTTAAGTAACTCAGGAGCAATTACAGCAAACTACTGGCTGTCAGAGATTTATGATGAAGAAATCAGCAACGCACATAGAAATGCTGATATTCACATCCATGATTTGTCTATGCTTACAGGTTACTGTGCTGGATGGTCATTGAAACAATTAATTCAAGAAGGTCTTGGCGGAGTGGTTGGAAAGATTACATCTGCACCGGCGAAACATTTATCTACATTGTGTAACCAGATGGTTAACTTCTTGGGGATTATGCAAAATGAATGGGCAGGAGCACAAGCATTTTCTTCATTCGACACCTATCTTGCACCATTTGTAAAAGTAGATAACTTAAACTATGAACAAGTAAAGAAATGTGTGGAATCATTTGTATACGGTGTAAACACACCGAGCCGTTGGGGTACACAGTCACCATTTACTAACATTACCTTAGACTGGACAGTACCAAATGACCTTGCAGAACTTCCGGCAATCGTTGGCGGCAAGGAAATGGATTTCAAATACAAAGATTGTAAGAAAGAAATGGATATGGTAAACAAGGCATTCCTTGAAATCATGATTGAAGGTGATGCAAACGGACGTGGTTTCCAATATCCAATTCCTACATATTCAATTACAAGAGATTTTGACTGGTCAGATACAGAAAACAACCGCTTATTATTTGAAATGACAGCAAAATATGGTACTCCATATTTCTCAAACTACATCAACAGTGATATGGAACCAAGTGATGTAAGAAGTATGTGCTGCCGTCTGAGATTAGATTTGCGTGAACTTCGTAAGAAATCCGGTGGATTCTTCGGTAGTGGTGAAAGCACAGGTTCTGTTGGTGTTGTTACAATCAACATGCCAAGAATTGCTTACCTTTCAAATGATGAAAGCGAATTCTACAGAAGACTGGATCGTTTGATGGACATTGCGGCTCGTTCACTGAGCGTAAAACGTTCTATCATTACGAAACTTTTGGATGAAGGTTTATATCCATATACTAAGAAATATCTTGGAACATTTAACAACCACTTCTCAACGATCGGTTTGGTTGGTATGAATGAAGCAGGCTTAAATGCGAAATGGTTACAGGCTGACATGACACATGAGAAGACTCAGGAATTCTCAAAACAAGTGCTCAATCACATGAGAGAAAGACTTTCAGATTATCAGGAAATGTATGGCGATCTTTACAACTTGGAAGCTACTCCTGCTGAGTCTACCACATACCGTCTTGCAAAACATGACCTTGCAAGATATCCGGATATTATCACAGCAGCAGAAGAAGGCGGAGCACCATACTATACAAACAGCTCGCATCTTCCGGTTGGATATACATCTGACATTTTTGAAGCACTTGACATTCAAGATGAATTACAGACATTGTACACATCAGGTACAGTATTCCACGCTTTCTTGGGCGAGAAGCTTCCTGATTGGAAGGCAGCAGCAGATTTGGTTCGCAAGATTGCTAACAACTATAAACTGCCATACTACACAATGTCACCAACATATTCTATCTGTAAAGACCACGGATATTTGACAGGTGAACAATATACATGTCCACATTGTGGTGGTGCAACGGAAGTTTACAGCCGTATTACAGGTTACTACAGACCAGTTCAGAACTGGAATGATGGTAAGTCTCAGGAATACAAAGAACGTAAAGTATACGATATTGCAAACTCAAAGTTGACAAGATGTGAATGTGAAGAAACAGAAGATGTGGTTGCAGCAAATGTTGCAGAAGCGCCGGTAGCAGCTGCGCCAGCTAATAAGACAATGTTGTTTACAACAAAGACATGTCCAAACTGCAGAATCGTATGTGCAATGTTAGAAGATGCTAATATCGATTATGAAAAAATCGATGCAGATGAAGCACCGGAATTGGTAGCAGAATTTGGTATCAGACAAGCACCTACTTTGGTAGTTGTAAAAGATGGACAAGCTGAAGTGTATGCAAATGCATCAAGCATCATCGGGTATATTGGGGAGATTTAAAATATATGATATAGAAAAGAAAGTTATAACATGGAAAGTGTTGTAACTTTCTTTTTGTAATTTAGCGTTCTTGTAAATCTTATAAAATAAAGGATTGACGAATCTTAAAACGAATACTATAATACAAATATATTTGAAAAGCGTTGACGGAACAAGTAACTATTTGGAAATATCCAGAGAGAGAAGCATTTGCTGGAAGCTTCTTATATGAAAGAATAGTGAAGACCACTCCCGAGCTGTGCGCGACATAAGCGTTACCGTAATTCTGCGTTAAAGATATAAGAGTGAAATATTAAGGTGGAACCGTGTGTTAGATTTAATGCACCCTTAAACAGAATGATACTGTTTGAGGGTGTTTTTTTGTTCAACAATTTAGAACGTCATGCACATGGTTTGCAGAAAAGACTGTTCACAGGCATTTTCAGAAAAACATGTGCAAAGATGGGCAAAATGCCCATCAAACCTCAGACAGGTGACACGTCAGTGGCAGTTAGCCTTCTTTGGAAGGCGGTCTGAGGTCTGACGTTCTAATATAAAATTCAGGAGGAATAACAAATGAAAGTAATGTTAAAAGACGGATCAAGCAAAGAGTTTGAAAGTGGCGTTTCAGTGCTTGATATTGCAAGAGAAATCAGCGAAGGTCTTGCAAGAGCAGCATGTGCCGGAAAAGTAAATGGTGAAGTTGTAGATTTAAGAACAGAAGTAAATGAAGATTGTGAGTTGGAAATCCTTACATTCAGAGATGATGAGGGTAAGAAGGTGTTCAGACACACGGCATCTCACGTTATGGCTCAGGCTGTAAAAAGACTGTATCCGGATACAAAATTAGCAATCGGACCAGCCATCGAAGATGGTTTTTACTATGACTTTGATAGAGCAAGTGCATTTACACAAGAGGAACTTGCGGATATCGAAAAAGAGATGAAGAAGATTGTAAAAGAAAATATTAAGTTAGAAAGATTTACACTTCCTAGAGAAGAAGCAATCAAATTTATGGAAGAGAAGGAAGAACCATACAAGGTGGAACTCATTCAGGACCTTCCGGAAGATTCCATCATTTCTTTCTATAAACAAGGCGACTTTGTAGACCTTTGTGCCGGTCCACATCTTATGAGCACAAAGGGTATTAAGGCTTTTAAGTTGATTTCTTCTTCCATGGCTTACTGGAGAGGTGATTCTAACAAAGCGCAATTACAGCGTATCTATGCGACAGCATACGACAACAAAGAAGACTTGGCTGCGCACATGGAACGTTTAGAAGATATTAAGAAACGTGACCACAACAGACTTGGCCGTGAAATGGAACTTTTTGCAACAGTTGACGTAATCGGTCAAGGACTTCCATTAATGCTTCCAAAGGGAACAAAGATGATTATGAAGCTTCAAAGATGGATTGAAGATTTGGAAGACAAAGAGTGGGGATACGTTCGTACCAAGACTCCATTAATGGCAAAATCTGATTTGTACAAGATTTCAGGACACTGGGATCACTACAAAGACGGAATGTTTGTATTGGGTGATGAAGAAGTGGATAAGGAAGTATTCGCACTTCGTCCGATGACATGTCCGTTCCAATATTTTGTTTATAAAAATTCCCAAAAATCATACCGTGACCTTCCTTATAGAATGGGTGAAACATCTACTTTATTCCGTAACGAAGATTCGGGAGAAATGCATGGGCTTACACGTGTACGTCAGTTTACAATCAGTGAGGGTCACAATGTAATTCGTCCTGACCAGGCAGAAGAAGAACTTCAAAACTGCTTGAATCTTGCAATTCACATTTTGACAACCTTGGGATTGCAGGATGATGTGACATACCGTTTGTCAAAATGGGATCTGGAAAACAAGGCAAAATACCTTGGGGATGAGGCTTATTGGGAAAGCACACAGGATGCTCTTCGTCAAATCTTGATCGAGAAGGGAATCAATTTTGCAGAAGCAGATGGTGAAGCTGCATTCTACGGACCAAAGATTGATATTCAGGCTAAGAATGTTTATGGTAAAGAAGATACTATGATTACCATTCAGTTAGACTGTGCAATCGCAGAAAAATTTGATCTGTATTATATTGACCAGAATGGGGATAAGGTACGTCCTTACATCATCCACAGAACATCGCTTGGATGTTATGAAAGAACACTTGCATGGTTGATTGAAAAATATGCCGGAAAATTCCCGACATGGTTATGTCCGGAACAAGTTCGTATCTTGCCAATCTCAGAAAAATATGCAGACTATGCAGAAAAGGTTTGCAAAGAGCTTGCTATGAATGGTGTAGATGTAACAGTTGACAATCGCTCAGAAAAGATTGGTTACAAGATTCGTGATGCAAGACTCAACAGACTTCCATATATGCTCATCGTTGGTGAGAAGGAGGAAGCAGAAGGACTTGTTTCTGTAAGAAGCCGTTTCGCAGGCGATGAAGGACAGAAATCTATCGATGCATTTGTAGAACAGATTTGTAAAGAAATCCGTACAAAAGAAATTAGAAAAGAAGAAGTTCAAGAAGAAAAATAGAGGTGGTCGTATGAAACTTGGATTTATCGGATGCGGAAATATGGCGAGCGCCATTATGAGCGGCATTATTTCCAATGGACTAATTCAGGCAGATGAGATTATAGGGGCAGATGTATTTGCCCCAAGCAAAGAAAAAGCGAAGGAGACTTTAGGAATTCAGATTGCAGAAAGCAACATTGAAGTGGTTCAGAAGGCGGATGCCTTTGTGCTTTCCATTAAGCCACAATTCTATGCTCAGGTGATTGCTGAAATCAAGGATTATGTAAAAGAGAATCAGATTATCATTACGTTGGCACCAGGCAAGACATTAGATTGGTTGGAAGAACAGTTTGGGAAACAAGTAAAAATTGTTCGTACCATGCCAAACACTCCGGCAATGGTGCAGGAGGGTATGACGGCAGCATGCGCAAGTACATCTGTTACGACAGAAGAACTGGCATATGTATGTGACATTTTAAAAGCCTTTGGTGATGTGGAAGTTGTCCCAGAGAAGTTAATGGATGCAGTAGTAGCAGTAAGCGGAAGCTCACCGGCATATGTATTTATGATGATTGAAGCCATGGCAGATGCAGCAGTTGCTGAAGGCATGCCAAGAAATCAAGCATACAAATTTGCGGCAAAGGCTGTGATGGGAAGCGCTAAGATGGTTCTTGAGACTGGAAAACACCCAGGTGAACTCAAAGACATGGTATGCTCTCCGGGAGGTACTACGATTGAGGCTGTGAAAGTGTTAGAAGAAACCGGGTTCAAAGGTGCGCTTATGCAGGCGATGGAAGTTTGCGCTGAGAAGTCGAGAAGTTTATAGGGCTTGAAACAGATAATACCCAGGATTGTTCAAAATCCTGGGTATTTGAGTTATCCAAGCTACAGCAAAACCCCGTCTAGATAATGTGAGATAGAACGTCTGATATTTTCCTTCAAGTCCACTTCTCCATTTCGTAGTGCCCATTCAAATGCATTTCCAATTACCAACATACGAATATCTGTGACCACTTCCTCGATAGAAAGTTTCAACTGAATTGCATTTGCCGCAACAGCTTTTTCTAAATATTGTTGCACTGTAACGATTGGATAAGGGCGTTCTGTACGAATGTCTGGATTGAGTGCTTGGTTTTTTGTATGGTAGTATCCGGCAATAAATTCAACGCCCAGTACATAGCAGTATGAGGCGTAGTTGAGATACACTTCTACAATAGCCGCCTTTGCACTTTCTTTGTCAGTTGGAATATCCAAAAGCGCCGGATTGATAGCAGGTTGTTCTTCTAAGTGATAAGAAAGCAAGTCGTCTTTGCTTTGAAAATGATGATAAAAGCTTCCGTTGGAAACGCCTGCTTCCTCACATATATTCTTTATCGATAAATTTTCATAACCACTTTTCTGTAAAATAGCTTTAGCAGCTTGAAAAATACGCTCTTTCGTTTCTTTTGATTTTAGTTGTTGTTTGGATAATTCGCTAGTCTTTTCCACGGGAATCTCTCCTTTGTTTTCTATGCTACCATCATTTCATACCATGTGCTTTGCACATGCCACGCTCCACACGGATGCACACTTCACTTCGTTGTAGCGCTAGTATAATGTAGACATTATATCATAACAAATTGGAAAAAACAAGAAAACAGAGTGCGTTCTAAAAACTTCCTAAAAATAAATAGGTACTTCAAAAAACATGCATGAAAGTAAAAAGTAAAACGTAAAAAAGTAAAAAAAACATTTACATAATATTTATTCTGTGATATAATTGTGATGTAAGGAGGAAATAGAGATGTATAATATTGAAGATTTATTTGATAAAAGAGGTGTGGTAGGGGCAAAATTAGACCAGATTCTTGAGAATAAAAATTGCACAAAAGCAGAATTGTGTAAAAGATCGGGGGTTTCAAGACCTACATTAGATAAATTGCTTGCAGGCACACTTACTAGTAAAACAAATTATGAAAAACATATATCGAAAATATTAGATTGTCTTTCGATTACTCCGGATATATTATTGGGAAATGTTTGCAACGAATATAATCGTACTCGAGCGATAAGGAGTATGTTGAGAATTTCTTCGGAAGAAATTGCAGAAGCAACAGAAATTCCATTGATGCGATTGAAAGAAATTGAAGCTGGAGAGGAGGCTACGATTGCTGAGTTGAGAGATATTGCATTCTGCCTTTCGGTGAGTGTTAACTGCTTAATGGATAAGAATTTTTTTGAACCACAAATTGCCACGTTGGACGACTTTATAAGATTTAGTGAACAAGGAATGGTAGAAGAACTAAGTGGTTTTTGGGGGTATGTTGGAATATTGCTAAGTAACACAGATGTTTTTCTTTGGTTTCCCATAACCAGTGGTGTCAGAAAAATGGTATACAGAATGATGAATAGTGAAAGAATTGTGATACCATGCATGAATAACAAATTATTATTTCTTAATATGCAAAATGTTAAAGAAATAATACTATTAGATGAGGCATGTGATTCGCCAGAATATGTAAATTGGGACGAACATGTGGATTGTGATAAGTTTCCACTAGTTATATATGATGCGCTTGAAGATTATATATATTGCGAAGAAATAGGAGAAGATAATGGTACATTGTCCTTAAAGTTCAAGGAAATATTAGACGGATTAGTACGGGAGAGAGGTTGGACCGAAGATGATTTATATGACATGACAGCACTTTCTAATATTTACTATATAGATGGGGAAATTAGACCTGTAAATATTGAATTTGAGCAAGAGGAAACAATTTCATCTGAGATTTCTTGCGTGTATGATTTTGGAGAATTAGCAGATGTCGAAAATGTTCTCTACTGCGAAGATATAAATGGCACAGAGATATTGATTAATATGAAAAATGTTTCTATGTTGGAATTGCCATTACTAAAGGTAGAAAAGGCAATAAATGAAAATGAATTATAACCTACAAGAGGAATATTATAAAAATATAACTGAAATAGTATATAAGTATTGATTATTCCTCGAAAAGGCTATATAATCTAGAGGAGGTGATATATATGTTGTATTTTTCTGAAAAAGATTTATTTATTGCTGTAATTGGTGATATAAGGGATTCAAGAAGGATAGAAAGTAGAAAACTAGTTCAGGACAAATTAAAAAAAGTTTTACAAGACATCAATAATAAATATGAAAATGAAATAGTGTCTAAATTTGTTATTACACTTGGTGATGAATTTCAAGGAGTGTTAGGTGATAGCAAAAAAATATTAAATATAATAGAAGAAATAAAAATGGAGCTTTTCCCAATAGAGTTACGTTTTGGAGTTGGAATTGGTAAAATAACAACAGACATCGACACTGAGATGGCTTTGGGAGCAGATGGCCCGGGGTACTATAATGCAAGAAATGCGATAGATAAATTGAAGGAAAACGAGAAAAAAAACAAGACAGTTCTGTCGGATTTGAGGATAGATATTGATATTAATGATACTCGAGTAAATTTGATTAATACGATATTTGAATTGGTAAAAACAATCGAATCCAATTGGACAGAGCGACAGAGGCAAATAATCTGGGATATGCGAAAGCACCAAGATGGACAAACAAAAGTAGCCAATAGACTAGGAATAGAACAACCAGCAGTACATAAAGCACTGGCAAAGGGAAAGTACTATGTTTATGTTAAAGCAATGGAAACTGTGACAGATACATTAGAGGAAATGAATTTATGATAAGATATGTTTTTATAGTATTATTAACTATTCATGTTTTGGGAGATTTTTATTTTCAAACAGAAAATATGGCCCAAAGAAAAAAGAAAGAGTTTAAATGGGTGTTATTACATTCCATAATTTATGCAGCAATTTCATTAGTATTGCTCTCGATTATGATGCCAGGATTGCCGGGTGTATATGCCTTGCTTTTTGCAGCAACACATGGAATTGTCGATATGCTAAAATTTATTGTATGCAATAGTAAAATAACAAAGAATAAGGCACATATTTGTAGCCAAAAAAACATCTTTGTAACAGATCAGATAATACATATAATAATAATAGCTTTTATTGCATATTCTACGAGGAATTCTGCAATAGAGAGTGTGTTTAACAATCAAATAAGAAATTATTTCGATATAATAGGAATTTCGGAAGGTGTTGTTTGGAGTTGGCTTATAAAAATACTATTGATTCATAAGCCGGCCAACATATTTATATCAAATATATTAGAAAAGTATAAACCAGTAGAACAACAATGCGATGGAGCAAAGGGGAATAATGCAGGTAGATTTATAGGTACATTAGAGAGAATAATTATGACTATTTTTATTACTATAAATCAATATTCCGTGGTGGGTTTAGTATTAACGGCGAAGTCGATTACTAGGTACAATAAAATCTCAGAAGAACCTGAATTTGCAGAATATTATTTATTAGGAACTTTGCTTAGTACTATCTGCGCAATATGCGTATCAATTCTGTTTTGATTCTTAAAAATATGTAAATAGAGAGGTTATATTACATGGACATTATTCAAAAACTGACACAAGAACTAGAAGTGCAAAGATGGCAGGTAGAGGCTGCTGTGCAATTAATTGATGAGGGGAATACGATTCCTTTTATTTCGAGATATCGTAAGGAAGTTACGGGTTCTTTGAATGACGAGCAACTTCGTAAGTTGCATGAAAGACTGCAGTATTTACGCAACTTGGAAGAGAAGAAAGAACAAGTCCTTGCGACGATTGAGGAACAAGGTAATCTGACGGAAGAATTGAAGGCTCAGATTCTTGCTGCGGAAACCTTAGTAGTGGTAGAGGATTTGTATCGCCCATATAGACCAAAGAGAAGAACAAGAGCTACCATTGCAAAGGAAAAAGGCTTAGAACCATTAGCAGCACTCATCATGCTACAAAAACTGGACATGCCTTTGGAAGAAGCAGCGGCAGAATATATTTCGGAAGAAAAAGAAGTTGCCACGGCAGAAGAAGCTATCGAAGGTGCAAAGGACATTATTGCAGAACAGATTTCAGATGAAGCAGACTATCGTATCTATATCCGTGATTTAACGACGAAGCAGGGAAAAATCATTTCTGTGGCAAAGGACCCGGAAGAGCAGTCTGTTTACGAAATGTACTATGAGTTTGAAGAACCAATTACGAAACTTGCAGGACATCGTGTGCTTGCCCTTAACCGTGGTGAAAAAGAGAAATTTTTGACAGTGAAAGTCGAAGCACCGGAGGATAAGGTTTTAGGATATTTGGAGAAAAAGGTCATTATCTCTGATAATCCGTATACCACACCGGTATTAAAAGATGTGATTGCTGACAGTTATAAACGCTTAATCGCACCTGCAATTGAACGTGAGATTCGAAACGACTTAACGGAAAAAGCAGAAGATGGTGCGATTGTTGTATTTGGTAAGAACCTAGAACAGCTTCTTATGCAACCACCTATCGTTGGACAAACAGTACTTGGCTGGGACCCGGCGTTCCGTACGGGTTGTAAGCTGGCAGTAGTAGATGCTACAGGAAAGGTATTAGATACAACGGTTATCTACCCGACAGCACCGACTACGCCACAAAAGATTGCGGCAGCAAAAGATACGTTGAAGAAATTAATTCGTAAATATAACATTACTTTATTTTCAGTAGGAAATGGAACAGCATCTCGCGAGTCTGAACAGATTATCGTGGAACTGTTCAAGGAAATTCCGGAAAATGTGCAATACATTATTACAAATGAAGCAGGGGCATCTGTTTACTCCGCAAGCAAGCTGGCAACGGAAGAGTTCCCTAACTTTGATGTAGGACAAAGAAGTGCAGCTTCCATTGCGAGAAGATTGCAGGACCCGCTGGCTGAATTAGTTAAGATTGATCCAAAATCCATTGGTGTCGGACAATATCAGCATGATATGAATCAAAAGAAACTCAGCGAGGCACTTTCTGGAGTTGTGGAAGATTGTGTGAATAAGGTCGGTGTAGATTTAAATACTGCATCCGCTCCGCTACTTGCATACATTTCAGGTATTTCCGGAACTCTGGCAAAAAATATCGTAGCCTACCGTGAAGAAAACGGAAGCTTTACAGACCGTAAGCAGTTATTGAAAGTAGCAAAACTTGGACCAAAAGCATACGAGCAATGTGCAGGCTTCATGCGTATCCAAGGTGGAGATAATCCATTAGATGGAACCAGCGTGCATCCGGAAAGTTATGAGGCGGCAGAAAAACTGTTAGCGAAGCTTGGATATATTACAGAGGATATTGCTGGTGGTAAACTAAATGGACTTTCAAAATCAGTGAAGGATTACGCAAAACTGGCAGAAGAATTAGAAGTAGGAGAAATCACTCTTCGTGATATCGTGAAGGAATTGGAAAAACCGGCACGTGACCCGCGTGATGAGATGCCGAAACCAATTCTCAGAACCGATGTATTGGAAATGAAGGACCTAACAGAAGGCATGATTTTGAAAGGGACAGTCCGCAATGTAATTGACTTTGGTGTATTCGTAGATATCGGTGTGCATCAAGACGGTTTGGTTCACATTTCTCAAATCACAGACAAGAAATTTATTAAGCACCCATTAGAAGTAGTGAGTGTCGGTGATATTGTAGAAGTAAAAGTTATGAGTGTGGATTTGCAAAAGAAACGAATCCAGTTGACGATGAAATTGTAAGGAACAATTTACCTATTGAAATAATTTATTGCATGTTGTAACTTTACGAGATATAATAAGAAAAATCAATAAGGATTCTTCAGGGCGAGGTGCAAGTCCTCACCGGCGGTAAAGTCCGCGACCCACGAAAGTGGCTGAACCGGTGTGATTCCGGTACCGACAGTTAAAGTCTGGATGAGAGAAGAAAGTGCAAGAAATGCTGTGTTTGTGCCCTGAGTTTATGCTCAGGGCATTTTTGTGTAATATGCATACAAGAAGATTCCTTTGTATAAAGAAGGGAAGAAGTTATGAGTAAACAAAACAAAACAAAATTTAGTACAAGAGAAATTGCAACAATTGGAATGTTGGGGGCAATTGCAACGGTTTTAATGCTATTTGAAATTCCCCTTCCCTTCGCACCAAGCTTCTATAAGATAGATTTGAGTGAAGTTCCGGTGCTGATTGGATGCTTTGCTATGGGACCGCTGGCAGGTGCATTTGTCGAATTGGTGAAAATTATTTTGAATTTTGTGATAAATGGAACCATGACAGCAGGAGTAGGCGAGTTGGCAAATTTCTGTCTCGGTTGTTCCTTTTGTGTTCCGGCGGGATTGATTTATCGCAGAAAAACAACGAAAAAAGGTGCGGTTATAGGGCTGGTGTCGGGAACACTCATTATGACGTTCTTGGGATGCTTTATCAATGCATATATTATGCTTCCGGCGTATGCGAAAGCATTTTCATGGCCGATTGAAAATATTGTTGCGATGGGAAGTGCGGTGAATGCAGGTATTACGGATTTGTTCACATTTGTAATGTTTGCAGTAGTGCCGTTTAACCTGCTGAAAGGAATCCTAGTATCTATTGTGGTTCTTCTGATTTACAAAAAAATCAGCCCAATTATAAAAAGACATTAGTTGTAACAATGAAAATGCTGTGCTATAATTTCTATGGCACAGCATTTTTGCAATGTAAGAATCTGCAAGTTTGGTATAAGTAATACGTGTGCCCAATTGGAGGAATATGAATGTCAGTAAAATTTAATGTAAAAATGACAGATGAATATATGTATGACTTTATGCTATATCACAACTATACTCATGCGAGTGGTCTGATGACAGCAATTGCGGGAGTTTTGTGTTTGGCTGTTTTTGTTACGAAGCTGATGGATGGGGAAATGCAGGCGTGCGCGGTATGGCTGATGTGTGCCATTTTATTTTTAATCATCTCGCCATCTTCCATGAAAGCGAAGGCAAAAAGTCAGGTAAACAATACAGAAATGTTTCAAAAGCCTTTGGAATATGAATTTACAGAAGAAGGTATCATAGTTAGCCAAGAGGAAGCAAAGGCAGAAACAAAATGGGAAGAAGTGACAAAGGCGGTCAGTACACAAAAAAGTGTGATTCTATATCTGGGAAGAGTACGAGCTCTGATTCTTCCAAAAGCATGTATGGGTGACCAATACGAAGAAGCAGTGAAAATGATTCATACCCATATTTCGCCAAGTAAAGTGAAAATACGACATATTCATTAAAAGAGGTTGAACATGATTATAGAAACAAGAAGTGCAGAAGAAACATATCAACTGGGTGTACAAATTGGGCAAAAAGCAGTAAAAGGACAAGTGTTTACCCTGGTGGGAGACCTTGGAGTTGGGAAAACCGTATTCACACAAGGGTTGGCAAAGGGATTAGATATAGAGGATTCCATCAGTAGTCCTACATTTACCATTGTACAAGTGTATGATGAGGGGCGTCTTCCGTTTTATCACTTCGACGTGTATCGCATTGGGGATATCAGCGAAATGGATGAAATCGGATATGAGGATTATGTCTATGGGGAAGGAGTTTCCTTGATTGAATGGGCGAATTTGATTGAAGAGATTCTTCCGAACAATAGAATTTCCATTATAATAGAAAAAGATTTGGACAAGGGATTCGATTATCGAAGAATCACGATCGAAGAAAGGAAGGCATAAGTATGCGTATACTTGCTTTGGATAGTTCGGGACTGGTTGCAACGGTAGCTATCGTGGAAGATGAGCAAACAGTTGCAGAATATACGGTGAACTATAAGAAAACACATTCACAAACTTTGCTTCCAATGTTGGATGAGATTGTGAAAATGACAGAATTTGATCTAAATACAATTGATGCAATCGCAGTGGCAGGTGGACCGGGTTCGTTCACCGGACTTCGAATTGGCTCGGCAACTGCGAAAGGACTGGGGCTGGCCCTTGATAAGCCACTTATCCACGTGCCGACAGTTGATGGTATGGCATATAATCTTTTTGGTTGCAAAGGTTTGATCTGTCCAATCATGGATGCCAGAAGAAATCAGGTGTATACAGGTATCTACCGTTTCGAAAACCAGTTTGAAGTGGTAGAAGAGCAGATGGCGATTTCTGTAGAAGAGTTGATTGCGAAACTCAATCAATATGGTTATAAAGTTACCTTCCTAGGAGACGGTGTTCCTGTTTATAGGACGCTCTTAGAGGAAGGGCTGAACATAGAGTATGCATTTGCACCAGCCCATACGAATCGCCAGAGCGCAGCAGCAGTTGGGGCTCTTGGTATGCAATATTTTATAGAAGGAAAGCTGGAGTCGGCCAAAGAACATCAGCCGGATTACCTTAGAGTTTCACAGGCAGAACGGGAGCGTGCGGAGAAAAATGCAAATCTTTCGTAATATGACAGAACAAGATGTTGCTCAAATAGCAGAATTAGAGAAAAAGGTATTTTCTGATGCGTGGACGAGCACAGGCATTTATGAAACATTTTGTCAGAACCAGGCATTTGTCGCAGTGGCTGAATGCGATGGGGAAATAACAGGATACTGCATTATCTATTATGTAATGGATGAAGGCGAGATTGCCCGCATTGCAGTAGATGAGAAAGTTCGTCGACAAGGTGTGGGGCGTGGACTCTTGGATTTTGTTTGCGAATGCTGTAAAATAAAAAATGTACACAGGTTGCTTTTAGATGTGCGTGAAAGTAATGAAAGCGCAAGAAGATTTTACGAGCAATATGGGTTTACTGTGGATGGCGTTCGAAAAAATTTCTATGACCAGCCAAAAGAAAATGCAGTCTTGATGAGTAAGAATATTCTATAATTATTGGTATAAGATGCAACGTTTTCCACTAGGATGCATCTTATGGAAACGATATAATAGACGTAGCAAATTCAAAGGAGGAAATTGTATGCGTCAAATGAAGATAGTATGTAATAAATGCGGACGAGAAGTTACAAATGAAGATATCCTCACGGTAGAAAAGAGATGGGGGTATTTTTCAAACAACAAAGATAATGAAGTGCATAGTTTTGACTTGTGTGAGAAATGCTATGATGAATTCGTATCTACCTTCCAAGTTCCGGTTGAAATAAAATAAGTGAGGAAAATTCATGTTAGATGTTTGTTTGTTGGGATGTGGCGGCATGATGCCATTGCCATACCGTTGGTTAACTGCATTAATGACGCGTTTTAATGGAAGCAGTCTCTTGATTGACTGCGGCGAGGGAACGCAGATTGCAATTAAAGAAAAAGGGTGGAGCTTTAAGCCGATAGATGTCATTTGTTTTACCCATTATCACGGAGACCATATCAGTGGGCTTCCGGGACTTTTGCTTACAATGGGAAATGCAGACCGGACGGAGCCTTTAACCTTGATTGGACCAAAAGGCTTGGAACGGGTTGTGAATGCACTGCGCGTTATTGCGCCGGAGCTTCCGTTTGAACTAAAGTTTATAGAAATAACACAGCCGGAAGAAACGTTTGAGTTGAACGGGTATCGACTGAAAGCCTTTCGTGTCAATCATAATGTACTGTGTTATGGTTATACATTGGAAATTGATCGCGCAGGAAAGTTTGATTTGGAAAGAGCACTTGCTTTGGACATTCCAAAGCAATATTGGAAATATTTGCAAAAAGGCGAAACGTTTGAGTTAGAAGGTAAAGTCTATACGCCAGATATGGTTCTTGGTGCACCGCGAAAGGGCATTAAACTGACCTATTGTACAGACACCAGACCAACCAATTCCATTCGTGAAAATGCAAAGGGTTCAGACCTTTTTGTCTGCGAAGGAATGTATGGCGAAACGGATAAGGATGCCAAAGCAAGCGAATACAAACACATGACATTCTATGAGGCTGCGGATTTGGCAAAGGTTGCTGAAGTAGAAGAATTGTGGCTCACGCACTACAGTCCATCGCTGACCCGCCCGGAAGAGTATATGGATGCAGTGCGCTCGATTTTCCCAAATGCAAAAGCCGGAAAAGATGGAATGTCAGCAGAACTGAGTTTCCCAGAGACATAAGATTAGAGAACGGGAGAATATTCCCTTTGAAAAGGAGTAGGAAAATGACAGAAGAAAAAGATGTGTTGATCTTAGCAATTGAAAGCTCCTGCGATGAGACGGCGGCTTCCGTTGTGAAAAACGGTCGAGAAGTATTGTCGAATGTAATTTCTTCACAGATAGAACTTCATAAATTATACGGGGGTGTGGTTCCGGAAATTGCATCCCGTAAACATATTGAGAAAATAAATCAAGTAATCGAGGAAGCATTGGCGGAAGCAAATGTGACTTTGGATGATTTGGATGCAATTGGGGTGACTTACGGACCGGGATTGGTGGGGGCACTCCTTGTTGGCGTTGCGGAAGCAAAGGCGATTGCATATGCAAAAAAACTCCCACTAGTGGGAGTTCATCATATTGAAGGACACATTTCTGCTAATTATATAGAAAATAAAGAGCTGGAACCGCCATTTATTTGCCTGGTTGTATCCGGAGGACATACCCATTTGGTATGTGTCAAAGATTATGGAGAATATGAAATCATCGGTAAAACCAGAGATGATGCTGCAGGCGAAGCGTTTGACAAGGTGGCTAGAGCAATCGGGCTGGGTTACCCGGGCGGTCCTAAGATTGACAAGCTGTCAAAAGAAGGGAATCCTGATGCAATTGCTTTTCCAAAAGCGAATATCACAGATGCACCATATGATTTTAGCTTCAGCGGTGTGAAATCGGCAGTGCTTAACTATATCAATGGTTGCCAAATGAAAGGCGAAACTTATAGCAATGCGGATATTGCTGCTTCCTTCCAGAAGGCGGTTACGGATAAGCTGGTGGAAAATGCGATGCGAGCAGTGAAAGAATATGGGCTCTCGAAATTTGCAATTGCAGGCGGAGTGGCATCAAACAGCACCTTGCGTATGGCAATGAAGGATGCCTGTGAAAAAAACGGGGTGGAATTTTACCATCCATCACCAATTTATTGTACTGATAATGCAGCAATGATTGGAGTGGCTGCTTATTATGAATATATCAACGGAACCCGACATGGATGGGACTTGAATGCAGTTCCAAACCTAAAATTAGGAGAGCGATAAGATGCAAAAAGTGAAATGCACAGCAATTGTTCTGGCAGCAGGACAAGGAAAACGCATGGGTACGAAGATACAAAAGCAGTATTTAGAAATGGATGGGAAGCCAATTCTATACTATTCTTTGCAAGCTTTTGAACAATCAGAACTCATCGATGAGATTGTCCTTGTGGTAGGCACTGGTCAAACAAATTATTGCGAAACACAAATGGTATCTAAATATGGATTCAAAAAAGTAAAGACTATCGTGGAAGGCGGAAAGGAACGTTATCATTCTGTTGCAAACGGTTTGCATGAAGTGCAAGAGGGATACGTGTTTATTCATGATGGGGCCCGCCCGTTTGTAAATGAAGAAATTTTGCAACGGGTGTATGACGAAGTAGTTAAATATAAAGCCTGTGTTGTAGGTATGCCTGTGAAGGACACCATTAAGATTACAGACGAAAATGGATTTGTAGATGCGACACCCGACAGAAAACTTTTATGGCAAGTTCAGACTCCGCAAGTATTTGAGGCTTCTCTTATAAAAGAGGCGTATAAAAAACTGATGGAAAGCGATACTATTAACGTGACAGATGATGCAATGGTGGCAGAGCAGATGCTTGGAGTCAAAGTAAAGTTGGTTGTAGGTTCTTACGAAAACATAAAAATCACAACTCCGGAAGACCTAAAAATTGCGGAAAATTTTTTGCAAAAATAAATCAAAAAAAGTGTTGACAGCATCCGTTCCGCATGCTAATATAAATTACGTCGCTGACGGATGCGACAACAATTCAATATATGCAGAGGTATCGAAGTGGTCATAACGAGGCGGTCTTGAAAACCGTTTGTCCGAGAGGGCACGTGGGTTCGAATCCCACCCTCTGCGTTACAAAAACCATCAAAGGGATTTGATGGTTTTTGTTTTGCAAAGCATATATGGAGAAGTACCCAAGAGGCTGAAGGGGCTCCCCTGGAAAGGGAGTAGGTCGTTAATAGCGGTGCGCGGGTTCAAATCCCGCCTTCTCCGTTTTCAATCGGCAGTCATAAGACTGCCGATTTTTGTTTCCTTTTATTTAATCGTTACAGTTTGCAATGCATTTTACGAGGCAGGCAGTTGTTAATATAAATAAAGAAAAGAAGAACACAAGTAAGCCAACAAGGATAGCACCAATAACACTGGTAGCCGCAATGTCTATTATCAAAAGTATGGCAGCAAACAAAATGCTTCCCAAAATTCCGAGCAAAAGAACGGAAACTACGGAACACAGAGCGCGACAAGATGTTTGCGTTAATGAAACTGCAATCAGTATTACAAGTAAGAAAACAAGAGCAACTATAATTGCACTTCCTAATAAGATAGGTGGTATAGCAATTACCGCTGTGATTTGAAGAAAAGCGGCAATAATTCCAAGAATTAAACTTGTAATGAATGCAATTCCTGTACAATTGATTTTAGATTCGCAATTTAAACATGTCATTTATAATTCACCTCCTTCTATAATATATGAATATCCTAGAAAATGAGTGAAAAGAGTATGGCATATATTGATAAAGAAATCATAAAAAACACAATATTTAGAGGTGGGAAAAACAAGGTAAAAAAAAGCTGAAAAAATTAAAAAAAGAGTGTTGACAATTAAAAATAAACTGTGATATTCTTGTAAGGCACTCACAAAACAAACACTTTAAGTAAAAAAATAAAAAAACTTAAAAAAGTTGTTGACAAGGGCTTGGTTGGTGTGATATTCTAACTAGGCTGTCGCAAGAGAGCA
>JAEIGA010000838.1_pt1 | contig 45700 bp, 41 predicted proteins | sample 9270691 | NCBI WGS metagenome assembly JAEIGA01 (sample SAMN17057246, study PRJNA624740) | gut metagenome | biome: biome; isolation source: fecal sample | host: Bos grunniens | place: China: Xizang | collected 2019
ACTTATTACAAGCAATTGCAAGAGTTAATCGTGTATTTGATGGTGATGCTGGCAAACAAAGCAAAACTGCTGGTTTGATTGTTGACTACTCTAAAAATGCTAAAAACCTTAAAAATGCTTTAGAGTTATTTTCTAACTATGCGCCTAAAGATATTGAAAATGCATTGTTAGATGCTGATAGCCAAATTTTTGTGTTGAAGAGTATTTTTGAACGTCTGCATGATGTGTTTAGAAATATCAAAGATGTTAACAACACCAATGCTTATATTGAGTTTTTGAAAGATCATGAAAAAGAAAGAGAAGCTTTTTATGATGATGTAAATAAATTTATCAAGCAATTTTCGGTTTGTTATTCGTTGTATGATTTTCATGAGAAAATAGATACAAATGATTTGCTAACTTATAAAAAGGACTTGAAAAGGTTTATTGAAATTAAGAAAACAACACAGTTAGCTATGGCTGAAAAAGTTGATTTTTCGAAATATAAAGACCAGATATTGAAATTGTTGGATAAATATGTTACCGCAAAAGATGTTGAGGTGCTTTCAAAAGAAATCAGTTTATCTAACATGTATGAATTTAACCAATATATTGAAGATCAAAAAAATGGCTTATCAGATAAGTCTAAAGCTGATGCAATACTCGCTCAAACCAAAAAGGTTATTCAAGAAAAATATCATCAAGATGAGGCTTTTTATGGTAAATTTAGCGAGTTAATTGATAAATTGCTTAAAGATTTGAAAAATGCAAAAAAAGAAGATTTAGAAGCTTTGCTTAACCAAGCTAAAGATTATCAAAAAAATGTTACGGATTATGTTGATAGTGATATTCCTGAAGAAATAAGAGCTGTAAAGATTTATCACCCATTTTATCGTAATATTAAAGACTTTTTCAAATCAACAGGCGATGGATATGGTGAAATTGTTGAACATATAGTTGATATTATCAAATCTAAAAAAGTTGTAGATTTTCAAAATAACACAAGTGTAAAAAGAGATATCCTTTTTGCTATTGAAGATTATTTGTTTGATGAGGTTGAAGAAGATTTATCGGCATCAGTAGTTGAGCAAATTGCACAAACTGCATGGAACTTGGCTATTCAAAATAAGGATATGCTCTAATGTTTGAAAATTATGATTTTAGAATAATTAAAGAAGACAGGAAATCTTTATCTGCGGAGGTTTATCCTGATTTTCGAATAATTATAAAAGCTCCAATTCAAGCAAAAGATTTTGAAATTGATAATTTTATCAAAAGAAAAACATTATGGATTGATAAGCAATTATCATATTTTAAGCAATTTAATGCTCCTGAAAATAAAATTTATGAATCAGGAAGTTCTACTCTTTACCTTGGACGTCAATATCAGGTTATAATTGAAAAAGCAGCTCTTAAAAATGTTGTAAAGCTATCTAATAATAAAATTTATGTTTTATCATCTGCACCTCAAAAGATTGATGAAATAAATAAAGCATTTCAAGAGTGGCTTGTGAAACGAGCAGAAATTATTTTCAATGAGCGTCTTAACGAATGCATTAAGGCTTTTCCAGATGTAGAAAAACCAGTATTAAAAATAAGAAAACTTAATAAACGTTGGGGAAGCTATTTGAAAAAACACGAAATTGTTTTGAATCCCGAATTAATAAAGGCTAGCAAAAAATCAATTGATTATGTCATTTATCATGAGTTATGCCATATTTATTATGATAGACATACAGAAGATTTTTATAACCTACTATCAATCAAAATGCCTAATTGGAAGCAAGTAAAACAAAATTTTGAGTTAAAATTACTAAGTATTTAGGAGTTAAAAAACAACAATGATTAAAGTTTTATTTGTATGTTTGGGAAATATATGTCGGTCGCCGATGGCACAGTTTGTATTTAAGCAAATGGTTGAAGATCGAGGTCTGTCCGATCAGTTTGAAATAGATTCTGCCGCCACCGAGGGATATAATGAAATGTGTCATGCAGGCATTCACTATGGCACTCGGGATATATTAACAGCTATGCAGGTTCCTTTTGAAGAACATTATTCTCGCCGCATTCGTCCTCGTGATTATGCTTATTATGATTATATTTTGGCGATGGATGACAGCAATATTGAATACATTCAATCTATCGTTGGCGTTGATACAGATAACAAAATCCACCGCTTACTCGATTTTGCAAACAAACCTCGCAATATCAAAGACCCTTGGTACACCGGCAATTTTGATGAAACCTATTGGGATATCGTTGAAGGTTGTGATGCATTTTTGAAGTATTTGAAATTGTAAATCTTGTGAATTTATAAACTAAAGCTTATATATACTTATATAAACGAAAGATTAGGAAATAATAAAATGAGTAATGAGATTGCAAATATAATTAATAATTGGATTGATAAAACAGATTGGATTGGACACATTATTACCTGCTTATCTGTATTCATTGGTGCTTATTTTGCTTATATATTTGCTAATCGACAAGAGAGACAAAAAGATAAAAAATTAGAAATCGATAATTATTATACTTTTTGGAATAAAGTGGCTTTATCTCTAAATAATTTGTTTATTTATAAAGAAGTTTATATGGATAGGATTAAACAAGCTTTTGAGAAAGATGATTTTAAGGAAGCATTACAAACTTCTTATATACCAGATTGCGATTTTTCGTTTGATGAAAAAGCGTATTTTTTAAATACGTATAACAGGTGTTTTTTGACAGAATTAGCGCTACTATCAAAAATAAATGATGCAGCAATAGAGGAAATAAAAAGCCATTATCAAAATGTTTTTGAAGTGTTATACGCTTTTGAGAATAAAAAACGAGTTTTCCCAGAAAAATATGAGTTATTAAAGAGACGTTTTATATCTTTTTATAACGAATTTGAGCATCTTTGTGCTAGAGCATATTATATTAATAAGGAATTCACTAAAGGTTTTGAAAAATATTTTAATCTTTATTGCTATGAAGGAGTAACAAACAATTTAGAGTTTGAATCTAAAATAAATGAACGAATTAACAATAAAGAGAATATTCAATATATAAAACAAAGAGAAGTCATGTTTGATGTGTATTGGCAGATTGATTCCAATATTTATTGTCTTATTTGCTTGTATATAAGGAAACTGAAGTATTCTATTAAGAGACTAATCAACTTTTTCAAAATACCTAAGATATGCAAAAATTGTCGTTGTCGCAAAATTAATGTTAAGAAAAAATAATTAGTATTATAGGCATGTAGGTTTATAAATCTTTCCTTTTTTGGAGATCAGTTTTTAGTTTATTTTCGCATTGTTTGTATTTAGCAACCATTTGTTCTAATTTATGAGCTAGACGATTGATTTCGTATTTATATTTAAGTGGTTGCGCTGAGGTGTTAAATCTGCTAAGTCGTCTGTCCAGTCTATCAAGTACTCTAATTGCGTGGTTATAAACCATTGGCATACTGACTTTATGATTAGGTGGAATGTCATTATAATTTTTCATTTTCTACTCCCATATATCGGCAATAACTTGAACCGGAAGGATCAACATAAAGCGTTGGCTTGCCTTGGCATTCTATAGCGACTACTTTGCGGTGTCCAAAATCATCATAACCACCTTTACCGGATAAGAAAATATAGCTGTCTAATGGGCGTTGGCAGAGAGCCTCATACCAAGTTGGTGGTAGATTGACAGTTTCTTCAATCAAGACCTCTTCAGCCTCATGTGTATACTTTTTGCATAAAGTTTTTACTTCTTCAAAATCCGAAGGTTTTCGCACCATATAAACTTTAACTGTTTCCATAATGACTCCTTTCGTTACAAGACAATGAATGCTTGGAAAAACGAAGAAGTCCAGTCAATTTAAGAAAAAATAGTGCTAGAACCTTGTAATTTATAAAACTTTAGGTTATGCTTATATAACTTATTTACTATTAACTTAAATTGAACAAGGATAATAGATGTTTAATATTGGAGATGTTGTTGTTTTAAAATCAAATCCATCTAAAATTGGAACAATTCATGGTGCTTCGAAAATAAGATTAAACAGAACAATTTGGCCCATCAAATTTAATAATGGCATTTTACAACAAATTCCGGAAGATCAATTGGAATTGCAGCAAACAATAGAAAGCTATACATTACCAGATTTAATTGGTATGAATAAATTCTCATCAGCTAACGATGTTCGCCAAGTTATAACACAAACAAGAATCAATGGAAATCTTAGTAATATCATATATAGTATGGATGTTACCAATACAGATTTTTATGCATATCAATTTAAACCAGTATGTAAAATTATAAACTCTCCATCTAATTCTATTTTAATCGCTGATGAAGTTGGTTTAGGTAAAACAATTGAAGCCGGGCTTATTTGGACTGAATTAAAACAACGATATGATTTTAAAAGATTACTTATTGTTTGCCCAAAAGTTTTAAGTGAAAAATGGCGTGTAGAATTACGAAATAAAATTGGTGTAAAAGCAGAAATTGTCAAAGCATCTGATGCTGTTAAAAGAATAAACTCAGATGAGGATTTTGCTTTAATTTGTAGCATTCAAGGAATGGCTTCCGAACAAATACAAGCAGAACTAGCAAAATACTATGAAGATGATAAAGAACTAATTGATATGCTTATTATAGATGAGGCTCATTATCTAAGAAATTCAGAAACAAGAGCTCATAAGTGCGCTAACCTCTTAAGAAAAATTTCTGATTATGCTGTTTTTCTATCTGCAACTCCAATTCAAAATAAAACGGATGACCTATTCTCTTTGGTTAATATACTAGACGAAGATCATTTTCCTATCCAAGAATATTTTGATAGAATGCTAAAAAACAATGAACAATTAGTTCAATTACGAAAAAGATTAATTTCTTCTCGTTTAAATAATGATGAAGTTATAGAAGCTTTAGAAAATATTCAAGCTTCAGATCATTTTGGTATAATGAGGGATAGCAAACAATTAGAAAGCCTTATTCAAAAACTTAAGAAAAAACAAGCTCCCATAGGGCTCAAAGAATCACAAGAAATTGCATATGAATTAGATGAAATAAATTCCATTGGATACATTTATAATAGAACAAGAAAAAGAGATGTTCATGAATTCAGAGCTGTTCGAGAAGCAATTCCTGAAAAAATAGAAATGAGTATATATGAACAAGAATTATATGATACAGTTACTAAATCTATTCATGAGTACGCTGAAAATAATGTTATGGGAGCTGGTCCTGGTTTTACCCTTTTTCTATTATGTCAACCGCAACGAATGTTAACAAGTTGTTTATATTCAACTTTACAATCTTGGAAAGAAAAAAATGCGAATATCTATAATGAAGATGTAGAAAACATAGATGAAGAAAAACTGCCTAGTGACTTTATGAGAGCCATATACGACAAAATATCAAAATTCAAGTATGAAAAAGAATTGCTCAAAAATGATACCAAATTTGAAAGACTTTTAGAAACAATAAAAGATATGCAAGCAAAGTATCCCGATGAAAAAATTGTATTGTTTTCTTCTTTCATACCAACTCTAGAATATTTACATACAAGATTACATGAACATAATATAGATTCTATACTTTTAACTGGAAAAGTTAAAAGTAAAGATGAAGTATTATCCAAATTCCAAAAAGATGAAAATATCAAAATACTATTGGCATCTGAAGTTGGTAGTGAAGGTGTAGATTTACAGTTCTGTCGCTTACTTATAAACTATGATCTTCCATGGAATCCAATGAGAGTTGAACAACGTATAGGCCGTCTTGATCGTATAGGACAAAAATCTGATAAAATACTCATATGGAATTTATTTCACGATAGTACTATTGATGCTAGAATTTACGAAAAATTATATACAAAATTCAATATTTGTACCAGTGTTTTAGGTGATTTTGAAGTTGTTCTTGGCGACATGTTTAAACAATTATCATTAAACTTATTACTATTGTCACCTGAAGAACAAAGCAAAAAGATCGAGCAGACTGAACGAGCTATTATAAATAAAAAAATTGAAAATGAAAAATTAGAAAGCAGTGCGGCTGAACTTGCTGCATATGGTGATTACATTTTGGAACGAATACAAGCAGAACAAGGAAAAAAAATCACAGCAAAAGATTTATCTTCTTATGTTCTTGGAACGATAAGAAAGCTTTATCCGACGGTATTATCTAGTAAAACACACAATGAAAATGAATACACTATTTCATTTCCCGTTAGTTTTGCCAGTGATTTTTCGCAGTTCTGTGAACGAAATGGATATGGTTCTCACTCTAAAATATTACAAAACTATTCAAATATAATATGTTCTTTTAATAATAAAATAACAGCATCATCTCCTAATTCAGAAATTATAAATCAGACACATCCTATCATTAAATTTTTACGTGAAAAAATAAAAGACATTGATTTTTCAACATATCCTTGTGCGGCCATACGTATTAAAGGAGAAAATAAAGGGGAATATTTAATTGGCGCTTCATTTGTATCTGCCCAGGGAATAACTCATTATGCTAAAATACTATACTCAGGATATGATTTACATTCAAAAAAGACGATTTCAGATGATTTATCAGAGGAATTGATATTGAGAGCTGTCTCTGATGGACTAGATTGGACGGATCGTGGTGGAATTAATTATCAGGAACTTGAAACTTTAGCATCGGAAATTCTAGGAATAAATGAAGAAAAATATGATGAAGAAATTCAAAAAATAGAAAATAAAAACTTCGATCGCGCTGAATTACAGAAAAAGACAATTGAAAATCACTTAGAAGATAAACGTAACAAATTTAATATGCTACGCGAAAAACTTATCAGTGAACATAAAGAAAAAATGATACCTGCAAACGAAGGAAAATTCCGAAAAATGGAATCTAATCTATTATTGAAACTAGAAAATATAGAAAAAAACAAACAACTTATCTATGATAAAGATGATATTTGTATGGTCCTTTTAAAAGTGGAGTAACAAATGGAAAAAGAAATTTTAGATTTATGTATTGGTTTGGATATAGGAACATCAACTACTAAAGTTGTGATACATCCTCTTTTTGCAGATGATAGTTTTTTTGTTGTGGACTTCGAAAAAGATAAAACCGAAGATGCAACTTACCTACTTCCTACAAAACTCGCTATAAATCTTGAAACGAAACAATTTGAGTTACCTCTATATAGAATAGAACAAGAAATTCCTAGTTTTTTTGAACGGTTGGCAAGTAAATTTTCAAAGGTTTCTATTAGTGAGAAAACTCATAAACAGAAAATTTTAGAAAATCTAAAAGTAAATTTTATGAATAACGAAGAAAACTCAGCAGATTACCTAAGGGTATTTATTGCTCTTGTTATACAATATTCTAAAGAATGGTTTGTAAAAAAATATAGCAATAGAGACTTTATGAAAAACAAAGAAATCATATGGTCAATTAATATGGGAATTCCATCTGCTAAATTTAGTTCTACAGGAGATAATAAAAAATATTTAAACCTTCTTAAAACAGCATATAATTTGTCAAAAAAATCAAAGATAGATTTAAACAATTATAAAAAGATTGATAATTCCGATCCTGATATAGAGTATTCAGTTATTCCAGAGATTGTTGCGGCTGTTTCATCTTTTGTAACACAAGAAGATTCTGCTGCACAAGGTTTATATTGTGCAATAGATATAGGCGCAGGAACAACGGACATCTGTACCTTCAGAATTCATCGAAATGAATCTGCAGATATTTATTCATTCTTTAAATCATCTGTATTAGAACTTGGTGCTGACAGATACTATGAAGCAACAAATAAAGGAAATATAGAAAAAAGCTTCTTTAAACAACTTGGTAGTGTAATATGGAGAACAAAAATAAATAGAGATCCTAATGCAGATGAATGGGAAAGCTATTTGCCTCTAATTATCTGTGGCGGTGGTTCTTATATAAAAGCATATAAAGAGGTAATTTATAATTATGAACGTGATATTTTAATAAAACAATTAAGTCATAGAGGTTTTAAAGGGTATAGAAATATTTTATTACCAGATACACAATATATACATACTTCTGAATCAATTGACCCAAAAAGACTTTTAGTTGCCCAAGGACTTTGTTTCTCAACGGATTTTTATGATGACATGAAAAAATATTATGCCGAAACAGAAATTGAAGATATTCCAATAAAACAAAAAAAAGAATTTGAAGAAATAACAAAAGATGTTTGTTAGTATCCACACCCAAGTGGCCTTTAGTTCGCAACTGTAGTCCGGTGATGGATATGGGGTGCGAGGTTGGGGATAAGGAAAAGCGCCTAAATTAGGCGCTTTTTGTTTTGGACGAGGTCAATCCAAAAGTATCTATTTTTCGTAATTTGAATGAAAAATCTCTTAGCGGTGGTTCGTATGCTCACATCATAAATGAAACACCGAATCTCTTGAAACCCCGCAAACTGTGGGCTTTTGAGACCTCATTAAAGCACAAAAAAAAGAGGATAGAAACATCCTCTTTTTATAAATGGTGGGTCCTGTAGGACTCGAACCTACGACCAGACCGTTATGAGCGGCCGGCTCTAACCAACTGAGCTAAGGACCCATTGAGATATCTTTTATGATAAATGTTTTTGCTAGTCAAGATATTTTTTTTGTTTTATTCACTTTTTTTTATTGTGTGGATTTTTTATATAAAAAAAGAGGGTTTTGAACCCTCTATAATAAAAAATATGAGCGATTATTCTTTATTGGTTATATTTTCTTGAGTGTCAGTAGCTTCTTCAACTGGAGCTTCTTCAACTGGTGTTGTTTCAACTGGAGCTTCTTCAACAGTGGTTTCTTCAGCAGGAGCTTCTTCTGGAGTAGCATCTACTGGAGTTTCTTCGTTGGTAACTTCGTTTGTTGTTTCGGTTTCTTCAGATGTAGGTGTTTGTTCAGCTACAACTTCTTTAGGTGTTGTAGGTGTTTCTTTATTTTTTTCAATGTCTTTTTTAGCTTTTTCTTTAGCTGCTTGAGCTCTTGTTTTCATTTCATTGTATATTTTTTTGACATTTCTTTCTAATTTAGCAGCATTTTCTTCTGCTTTTTCAACATATCTATCCTTGTTTTGTTCGATATTTGTTGATAGTTTATTCATTGTTTCAGATAATTTTTGAGCATTTTTATTTTGATTTTCTTTAACTGAGTTGTTGGCATAATCTTCTAATTTTTTAGCTGTTTTATGTGTTAAATCTAAAACTTTGCTGGTGATTTTTCCAATATTTTTTTCAAAAGACATTTTTTTTCTCCGTAAGTTTAATTTTGCTTTATTTTAATGAAAAAATCTAAATAAAGTATTAAAGATGTGGGGTAAACTAATTATTTATTGCGATTAAAGTAAATTTTAAGAACTTGTGAGTTAATGTATAAATATCTTGTAATGAATTATCTTGAGTTGTAGCTTGTGGATTATGATGAATACGATGTTTAATTTTAGAAAAATTTATATTTGTTTAGTGACTTTTGCTTTGATGTTTTGTTATGTTTCGTCAGCAAAGGCTATGAATGTTATTCATGATATTAGAACAGGTCAACAGGTTGATGGTATTCGTTTAGTTGTTGAGGGTAGCGAAAAGTTTAATTATGATGCTTTTTTATTGGATAATCCGAATCGCTTAGTTATAGATTTGAAAAATACGACAATTAAAGGAAAACAAGGTATAAGTGCTAATAATTTAGTTGAAGGTTTAAGGATAGGGGAGTTAGCTAACGTTAAGGGAAAGCGTTTGGTTTTTACGTTAAAATCTAATGCTAATATAAAAAAGAAATTTATTTTAGAGCCTCAAAATGGTCAAAATAATTGGAGATTGGTTATTGATTTGAGCTCGGATGGTCGAGTTGTAACATCAAAGAATAATAATAAAGTTAGTAGTACAAGTTCTAATTCAAATAAATCAATTATGAGTAGAAAGAAGGTTGTTGTTCTTGATCCGGGGCATGGTGGTAAAGATCCTGGAGCGATTGGACGTTCTTTTAAAACTTATGAAAAAAATATTACTTTGGCTATGTCAAAAGAGTTGAAAAAGGTTTTGGAAAATAGAGGATTTAAGGTGTTTTTAACTCGCTCAACAGATATTTTTATTCCATTGAGAAAAAGAGTTGCTATTGCTAGAGCTCATCATGCTGATTTATTTATTAGTGTGCATGCTGATAGTACGGTAAATAGAAAGGCTAGAGGTTTTTCTATTTATACATTATCTGAAACAGCATCAGATAAAGAGGCTGAGGCTTTGGCAGAAAGAGAAAACAAGGCTGATATTATTGATGGTATGGATTTCTCTGATAATTCGCCTGAGATAAATGATGTTTTGATATCGTTATCTCAAAATGATAGTCGTAATAAATCTTCTAAATTTGCGAGTTATGTGGTTGGGGAAATGAAAGGGCGTATTTCGTTGGTTAATAATACTCACAAATTTGCGGGGTTTGCTGTATTAAAAGCTCCAGATGTTCCTTCTGTTTTATTGGAATTGGGTTATTTATCTAATTATTCGGAAGAGAAGTATTTAAGGAATTCTAGTTATCGTAAAAAGATTGCAGATGCTATGGGGGTTGCAGTAAGTAGATATTTTAAGGATCCTGAAGTTGCGGCATCGTTTTAATGAAAAAAAAAGCACTCGTTAAAGAGTGCTTTTTTAGGATAAAATGAGTTTAACGATTTCTTCTAGGGCCATTTACTAAGTGGTTTATGCCATGAATTACTCTGGCAGCTCCATCAACAACATCTACTACATCGTCTACAACGGTATGACCTCCATATCCGTATCCTACACCACAGTTGCTGTAAGTGTGATTATGGTAGTTAGGGCTATATACACCTTGACGATGTTGTTGTTCATATTTGGCCGTATCATATGAAACAGAAGGGTGTTCACGGATACTCTGGTCTCTAGGGATAAAGTGGATTGTTGCTCTTGAATCGTTTACAAATGGATCTGATGGATCAACATATGCGCCATGAAAAACAGGAGAAACACCTCTGCTAAGTCTTTGATCTTTTATATAGATCTTACCTTGGTATTCTATTCGTTGAGGTCCTATTGATGAGCGAGATACTCTAGCACTAGTTCTACGTTGTGCTGATGCTACTCTTGATGTAGATGAACCTCGTTGGGCTAAAAATTCTGGTAAATCATTTACATGTACGGTGACAACTGGGTCTTGTCTGTTATCATCTCTATTTGATGTTTGAGCGTTACCTGTTGTAGGTAATATTGATAGTGCGCTAAGGCCAAGGGCACCTACCAAATTTTTTAACTTTTCTTTCCAACGACGTGGTTGTTTAGCTGCTTCTTTTTCTTTAGTATCACTCATTTTAACCTCCTCTTGTATTATGAATATGATTTATTGTATCATAAAAAAAACATCTGTGCAATATATTTTTTTTATATGATGTTTTTTATTAAAAAAGTGTTTTTTTTAAATAATTTTAAATGTTTTTGGTGTTAATGTTGCGCATAAAAGCTGAAGTTTAAGTGGAGGAATTTAAATGATGAAAGTTAATTTGAAGAGAGGGCTTGGGGAGACTTGGGAGATTGAAAAGTGGAGAAAAATATATTTTCTTCAGGCTGTTTTGGTGTGTTTAATTGCAGGAATTGGTTTAGTTCTTGGTGTTTTCTTTATAAAAAATTTATGGGTTATTTATTTTTTATGTATGTTTGAGTTTTTTGTTGTTTATTTGATGGTTTATGAACTTTATTGTAGTTTACAAGATATGGCTTGTAATATTGTATTAAATAAGGGGAAAAACAGTTTTGGTGATGTTTTGTTTACTTATGATGAAGGCTTAGACAATGATGATTTTGCTGCATTTAAGAATGTTGGTGAGGCTACTTTTAGAGAATGTGAAAATGGTATTAAAAGTGCTAATTGGTGGATAGTTGAAGAGTGTTTAGGTGAGTATGGAAGTAAAATTTTAAAATTTGGAAGAAAAAATGTTTTTGAAGGGCTGTTATTAACATTTAATGAGGTTAGAAATTTTAACGGCGATGCTAAGATAATATTGAAAAATGGAAAATTTATTTTAGGAATGGGGAGCGATAGCTCGTATGATAATGAGGACTTTAGAGTATTTATGTTGAGAATTATGAAGTTTTTTAAGGCTCGTAGTGCTTGGTGCGAAATAATAGATGGAAAATTGTATATTGGAATTTTAACTGAAGAGAAGTTATATAGTGATTTTTCATTGATAAGACAAAATAGTAGTGATACATTGAAGAAAAGAATTGCCAATATTATTGATATAATGGATAAATTTTAGGAGGCTATTATGAATATTAGAACGGCTTTTTTAACGGTTTTGGGTTGCAGTATTGCTTTGAATGGATATGCTCTTGGTCAAGGTAAAGAAATTACAATATATAACCAAGGTATTGCTTTAATTAAAGACGAGTTGAGTAGCAATTTAAAGATTGGATTAAATGATGTTGTTTTTAATGAGGTTTCTAAAAATATTATTCCTCAATCTATTCTTGTTTATGGGAATGGAATTGAAGTAATTGAACAAAATTTTGGTATTAATGAGATAAGTTATGCCAATATGTTGAAAGAAAATATTGGTAAAAAAGTAAAAACATTGAGAGTAAATCCTGCTAATGGTAAATATGAATTTGATGAAGCAAAGGTTTTAGCAGTAAATGATCAAGGAAAAGCTGTTTTAGAGTTTGGATATGGTGTTCAAACAGGATTTGATGGTGAAGTTATTTTTAATGAATTACCTAAGGGGGTAAGTAATACACCTATTTTAAAAACAAAGGTTAAAAGTGATGGTAATGGAAAGAGAAATGTGGGATTGGCTTATTTGTCAACGGGGTTTTCTTGGGATGCTAATTATGTAGCGAAAATTATAGATGATAAATATTTGAATTTATTAGGTAGAATGTCTATTAACAATAAATCTGGTAGCGACTATAAAAGAATACGTGTAAACTTGATGGCTGGTGATGTGAATGTTATTAAAGAACAAAGTATTCAACCAAAATTGATGAAAATGACTAATGCTATTGGTTTGGCTAAAGACGCAGTTATTGATGAGCCTGAAAGTTTAAATGGTAATTATCTGTATAAAATACCTTATGTTACGGATATAAATGATGGTGAAGTTAAGCAAATTTCTTTTATTAATAGTGAAAAAGTAGAGTATAAAAAAGATAATGAAATTGTTTCTACATTGTATTTATCAACGGTTAAAAATTCTTTTAAGGATGTTAATCCAACTATTACGTATAGTTTTAATAATGTTGCAGAAAATGGTTTGGGTGAACCTTTGCCTAAGGGAAAAGTTGGCTTTTATGATAAAGATAAAAGTGGTGATATACATTTTATTGGTGAAGATGTTATTACTAATAAGGCTAATGGGCAAGAAATTGTATTAAAAATTGGTAATAATTTTGATGTTTATACGAGTGGTGAATTTAGTGAAATTCAAAAAATTGGTGAGCGTAAATATAAGAGAAATGCAAATGATACATGTGTGACAGTTGAAGATGCATATATTTTTGGTATTTTGTATAAAGTTACGAATAGCTCTAAATATGTTCAAAAAATTACTTTAAAACAATATTTTCCAGAAAGTGCTGAAATTATATCAGAGGATATCAAAAGTGTGGTAGATAATCAAGGATATAAGATTTGGAATTTTGATGTAAAAGATGGAGAAGAATATAAACTTAATGTTAAAGTTGAGCATAAAATTGAACGTAGAGATTGTTCAAACAAAATTTATTTAGATTAATGTCTTGCTTAAATGAGGTTGGGTGTGAATTTTAATAAGATTTTTAGTGTTTGTTTGTTATGTTTATTAGCAATTAAAGCAGAGGCTAAGTTTATTGATGTAAATTCTTTTCAACTTGAAAATGGTTTGAGTGTTTTTGTTGTTGAAAATCATAGAGCTCCAATTGTTGAAAGCAGATTATTTTATAAAGCAGGTTCTCTAAATGATATGACAGGAAAAGGGGGAATTGCCCATCTTTTAGAGCATATGATGTTTAGAGGAACTAAAAAAATAAAAGATAAAGAATTTAATAATATTGTTGAAGAAAATGGTGTAAAAAATAATGCGTATACGACTTTGGATCATACGACGTATTATGAATTTATGGGGATAGATAAATTAGATTTGATGTTAGCTTTAGAGGCTGATAGAATGAAAAATCTTAAGATTGATGATGAGGCATTTTTGAAAGAAAGAGATGTTGTTTTACAAGAAAGAAAACAGCGCTTTGAAACAAATCCTAGTTCTTTATTTTATGAAAATATGAATACTTTATTATGGCAGGATGGTAAAATGGCAAATCCTGTTAGTGGTAGAGAAAAGGAAATTATTGGTTTAACTAAAGAAGATGCTTATGAATTTTATAGTAGGTATTATGATGTCAGTAATGCTATTTTGGTTTTAGCTGGAGATATAACACTTAATCAGGCGCAAGAAGTTGTTGGAAAATATTTTGGTAAATTAAAATCAAATGGTTTTGATGTTATTGAAGATAATGAGAGTATAAAAAAAATTAATGCAAAATTGGAAATGAAATTAAAGGGAATTAATGAGCCTAGGTATGTTAAATATATTAGGTTGGATAAAGGTTTTTTATCTAAACGAGAGATGTTAGCTTTAAGTATATTAAAGGAATATTTAACAGGTGATGATAGTGCTATTATGTATGATAAATTGGTTTATCAAGATAAGAAGTTTTTGAGTGTTGATGTAGGAGGAAGTTATTATCCTTTATATGGTGGCCAAATTGGAATTTCTGTTGTTTTGTTAGATAAAAAAATGAAGATTGATGAAATAGAAAAGATAGTTGATGGGGCTTTGGAGTGGGGATATAAAAATTTAGATGAAAATAAATTAGAAGAAATAAAAAATACTTATTTAAGTGGGGCTATTTATTTGGCAGATAATGTGCAGAATGTTGCACAGTTTGTTGGTGGAATGGTTATGGATGGGTATAGCGTTGATGAAATAAAAAATTTTGATGAATTAATAAAAGATATTAGCGTTGATGATGTGAAAAACGTGTTTGATAAAATCTTTAGGGGAGAATTGTCTTTTGTTATTGGATATTTGGAAGGGCAAGACAATGAAATTTAATAAAAAAAATGGTTTTATTTTGGTTGTTTTGTTGATTATTGTTTGTTGTCTTGGTGGATATGGATGGTATAAAAAACAAAATAAAATTGATGTAAATTATATTTTGGAGAAAACAAAATTAAAGAACGATAAAGCTAGTCTTAAAGTTCAAGAAATTGAGCTTTGGAGTGGAAAAAGTAGTGCTTATTTTATGAAAGATGATAGTGTTGATTTAGTGGCTATTTCTTTTGGATTTGATAAAAGTGGTTTAGCATATGAAAATAAACGTGGTAGTGCAATTTTAGCTAAAAATGTTTTGTTAGATGGTGCAGGAAAATATGATAGAAAAAATATAAGAAAAATTATGAAAGAAAAAGGAATAAAAATAGGGGTTGATGTTACAAATGATAGGTTAGGATTTAGTTTTAGTTATGTTAAAAAATTTGAAAAAGATGCTGTTGATTTGATAAAAAGTATTTTATATGAACCTCATTTGTTAAAAGAAGATATTGAACTTGTAAAACAACAATTAAATGTAGCTAAAAATCGTTCAAAAGAAAGTCCAACTTATCAACTATCATTGTTAGTTAAAAAAGAGTTTTATGGTGAGCATGAGTATAGTATGGACACAATACCAGAGAAAGAAGAGTTAGATAAAATTGAAGACAATGATATAAGGGAATATTTGCGCAATTTTATGGTAAAAGAAAATTTAAAAATTGGTATAGCTGGAAATATTGATGAAAATGATGTAAAAGAGATTTTAGAAAACATCTTTGATGATTTAAAAGATAAGGCAGAATATACAAAAGATATTAGGTTTGAAAAAGAATTTAGTTATAAAGAAAATAGTGTTGATTTTGATTTTTCTAAGCAAAGCTTTGTTTTAATGATGCGTAAAGGTGTAGCAAGATTGGATAAAGATTTTTATCCAATGTATATTGCTGATTATATTTTTGGTGGTTCAGGTTTAACGTCTCGGTTGAATGTTAGTATTCGGGAGAAGGCTGGATTAACTTATGGGATTTATAGTTATTTTAGTAATAATGATGCGATTGATTTGTGGAGTGTTGGATTTTCATCTACACCGGATAATGTTGAGAAAATTATAAAAAAGTTTGATGAAGAGTATAATTTGTTTATTGAAAACGGGGTTAGTGTTGACGAATTAGATTGGGCTAAAAAATCGTTGTTATCATCATTTAATTTGAGATTTAATAGTTTGGCGAATATGGCTGGAATGTTAGAACAGATGCAAGTTCAAAAATTGGGTAGAGATTTTTTAGAAAAAAGGCAAGATTTGATTAGAGGTGTTAATATTGAAGAGGTTAATAGAGCACTTAAAAAATGGAAGAAAGATGGGGGCGAATTCCAGATATTTAGAGTAAATGGTAAAATGTAAAAAAAAGAGACCATCAGGTCTCTTTTTTCGATGGTTCTTTTGTGTTACATTCCAAGTGAATTTGTTTTGCCTATATTTGCTTTTGTTTTGAGTGTTTTAGCTTTTGGTGTTGTGGTTTTATTGTTTTTATTTTCTTCTTTTTTAGGTGAGAGTTTGTTGCTAACTTCTTCAATATATTTTGAAATTGTATTATTTGGAACGCTAGATACTTTATTATCTTGTTCAATATCAATATTAACTCTTTTACCTTTATTGTCGGTTGTGTATATGCCTACAGGTTTGTTTTTGTTGTATTCAATACCAAGAACAACTTTATCTTCAATAACAAGTTCTCTTGCAACTAATTCTTCTGTTTTACCTAATTTGCTGTATACATGGCGAATTGTTGCAGGGATGTTGTTAACCTTGCAATCAAGTAGTTGAGCATTTTGAATTGGTACATATTTTTCCATATTTGCTGACATATCTAAAATCCTCTATTGGTTTATTTCTGACTTATAATATCATATTTTTTTACAAATTTAAAGACTAAAATTAAAAAATATTTGATTTTTTTTTGTTTTGAGGTATAGGTATTGGTAAGTTTGTATAATATAATAAAATTGAGGTGTAATATGGCAGTAAAAATGAATGCGCAACCAGTTAGAGGTACTAAGGATTTTTTACCTAATGAGGTTGAGGTTAGAGATTATGTTAGAGAAACAATTGAGAAGACATATAAGGTTTTTGGTTTTCAAAAAATAGATACACCTGAATTAGAAGATATTGAAAGATTGAATAAAAGTGATGGCGGTGAAAATCTTTCTATGATTTTTAAAATTTTAAAAAGAGGTCAAAAACTTGATTTAACAAAAGAAAATCTTACAGAAGATGATCTAACTGATAGTGGATTACGTTATGATTTAACAATGCCTTTATCTAGATATTTTGCTAATAATCATCAGTTTTTGAATATGCCATTTAAGGCTATACAAATTGGTAAGGTATTTAGAGCAGAGCGTCCTCAGAAAGGAAGACTTCGTGCGTTTATTCAATGTGATATTGATATTATAGGAGATAAAAGTATAAATGCTGAGATGGAGTTGATTGCAGCAACAACAAAGGCTCTTGATAATATTGGTTTTAGTGATTTTAAGATTAGAATAAATGATAGACGCATTTTAACAGATATGATTGAAGGTTCTGGTTTTGCATCAGAAGAAGTTATGAGCGTTTGCATTATATTTGATAAATTAGATAAGATTGGAATTGAAGGAGTTAAGGCTGAGCTTATCGAAAAAGGTTATGATAATAATGTTGTTGAGAAGTTTATAAACATTATTAATGAAGCTGAAGATGATGCATTGGGAGCTGCTTTGAAATATTGCAAAAATCAAGAAGTAGTTGAGAATGTTAAAAAAGTTATTGATTTTGCGAATAATATTTCAAATGGAAAATTTGAAGCAATTTATGATAAATCTTTGGTTCGTGGTATGGGATATTATACCGGTATGGTATTTGAGATTGTTAGTCCTAAATTTGGTAGTTCTGTTGCTGGTGGTGGTAGATATGATGAGATGATTGGTAAGTACATAGGCGAATCGGTACCAGCTGTTGGATTTTCAATTGGTTTTGAGAGAATTACTTCAATATTGTTAGAAGAAAAGATGACAAGTCCTCAAAAGAAAAAAGTTATACTTATTTATGGGGATGAAGATGAGTTTAGCAAGGTTATATTAAAAGCTAACGAATTAATTGAACAAGATATGTGTGTTAGCGTATTAAAAAGAGGCAAGAAAATGGGTAAGCAAATGGATATGCTTATTGCTAGCGGATATGAGTTATCTTATAATCTTGCGGATGATAGTTTTAAAAATTTAAGTGCACGTTAATTTTTTAGTAGAGAGGAAAATATGCCAAAAATAGCAGTTGTGGGTGTGAAAGAAAACATTGGTTATGAATTCTTAAACTTATTGAGTGAAAATGATATAAAAGTTGATGATGTTTTTGCGTTAGAAGCTAAATCTGTTATTGGTACATTAGTTTCTTATGGTGAAGATGATGAATTAGATGTTTATGCTATAGATGAATTCGATTTCAAGAAAGCTAATATTGTTGTTTTTGCAACTACTAAAGAAATTACAAAACGTAATATTAAAAAGGCTATTAGTGCTGGTTGTAAAGTGATTGATTTGAGTGGTGCAACAATTAGTGATGAAAATGTTGATATGATTGTTCCTGAATTTAATGATGAATTGTTGAAGAATGGGGCAAATGTTGTAGCCGTACCTTCTGCTCAAGTATATCAGGTTTTATTACCTTTGGCTAAAGTTTTGAAAGAAAAAACAGCTAAAAGAATTGTGATAAATATGTATAATTCTACTTCTTATTATGGTAGAATGGCGATGGATGAATTATTTTCACAATCTCGTAAGGTTTTTTTGAATGAAAGCTTGGCTGATAATGAAAGTGTATTTAAAAAACAAATAGCTTTTAATGTTTTGCCTCAAGTGGGTGAATTTATTGGTGAAGAGACAAAATTAGAATGGGATATGAATGTGGAAATAAAAAAAGCGCTTAAAACTGATATTAAAGTTCATGCAAATGCGGCATTTGTTCCAACTTTTATTGGTGATGGTTGTTTTGTTAATGTTGAGTTTGAAGATGATGTTGATGCAGATGCAATCAAAGATGTTATGAAATCAACAAAGAATGTTGTTGTGTTTGATAAACATGTTGATGCTGGATATGTTAGTGTTGATGATGTTCAAGGTGAAGACAAAATTTATGTATCACGTATTAGACAAGATGTATCGGTTGAAAATGGGATTAGTTTTTGGAGTGTAGCTGATAATTTGAGAGCAGGTTCTGCTAAGCTTGCTTTTGATGTTATGGTTAAGATGGCAGGTTTAATGAATTAATTTTGTTTTAATTAACGATATTATGTTTTAGGGGAGTTATAATGTTTAAAAATTTGCTTTTTAGTTTAATGTTATTATTTGTTAGTAATGTTTGGGCTGCAAATGATATTATAATACCCCAAGAAAAACCTGAATTTACAGATAATATTATTGATACTTTAGAATATGAAAAAACATCTGAAGAATTTTTGATGTTTGAAGATAAGTTGAAGGTCAATGATTTTGATAATAATACTTTAGATGAGTTTCAAACAAGATTAAATGAAAAAGATGTTTCTCTTGATTTTGTTATTAAAGAAATTGAAAAAAATGCTAAATTTGCTCAAGATGCATTGAATGCGATTGGGGAAGCTCCTAAGGAAGGCGAAATTGAGGAAGAATCAATTTCATTAATGAGAGAGAAGTATACTACTTCGGTTAATGCTTTTAAGAGTAGATTAATTGAAGCGAATTTGTTAAAAACTGAAATTGATCGTTTAACGGTTTTAATAAATGAGGCTAGAAATCGTATTCTTATTGGTGATTTGGTGGCTGAAAAGAATGTATTGATGCATAAAGATAATTTTTTTAGTTCATTTAGAGATGCTGGTGTATTTTTTATTGATGTAGCTTTTTCTCCTATTTCTTGGTATAAAAATTTGAGTGTTGAAGAAAAAGAAGAGATGTATAATAGGGGATGGTATGTTGCTATTCTTTTTGCATTGATTTTAGCGTTAGGTTTATATTTAAGAGGTTTTCTTATTAAAAAATGGGGATATCATAATGTTGAAGATACTCCTAAATATGAACAAAAAATTGTTGTAGCGATTGTTACAGCGATTGCTTATGGGGTTATACCTTCATTGTTAATTGGTGGATGTTTGGTTTGGCAACTTACTAATCCATCTTTGGTAAATAGTCGTTTTGGTGTTGTTTTAGCTAATGTATTATATTATTTGTTATACATTATATTAATTAGAGCTTTTGTTAGAGTTGTTTTAGCGCCTTGGAATGGAAAATGGAGATTATTTAATTTATCAGATGAGAAGGCTGAGAGATTATTTCATGCGATTACTTTAAGTGTTATTCTTTTGGGAGTTGCAAGTTGTGTTAGAAATATTGCGGAGTATTTTGAAGTTTCAAGTTCTCTTGCATTGTTATTTGAGGTTGTAATAGATGCTATTAAGGCTTTTGTTATTGTGTTGTTGGCTGTTAGATTTTTTGGTGAAGAAAAAAAGAATGATGAAGATGCTTCAGATAATGATGAAGAGCAAAAAAATGATGATGGTGCTAATAATATAAATGATGATATGAGTACATCTCATAAGGTTATTTTATTTACGTCAGTTTTTGCTATTGGTACATTTGGTATATCGTTATTTGGATATCCTGGGCTTGCAACTTTTATATATAATAGGTTTATTATATCTATTTTGTTTGTAGGGGTATTTATTGTTTTAAGAACATTGATATATGATTTATTGAAACGTAGTATAGTTTTATTAGCAGGTTCTTTTAGGTTAAGAAGAAAATTATTATCAAAAGCTGATTTAGCAATGTCTTTGGTGGTTACTCCTATTTTAGCAATGATATTAGCTTTCTTTGTGCTTCGTATATGGGGAATGCCTGCAACATTTATGGTATATGCATTTAAAAAATTATTTTTTGGGTTTAAGGTTGGTGGAATAGAAATATCTATTGTTGCGATTGTTATTGGAATTGTAATTTTCTTTATTTCGCTTGCTTTGGTGAGATTAATAAAAACAAGACTTAGTAAAGTTTTGGATAAAAATGTTAATATGGATTTAGGTGTAAAACACTCATTAATTTCTGGTGTTAATTTTATTGGGATTATTTTTGCAGTTATTATTGCTATAGTTGCAATGGGGGTTGATTTATCTAACTTAGCAGTTATTGCCGGTGCTCTATCAGTTGGTATCGGTTTTGGTTTGCAAGATGTTATTAAGAATTTAGTTTCTGGTATAATTATTTTATTTGAACGTCCATTTAAAGTAGGTGATTGGGTTATTATAAATGGAGAAGAAGGTAAAATAAAACAGATCAATATTCGTTCAACAGAGTTAGAAACTTGGACTAGACGTAGTGTTATTATTCCAAATGCTACACTTATTTCTAGTTCATTGATAAATCTTACACATGGTAATAATTGGCAACGACAAAGTATTGCAGTTGGGGTGGCTTATGACTCTGATGTTGATTTAGTTACAAATGTTTTGATTGATTGTGCTAAATCATCTAAAAAGGTGGCAAAAGTTCCTGCTCCATATGTGGTATTTAAGGATTTTGCTGATAGTTCACTTAATTTTGAATTACGTTATTATATTTCTGATATTTGGAATTCGTGGACTGCATCTAGTGATATTAGATATGAAATTTTAAAGCGTTTTCGTCAGGAAGGAATTAGTATTGCTTATCCTCAATTGGTTATTCATAAAAGTAGTGAAGATACTAAGATTAAAGGATGGCAATCAAATGGATAATAAAAAAAAGCTGGGATTTCCCAGCTTTTTTTATTAATTAGATAATGTCATTGGCTATTTTAGAGCATGACTTTGCGATAGATCGTTTCTCTGTATCCGTTATGTAAAACTTACGGACTAGCTCTTGGATTAGAGATGAGTTTGATGAGTTAAACACTTCTCTTGCGTGGTTAAACAAGCGGTATTTTACTTTGTTATTGGCATAGTGTTCAATAATCAAGACTACATTATGATTATGCCAAGCAAAAGTTCCGTTGATTGGGATTTCGTTTTTGAAATCTTTGAAGAACTTAGTTTTACCATTTTGGGTTACAAAGTAATAATGTCCACTAACAATGTGGTATGATGCGTGCTTTGTTTGGTAAAGTGCATCAAAAACGACCTCTTGATGTTCAATTTTTTTTGTACTGTGTTCAATGATAGTACCATCAGGTAAGTAATTATGACCATAAAGGCTTCTGCATTGCTCTTTGCCTTTGTAATTAAAGAATGATTTCCATCCATTAACTGTTTCAATAACGAAGCTTTTGTTGCTATAGTTAATGTAGGAACAGATTTTTTCTTTTATTACAAGATTGTTTGAATGGTCAAACAATTGGTAAATATCTTCATACTTACTGATTTTTTTGAGTAAATGATTGTTACCCAAGAAAATGTAAATATCAGTAACTGTATGGCTGGGTTTACCTTCAATGGAATAGAAATCCCATTGATTGGATTGGCTTTTGCGAAGAGCATAGTCTGTTTTGAATACTTTAGCATCAACAAAGTTTTGAGCAATTTCTTGGTGATTGTTGTTGAACAATTTGTTTGTATTGTCAAACGTTAAAACATACCAGTTGTTCTCAAAAATTTGGAAATTGTTGAAACCTGAATTGATTACTTTACCACTAGCAGAGTACAATATACCTAGCGAGCTAGGTGCATGGAGTTCATTTTGTAGGATGTAACTTCCATTTGAAAACATTGCACCGCATGAAGCAATAGCTGATATCTTGGGGATGCCATGGTTGTTAAATAGGATAATGGCGGATCCTTCAGAATCATTTGCATACATTGTAAAAGAACCATTTTCGTAAGTTTGAATGTTGTTTACATTGATGGTGCCATTAAGCACAATAGGGGGAATAATTTCTAGCATAATTTTTATTTTTTTTAGGTATAATAATAATGAAATTTTGTCTAGTATATTTATTTATATTTTAAAATCAACATATTTTTTATTAGAAAATTTTCTGTTTAATAACAAAAAACGCCCTTATGGGCGTTTTTTAGTAGGATTACAACTCAATAACTTCGTAGTTTTTACCGAGGTTAATTGGTGTATCTTCTTTTTCTTCAATGACAACAACAACATCTGTTATTATTTGGTTTGCTTCATTGATATAGTTGAGTTTTTTTATCTCAATTTTGTATCCTTCATTATCAATGAGGGTTCCATCGAGTGCAACGGTTACGTCGTTTGTTAGCTTTGGAGTGTATGTATACCTATTGGTTTGAATCTTGTATATGATAGCAGAACCATTGGGTAATATCCATATACAGTAAGGATGTCTGGCAACTTTATAACCTGTGACAGAAAGACAATATTCACATCCGATGATGGGTGATGACTTTAGATTTCTTAACTCGGGAAGTGTTGCAGAAAATAACTCAACCATTTGATGTTTGACATCGGTTGTGGTAATTAATCTCTTTTTCATAATTATATTTATTTAATTTACAGAATATATTTAATTATTCTCTAATATATTAAATGCAATTATTTTGTCAATATACAGTTATTTAAAATTTTCTTTTAAGCATATCAAGTGTAAATCTGTTAGTATAGTTTAGGCTGTTTAATAATGTTTCAGCTTTATTAAAGTGTTGGCCGATTTCTTCTTTGAAGTGTGCATCATCACTAATTAAAATAGGGGATTTGTTTGCTTTGGCTAATTCTTTTAGTATCCATGTGTCTGGATGAGGGCGATTTATACGATTATATCCACTTGTATTTAATTCTATGGGGGTTCTTGTAGAGTTTAGGGCTTCTATTATTTGATATTTGTATTCATCATAGATTGGGGTATCACCAAGTCCTTTTATAGTACAATAATCCATATGTGCGATGAAATTGAAATATCCACTTTTTATACATTCTATGATATTTTTAAAGTGATTTATTGTGTATTGATGTAGAGTTTCTTCATCTAGTTGAGGGGAGAGGTGTTTTAGATGATAAATGTTACAAACAAAGCTTTCATCTTTATTTTTTACAAAATGGTTTGAGCCAATAAGGTAATCTGTTGGCATATCTTTTATCATTTTTTCAAATTTATTGCGCCAAGTTGCAGAACTAAAAAAATCTACTTCAAAACCTATTTTAATATTTATTTTAAATTTTGATTTTAAGTTTTCGAGTATTTCGATATGTTTTTTATAACAATCAAGAGCTGTATCAAAGTTATCAAAAAACATAGTTTCATTTTTTTTATATGGAGTAAGATTATCATGTAAAATTATGTGATTGCTTACACCTATTGTGTCAAAGTTTAAGTCTTGAGCTTGTTGTATCATTGTTTGGGCATTGGCTCTGCCATCAAATTTGAGTTCATTATTATGTGTGTGAAGAGTAAAATTTTGCATGATATTTCCTTTATTTTATATAAGTATATTTAGTATTTATGGTTAAAATATATTTAAATTTTTCTTGCATTGATTAAATTATTGTGTTATTTGGAGATGATTTTTGATTTTTATGTGTGTTATTAAACTATTTTTTTATGAATGAAAATTTGTTGGAGCAAGAACGTTTAGAACGTAACTGCTCAATTAAGACTTTTTATCATGCTGTATTGGGCAGTTTGGTAATTTACGCAACTATTGCAGGTTTGTATTGTAAATTTGGATTAGGTGAATGGGAAGCTTTTAGCTACTTTATTTTGTCCTTGGGTATTTCGTCTTGGTGGTTTTTTCACATTAACTCTAATCTGAATAGAGCTTTACATCATAGAGTTGGATGCTCAAAAAGATATTATGTTGTCAGGGATGTAACAATTCTTTTGTCAGCAATTATTTTTTGTGTATTTATGGTGTATTGGTGTAAAAATTTACCTTGTGGATTTTGGGATATCATTGGCGAAATATTCGGATTAATGATTAGACTTGTATTATTTGGGTTAATAGGAGCTATTACATCTTATGTATGGGCTATGTTTGGGATTATGCCACAAGTAGACAAAGATGATTTTTGAATTAAAAAAGGGGCTTAAATTTAAGCCCCTTTTTTGTGGTTATTAACCAATGAAAGGAAATAAAGGATCTCCAACTATAGTTTGGTTATTTGGGGTTAATTCAAAAGGAGCAAACTTAGATGTTGGTTTTTCGTTTATACCTAATGATGATAATATCTTTGTTGATATTGTTGGCATAAATGGATACATGGCGCTTGCTATTATACGTAGGGCATCTAAGGTTGTATAAATTACAGCTTGGTAGCGTTCAAATTTTGTTTCATCTTTTGCTAATACCCAAGGTTCGTTTGAGGCAAAATATGCATTTACCATATCACCTGCTTTTAATATTTCACTACTTAGTTCAGATATTAGTTCAAGTGATGATTCATTGTGGTTGTATAATCTATTGAAATTATTTGATATTGTTTCAACTAGTTTTTTGTCTTTAGTTGTTAGGTTGTCTTTTGATGGAACTAGGCCATTTAGGTTTTTAGCAATCATTTTTAATACGCGCATTTGAAGGTTGCCGATATTATTTGCTAATTGTTTATAGCCTTGTTTTAATAAATCTATGCTGATTTGAGAGTCTCCATTTAATGACATTGCATTACAAAGATAAAATCTTAATGGTTCAACACCCATTATATCCATTACTTCATATGGATCAACAACGTTTCCTAAAGATTTAGACATTTTAATGCTACCTTCACCAATCCAGTAATCGTGTACAATTAAATGTTTAGGAGGATTTATACCTAAACATTTTAACATTATTGGCCAATATACTGCGTGTGTTTTTAAGATGTCTTTAGCAAGAAGGTGGGTGCATTCTGACCATAGTTCATTGAATTTTTGGTTTTTAGAAACATCTGAACTCCAGCCAATGCTTGAGATATAGTTGATTAAAGCGTCAAACCAAATATATGTTACAAAATCTTTATCAAAAGGAAGTTCTACACCAAGCCATACTCTATTTTTAGGGCGAGAAATACATAAATCTTCTAAAGGTTCAGATAACATACCTAAAACTTCTTTAGCAAAGCGTTTAGGTTGTATCCAGTCTGGATTAGATTTTATGTAATCTATTAACCATTGGCGATGTTCTTCTAGTGGGAAGAAATAGTTTTCTTCTGTTATTAAAACAGGAGCTTTTTGGTGATCTGGGCAGAATCCTCTTTCATCTAAATCTGATGGTTTTTTGAATTGTTCGCAACCAACACAGTATAAACCTTCATATGATTTCTTTTTAATTAGGCCTTTATTATAGATATAGTTTAGGGCATCTGTTACAACAGCTTTATGTTCTGGGGATGATGTTCTAACAAAATAGTCATAATCTATATCCATTTTATCGAATAAATTGCGGAAGTTATCGCTACGCATTTTTAAGAAATCAGCTAACTCCATTCCACTTTCTTGGCAACTTGTTTGATTTTTTTGACCGTGTTCATCGGTACCGGTTGTATAATGTACGTTTAATCCACGCATTGTTTCATATTTTTTCATAACATCACCTAATATTGTAGTGTATGCATGACCAATATGAGGTGAGCCGTTAATATAATAAATCGGAGTAGTGATATATTTTTTCATCGTAGCTTCCTTTGGTTAGTTAATAAAAAAGACGGGTTTCCCCGTCGTATTGAAAGTTATGTAATATTTAACGCCGAACGGGTGCGCTATTTTTGATAAATTCGCATTTTCATTCGCATCATTGCATTATATGTTACATCTATCTTTCTCATGTGTGACAATGTAGCAGAGGCTTTTTTATTTTTCAAGTGATTTTTTTGCCATATCAATGATTTTTTGAGCAACAGCTAGGTGTGTGTGGTTTTTTAGTGTTATTTCTTGAGCTTTTTTTGCTAATTTTTGACGTTCTTCTTCATTTATTAAGTAATAATCTAAAAGAATTGCCAAATCTTCTTTGGTTTTATACATAGGAATTGAATTTCCATATATTTCTTCTATTTCTGGCATGTAATCGGATATAACTAATGTACCACAGGCTGTAGCATCATATATTCTGTTATTTATAAAGCCAAATTTTTTCATATCAGGGCGGTGATCGTTTAGAACAATTTTGGCAGAGGAATAGTATTTATTTAGTATTGTATTTGGGATATAGGGAGCTTTGTACATTTCATTTGGGATAATGTTTTGCCAATTATAACCATATACTGATACATTAAAACCACTTTCTATGGCATATCTTAAGCTGGTTCTATTGTGCCAGTTTGAACCAACAAAAAGTATGTCAGTTTTTAGGTTGTCATCTGGAGAATAATAAAATTTATCAGGATTGGTGTATTGTGGGGTATATATAGCGTTTATACCATTTTTTTGTAGTGTTTTAGCATAGCTTGATGAAGCTACAGCAATTAAGTCATAATTTTGAAAATCATCATCAAGATTTGAATTGATTGGTTGAGGTGTACGTGTTTTTAGTTTTTGTTTGGGTTGCGTATTTTTTGAATTTTGAGTATAGGCCATCGGATAGTACAAGTATAATACATTATATCCATTATCAAATGGAGCAAAAAATTTTGTATATCCACGCATATAGATACTTAATAATGGATTTTTATTTTGAGAGTTTTGGTATTCACCTCGGTAATTTGTTTGGGTTTTATAGCCTAGGTTATTGATTGCTATTTCTAGATCTGTTGCAATCCAGTAGTCTCCATTGTTGGGTTCGTTACGATTTGTGGTTGCATTTATTATGATAAGGTTATCATCATTTGCTTTAGGTGATTGTAATGGTGTTATTAAAAAAAGTAATGATATTAAAAATGCAATTTTTTTCATAACGGTATCCTAAAATAAAGTATCTTTTTTTTCATTTTGTTTTAATTTGTTTTGTAAATCTTGAGCTCTCAGTGCAATATCTGAGCGAAGAGATTGTTTTAAGGCTTTGTTTAGTTGTTTTATTGCTAATTGTTCTTGTCCTATGGCATGATTGTATTCTGCAGAAAAGTAGTCTGCAGTTGCATAGTCTCCTAGTAGTGCATATGTTTGACCTAATAAGTTATAAATTTCAGGGTATGAGTGATTGCGATTGGCGTGTTCTAATAGGGGAATTATTTCTTTTAATTGTTCTCTAGAAGGGGTATCTGATAATATGGTTTGTGCATAGTTTATTTTGAATATATTAGATGAAGGTTTTAATTGAAGTGCCTGTTTATAAGCGATAATTGCTTCTTTGGTTTTTCCTGTTTCAAATAATGTTTGGGCTTTTAGTTCTGTGAAATAAGGGTTGTTAGGTTCTTTTGATATTAATTTATTTATGTATTTTAATGCCATATTTAAGTTTTTTTGGCGCATATAGTAAATTGAATGAGTTAAAGTTGCATTTATTGAAGTATTATTTAGTGGGTAGCTTTTTATTACATCAGGAAGAGGGGATAAATAAGCAAATAGTTTTGTTTGAATTCTAGATAATCTATTATCTAATTCTTGATTTTGATAAGATGTGTTTTCTGTTTTTAATTGTTGGGTTATGAAGCTTATTCTTTCTGTTGTTACGGGGTGTGTTCTAAAATATGGATTTTCACTTATTCCTTGTAATCGTTGCTCTTGTTGAATTTTTTTCATAAAGTCTTTTAGGCCTTTAATTGATTTGTTTTGTTTTTTTAGTAGTAGAATGGCTGTTTCGTCAGCAGCTCTTTCTTCGCTTACTTGGTAAGAGGATAGGTTGTTTAATACAGAACTTTGAGTGCCTAGAACAACGGCTATAGCGGCATCTCCTCTTCCACTAGCTGCAGCTATTGAGGCTGCTGCTAAAAGTGATCCAATTGATGCTTTTTGTAAGTCTTGAATTTTTATTTTTAAACGCAACAAATGTCCACCAACGATATGACCGGTTTCATGGGATAATACACCTTCAATTTCATTTGTGTTTGAGGCTTTTAGTAAAGTTCCTGTGTGAATGAACATATGATTTTTATCACCAACAAATGCATTAAGGCTATTATCATTTACGATATGTATGTAATCTTTGTTAAGAGGGAGTTGAGCTGACTTAAATATTGGAGTTAATACGTCATATAACCAACTTTGAGTTTCTTCATCACTGATTAAACTTATAGCATATGCTGGTAAGCTATATAAAATTATGAATGTGATTATTAAAAATTTTTTCATTATAACATCTCCCTTTGTTGTATATATTATTATTAATGGGGAGTGTCAAATTATTTTAATTAGATATCATAAAAAGAACCCCACCAAGGGGGGCTTGGTGGGGAGGTCTGAATAACTCAGGAGGAAGGTATGTTAGGGATGTTATTCAGACAATAAAACTCTTTATCTATATTTTATTCCAACGACGCAATTATTTGGACCACAATTACAGGCTTGTGTTGCTTCAACTACATCTAATGGTATATTGTGTTGATGTACACCTACTGTAAAAATGCCTTCATCCATATTACTTAGTGATCCTATAACAATATCTTGCATTTGAGGTGTTGAAACATCTTCGGAACCAATGTATAGCGCAGTGAAGCCAGATGTCGGATCGGTTCCCCAGTCTTGAGTAGCAAGGGCAATACAGCCTTTAGTTGTAATTTTTGTGTTGTATATTTCAAAAGCAAGGATGCGATCATCGCCATTTTTACTTTCAAAAACTTTCACGTTTCCGTTGAAAGCGTTAAAAATTTGGCTAACAAAACCAGGGCGCTTATACATATCAGTAGGAATTACTCCTACTTTGGATAATAAATCGAGGTCTATACCTTTGTAATCCTTTTCTTTTAAGTAGAGATTTCTAATGTTTACAATGATTTCTAATGTTTGGTATGATAATTTATTTACTCTGTATTTTAGCATAGCATTGGTATAGCCTGATATTGATCCTACGGATAATATACCTACTATTGCCAATACACTCAGCATTTCAATCATAGATCTACCAAATTCATTATTTTTCATAATAGTTCCCCCCGTTAATATTGGTTATTATACCATAAATTTTCTTTGTTGTAAATCCTATCAAAAGTGTTATAACTAAAGTTATAGTTATATAAATCCATGTTGTTATATTTTCTGAAATTGGAAAGTGATAGTACCAAATATTATTTTTAAAGCTATATGTACTAAAATTTTGGGTATTGCTAAATAAGTATTTTACAAACATAAAGCCTATAAAGTGATGCATCATGATTGTGAATGTATTATTGGCTATGTATAATAATGGAGTGTTGTTAGTTATAATGGGGGATAGTATTTTTGATACTCTTAACCAAAATAATATTGATAATAAGCTAGTGGCATATATAGCTTCTGCGGGGGCATTGAAATAGTCAAGCCAAGATGGTGTGTGTAATGTGTTAGGGTAAAAATAATTTAATGTGGTTTGTAGGGTTAATATTATTGTAAAATATATGCAACTAGGTAGTTTATCGTGTTTTTCTAGGAAATGTTTATATAAAAATCCTAAAGAAAATGAAGGTAAAAAGTAAATTATACGATAGAATAATAAGCTGATGTTTTTGCTTCCATGATTTTCTTGAGCTATGGGTAATATTATGCAGGCTGTGGTGGTTGATAAAATAAAGAATGCTAAAGATGCGATTTTAGTTGTTGAAGTGTTCGCATTATCAAGTGGTTTTAATAATGTAAAACATATTATTTGTATAAAAAATAATGGGAATAAAAACCATGAAGCCATATTGTAGATAAATTGATGTCCGTCTACAAGAGGAGCGTAAAATAGATTGTATAAGTTTAGGGGGGATCCTAAGGAAAATCCTTGGTATGTATTTAGGTAATGGCTTATAAGACCATAAATTAAATTCCAAGCATAAAGAGGGATTATTAAATGTAAAAATTTTCTTTTGATAAAATCTATGTGTGAATATTTTAAATTTAGAAAATAACCAGAAGCAAATGTAAATAATGATATATGAAAATTTTGGTATGAAAAAAAGCCATGAAGATTAAGGTAATCTATTCTGCCGATATGTCCATCTATTACCATAAATATAGCAATAATGTATAACATTTTAAATGTATAATTTATTTGTTCTTGAGACTGGCTTGTCATATGATTAACCTTTTATAAGTACAGATTTGGTATAATAGGGATAATAATAGTTAAATGTTTAAGTTTTTGCTAATTTATATAAACTTTGTTAAGGATAATTAATGTGCATAAAAAATAAAAATGACTTCAAAATTTGGTATTTTTTAGGTATGTTTTGTATGGTTTTATAATCGGAGGAACTATGACTTCAATAGATATTTCTTGTTATCAGGGAAAAAGAGCTAAATCGTTTGGGCAGGCTGTTATGCTCTTTTTGTATGGTATGATAGTATCTTTTGCTGTTGTTTTAGTGGTTTTTAATAATTTTAGTACTCCAGAGGAAAATAAGCGCGAAGAAGCTAAAATAGAGGCTGAACGCAAGGAAAGTAAAGAAATTGCAACTCTTGCTTCTGTTCCTGAAGTTTATGATGTTCAGGATAGTGAAGAAAATGCATTGGGGCAGGAGTGGGAAATAGAAGTTGAAGATGTTGAAAATGAGCCAGAAATAAAGAGTGAGGTTTTAGAAGTAAAGAAAGGTGATAATTTTATTGGTGTTTTGCAAAGTGCTGGTATGGATTATCAAGATGGCTTAGATGTTGTAAATGCACTTAAAAAAGTTGGTTTTGATGTTAAAAAACTACAAATTGGTCAAAAAATTGAAATTGAAAAGACTATTGATTCTAATTTTGGAGAGTTATTAAGCATTGATAAAATCACATTTGAGCCAAGTGTTGGGAATAAATATATTGTGGCTCTCGATGAAAATGAAAAATATGTTGCAGAGCTTGTTGAGACAGAGTTAAAAATCGAGAATAAGTTAAGTGAGGGTGTTATTACATCTTCTTTAGCTGTGGCTATGAAAAATGCAGGAGTTCCTCAGAATGTTATTGGAAATTTTATAAATATATTTTCTTATACAGTTGATTTTCGTTCAGAAATTAAATCAGGAAACACGTTTAAGGTGTTGTTCGAACGTAAAATTATGCCAGATGGACAAGTGGTTAAAAGTGGTGATATTTTGTATGCTGAATTAGTTTTAGCGAGAAATACTAAAATAGCATTATATCGTTATGAAGATAGTTTAGGTGGAGTTGATTATTATAATGAAAATGGTTTAGTATTGAAGCGTACATTAGATAGAAAGCCAATGGAGTTTAGGTCTGCTAGAATTTCTTCTCGTTACGGATGGAGAATACATCCTATTTTAAAAAGAAGAATTCTTCACTCTGGTGTTGATTATGCGGCGCCTAAAGGTTCTCGTATTTATGCTAGTGGGGATGGTGTTGTTAAGAAGGCTCAATGGGCTGGTGGATATGGTAAATATATCGTTATTAGGCATAATTCAGAATACTCTACAGGTTATGCGCATATGAATAATTTTGCAAATGGTATTAAACCAGGCGTTAGAGTAAAACAAGGACAAGTGATTGGATATGTAGGCTCTACAGGTAGATCTACTGGGCCTCATCTTCATTTTGAAGTAATTAAAAATGGTAAGAAAGTGGATCCATTGAAGGTTAAGGCTGCGACGGGTACAAATCTTACTGGTAAAGAATTGCAACGTTTTAAGAAGAATGTTGCTGATATAAATGCAATGACCAATAAACAAGTGGACTTTGCTAATAATAACCTATCTATAAAGGAGTAATTAACATGGAATTAAAAGGATCTAAAACAGAGGCTAATTTGCAAGCAGCGTTTGCTGGTGAATCTATGGCTCGTAATAAATATACATATTATGCTTCTAAAGCTAAAAAAGAAGGATATAATATTATTGCAAGTAAGTTTGAAGAAACTGCTAATAATGAAAAAGAACATGCAAAGATTTGGTTTAAATTATTACATGATGGTATGCCATCAACAGTTGAAAATTTAAAAGATGCTGCTGCTGGTGAACGTTATGAGTGGACTGATATGTATGATACAATGGCTAAAGAGGCAGAAGAAGAAGGTTTTAAGAAAATTGCCGGTTTGTTTAGAGCTGTTGCTAAAATTGAAAAAAGTCACGAAGAACGTTATAATGCATTATTGAGTGCTTTGGAAGAAGGCAGAGTTTTTGAACGTCCAACTAAAGTTATTTGGGAATGTGGTAATTGTGGACATAGAATGGAATCATTAAAAGCTCCTGAACTTTGTCCTGTATGTGAACATCCAAAAGCTTACTTCTTTGAATTACAAGAAAAATTCTAGTAGTTGTTATTTTAGTAAAAAGGGCAAGCTTCTATGTGGCTTGCCTTTTTTTTGTAGAAAATGTATTATTTAGAGTATAGGTAATTTTATTAGAACATTCCTTTTTTTCTAAAATATATGATTGTTGCAATGGTAGCTAGAGCAGAAAAGCTTATTACATAGAGGAAACCATTGGGGTTTGATGCAAAGGCAACAGGAACGTTCATTCCCCAGAAGCTTGCTAACATTGTAGGAATTGATAATATAATAGTGATTGCAGCTAAGAATTTCATTACTAAATTTACATTATTACTGATAATACTTGCGAATCCATCCATCATGCCTTCTAAAATTGAACGATGCATATCAACCATTTCGATAGCTTGTTTGTTTTCAATTATTACATCATCAAGAACTTCTTCGTCATCACTATTAAATGAGACTAATTTGCTTATATTTGGAGTTTTTAGCATTCTTAATAATTTTAATAGTACTAAATGATTATCTTTTAGCGCAGTTGTAAAGTATACTAAAGATTTTTGAATTTCCATTAGTTGGAAAAGTTCTTTATTTGAAGTAGTTTTACGTAGTGCATATTCAATTTTTTCAGTTCTACTGTTGATTATATTTAGATATCTTAAATAAAATTGAGTACATTTATACAAGATGCTTAATAAAAATTTTGCTCGATTTTTTGTATCAAAAGTGTGTGATGTTGAGCGATTAAAAGAATTTAATACTCTATTATCTCTTGAGCAGATAGTTATTATGTTTTTTGGGGTTAATACGAGACCACAAGGGAGTGTGTCAAAATTTCCCTCATCATCAAGAAGTGGTAAGTTTATAATTATAGCAAATGAATTTTTATCATATTCAATTCTAGAACGTTCGTCTGCGTCTAAACAGTTGTTTAATAGATCATAGTCAACTTTTAGGAGATTGGATACTTGTAATAATTCATCTTCATTAGGATTTACTAAAGAATACCAAGTAGAAGGAAGGAGCTTGTTTTTTTTTAGTTTATTGAGTTTGCCGTTTTCTTCGGTTCTGTATACTCTTAACATTTTTAACCTCCTTGATAAAAATAAATGACTATAAGAAACTTAGTTTAATAAAGCTGATGAATTTTTGAGTTTTGTTATATTCATACATAGCTGAATATATCTAATTATATTTAATCTTCAATAAAAAAACGATAAAGGATATTTGTAGCTGTGGAAAATAATTATAATATTGTCTGTAATTAAAATATATTGACTTTTGAGTGTTAATATTAAATATTACTTAGTGTGAAATTAATTATATGTATAATTATTATCTAATAAAAAAGTTATGAAAAATTATTCTGAACTTAATTATGATGAAAGTTGTGTACCGTTTTATTATTTATTTCATCGAAAAAAAAGTTATAAATTTCCGGTAGTTTATAGTGATGGAACAGTAAGTCGTTTGAAATCTTCTTTAGAGGGTAGGAACCCTTTGGGAATTTTGTGCAAAGGGTATATTGTTTCTATTAGGCAATCTCCTAAGGAAATGACACCTCAAGAGGCGAAAGAGTTTTGTAAGACCCAGTCTATAGCTTGGAGACCTTCTTGCATTTCTCCGCGAAAAGTAATGCGTATATTATTAAAAAATGTAACAAAGGTGAATGAAATTATTCGTGATCTTGGTGGTGATTTGCTTGATACAAAATGGTATATGGTTACAAATGACACATTTACCTCAAGTCCTGCGGGATATCCATTAGATGATATTATGTTGGGAATAAGTTTACACCATTTGGATGATTTTGCAGGTAAGGGCGGAAAAATTTGTTGGCAAGTTGGAAATTATACAAAGGTTGCATTTTATCCGGCGGCGAGAATCTAATTTAAAAGGGCGTGTGAAAATACGTTTTTTTTATTTGTGATATTAAAGTTGAAGGAAGTATTAGAAACGATAAAAAAACAGTCCTAAGCTGTAAGCTTAGAACTGTTTTTTTTTACTTAATCAGTGTTTCTAACTATTTCAAACCATCGTTTAACGATATATCGTCTATTTTCTAGCAGATTTGGATATGAAACTTCAAAATAACCTTTCAAAAGCCCTATTTGTGCAAAAAGTATTTGTTTTACACCTTCAGGACAGCTTGCTGAGTTATAATACTCCTCATAAAAAACGATAGTGTTTACATAGCCATAAGCATATAATAGTAGTGTATCTTTACTATTAGGAGGATATGGCGATTCAATTTTTGTCTTAATCAAATTATAAACCTTATCTTTTTTTATGATTTTGTTTATATACTCAATATCCTCTTCAGTAATTCTAATCTTAAAAAACATTACCATATTTGCGAATGGAGCACCTAGCTTATGCCATGTTTCTTTATCTAAAAAATCCATAATTGTATAATTTTAAATTAAACATACTAATTAAATTGTAGTTCAATCATATACCATATTTTCCGATTTTTGCAACAAAAAAAACTCGCAAAAAAGCGAGTTTTTAATTTGGTGCGGTCAAGAAGACTTGAACTTCCACGGGCTTAGCCCATAACGACCTCAACGTTACGCGTCTACCAGTTCCGCCATGACCGCATCTGTTGTAAGAATATAGAGAGGAGGAAAATAAAAATCAAGAAAAAAATTATTACTGGGGAAAATTTTCGCACTAAATCTTTATATAGCGTTCTATTAAATCTTTAAAATTGCTTTTGATGGGGGAAATGAAAAAAAAGCCAATCAATTTGATGGGCTTTCTAATTGGCGGAGACGCAGGGATTCGAACCCCGGGAGGACTCGCGCCCTCGTCTGATTTCAAGTCAGGTGCATTAAACCAGCTCTGCCACGTCTCCACTTTTTGACTTGAGTTGTCGTTGACAACGAATGAATAGATAAATCATTTTTTTTTAAACGTCAATACTTTTTTTTTATTGTGTATAACTTTTTTTATTTCTCATTTTTTACTAAGCGACAATTCTTTTTGCAACGTGTTATTTTTTCTGGTGTATATACATAATCAGTAGGAGGTGTTGCTACATCTTCTAATATGTATAATTGATCTTGAGTTTGAAGTTTTGTTTCTGGGCAATCTTCAACATTTCCAACGAAACAAGGTTTGTTGCAAGGAACAGGTTGTAAATAAACTTCTTTTGAGCAACCACTAACAAGCAATAGTAATAAGCAAATTAATTTTGTTTTTTTTAACATGTTATATTCCTTTTCTCTTCTATTTATTTAATCGGTTTTATATTGACTCTTTATAAAATAAAATTATATTACGTTTAATACATTATATTATTAGAGATTAATTATTGTTTAATAGATAGTATATATTATGAAAAAGAATTTTGTTAAACTCGTTGGGCGATCAACCAATGAGGAGCTTAGTGCTTATTTTGACGATCTTGGTAGTGAAACACCTCTTGATTATAAAGAGGAAAAGATTTTGCTAAATCAATGCAATGAGCCTGTAATTGTTGCTTATTTCAATCGTTTTCGTTTCAGTGAAAATGCTGAAGTTGAACTGTTGACTAAAGTATCTGTTGCTGTGTTGGCTATGTACATTAACCAGTATGGTTTATCTCTTTTGGCACAACGACATGTTATTGACAACAATCTTTTGGACGTCAATAGGGTTTTTGTGAAGATGCGTCGTTATGATGATGTTGATTATCTTTTGGATAAAGGTTCTGCAACCATTATCAGTGATTATATCTCATATAATCCGGTTGAAAATGATAATCAGCTCCAGAAGTTGTTGTATCATGAAAATACTTCATTGTTTACTCTTTATGTAAACAGGGGGTATTTTGTTAGTGATGCAATAAAGCGTGAGATTATTGAAAACTCATTGCATCATCAGTTTAAAGCGGTGGCCTATCGCTACTACAGAGCTTTTCGTAAAAAGTCTAATACAGCACAAGACTTTTCTAAGTTGATGAGTAAAGTGGCTGAATATGGGCTGTCAGAAGAGTTGCAACTCTTGGTTTTGACGCTTAATGATCGAATGATTGTTGAGCAGATGCTTATGACTATGCCGTTGTGTGTGAAAGCTCAGGAATTTATGTTCAAGCGAAATTTTGATCCACAGTGGTTTAAGTTTCATGTTGAACATCTGTATGGTGTCGGAGGCTATCGATTTGAAGCTGATTTGGAAGCAAAGTTGTTTAAAACGCTTGCGAGCCGTAATATTGATGAGTGCTTGACTATGTTTCGCCACAGAGATGATGTAAGTTTTGTAAAATGCGCATCATCAAAGGCTTTAGAAAAGTACATAAAAGATTATTGGCTTTCTGACGATGCTCAGGTTGCTCTTTTTGATCGTGGTAATGCGGGGTTGATTAAGATTTTCTTGTCAAGATATAATCCAGAGCATGGAATATGTTGGCAGGCAGAAGTTAAGCTTGTTAGTTTTTGTTCTAGTGAGCTTATCGATTTCTACATTTCATTCCATACTATGTGTTGGGATGCATTGGAAATACTTAAGAATCGCATGCCAGAACTTCATGCAAAGTATTATACATTGCATAATTACTAATTCATTATCCCCGAATCTATATGAATTCGGGGATTTTTTTGTTTATAACATTTTATTTTTCGTGCAAAAAAATATAGAGGATGTAGTCTTTTATTGTTATTAATTGGAGCGCATAGAATGAGTAAGTTTTTTAATGTGTTTTGTTTGTTGGTTGCAGTATGTTTGATGAATGCTTGTACAACTATTGATGCTGAAGAAGAAAATGTTGAAGTTTTTTGTGAGTGGAAAGGCTATAAAAGCGTTGATGCGAGTGGTTTATCTACGTGTTCTAATGTGAGATGGTGTAGTGATGAAGAATTGGTTCCTAATCAGCCATGCGTACTTCCAATGCCTAAGTATTATAATAATTATCCATTAACGACAGGGGAGATGATGTTGATTCATCCTTATACTAGAAAAATAGTTGTGTGCAAGGAAGATAGTGGTGCAGATATTGGTATGAATAACTGTGTAAATAGTTTTAGAGAAAAGGGGTTTGTTTTATTAACAGATATTCCTCAGATGCCTGCAAAGTATGATTCTATTAAGGAAGGAACATATCCTGCTAGAAGATGGCGTAATAATGGAGAGATTGTTCCTCGTTGGTAAGTTTTAGGGAGATATATTCTCCCTTTTTTATTGTAAAAGTTAATTTTTGGTAAAAAATATATTGACTTTGTTTTTGTTTTGTTCTAATTGATGTTTTAAATGATAAAGAACAAAGTGAGAACATAATGATTTGTAATGTAAAAACTGTAGCTTTTAGTGGTATTAAAGCATTAGATGTGGAAGTGCAAGTAAGTATTGGGGCAGGGATGCCTAGTTTTATAATTGTTGGATTACCAGATAAGGCTGTTAATGAAAGTAGAGAAAGAGTTAGAGCTGTTCTTAGAGCTATTGGGGTTGATTTTCCTAGCGAGCATATTACAGTTAATTTAACACCGTCTGATGTTATTAAAGAGGGGGCTCATTATGATTTGCCGATAGCGTTAGGTTTGTTAGGAGCAATGAAGGTTATTGATAAGAATTGTTTAAAAAAATATATTTTTATGGGTGGTTTGTCTCTTGATGGAAGAATAGATGGTGTTAATGGAGTTTTAGTAGCTGGAGTTAAGGCGTTAAATGATAAAATGGGGTTAGTTTGTCCTAAAATAAATGGTGGAGAAGCTGTTTGGAGTGGTTTGGAAGATATTGTAGCTGTAGAGCATATTTTAGAGTTAATGAATTTTTTTAAGAGCGAACTTCAAATAGCAAAACCAGAAGTTGTGGCTATAAAAAATAAAGAATATAATATAGATATGGCTGATGTTAAGGGGCAAGAAAGTGCAAAGCGAGCGATGTTGATTGCTGCGGCAGGGGGACATAATTTGTTGATGGTGGGTCCTCCTGGGGCTGGTAAGACTATGTTAGCTGAAAGATTGGTTACTATTTTACCAAAAATGAGTGTAAAAGAAGCTATTGAAACGGCAATGGTGCAATCTGTGGCAGGTGAATTAAGTAATGGAGTTAGTTTTTTAAGACCATTTAGATCGCCTCATCATAGTGCTTCGACTCCTGCTTTAATTGGCGGTGGGAGGATGGGGGTGCCGGGAGAAATATCATTAGCTAATAATGGGGTATTATTTTTGGATGAATTACCTGAATTTTCTAGGCAGACTCTAGATGCATTAAGGCAGCCTCTTGAAAATAAAAAAGCAATTATTTCTAGAGTTATGGCGCATACAGAATATCCGGCTAAGTTTCAATTAATCGGTGCGATGAATCCGTGTAGATGTGGCTATTTAGGAACAAAAGAAAAAATGTGTTCTAAAGCTCCTAAGTGTGCTATTGATTATATGAGTAGATTATCAGGACCTTTTTTGGATAGATTTGATATGCAAATTGAAGTAGAGTCTGTTAATCCATATGATTTAACAGCAAAAGAAAAAGGCACTACATCTATGGAGATGTTAAAAAAAGTTGAAGAGGTTAGGGAGATTAGTGCAGAGAGATTGTATAAATTAGGAGTATCTGAAATGCTTGTAAATGCTGAGTTAAAAGGCGATTTATTAGAAAAAGTTTTAGATATGGATGAAGGTTTAAGAAAAGATGTGGCAGAAATGGCGCAAAAATGTGGTTTAACAGCAAGAGGAATTATGCGAATTTTACGGTTAGCAAGAACGATTGCAGACTTGCAATATATAAAAAAGGTGTCTAGAATGCATGTAATTGAAGCTTTGTCTTATAGGCATAAGTTTCTAAAACAACTACATTAGGAGAAAATTTAACATGTCTGTAGCAAACATTATTAAGAAATTAGTTTGTGCTGTAATTGTTGTGGGGCTTTATGTTGGGGCTCACAGCGTTATGGCTATAACACCAGATTGCCCAGAGTGTCCAGCGGATAAAGATGGAAGTATCTTTCCTGGAGGAAGCTGTAAAAATTGTAAAAAAGAACCTTTAGATAAAGATGGTAGCATCTTTCCTGGAGGAAGTTGTGATAGATGTGCAAAGAAAGAGCCTGAAAAAAAGGTTGTAATTGTTGATGATACAAAGTCAAGCACAGATTGTCCAATGCCTGTTTTTAAAACTAAAAATTATACATATGCTCAACCAAGATATAAAAGCGATGCATTAAATAGAAATTGCTGTAATTTATCTTCTTTTGAGTTGAAGCATGTTGACTTTAATTTACAAGAACAAGATGGATATAATCCTTATGCGAGTCATGTAGGTAATTATCGTTTTCGTATTTTTGGTTGTAGACGTGCTACAAAGAAAGCTATGTTGAATCATGGTCGAGTAATTCAAAAAGATATGGCGTTCTTTGATGTATTTAGAAGATCTGTTGATAAATGCTATAAAATGGTAAAAGTTCCAGGTGATGTTTGTTTGGCTGATGAAAATGTTAGATTGCCAGAATATGTTTTAACTGCTGAAATTACTAATTTCTTTATGAATGTTTGTGATGAGTTTGATTGGAAAAAAGCTAAAAAAGCGAATCGCAGAAATGGTAGTGCAGAAATGACTGTTACATGGAGATTATTAAATCTTAGCCAAACAAAAGTTTTGTGGAAAGGTGTAACAACTGGTTATGCAGAAGTTGAAGATGGTGTGTTTGAAGGCGAAGTTAAGTTAGCTGAAGAAGCTTTTGCTGATGCTAGTGCAATGTTGAGTTCTCTTCCAGGTTTTGAAGCTCAGTTAATGGTGCATCCAACTGAAGAAGAGATGATGGCTGAACGTGCTTATTTAGTTGAATTTGATGAGAAATTTAATCCAGGAAAGTGTCAATTTGAAGAAGAAATTGTTGAAACACACTCTTGTGATTATGCTCCTCAGCCAAAGTGTCCAGCAAAACCTGCTGCTCCAGTTAAGAAAGATTGTCCATGTAAAGTTCAAAAAACTTGTCAATGTGCTCAACCAGTTTGTAGTTGTCCTGTTCAATATTGTCCATGTGCTCCAGCTACACCAAAGGTTGAAGAATTTGTTGATGTAAAAACTCATACTCAAACAATTGAGAAGAAAGTTATTACTACAACTAGAGTTGAGACACCTCAACCAGTTTGCCAACAGGTTTGTCGTCCTATTTGCCAAGTAGTTCAAGAAGAACCTCAAAAAGTTGAGTGTCCAATGGAGTGTGAACAAAAATGTGAGAAACCAAAATGTCGTACAGTTTGCACAAAGACTTGTGATGAAAAAGGTGAGAACTGTTCTGAAGAAGTTTGTGAAGAAGACTGCGGTGAAAAGAAAGTTGTAGCTGAACCTGCACCTGTGTTAGTACCAGAACCAGTTGTTGTTGAAGAAGATGGTGGTATTGAAGTTGAAAATGTAACCATTGAACCTCAAATTGAAGAAGATGGTGGTGTAAGCGAATCGCATCGTGTATATGAAAATTGCATTGATGAAGCTGGAAATGTTATATCTGATGGAAGTTGCACAATTATTGATGATAGTTGGGTTGATTTAGATGGATATAATGTTGATGCTAAACTTTGTATTGTTGATAGACCTGCGTATGCTGAATTAAGTCCTGAAAATATGTTGAAAATTCAAGGTTCTGTTGTGGAAATTACTAATGCTAAAGGTAAAAAAGCAAGTGGTTTGATTATTTCTGAATCATTTGTTTTGACATCTGCTAGTGTTGTAAATAAATTGCAGAATGTTTATGAATTGAAGACTATTAATGGTGATGTATATAAGGCTAAGGCTGTTCGTGTAAATCCAAGTAAAAATACTGCATTATTACATTTAGAAAAGCCAACAACATATACTCCAATAGCTTTAAATCTTGAATTGCCAGCGATTGATCAAGAAGGATTTATTTCTGTTGGTTTAGGTGGTAATTCTCAAAGTTATCTAGATGATAATGGTAAGATTTATGGATATCGTTATAGTGACAACTTAGGTACTGAAATTGTAGTAGATACTTTGGTAAATACAGTTTCTGAAGGCAGTATTTTAGTTGATAGATTAGGTAGTGTAAATGGTGTATCAAATTCTGCTCGTCAGACAGATGAAGGTATGGATTTATTTATTCCAACAGAGACTGCTTTAAGAAGTTTAGGTGTTACTATCTGCGAAAAGATTTACGAAAAGAAAAGTCCTTGGGAAAAAACAGTTTATAAACCTGTTACAGAAAAGGTTAAACAAGAAACTGTTGCTCCTGAAATTATGGAAGAAGTAAGTCGCAAGTAATGTTACTTTTGTAGTTGTAAGAGTGTGAAGAAAACTTCACACTCTTTTTTTTGTATATAGAAAACAGCAGGATATGTTGGATGATGGTTTGGGAGTAGGAATAATTAATAATAGATATTTCCTAGTAAACTAGGGGAATATAAGGATACAAACCTTTGGTTTGTGCATCCTCATTGGCAAGAGACAGTATCTTATGATATTTTTGCATTTAGCTCTGAGTAAATTTAGGGGGTATGTAATAAATAGGTTATTTATTACATTTTAGGGTTTAATATTTGTTTATTTATTAAGAGAGGAGCGAATAGATGTTGTTGAACGAACTGGAAGCAAATCTTTAGGTATGCGATTTGATACAATATAACGTATACCAAGGTTTTCAATAGCTTCACGCTTGGCAGGGGAATCTCCATCTGAATTTACAAAGAAAATATCTGGTTTGATTTGTTGTAGTTCATTGATAAAATCTAGTTTCCCATTTCCTTTAGCAATAAAAGCACTGTGTACATATTTTATTGATGATACCATATAGAGGCGTTCAGCTTCGTTGTATAGTGTTGGGCGATTTTTTAGTTCTAAAACTGTTTTATCTGAGCCTATTGAAACATATAAATCGCCATATTGTGAGGCTTCTTCAAAGAAACGGATGTGTCCACTGTGTAATACATCAAAACATCCAGATACAAATACTTTAGTCATTTTTTTCCTTTTTAATTGTTTTCGATTTTTAATATAGGGAGACCGAAAATATATATTTTGGTTGCATTTAATGAATAATATTTATTATGTACGGATGCTCTTTCTGCTATGAGAGTAGGTGTTGTTTTAGAGCTAATACCATTAGTATCAAAAATGGAAACAAATAAGTCTAAGTGTTGAAATTTACAATTATTTATTGTAAAAACTATCCATTTTTCCCAATCGCTAACAATTCTATAATTTTCATTATACAAGCCATATTTATCAAATAAATCTCTTTTTATAAAGCTCGATTGATGACTGATGCAACTGTTGTAAAAATATTTTTTGTTTATTGGTTTAGAATATATTCTTTTTATTATTTTTTTCTTTTTAAATCTACACATATTTCCATAAAGGATATCTGCATCATAATTTTTATTTTTAAAAATTTTTTCTAAGACATCGTTTTGAGCAAAGCAATCGCCACCATTCATAAAGTTTAGATATTTACCCTTTGCTAGCTTAATTCCTTTATTCATAGCATTATAAATGCCTTTGTCAGGCTCTGAAATAAATGTTGTTATATACTCTTTATATTTATTTAAAATTTCAACAGTTCCATCGGTTGAACCGCCATCAACAACAATCCATTCAAAATCTTTATATGTTTGATTTATGATGCTTTGACATGTACGTTCAATTTCATCTTTAATATTATAACAAATAGTAATGATAGATAATTTTTTCATATTATTTTTCCTCTATTGATAGAAAAGGAATACTTAGAAATTTAATAGTTTTGGTAGTCTGAATAGTTTTTTTTGTTTTAATTGGGGCTTCTATCCATTCAAAAATTTTTGATTTTTCTTTTTCCCATTTTTTATAGCCATAAATTTAAATGTATTCTTTTTTTATAGTCATAAAGTGAATGCCAAATAGGTAATATCTTACTTTTGGTTTGGTTGGTGATTGTTTAACTGCAAAAACAGGAAGCCCACATAGATAGTGTTTAGTATTAAAATTATCATTATTCTTTTGAATTTTATATATGGGGAGTTTGCATATACTGATAATTAATTCATTGTTTTCATTTGTATGAGTTTTGCAAATTGGTAAAATAAAAAATAATTTATACACTTTACAATTTTGGTTAGGTGTATTGGAATTATTATCACTTTTAGACATTTTAAAACAGCCTTTTTAATATAAGATAAAAACAGTGGTGCCGATTGGGAGATTTGAACTCCCGACCTGCCCATTACGAATGGGATGCTCTACCAACTGAGCTAAATCGGCATGGTTGATTGTGTAGCATATTTAGAGATAAAGGTCAATGTTGGATATAAGCTTGTGGAAAAGAGAATTAGAAAATAAGGATATTGCGGGGGAGATTTTAGTTTGATGCACGCTTGAGGGCAAAGAAATCTTTTAATATATTAGAGCATTCTGTTTCTAATATTCCTCTTGTTATGTTTGGAGAATGGTTGCAAGTTGGTTGTTCGTAAAATTTGACACCATGTTCAATTGCGCCACCTTTGGGATTTGATGCGCCATATATGATTTCTTTTATTCTCATCATTGATATGGCTGTGGCACACATTGTGCATGGCTCTAATGTTACATAGAGTTTGCAATCCCATAGGCGAGGTTGTGATAATTTTTTGCAGGCTTTAGTCATTGCGATTATTTCAGCGTGACTGATAGCTGTTAAGCTATGTTCTCCTTGATTATAAGCTTTGGCTATGATATTTCCATTTGAATCTACAACAATAGCGCCAACTGGTACTTCGTCTCTTTTATAAGCTTTTTTAGCCTCTTTTAGGGCCTGTTGCATATAATATTCATGAGACAAGATATTAGGCATATTGAAGTTTCTTCTTCTCTTCTTGTTTTTTTAGAACTTCAAGATTGCGCTCAGTTGCTATTTTATCTAGAATCGTTTTAACAACTATATCAAGTGAGGTGCCTTCTCTATAATCAGCAGGAAGAGCAAAGTTTACGCGTTTATCTTTAAGAAGTTTAATTGCTTTTTCTCTTTGGGAACTCTTTGGTTTGTATACAGCAATGGCATTGCCACCACGAGTTTTAACAAGTTTCATTGATGGGATGTCTGTCATTCCATCGCCAAAGTATACAATTCTATGAAAAGGAATTCGGCGTTTGCTGTCTTCCATATATTCATTAACTAATTTATCATCTAGTTTTCCTAAGCCTTTGTTTATTTTTGATAAATATTGAACTTTGGTTGAGTAGTTAATTACGCGAGCTGGCCAAACAGGGGTGCCGTCTTCACCGAATGCATAACTGCATCCAAATACGTCTTTACAATATTTATATATTGACGCACCTTCAAGAATCTCTTCATAACCAGATGAAATAATGTAGTGTTCAATTTGTAAGCCAAGTTGTTTACCATATTGGTTTATACGCTCAAACCAGGTTTCAACGCCTTCATAATATTTAACTAAGGTTCCACAGTAGTGAAAGTTTTCACGAGTAAGCTTTATGCCTTTTTCTTTGGCTGTTTTCATGAAATAGTACATGCTACCAGTTATTTGGTCTGCGCAGTTGTCTATTGACCACTGGTTGGCTTTTTTCCA
>JAEIGA010000839.1_pt1 | contig 45656 bp, 32 predicted proteins | sample 9270691 | NCBI WGS metagenome assembly JAEIGA01 (sample SAMN17057246, study PRJNA624740) | gut metagenome | biome: biome; isolation source: fecal sample | host: Bos grunniens | place: China: Xizang | collected 2019
ATTGTATGGACTGTAGAAGCGCTGTTGTTCGTCTGTACGGTCAGGTTGAAGGGGGCTGATGCCTCTGGATCAGTCGTGTTTACCGTGATGGTCAGCAAATCTTTGGGCATGATTTTGGCATCATACATCGATGGGAGAGAGCCGGTGATTTCTAATGCTTCCATCTCTTGCAAATAGGGAATTTGTTTGTAGGAACCGCATCCGGACAATAGCAAGGCCAAACAGCCGATGGCGGTTAGTGTATCCAATTTCATAAGTTTGTTAAGTTTTGGGTCTAGTTTTGTTTGTTTCATAGAAAAAGAACAAACGGGAAAGGTGAATGTTCTTTAAGGGAACAAAAAAACTCCTTTACACACTGTTTTGTGCGTCAAGGAGTTTTTGGAAAACTTTTTGGTGTTTTCGTCTATACCGTTTGGTGGTTGATGCAAATGCCTTGCAAATACCATTCGTACAAGCGGTGTACGCCTTCGTCAATTTCTACCTGATGGTGCCATCCCAAACCATGAAGCTTGGAAACATCGGTCAGTTTGCGGAGTGTACCGTCGGGCTTGGAAGAATCCCAACGCAATTCACCTTTGAAACCGATTTCTTCCATGATTATCTCGGCCACTTCTCGGATGGAAATTTCTTTTCCTGTGCCTACATTGATGTGGCAGTTACGGATTTCCTTGCTTCCTTCCGGATAAGTGTCCTTGAAATCCACATTCAGCAATACATGTACGCTGGCATCTGCCATTTCTTCGCTCCACAGGAACTCACGCATCGGTTTTCCGGTGCCCCAAAGTGTAACCGCTTCCGGAGTGATTCCGTAATGGCTCAACACATCCAGAATGGTTTCCTCGCTTGATTCTGCATTGACTATGACTTTCTCACCGTTCTTCTGAACACTTACCGGACGAAGTCCGATGTCCTTTCTAACGCCTTCCCAATTACCTTCATTCAAGCATTTCGCCAAATGAATCTTGCGGATCATGGCTGGCAATACATGACTGTTTTCCAAGTGGAAATTGTCGTTCGGACCATATAGGTTGGTCGGCATAACGGCAATGTAGTTGGTTCCGTACTGGATATTAAAGCTTTCGCACATCTTCAATCCGGCAATCTTGGCGATGGCATACGGTTCGTTGGTGTATTCTAGCGGAGAGGTGAGTAGACAATCCTCCTTCATTGGTTGGGGAGCTTCACGCGGATAGATGCAGGTACTTCCCAAGAAAAGAAGTTTCTTCACGCCATGGCGGAAGCTTTCACCAATCACATTCTGTTGGATCTGCAAGTTTTCATAGATGAAGTCTGCACGATACACCAGATTGGCCATGATACCTCCCACATGAGCAGCTGCCAGTACCACTGCTTCCGGCTGTTCCTCGTCGAAGAATTTCTTGACGGACACAGCATCCAGCAAATCGAGTTCCCGATGGCTTTTGCCCACCAGATTGGTGTAACCTCTTTGTTTCAGGTTGTTCCATATCGCTGAACCTACGAGTCCGTTATGTCCTGCGATGTATATTTTTGAATTTTTGTTTATCATAATTGGTTTGTTTTTAAGCTTTTTCGCTCAATCGCCGCAAGGGCTTGAACGCTTTGCTGTTGCTCATGCCGCAAGGGCATTTCATTTCTTTTGCCCGAACAAAAGAAACGAAACAAAGAAAATTCGCCGTCTGCACTTTTTGGGCTACTCCGGCAAGTGTTTCCGCTAAACAAAAAGAACTCGCTTCGCTCAAACAGCTTTTTGTTTTTTACGCTCCAACACTCACCTCCGCTTCACGCCCAAAAAGTGAGGCCGGACCTGGATGTTTTTTTGAGGCAACATTGCTTCGCTCGTTGTTTGTTGCTGTATTCTTTTTTCGCTCGTTTTCCCTCGTCATCAAAAACGGTGTGAAGCGTAGTGAAAAATCTCGGTTGTATTTGGCTTAATTATATTTGAATACATACTGTTTGTGTATCCGGGATTCTTCGCTTCGTTCTGGATAACAAAATGTTTGATAGTGAAGCAAGCCACATTCTGCATAACATCAACAAACAACGATCGAAGCGATGTGTTAGCCTCCAAAGAGGCTTTCTCCGGCCTCCGTGAAGGAGCGTGAAGAAAAATCGAGTATTTCCCGTAAAGAACGAAAAGCTGTTTGAGCGTAGCGAGTTCTTTTCGTTTAGGGAAATACAAAGATTTTTCAGCTCCGGAGCGGCAGCCGGCAGTCTTTCTTTTTGTTATCTTTTTCTTTCTGATGGCAGAAAGAAAAAGTAAAGCTCCTGCAAAATCGTAGAATAATCAGAAAATAGCAAATAAGCTCTTTCTTTTTACATAACTTTTCTTTCAAGGAGAAAGAAAAGTTACATCTGCGCTTTCAAATGAAGCTTCTTCACAAACTTCATGTCATGTTCCACCATGATACGAACCAATTCTGGGAATGAAGTTTGATGTGGATTCCAGCCTAGGAGCGTTTTTGCCTTGGTTGGGTCACCGAGCAACTGATCCACTTCACATGGACGGAAATACTTCGGATCCACTTCAACAAGTAACTTGCCTGTGGCAGTATCGATACCCTTTTCATCTACTCCTTCACCTTCCCATCGGAGTTCTATTCCCACTTCTTTGAATGCCAAAGTCGCAAATTCACGGACTGAATGATATTCACCGGTAGCGATGACGAAATCTTCCGGAGTTTCGTGTTGGAGCATCAGCCACATACACTCGATGTAATCCTTTGCATAACCCCAGTCGCGGAGAGAATTCAAGTTCCCCAAATACAGTTTGTCCTGATAGCCTTGTGCAATGCGGGCAGCTGCCAAAGTAATCTTACGGGTAACGAATGTTTCTCCACGGCGTTCGCTTTCGTGGTTGAAGAGGATACCGTTTACGGCAAACATACCATAACTTTCACGGTAATTCTTGGTAATCCAGAATCCGTATTGCTTGGCTACACCGTATGGAGAACGAGGGTAGAAGGGAGTAGTTTCCTTTTGAGGCACTTCCTGTACCTTACCGTAAAGTTCGGAAGTGGATGCCTGATAGATACGGCATGTCTTTTCCAAACCGCAGATACGGACAGCTTCCAACAATCGGAGTGTACCCACTGCATCGGCTTCGGCTGTATATTCAGGAACATCAAAACTTACTTTTACGTGGCTTTGTGCTGCAAGGTTATATATTTCATCCGGACGGATATCGCTGATGATGCGTATCAGGGAACTGCTGTCTGTCATATCCCCCCAATGGAGGTTGAGCAGTCGTTTCTTCTTCATGTCGCGTACCCATTCATCCAAATAAAGGTGTTCAATACGGGCGGTATTGAAAGATGATGAACGGCGCATGATACCATGCACATCATATCCTTTTTCAATCAGGAATTCGGCCAAAAAAGAACCATCCTGTCCGGTAATGCCGGTGATTAATGCTACTTTTCCCATGTGTTGGTTATACTTATTAATTGTTCATATCTTTTCAAGTTTTGCAAAATTAGTAATATAACAACAACTGAATGCTAATTCCTGCTAAAAACAATTTTTTTATTCTATAAAAAACATGTAACTTTGCATCGGACTATATATTTATATAAGAATCTACTTATGGTTATAGCTATTGATTTTGATGGTACAATTGTAGAGCATCGTTATCCTTCCATTGGTCGTGAACTCCCTTTTGCCATTGATACATTGAAAAAATTACAGGAAGAAGGACACCGTCTTATTTTGTGGAGTGTGCGTGAGGGTCGCTTGCTTGACGAAGCAGTTGAATTTTGTCGTGAGCGCGGATTGGAATTCTATGCCGTAAACCGTGATTATCCTGAAGAAGAAAAAGAGCGTAACAATCATTTTTCCCGTAAGCTTAAGGCAGATCTTTGGATAGACGACCGTAATTTGGGCGGTTTGCCTGATTGGGGAACGATCTATGAAATGGTTCACTATCGTCTTTCTTATGAAGATTTGATGCGTCGTTATGAATCTGCTTATGACGATCAAGCTAATAAGAAGGGTTTCTTCCAACGATTGTTTAAAAGATAATGTATATTAAAGAAATACATGAAAGATATGAAGATTAAGTCATTTATTCTTGTATGCCTTTGCACTTTGTTGTTGGCAGGATGTACCTCATATAAGAGTGTACCTTATTTGCAGAATCCGGAGGTTGTCAATCAGTTGGATGAAGCATTGCCGTTGTATGATGCCAAGATTATGCCAAAGGACTTGTTGACCATTACTGTAAACACAACAGACCCTGAAGCAGCAGCTCCTTTTAATTTAACCGTTCAGAGTTCTATGAATGTGGCTCGTTCCAGTAGTTTGACCCAGCAGCCTACTCTCCAACAATATTTGGTTAATAATGAAGGAAGTATTGATTTCCCGGTTTTGGGTCGTTTGTATGTCGGTGGATTGACCAAGAACCAGGCAGAAGACCTCATTCGCGAGAAGTTGGCGGATTATTTGCGTGAAACGCCTATTGTAACGGTTCGTATGGCCAACTATAAGATTGCTGTGTTGGGCGAAGTAGCCCGTCCGGGTATGTTTACCGTCAGCAACGAGAAGGTGAACATTTTCGAGGCGCTTGCCATGGCTGGCGACTTGACCATCTGGGGAAAGCGTGACAATGTGAAACTGATCCGGGAGGATGCACAGGGTAAGCGTGAAATTATTCTCCTGAATCTGAATGATGCCGGTATCGTTATCGGACCTTATTACTATTTGCAGCAGAACGATATCTTGTATGTGGATCCGAACAAGACTAAGGCAAAGAACTCTGATGTCGGTCAAAGTACTTCCTTGTGGTTCAGTGCTACCTCCATCTTGGTTTCTGTAGCCAGCTTGTTGTATAATATATTGCGTTAATCCTTTTAAATATCCCCCAAAAATGACAGAACAAAAGCAGAATCAATTCTTGGATCAGGAAACAGAAGAAAGCGATTTCAACCTTTATGCCATCATTTTCAAATATTTAGTATATTGGCCTTGGTTTTTGGTCAGTGTGTTGGTATGTGTGTTGGGCACTTTTGTTTACTTGCGTTATCAGGTACCTGTGTACAATGTCAAGTCGGCTGTTTTAATTAAGGAAAAGGATAAGCGTAGTCCTTACAACAGTCCTTTGTCTGCTATTCAGGACCTTGGCATGATGTCCATTACCAACAATTTTGACAATGAACTGGAAATCTTGAAGTCCCAGACACTTGTCAAGAAAGTTGTTTCCGATTTGGAACTTTATATTTCCCATGCTCAAGCGAATACCTTCAGTTACGATACTCCGTTGTATGGCAATACGCCGATAAAGGTGTACCTTACTCCGGAAGATGCAGATAAATTGAACAGTGGGGTAAGCATTAAGATGGATTACGATGGAAAGAATAACCTGGCTGTCAGCATGGAATATGCCTTTCAGAATGAAAAAAAGCAAGTGACAGCATCATTTGCAGCACTTCCTGCGGCTCTTTCTACTGAAGTAGGCGTCTTCACTTTCACTCCTGATACAACCATTGTATTGGAAAAGCCGGTATCTCTGTTCGCTCGTGTAAGTTCTTTGCGCTCATGTGCAGAAGCTTACTGCTCAAGCATGTCTGTTTCACCTACGTCAAAGACTACTACCATTGCCCAAATAAATGTTGTAACTACTGTCAAGCAGCGTGCCGTTGACTTTATCAACCATTTGGTGAAGGTTTATAATGAAGATGCCAACAATGAAAAGAACGAAATTGCTCAAAAGACAGCAGAGTTTATCGATGAGCGTATTTCCATCATCAATAACGAATTAGGTTCAACAGAAGATGAACTTGCCAGCTTCAAGCAGCGTTCGGGCCTTACTGACCTCACCAGCGATGCACAAATGGCTTTGCAGGAAAATTCCCGTTACGCACAGCAGCTTGCAAAGAACGCTACTCAAATCAACTTGGTACAGGATTTGCAGAAGTACATCAACGATCCGCAAAATCAGAACGAAGCAATCCCTGCCAATATTGGATTGGAAGACCATACACTCAATACCGTTATTGGCCAGTACAATAATTTGGTGGTTGAACTCAAGCGTTTGCTCCGTACTTCTTCCGAAAATAACCCGGCCGTTATCAATATGAAGTCAAGTATTGAGGCGATGCGTACCAACATCCAAACAACCGTTGTCAGTGTGTTGCGTGGCTTGCAGATTACTCAGAAAGATCTTGAAAGAGAAGCCAACAAGTTTGTGGCCCGCATCAGTAATGCTCCGTCACATGAAAAGCAGTTTATGACTATCCAGCGTCAGCAGGAAATCAAGGCTACCCTTTACATCATGTTGCTCCAGAAGCGCGAAGAAAATGCGGTAACATTGGCTGCTACAGCCAGCAATGGTCGTATCATTGAAACTCCGATTGCTGACAAGTATCCTGTGGCACCGCGTAAGAAGATATATTTGTTAGCTGCACTAGTATTGGGTCTTGCTATTCCTGTTGGTATCATCTATCTCATCGATTTGATGAAGTACAAGATAGAGAATCGTGGGGATGTTGAAAAACTGACTACTGTACCTGTTGTAGGTGAAATTCCGACCAATAAGGGCGCAAAGGTAGGCACTGGCTCCATTGCTGTTCGTGAGAACAAGAATAATATCATGGAAGAAACCTTCCGTACTATCCGTACCAATATCCTCTTTATGCTTGAAAAGGATCAGAAAGTGATTTTGTTCTCTTCTACACAGCCGGGTGAAGGTAAGTCGTTTGTGGCTGCCAATTTTGCTACCAGTTTGGCATACTTGGGTAAGAAGGTCGTGGTAGTAGGTATGGATATCCGTAAGCCGGGTTTGAATAAGGCATTTGGTTTGAACCTCCATGCAAAGGGTATTACTAACTATTTGAGCGATCCGGATCATGTCAATCTTTTGGATATGATTCAGAAATCACCATACAGTGATAACTTGGATATCTTGTTGGGTGGTACTGTTCCTCCTAATCCGACAGAATTGGTGGCACGTCCGATCCTTGACAAGGCCATCGAACAGTTGAAGTCCATTTATGATTATGTGATTCTCGATACAGCGCCTATTGGAATGGTAACTGATACAGCCATCATTGGTCGTGTGGCAGATATGTGTGTATATGTATGTCGTGCGGATGTGACACCAAAAGCTTCCTATCAGTTTATCAATCTGCTCCAGAAGAACAATACTTTCCCGAAACTGGCAACAGTTATCAATGGTATTGATATGAGCAAGCGCAAGAATAGTTATGGCTATGGTTATGGTCGTAAGTATGGTTACGGTTATGGCAAGCAGTACGGCTATGGATACGGTTATGGCTATGGCTATGAAGCCGAAAATAAGAATGATGAAAAGAATTAACCGGATATTGTAGGATAAAAAACTCCGCTTCTCGAATGGAAGCGGAGTTTTTTGTTTATGCCTGTTGTGTTTTCAGATTCATCATCTGTTGCTATACATATTCTCGTAATACTTCTGATAATCACCGGATGTAACATTGTCCATCCATTCCTGGTTATCCAAGTACCAGCGTACAGTCTTTTCGATACCTTCTTCGAATTGGAGTGACGGTTCCCAACCCAATTCCTTCTGGAGCTTGGTAGAGTCGATGGCATAGCGCAAATCGTGTCCTGCACGGTCGGTTACGTATGTAATCAATTCCAAGGATGATCCTTCCGGATTACCCAAAATGCGGTCAACGGTCTTGATCATTACCTTAATCAAGTCAATGTTCTTCCATTCGTTGAAACCACCTATGTTGTAAGTTTCTGCTGTCTTTCCTTCGTGGAAAATAAGGTCGATGGCTCTTGCATGGTCTTCCACATAGAGCCAGTCGCGTACATTTTCTCCTTTGCCATATACCGGCAACGGCTTCTTATGACGGATGTTGTTGATGAACAACGGAATCAACTTTTCGGGGAACTGGTAAGGACCGTAGTTGTTGGAACAGTTGGTCACGATGGTTGGCATGCCGTAAGTGTCGTGGTATGCACGTACAAAGTGGTCAGAACTTGCTTTTGCTGCCGAATATGGTGAATGCGGATTGTACTTGGTGTCTTCGTAGAAGAAATCCTTGCCGTATGCCAAATGGTGTTCGCTGGATGAAGCAGTAGTAGTAAACGGAGGCTCGATACCTTCCGGATGAGTCAATTCCAATGCACCATACACTTCATCGGTTGAGATGTGGTAGAAACGTTTGCCTTCATATTTCTCTGGTAATGATTCCCAATATAGCTTAGCAGCTTGTAGCAATGCCAATGTACCCATCACATTGGTCTGTGCAAAAGTAAACGGATCCTTGATGGAACGGTCTACATGGCTTTCTGCTGCCAAATGGATAATGCCATCCACCTGTTCGTCCTGCATGAGCTGGTAGAACGCTTCAAAGTCACAGATATCCATTTTCACGAACTTGTAGTTCGGTTTGTCTTCAATGTCTTTAAGATTGGCCAAGTTACCTGCGTATGTCAACTTGTCCAAGCAAATGATGTTATATTCCGGATACTTGTTCACGAACAATCGGACCACATGGCTGCCGATAAAACCGGCACCTCCGGTAATTACTATATTTCTTTTCATTTCTGATTTATGATTTCTGATTTATGATATTTTTAATGCAAACCTCCAAAGAATCTACCCAATAGGGGACTTTGATTTTGAATGTATCCTTGAATGTCTTCTTGTCCAGTACGCTATAAGCAGGACGTTTCACTGGGGAAGGGTATTCCGAGCTGTAGCAAGGCTGAATGTCACAATCGGTGTGTCCGGCAATTTTGGCAATCATTTGGGTAAAGTCATACCAACTGGTTACCCCTTCGTTGGAATAGTGATAAATGCCGTTATTCCCTTCATACTTCCGGCTAGTGATAATGTCATAGATTGCTGATGCCAGATCGTATGCATAAGTAGGAGTGCCGCATTGGTCAAACACCACTTTAAGCTGTGGTTGGGTAGCAGTCAGGTTCAACATGGTCTTGCAGAAATTCTTCCCAAATTCAGAATATAACCATGCTGTACGTAAGATTATATGATTGCAACCTGTAGCAAGGATATTCTCTTCACCTTGTTTCTTAGTAGCCCCATATACTCCTGTAGGAGTACCTTTTTGTTCCGGATGGCAAGGCGTGTTGTATGGTTCCTGACCGAATACATAATCAGTAGAAACGTGGATGAGTAATCCGTCAACTTCCTTCATGGCCATAGCCAAATATTTCGGGCCCTCCGCGTTAAGCTTTTCTGCCAAACTGGCCAGCTTCTCGTCTGTCTCGCATGCATCCACATTGGTCCATGCAGCGCAATTCACAATTACTTTCACCTCATTTTCTGAAACCATGTTTCGGATGGATTCAAAATCAGTGATGTCTAAGTAGGTGGTTTCCATTCCATCTACCTGATTGACATCGGTAAAAATGTATTTGTCTGTGCTGTTTTGGGCAATGATTCTCATTTCGTTGCCCAGTTGTCCGTTGGCACCGGTTACTAATATATTCACGATTTCTGATTTATGATTTTGTTCTTTTGCACTTTAATCAAACTCTGGATACAAATTCATATCCATAGTGAAAGGAGAATCAAAATCCTTTAAGCAAAGATGTTTGATATCCTTTTCTGAGAGTATCGCATTTTCTGTCGGGATTTGCCAGTCAATACCCAAACTTTCATCCTTGATGCTGATTCCTCCATCCGCTTCCGGAGCATAGAAATTATCGCACTTGTATTGGAAGACAGCGGTTTCACTCAATACGGAAAACCCGTGTGCAAATCCTCTTGGAATGAAAACCTGTCGATGATTGTCTTCATTCAGTTCGATTGCTACATGCTGGCCGTAAGTAGGAGAGCCTTTGCGTATGTCTACCGCCACATCCAGCACTCTTCCTTTCACACATCTCACCAATTTGCTTTGGGTAAAAGGTGGGCGTTGGAAATGCAATCCACGGATGACTCCATAGCTTGACATGCTTTCATTGTCTTGGACGAATCGGATAGGCATCACTTTTTCATCGAATACCTTTTGAGAGAATGCTTCAAAGAAATATCCTCTTGCATCCTTGAATATTTTAGGTTCTATAATTAATAACCCCTCTATTGCTGTCTTAATAACTTCCATATTGTTGAGTTTTGAGCTTTAAATGGTGTGTTTTGAATTCTTGTACAAATAATTGTATGTGAACTTATAACTCATCATTCATCACTCATAACTGTTTTAGTCTAAATTCTTGTTTTTTTATGTTCCACTTCTTCAATTACTCGGAGCAGATATTGTCCATATTGGTTTTTGATCATTGGTTGAGCCAGTTCACGCATCTTCTCTGTGCTGATCCAGCCTTTTCTGTAAGCAATACCTTCCAGACAAGCAATTTTCAGTCCCTGTCTTTTTTCGATTACTTCCACAAATGTCGAAGCTTCGCTAAGTGAATCATGTGTACCTGTATCCAGCCAAGCAAATCCTCGTCCCAAGGTCTGAACGGTCAGTTCACCGTCGTTCAGGAATGTTTGGTTTACGGTGGTGATTTCCAGTTCTCCACGGGCTGACGGTTTGATGCTCTTGGCTATTTCAACTACCTTGTTCGGGTAAAAATACAAACCTACCACTGCATAGTTGGACTTCGGTTTAGCCGGTTTTTCTTCAATACTTAAGCAGTTTCCTTCCTTGTCGAATTCTGCAACCCCATATCGTTCCGGATCGCTTACCCAATAGCCGAATACAGTTGCTTTGCTTTCCTCTTCCGCCTTACGAAGCGCTTCCCTCAACATTCCGCTGAATCCTGCTCCATAGAAGATGTTGTCGCCCAGTACCATGCATACCGCATCGTCACCGATAAATTTCTCGCCGATGATGAAAGCCTGTGCCAGTCCGTCGGGTGACGGCTGTTCTGCATATTCAAATTTCACTCCATAGTCACTACCATCGCCTAGTAAGCGCTGGAAGCCCGGTAAGTCATGCGGTGTGGAGATAATGAGAATTTCACGGATTCCTGCCAACATCAGTGCCGATATGGGATAATAAATCATCGGTTTGTCGAATATCGGTAGCATCTGTTTCGATACCCCTTTGGTAATAGGGTAGAGGCGTGTTCCGCTTCCTCCTGCCAATACGATTCCTTTCATTATTGAAATTTTATTGGTTTTAATCTCTTCTAAATATATCTCTCGTATAAACCTTTTCAGCAACATCATCCAATATTGCGTCATAGCGGTTGGCAATGATGGCCTGACTTTGTGCCTTGAAAGCTTCCAAGTCGTGCACTACCTTGCTGCCGAAGAAGGTGCTGCCGTCTTCCAAGGTTGGTTCGTAGATAATTACTGTGGCACCTTTGGCCTTGATGCGCTTCATGACACCTTGAATGGAGCTTTGACGGAAATTGTCGCTGCCTGATTTCATGGTGAGGCGGTAAACACCTACTACTGGGAGCTCTGAACCGAACTTTGGATGGTTGTACTGGTTGTTTTCCGAATATCCGTACCAACCGGCGAGTTTCAACACTTGGTCGGCAATGAAATCCTTGCGGGTACGGTTACTTTCCACAATGGCACTCATCATGTTCTGAGGCACATCGGCATAATTGGCCAACAATTGCTTGGTGTCTTTCGGCAAACAATAACCGCCATAACCGAACGACGGGTTGTTATAGTGTGTACCGATACGTGGATCCAAACCTACACCGTTGATGATGTCCTGGGTGTTCAAGCCCTTCATTTCGGCATAAGTGTCCAATTCGTTGAAGTAGCTGACGCGAAGTGCCAAGTAGGTGTTAGCGAAGAGCTTAACGGCTTCGGCTTCGGTCAGTCCCATGAATAATATGTCGATATTTTCCTTGATAGCGCCTTCCTTCAAAAGTCCTGCAAAGGTTTCGGCAGCTTCCATCAGGCGTGTGTCGCCTTCGGGACGGCCCACGATGATACGGCTAGGGTAGAGGTTGTCGTAAAGCGCCTTGCTCTCGCGAAGGAATTCCGGTGAGAACAGGATGTTGTTGCTGCCCATCTTCTGGCGTACCGATTCGGTGTATCCCACAGGGATGGTACTCTTGATGATCATGATGGCATCCGGATTCACTTCCATTACCTTCTTGATGACCGATTCTACGGCTGAGGTGTCGAAGAAATTTTTCACCGGGTCGTAGTTGGTTGGAGCGGCAATGATAACGAACTCTGCATCCTTGTAGGCTGCATCTGCATCCAAAGTTGCTACAAGGTTCAGTTCTTTTTCCACAAAATATTTTTCGATGTAGTCGTCCTGAATCGGGGAGATACGCTTGTTGATCATTTCCACCTTTTCAGCGATGATATCCACTGCCATCACTTCGTGATGCTGGCTCAACAATGTGGCCATACTTAAACCGACGTAACCGGTTCCTGCTACTGCTATTTTCATAATTGTAATGTTCCGAATTAGAACGAATTAGGATTAAACTTCTAGACTCTTAGGTATGCTTCGCCGTTACCTGTTACATTGTTTCATGCGTAGATGGATGGTAACGGGTAAACAATATGCATATAATACCTTGCAAATTTACCATTTTATGTTAAGATGGACAAGCGTTTTCCTTTTTATATTAAGGTGGAAATGTGTTTTGTTTCTCTTACTTTGTGCGGACAAAGGAAAATAAAAAACCTCTGCCAAACCGCAGAAAAAAACGAATAACTCCAATTATCAATCTAAAAAACAGTAACTTACAATCTTTTTGTTTAAAACAGTATTCTTTCTGAAGGAGAAAGAAAATCTAAAATTAAGTTAAATATAATATAACTGAAATGAAAACAAAAAGAACCTTGTTCCTGAAACGGACCTACCAGGAATTGATGGAGATGTTCAATGAGTACGGAGCAACCTACAGCATTGCGTCCGTAAAGTTTATGAAACTGATTGTCAAACGTTTGCAGTATGAAATCTATTTGGCGGAAATGGAAAGAATCAAAAAGGAGGTGGCAGACGGAAAACTGACCCTAAAAGAAGCGATGAAAAAGAAGGCGGCAGTCAGGAAGAAGTATAGGGGATAGTTTGGTTAAAATTGATAGGGTAATAAGTCATAATCCATTCATTCATAGCTTGATAGCATCTCGTAACCTCACGATTTTAACAAACTTGCCAGTCTCGTTAAGGACTTTTACATTTGTTGCCATAACCGGAAAGATGAAGGTCTTTCCTTAGAATACAAAATATGTCTAACAACCAAAAATTTGGTATAGAAAGAGGACAATGCTCTTTCTATCGCAATGTGAAAGTGAAGGAGAATGTGGTGATGCACATCTCCGAGTTTGTTAACCTAATCCGTAACGGAAAGTGGAAAAACGAGGTGTCAAGCTATCGACAACTGATTCGAGACGGGAAGACCGAAGAGGCCGGTCGCATCAAAAGCAACCTTCCTGCCATATTGGTGGCAGGTTGTTGTGAAGGTGGACATACCAAGGCGAATTTCCGCAAGTTCAGTGGCGAACTGGTGTTGGATGTGGATGGATGCAACGAACAGACCCACGTGATGCTTGGTTTGCTGAAAGCGCAACCATGGACGCGTGCCGGTTGGATCTCCGTATCCCACAACGGCTTCAAGGTGGTGGTTCGTGTGGATGCGGAAACTCCCTACGAGTTCGAGAAGCTGGCCTATCCGCAAGTGGCTGCCCGAGTACAGGAGCTGATTGGTTATCCTGTGGACAAGCAGTGTAAGGATTTGACGCGCATGTGCTATGTTTCGTGGGATGAGGATGCTTTCTGGAACGAAGATTGCGAGGTCTTTCCCTGGCGGAAAAATGTGTCTGAATCGTTTGTTGATGACAAACCTGAATTTCCAAGAATGCCCCTTTCCATCGAAGATTTTGTCCCTTCGGATGGGCCGGGAAAGCAACTCTCTGAACCCCATGGATTCATTGCGCATTTCTTTGAGAAGTTTTGTCGGATGCATCAGTTCGTGTCCGGTAAGCGTCATGAATTTCTTCTGAAGTTGGGAGCTTCCGCCCGTAGACAAGGGTTCAATTTAGAGGAACTCAACCAATTGATTGCTTTGGCTGAATCTCATTGTTTGGCCCCTGATTATGCTCCGGGTGAAATTGCCCGTAACATAACTGATTCCTACCACTTTACGGAGAACAGAATGGCTGGTGAATCGGACGGTTTTGGGGTCATGGGCCACAACCGCCACTATGTACATGCTTCGGACGGGATTTCAGGGGATGATGGAACCGAAACGGATCGGGAAGAAGAGGAAAAGGAAAAAGCCAGGATGATGCGCATGCAGGCTCCTTGTCTGCCGGATTGGATCTTTGATGAGCTTCCGGAGTTACTCAAAAAAGGTGTGGGTGTTACCAGTAACAAACGCCAACGGGATATGCTGTTACTCAGTATGTTGGCCAATCTCAGCGGTTGTATGCCCAATGTGCGGATGTTGTATGACGACACATATATCTATCCGCATGTGTTCCTGGCAGTTATAGCACCGTCGTCTACTGGAAAAGGAATCATGGCTCATGCAGCCAAGTTGGGCAGAATGGTTCAGAAAGAATTGGACGAAGCGAACCGTAAACGGCAGAAAGAGTATGACGAAGCCTGGGCGGAATGGGAAGTTGAACATGCGAAGGCATTCAAGGAAAAGCGTAAACCGGATTTGGACAAGCGACCGGAACCGATTTTAAGGGAAACACTGTTGGTGCCGGCGGATGTTTCGCGTGTACAGTTTATCCAGCTGATGTGTGGCAGTCCTCAAGGTTTGTTGCTCAATACCAGTGAGTTCGATACGCTCTGCATGGCGATGAGGGCCGAATATGCCAAATTCGACGATTTGTTGCGTGCCTGTTTCCATCACGAGATGTTCGGTTCTGATTTCAAGAACGACAAGCGTTCCTACCTGGTGTACACTCCCAAACTTGCTTTTTGTGGTTCGGGTACTCCTTCGCAGTTCTATAGGCTTTGTCCGTCTATCGAAAATGGTTCTTACAGCCGTTATCTCATTTATTTGGCAGAGCAGGACATGGATTTCCGGAAGATGGCACCCCGCATGATGGGAGGAAGCAAGACATTGGTGTTCAATGAATTGGCCTCTTCTGTACTTGAAATGTACCGCTATTTGAAAGCGTATCCCACAGAAATCTCTCTGACGGATGAGCAGTGGGAGTTTCATGAATCGTTTTTTCAGGCGTATCTGCAACAAGTCAAGATGGAAGAAGTGGAAGGACCGGTATCCGTGGTGTTCCGATACGGGTTAGTTACTGCCCGTTTGGCAATGGTCTTCACCTGTTTACGCAAGTTTGAAGCGCAATGGAGTTTCCGCGATATCCGATGTACGGACATCGATTTTACGTTGGCACTCGCCATTATCGAAGTGCTTCTTTCGCACAGCCTGATGTTCGCTACCTCGCTTCAGAAGATTAAGGCGGCTCCTTCCCGGATGCGCAAGTATTTAAGGGTACGCAAGGCGCTGGAGAAGTTGAAGTCTGTATTTACTTATACGGAACTGATTGATGCACTCATCTCGGAAGGACTGACCGACACTACTGCAAGACGGTACCGACAACGCTTGTTGAATATGGAAATCATTGAGCAACAAGATGATAAGTATTGTTTTACTACTCGAAAATGGAGAGTGAAGCTCGAAAAGTTCGCTCCGCGTTGACCGCATAGTGGCGGTAGTGGCCCTTGACCCTAACTCCCTTTGGGAGAAATGTAAATGCGTCTTGACGGAACTCGTTGTCCGTCAAGACGTTTTTTGTGTTTTTCCTATGGAGAGAAATGGGATTTTCTGTAAAAATATATAGGGTCAAGTAATTCACGAAACAAGAATTGTAATGAATTGGCAATATAAATTGCTGAAAATTTGTTAAAACAAAAGGTATTGCTTTATTTTGCAGAAATTTGTATATAAAAACATTTCTATTATATAAATGTGTTACTGAATCTTTGATTATGAAGAAATTAAATTTGTTTGTGTTGCTGCTCATGTCAGTAGTGCTGCTTTTAGGATGTGATAAAGAAGAAGCGGTTGTGAAGCCTGATACTCCTGTAATAGAAATTAATACTCCCGAAGTCTTGTTTATGAATGATGGTGGTAATAATACCATTTCATTTAGTGCGACAGAAAACTGGACGGCAGAGATTCTCAATCCCGGTTCAAATTCCTGGTGTTCCATTCACCCTACGAGTGGACCGGCAGGAAATGCTACCATTACAGTTACCACAGTTTCCAATGATACACCGGATGACCGTTCTGTCTCCTTTGTAATCAAGTCCGGTTCTGCTTCCAAAACGGTTGTAGTATCGCAAAAGCAGAAGAATTCATTGGTTGTTTCTGATAAGTATGTCAATGTCGGTAAAGATGGTGGGGAAGTAGAAGTTAAGGTTAGTGCAAACATTGAATATGATGTTAACTTGCCTTCTGATGTGAGCTGGATCACCCAGGTTAAGAACCGTTCTGTAAGCGAAACCAGTATATTTTTTATTGTAGATCCCAATACCAGTGATTTAAGCCGAAATGCAAGTATTACAATCACTGATAAGAATCAGGAATTTAGTGAAACAATTTATTTTTTACAGCAGGGTGCCAAAACCGAACTTAAAGTAGCTTACAGCGTAGATGAGGAAGAACTTGAAGGTTGGTCAGGTGGCCTTTTTGGGGGTGAAGGAACATATATCATGGGAAAACCTCATGGAGAAAATGGTTACCTTGTGACAATGGGGAATATTCTTGAAGAAAAAAGTGCCCTTATTTATCTGGATGAACACCAGCAGGTCAGAGAAATTTTCATTGATAATATAGCCTTTGCAATAGAGCATGTTGATGGTGGAAGAATGGATGTGTCTATTATTGAGAACGGTAGTGAAGTAGTGACTGAGCAAATAATCCCGGAAGGAAGCAAATCAGTAGCACGCTCTTCGGGTGACCATAGCCAGCAAGCTGGAATCTTGAATTTAATTTCTAATATGCAAGGGATATATGACGCTACTCAGGAGATAGCCAAGAATAAAGGGTTCTCCAAGAAAGGTGTTATAATGGCTCTTGCAAATACAACTGACGGAATCCGCAATTTGATTAAAGCGTTGGGTGGACCGGATATCTTTAATGAAGGATTTTCAAAGTGGTTAGGTGTCAGCATGAATGTAGCCAGTATTGTTGAATTGGGTTATATGTATAAGGCAGCGGGAAATGCTAACCCTGTAAGTGCCTGCATTCTTTCTTATACAGGATTGATAGCTACATACCTCGAATTGTACGATGAGCATATTGAAGCATATTTCGGTAGCTGTCAGACCCAGATAAATGGTGTTGAGAGTAAAAACAATCAATTGAACATTGATGTAAATGTAACTGGATATGAGCCTTGGTTTAATAATATAGAATGTGGCGTTGTCGTTGAAGAGGCATCCCTTTTCGATCCCCGTTATAATGAAGGGGCATCGACACAGACCGTTACACATAATGGAATTTATACATTTGTAGAAAGTGGAATTAAGGTAAAAACGACTTATACCTGCCGTCCTTTCCTTATCGATAAGAACAGGGTATCTTTATGGAAGGGCTTTATTGGAGATATAGTGGGCCCTTTGGTGCGTTATGGTGAGCCCAGCGATGTTGAAATACAATGTTCTGCTTCGACAGGCGATTGTTTGTCGGTATCAGAAAATTCAGCTGTTGTCAAGTGTTCCTTCACCAATGTTGCTGGCTTGGAATGTGGTGTTTATGTTTCAAGTGATGGAGAAACTAAAAAGTTCCCAGCCAGCAGTGTAGATGGTGAACAAGAAATAAGCCTGTCTGGCCTGGATCCTGTAACAACCTATAATTATTGGGCGTATGTAAATGTTAATGGTGAATATTATAACGGTGAAGTAAAATCATTTACTACAGATTTTCCCGATGTGTATGGCACATGGACATGTATAGAGAAGTCTGATTCTTATTCCATCACATTGAACAGAGATGGAAGTGCCAGTTGTTCATTGTATGAAGAGATTGTAAAAGGCAGTTGGTCTCTGAATATTAACGGCACTTTGACTGTAGATTTGATACTTATTGCTACAAATGTCTTTAATCATGGTCGAGTATGGAAAGGAACTGTTGACAACATGAAGAATCCTGGAAGAATTACAGGTTATAGTTATAATTGGAATTTTAATCATATTGGATATTCTGAAGGCGATGCTGTGGGATTTATAATGACCAGATGATAATAAAGCAAAATGCAGTTGATAATCCATTCCTCAAAAAAGTTTCTTTTTTGAGGAATGGATTGCTTTAAATTTTGAAATCGTAGAAATGAATATATAAATAGTTATGAAGAAATATTGGTATAATATATTGAATTTCATTGCCATATTGATTGGAGCGGGTATATGGGTCGCATCATTCTACAAGTCCCATTTGAATGAAACTCTTTTGAATGTGGTTGCCTTTTGTGGTGGCTTGTATGTTTTTTATTCAATCTATTTGTTCCTATTGAATCGGGTGAAGTTTGACTGGCATTTGTTGAAAGGGAACTATATCTTTAAAGTGCTTGCGCTGGTTTTGTATATTCCATTTGTTTTGACTTCTTTATATAATTGTTTCGGCCAGAACAATTCGCCAAAGACTTTGGTATATGAAGGTAATTTGTACAAGCCTGATACACTGTTTGTTCCTATCAAGGATTCATTGGCAATTGATGCAGATAATCCGTTCCTGGCTCTGCATCATGACATTGATATAAAAAATGATACTTTGATTGTTACACAATCCGAACTCCCGGCTACAATCCAAAATAAACAGGTGGATCCTTCGTTGTTTTGGGGGATTTATTTTCATTTCATTGATCCGGGAAACCAACACATGACAACCACACCTAATGCACGACTATGGGCAGCTATTATCGGTATCTTAGGTGTTTTCTTATTGAATGGTCTGCTTGTTTCATCCATTATTGGTTGGATAGATACCCGAAAGGAAAAATGGTTGAAAGGAGAGGTCAGATATAAGTGTAGATTGAAATTCTGTCCTCACTATGTCATTATCGGAGGGAATGATATGGTTCTGGGGATTGTGAAACAGCTTTTTGAAGCTATTGGAAATGACAGGTCTTTGGGAATTGGCAAGTTATTTTTACCTACATACATTTTAATCCAGACCAATCGTGATGTAGAATCTTTCAGACGTGAACTCTTCTCGGATTTGACAGAGGACCAGCAGAAACGGATTATCATTTATTATGGTAGCCGTACTTCGACAGAGGACATTGCCGACTTGGTTTTGGAAAATGCCAGGGAGGTATATATCTTGGGTGAGGATACACGCACGGATGACCTTGAATCCTATCACGACACGATGAATATGGAGTGCTTGAAGTTGGTAAGTGAGGATATAAAGGATGTAACCAAATATTATTGCACCGAGGATGAGAAGGGAAGAGTTATTGAAGATTATCGTTTGGTTTGCCGGGTGATGTTTGAGTATCAGACTTCATTCTCAGTTTTTCAGTTCTCGGAAATTAGTAATGATATCAAACAACGTGTTCGGTTCAAGCCTTTCAATTATTATGAAATGTGGGCTCAGCGTGTGCTTATCTCCAAAGAGTTCAAGAAATCATTGAAGGAATTCACATCATATATTCCGCTAGAGGGTGTGGGCATCGATCGTGAATCAGATAATTTTGTACATCTGATTATCGTTGGAATGTCGCGTGCTGGTGTTGCATTGGCAGTTGAAGCCGCTCATTTGGCACATTATCCAAATTTTGAAACAAAGAAAAAGCGAACACGTATTACATTCATCGATATGAATATGGAAACGGAAATGAATTTCTTTAAAGGAAGATTCCAATCATTGTTTTCTGTTGCCCGACATCGTTATGTATCCGAATCGACAGGATCCATGTATCATGATGTAAAGAAATATCCTTGGATAAATCCATTAAAATATTCGCTATGTAAATCACCCTATTATGGAGATTATTTGGGTGATGATTTTATTGATATTGAATGGGAATTTATTAATGGATCTGTAGAGCATCCTAATATACAACAATACCTGGTGGATGCTTCCAATAATTCTGATGCCAAGATAACCATCGCCAGTTGTTTGTCGGAAGACAATAAGGCACTGGCTGTGGCTCTCTATCTTCCTCGTACTGTATATTTGAAAGATAATGTACAGCAGATTCTCGTATATCAGCGTTATGCGAGCTCTACCATAAACATGGTGTCGAACAAACGATTCAGTTCAGCCTATGATAATAAGCTTAAATCGTTTGGTATGGTATCTGATGGATATGATGTTTCATTGGTCAACGATGCTGAAATGATTGCTAATCTTGTCTCGGAACGATACTTTGCAATGCATGCAGATATTGAGAAATATACGAATGGACTAATCGATAGAAATTATGATCCTTGTGAAAAAAGAATAGCAGAAGAAATTAAAGACAAATTATTGAAGCATTTTGAACTGGATTCTGATTATATGAAAAAGAATGATTTGAAGGTTCAGAAAATTGTGGAATATTGTGAAAAGTATTGTGAGGAAAATAAAGTCCGCAGAATAGATAAGGTTCCAGTGGCAGCGTGGTGGTCGAATATCTATAATGCCAATATTTTGTGGACAAAATTGCGCTGTATCAATTTTATTGATGATGGTACAATCAATGAATTGTCGGATATTGATATCTGGGATTTGGCAAATGTGGAACACAACAGATGGAATATGGAGCAATTGTTGATGACATACAGTCCGTTGACCAAAGAGGAGATGTTCGATGTTTTACATTATCATGATAAACCTTTGAGAAATATTTATAAAGGTGTGATGAAACATAGTGATCTATGTTCCTGTAACCAATTGAAGGTTTATGGTAAGACATTTAATTACGATGTTGCGTTTGCCAGGGATTTGGTGGATAATTATTATAAGGTAAAAGAAAACAATAAAAAGAATTGATTGAAAAGGGGCGGAAGAAGAGCGATGAGTATGCTCATGACCCAATACGGTGAATGTTGTTGTCTAAATTAATGGATAATATGTCATAAAAATTAAGAATATTTTGGTTGGATTAAATAAAATGATTTAATTTTGCCTAATCAATCTTCTTTTCAGTTGTTATATTTAATAGTGAGATATGAATTATTTGAAGTTACGCAGTCTGGTCCTGTTAATTGCTTTGGTAATAAGTACAATAGTAGCATTTGCTGATAATAATTATAAGGTTATTTCAGCATCAAGATTAAATGTTCGAAAAGCACCGTCAACAGGCGCTGTTATTGGAAGTTTGGTCAGTGGCCAGGAAATTGAAGTTGTTTCGATTGATAAAGGATGGGCAAAAGTTAAATATAAAAATGGTTATGGCTATGTAAGCGCCAAATATATTGCTCCTTTATTAACTAAAACGAATACTAATAGTCAGCTTAATAATATAAAGCAACCGACTTCAAATGGTTATTCTTTTGAAAAAGTAAACACAGGGTTTGTTGTTGAAAAGAATAATAATCATAATCAGACATTATTCAATTATGCGGATATATATCTTTCGGGTCAAGCTGGCGTAGGATTTTCCAGTTTTACATGGAACAATGGTAATGTGAATGGAACGCTTGCGTATTCTCTGGATGTTCTCATCCAACTGTATTTCACGAAACAACTGAATATCATCCCTGAAAATTGGTATTCGGAGGTGGCATTGGGATATGAAAAGAAAGGTGCTGCAAAGTTTGATATGAGTTACATTCGTACACAGATTTGCCCGTTTGGTTATAAAATACCTGTTGATCCGTTTAATATAATTGTAAAGGGGGGGATGGCTTTAAGTTATCCTTTGAATGACCTTAACAAAAGATGGAAGGCAAATTTACAATTAGGTGCCATTGTAGGGGCTCATGTTGACTGGGAACAATTCTCTTTTGGATGTAATCTTTCGTATGATATTACAAAAGTATCATATGACTGCGGTCAAAAGTTGAATAATATTGCTGCATTTGGTACAATCTCCTATAAGTTTGAAAAAATTAACGATATTTGATATGGATAACAAGAAAAAATCAGAGATAATTTCAAGAAGAGCGTTTTTTCGTCATGCAATAACAAAAGGATTGCCATTTCTTGTTGGTATATGTGCAAGTCCGGCATTGTTTTCTTGTAGTGATGAAAATGATGAACTAGAGGCAATATTAAATTCAGGTTGTACCGGATCTTCATGTAGTTCTACATGTATCAACAACGCTAAAGGTACATCTAACACCGGCTGTACCGGATCCTCATGCAGTTCTTCATGTTCGGCTTATTGTAAAAACACTTCAAATAATTCGGGTTCTTCTGGTGGTTCCGGCTCTTCATCCAGTGGATGTTCCGGTTCATCATGCAGTTCCGGATGTAAAAACGGCTGTAAAACAACATGTACCAAAACATGTGCAGATGAATGTAAGGGACAGACAAGAGTATCATGCAGTACTTGTACAGCATCCTGCCGACAGTCTTGTTCTTATGCTTGTGATAACTCTTGTACTTATAATTGTAAGTCATCATGTCAAGAAGTATGTTATAATTCGGCCACTTTCAATACCACCTCATGTAGTTCTATTGCGGGATGCATGAACAGTTGTCACATAAATTGCAAAACAGGTTGTAATCTATTGTGTGTGAATCAATGTACAACAAGCTGTTATTTTCTTTGTCGTACAGGTTGTACTTCATCTGCTAGTTAATGGATATGGATAAAAAATTAAGTAGACCTTGGCAGGACGGAATGACAAAGAACATAACGTTCATTGTTACAAAGGATTGTCAGCTGGCATGCAAATACTGTTATCTGGTAGGTAAAAATTCTAACGAGCGAATGACATGGGAAATTGCCAAACAGGCAATTGATTACATATTGTCAAATGAAGAAGAATACAGGGAAGAAAGTGTTGTATGGGATTTCATTGGTGGAGAGCCTTTCTTGGAAATAGAACTTATCGACAAGATTTGTGACTATTTGAAACAGGAAATGTTTAGGTTGGATCATCATTGGTTCAATTCATACAGATTTTCTTTTTCAACCAATGGTATCAATTACGATTCACCACGTGTTCAGGAATTTATCAATAAAAACCTGAGTCATTTAAGCATTGGCATAACCATTGACGGTACGGAAAAGAAACATGATATGAACCGAATCTGGAAGTCTTCCAAAAATGGTTCAGAAGGGGATGCTTTGACTGAGAACAAGGAAAGAGGATCCTATAAAGATGTTGTTCGTAATATTCCTCTTTGGTTGAAACAATTTCCGGGTGGTGCTACCAAAGTAACAATTAGCAGTCCGGACATTCCATATATTTGTGAAAGTGTACTCCATCTATACGAAATAGGTATTGAGGAGGTTAATATTAACTGTGTCTTTGAAGATGTATGGAATGAGGGTGATGACCTGTTGTTCGAAGACCAGCTGATCAGGTTGGCGGATGCCATTATAGACAACGGTTACTATCAGAAGCATAGCTGTTCGTTCTTTTTGGAGTCGTTAGGAAAACCGCTTGATCCTGTAAATGACAATCAGAACTGGTGTGGTGCAGGTAAAATGCTGGCAATAGATGCTTCCGGGAATTTTTATCCATGTACCCGATTTGCAGGCTATTCCCTTCGTAGTAAAAAACCAATCATTATTGGAAATGTAAGAGATGGAATCAATAAAAATCTGTTGCGCCCTTTCCTTACATTGGATCGTTTGACCCAATCGCCACAAAAATGCATTGAATGCGAGATTGCCAGCGGATGTGCGTGGTGCCAGGGCGAAAATTATGATGCGGCAGATACACCTACTATCTATCAGCGTTCAACAGCTATCTGTCTGATGCATAAGGCTCATGTACGTGCAAACAATTATTATTGGAACAAATTATACAGAAAGTTAGAAGTTGAATCGGAAGAAACAACAAAATGCCATTGCTGTCATTAAAAGTTATAAAATTATGATGAAATATTTGACAATTTTACTTGATGATACTAGTGTTGCGTTTTGTCATGTTGACAATCCGTACACAACAAGTAAGTTGATTCCGATAGACATACTTAGGAAGGGGATTGTTTTTGCAATGAAAGAAAATCTTTCCATTCAATTTGTCTATCCTGATTATGAATTGCCGCAAGAATATACCGATCTCATCAATACAATAGACCATATTGACATAAAATCAGCTGCTCATTCTTTATCTGCGGATATTGTTGTTATAGATGATATAAATAAATTGGAGTCCTATGTGCGCCAGGCAAATTTTGATTCAACACATGTCTTGCGTTGCACAATGGATGAATTGTTAGGCTCCGAAGCAGTGATTGGTGAAGCCGTGAAGGTTTTGAACAGAATTAATGTGATTATTACTGATGTCGAAGACTTTACGGATCTTGTCATTGACAGATATCGTGGTTTTCTGGATAAACTGTCCGGTGTATTATATAATGAATTTATAAAGGGAAACCAACCGCAAATAAATATCATTACCGACAGGATATTCCTGGAAAATGCCAATCATTGTAATGCGGGAGTAGAAAGTATAACATTGGCTCCAAATGGTCATTTTTACATTTGTCCGGCATTTTATTATGATGAATCCACTCAAAGACAGTATTCATCATCAGCCGGTGACATTGAAAGAGGAATTGATATTAAAAATGCCCATTTGTTGAATCTCAAATATGCTCCTATCTGCCGCATTTGTGATGCATACCAATGCAAGCGTTGTGTCTGGCTGAATCGAAAACTTACACTTGAAGTTAATACTCCAAGTCATGAACAGTGTGTGATTGCTCATTTGGAACGTAATGCAAGCAGGGAACTTTTACATAAAATGAAAACAAACGGCTGTATCCAGTCTGATATTGATATCGCAGAAATATCGTATATGGATCCATTCGATAAAATAATTAACAATCAAAATTCTTGAATATGAAAAAACATGTGGGTCAAGTAACCTTGGAAGAAAAAAATGAAATCAAACATATCTTTGAAAGACGCAATGGCTTAAATGAGTTGGCTAAAATTTTAGATGTGGAAAATACTGCTTTGTATGAAAAAGTGGTAAAGGATATGGGTGAGAATAGTGTGAACTTTCAAAATTGGTGGGACCGAATGAGTCTTAAATACCAATGGGAGAGTACAGAAGGAGGAAGATGGGAAATAGACTTTGAAACAGGCAATATTTATTTGGTAGATTGATTTGCTGGAATATTACTCCTCTCAGTTCTTATTAAGAATCAAGTATATAGGAGTATATATTATCATGTTCTGTTATAAGCAAATGTTTGAATTGCCTATAATGTTCAGTCAATAAGAGAAACATCCGGAAATTATTTGATTATTTCCGGATGTTTCATTTTATCATTATTTTATAATCTTCTTTAACCTTTCCACTTCTGTTTCGTCATATTCCAGCAATCCTTTTTTGCCGAAATAATCGTAGATACTCCACAAATGGTTGGCCTGTCTGGGAGTGAGCATGCCACAGGAGTCGGCCTTGTAATAATATTCCATGGCCTTCAGAACATAAGGGAAGTCATCGTCCGTCACATATCTGGTTTCATAGAGCTGGGCTATTTTGGCATTCAGCATGGGATGTTTGTCGGCCATGCGAAGCAGGCATTGGCGGTACATCGCAGTGTCTCTTTTTTCTTCATGGTAAATTATTTGTAACAGACCGGCTAATTCGCTACCTTCTGCTTCCGCTTCACGGATAGTACTCAATGCAGATGCGGCTTCTTCCATAGAAAATGCCTTTTTGGCCGCTTCAATAGCCTTGGCCTCAGCAGGAGCCGATTGCCTTAGTTGTTCCAATTTTGCTTCAACTTCCTCATTGAAGGATGGTGAATCCATAATTTCAAAAATCAATCTGAAAGGATGTCCCTTTTCAAAGAGTTCTACAACATCCTCAATATCTCGACCTGTCTTTTGGCAGTAGATGGCATACATACAAGTCATGTTGAGCCAGCTCTTCTCAACGCCATCGCCATCACGATAGCATAATGCCAAAGAATTGTATGCCTCCACATCTCCTTGCCTTGCCTGTTGAATCAGATTCTGCACTCTCTGATCTACAGCACGAGTCTTCATTTCCACACTTGGATTTTCCAAATCCATAACACTGTCATTGCATGATGTATGGAACACTAAAAGTGAGACCATACAAAATATCGTAAAAAGTCTATTCATTTCTTTAGCGTTAGCGGTTGGTATTACTTTTTATCTTGCATAGAGCCACTCTCATCGATAATGATGAGGTTGAAAATTCTTGTCTTCATAGTCCTGTTTTAAATTAGTGATTCACGTTTATTGTTTCTTGTCTCTTTCAAATATGCTGTAACATCCTTTATCGGGCGGAATGGCTCTACAATATTCAAGTCAGTATTCATTATTGCATATACTTCCTATACTTTTATTGTTCTTCAATTATAAGAGATGTGATTGTATGAGATTCTATCGTAGTTAAAGAAAATAACGCCAAATTTTATTAAACCTTGACGGTTGTGTAAAGAGGATATTCTACGGATTTCAGATCATTGGGATAGCATCTCCGTCACATATCTGTGTGATTACTGAACAATAGATGGAGTAGGTCGGTGGATTCTATCATCGGTTGTTGTATTTTTTTCTGAAAATCAATGGATGAATTCTAAAAAGTTGTAATTTTATGGACTGAAAGCATAATTCATGAGAAACTTATGGCTAACGAAGTATTCATATCATATAGTAGAAAGGATTACGAAAAGGTAAAGGCTGTCAAGGATGAGATTGACAGACTTGTTGGCATTGACTGCTGGATGGACTTAAATGGTATTGAGAGTGGGGAATGGTTTAAAAAAGTGATCATCTCGGCTATCAATAGAAACGATACGCTCTTGTTCATGCTTACACCAAATTCTATGAACAGTCCATTTGCCATGAAGGAACTTGGCTTTGCCGCAAGAAAAGGAAAGCGCATTGTGCTGGTCGACTTGGCGCATACTCAATTGAATGATGATTTCATTTTTGATTATTCGGATAAGGATAATATTGATTGGAATGATTCTTTGCAGCACGATAAACTGATAAATAATTTGCGGGCATGGTTCCAAGTTAATCCCAATAAGGATGAAAAGAAAAAAGAGTATCCTTCATTTTTTATAGGGGATGAGAAACCGGTCATTCATGTGTTGTTTTTGATTGATGGTTCAGGTAGTATGATGGGAAGTCGTATGGATGAACTTAATCAAGCCTGTTCCGATGTTTTTGCCAATTTTGATATCATTAATCCGGATGTAGATGTTAAAGTTAATGTTTTGAATTTTGCTTCTGGAGTAAATTGGATGTATCCAACCCCTGTTTCGGTTGAGAATTTTCAATGGATTTTTATGGAAGCAGAAGGTTTGACAAGTTTCGGTGCGGCTTGTGATGAATTGAATAACAAGATGAATAGAAATGAATTTTTCAATTCCATTTATGGCATAAATAAATCTCTAATTGTTTTGGTTACAGACGGTGAACCTACAGATGATTACGATAAGCATCTACGAAGTCTTCAATGTAATCCGTTCTTTCAGAAGGCTAATAGATTTGCTATTGGTTTAGGGGAGGATTTTAATGAGCAAATATTAGCCCGTTTTGCAGGCAATAAAAAAGTATTCACACTTTCGGATGATAATTTACCAAAGCTTACTCCTTTGTTGGAGAGAATTATGCATGTAGGATTGTATTCAGCCTCTTGTGCTGCATTGGATGATGAAAAATAATCTAACCGTATAAATAAGTTGTTATCCATGAAAGAGATTGAAGTTTTTATTGCCGGATCTAAAACATTGACTCAGTTGCGTGATTCAGCCCGTGCTGCGCTCATGGAAATTAGCAATCAGTATAGGAGTTTGAATGCAATGTTTCGTTCGTATACATTTGAAGATTTTCCCCGTTCATTTACTGTGGACGGACGGCAAGCCGATTATAATGATTATATCAGTAACCAAGCAGATTATGTCATATTCATATTTGATGAGGGATTCGGTGACATAACACTTCAAGAATTGGATGTGGCGATGCAGGGTTTGAAGAAAAATAATCGTCCCCAGATTTATGTTTATTGCAATGAAGCTAAGATGAATTGTGATAAATTTAAGGAAATAAAACACAAGTTGAATGATTATGGTCAATATTATATTGCCTACGAAGACGGACATTTTAAGGAACAACTTAAAAGTGATTTTACGTATGTTCTCGTAAATTCATGCAACATAATTTCAAAAGAGAAAGATCGTAGACCGGAAGGTTCTGTCAGTATCTCTGAAATAGCGGAACCTGTTGATCAAGAATGTATTCAAGGTAGGAAGAAAAATGATGATTCTATTACATTCAAAGTAGGCAATGTTCAGTTTAATATGATTCGAGTGGAGGGAGGTACATTGGAAATAGGAGCAACCAAAGAACAGGGAGCATTTGCGGAAAAGAATGAATATCCGGCCCATTGTATTACTCTTCCAACTTATTATATCGGGCAGTTTCCGGTAACTCAAAATTTATGGGAGAAAGTAATGGGGTATAATCATTCATATAACCAGCAATCAGAAAAAGAATTGGTGTCCGAAATGGAGAGAAAGAAAGTTCAGGTTGCTATAATGAATGCATTGAAACCAATTGCTACACCCACAGATATCATGGAGAGTGACTATGGTCATTATCCGGTTGAGAATATAGCTTATAATGAAGCAAAACAATTTGTAAACCGGTTGTCGGAATTGACCAATAAGAAATTCGATCTGCCGACCGAAGAGGAATGGGAATATGCTGCTCGTGGCGGACAAAAGAGTCATCATTATCGTTATGCTGGTAGTAATCGCATTGATGATGTGGCTTGGTATAGACATAATTCTGATCTTATGACGCATCCTGTTGGAGAAAAGCAGCCGAATGAATTGGGTATTTACGACATGTCCGGAAATGTATGGGAATGGACAAAATCAAAAGCACACCAATATGACAGAGATGTTAATCCAGAAGAAAAACTTTTTATTCGTCGTGGGGGAAGCGCAATTCATGTAGAAAAGAATTGTCGTGTTTCATTCCGTTATGAAACGGAACGCTCCAAACATAACATGGGTTCAGGGTTGAGAGTGGTACTTAGAGAAAATATTGATAAAGAATAAAGTTTCATTCATGATAAACCAATTTCTTTCCGAAGGTCAGACCAACCTTCTGCAATCCTTTGCAAATTGGTCACAGCATTATTTGAATCCGGATTCAATCTCATTCGGAACCTATCTGATGTTGTTCTTTGTGGTGATGTTGCTCATCAGCATTTGTTTGATTGCCGTGGGGCGATTCAAGAAATTTTTTGATTGGATGTCCCGCCATCTGTTGGGAACGGCATTGGTGCTTTGGCTGATAGGGGTAGTGGTCTATATTGTGGGATTCTATCACAATCAGCTGAATGGGTTGGCCATCGTACCGCGTGCTGTCATTTCGTCGTTCAAGATGTTTGCGGTGTCCAATGATCTGGCCCGAGTGCATGAGGTGTTGCGGAAAGATGCCCTCTATATGTCCGCATTCTCGCTGGTGCATTTTGCTGCGGCATACATCACCTTTCTGTTTGTCTTCAAAATGGTGGGGTATAAAATCAAGTCATCGCTGAAAATATTGACTTGTAAATGGTTCAAGGCGAAAGGACGGAATGCGCATGTGTTCTGGGGAGTCAATGAGGCGTCTCTTCTATTGGCTGAGGATATCCGAAAGAAAAACAAACAGGATACCATCGTTTTTATTGATGTGGATGAGCAGGGGGGAGACAGTTCGCCGAAGAAGACTACTCTGCTCCAAATTACTGATACCATGACCATCCGTAATCAGGATCTGGAGCGACTGGTTGAAATAGATGCCCTTGTGGATCATTGTTTCAACGGACCGGCTGCCATGATGGAGAATGACGACATTTTTGGTTCCCTGCAATTAAGGAATATAGGGAAGATTGTGCAGAAGAGTGTACAGACTTGTTTTTATTTCTTCTCGGACGATGAGGAACAGAATGTGAAGGCTGCGGTACATATCCAGCAAGACCGTATGCTGATTGCATTGAAAAATAAACCGCTGATTTATGTGCATGCACGGAAGAGTGCAAACAATGAAGTGGTGGACCATTATCTGCAATATGTTAATCATGCATCATGGATGGAAATCAAGGTGGTCGATTCGGCCATATTGTCGTTTGAAAAGTTGAAGCAGGATATTTGGGCCTTGCCGGTGAACAGTGTCGTGTATGATTCAAATACGGGGACTGTGAGTTCGCCTTTTACTTCCATGGTTATCGGTTTTGGAGGTACGGGATTGGAAGCCTTCAAGTTCCTGTATGAATATTCGGCATTTGTAGATAAGGATGGGAAGAAGACTCCTTTCAAATGTTATGCCATCGACCAGAAGATGGATAAGATGGCCGGTCTGATCCGTAGCAAGATGCCGGCTATCACGAATGATGAACTTGAATTGATACAAGCGGAGGTGGATTCGGAGAAGTTTTGGAATAAGATAAATTCAGTTCTCGATGAATTGAACTATGTAGTTATTGCACTAAATGACGATGCCGTCGGACTTTCATTGGCTGTCAACTTATTCAAGTACGTAATCATTCATCGTAACCCTCAATTGCCCAAACTTAAGATTTTGCTAAGGTGTTACGGAAAGGATGCTGAAGATCGAATGGATGAGGTCGTGAATAATCTCAATCGTTCCATAGAAACAGATAGGGTAGAAATACGCAAGTTCGGAATATCTAAGGAATTGTTTAATTACGAAATGATTCTCTCTGAAAAAATTCTTATGGAAGCCAAGGAATTCAATCTCGTATATGTGGGATCGAATCTTACGGCCGATGACCAGTGGTCCAACAATTTTGGAGACGGGGAAATGAAGCGGTTGATAGAAGAGAAAAAGATGTCCCGTTATCATGCTATTTATGATATCAACCGTCGCGTGAAGCAGAATGTCTCGAATGTACAGCATCAGAACACCAAACTGATCCTAATGGGATTGGATGGTAAAGATGCATCTTCAGAGTTGAAGAGATTTTGTGAAATTGTTGGAACGCGTAAGAAATTGTCGGTGGAATATGCATGCAGTGATAATGAAAAGAAACTGCTTTTCAATTTGGCTCGGATAGAGCACGAAAGATGGATTGCTTCTCATAAGTTGATGGGCTACATTTATCAAAAGGATAATGATTATGTACAAAAACATCATAGATGTATGTGTCCTTGGGAGTCTTTGGATGAAGGTACACAATCCTTTGATTGTAATGTAGTGGATACCACCATAAGAATAGCTTGCAAGAAAGTTTAATTTAAAAAGAAGAGGATGTGCTTCTCGGCACATCCTCTTTCATATTATATGTCCTGTTACCACTGCGGTGGAATGTACGGACTCAAATTGTTTTTGGCAAAATCGGCGGCCTTGCCTGGATAGATGATGCGCATGTCGATGGTAGGAGGTACCGTACCGTCGTCTGTGATGTTCATCACACCGTCTTCCGTTCCGCTAGTGCCCGGACTGAATCCCCACGGGTTACGCATGGCGAACAGGGCATTCGACTGGTTGCTGTAGAGGAAGGAGTAGGCATGGGCGGTGACCGTCTGTGCTGAACCTACTGGCAAACCACCGGTGGTGAATCCGCCGATGACAATCATCGGTTGTTCCAGACACAGCTCGACTATTTGTTTCATCTGGTCAGCGTCCAATGAATTGGGTGAGTAGGCAAAACTGTTTCCGTCTCCGGTGAAGAGCGGCGCCACATGCTCACTGCCTATACCGCTGATGTCCGGATTTACCTGGTAGATGTAGTTCCATTTCATGATAGCTTTCTCGAGGATGGTGGCCCAGGTGGCTTCACCTTTTTTACCCGATGCAGCACCGATGCCGTTGTTGTCGCCCAGGAAGGTGGACTGTACGGTAACATCCACCGGCTGTCCTTGTGGGTCGAACATATCTACCGTATAGGTGCCGTTGCCGTTGTCCTGGATAATGCTCTTGATGAAATCCGGAAACAGGTATGCCATGGAAGCGAACACAGCCAAAGCCGAACAGTCACCGATACCATGCTGGTTCACATCTGCCGGAACCGGATCGCCGAACGGATAGAGATCCACTTCGTAGGTTCTCAAAGTATATCCCGGTGCTGATTGGAGCAGATTCGGTTCGTTTGTAGCGGTGTTGAGCCATACCTTGTCCTGTTGGGTGGTGACATGCTTGTTTTCGTAGTGCTTTCCCATTGGGGTAGATGCGGTGTAAGTGAACGAGGAGCCGTGTGCCAATACATCATCGAAAGTGGTGAACGAAACCTTTTCGGCTGCTGTCATACGGAATTCCGAAACAGCCATTGCTGTACGGTCTTCTGTGGTGTTGATTTCCAGCTTGATGAACTTGTATCGGGTCTGGCTCGGGAATTCTTCGTCTATATCAGGCATGCAAGGATCACCGCCGATGCCAATCAGGTAATCCCAGTTCTTTCCGTCGTTCGATCCGAAGAAGACCATTCCCTTCGGTCGCTTGCTGTCGTCGGTACCGAATTTGATGTTGTAACGGGCAATGGACAGTGCTTCCTGGTTTTCCCAAATGAAGTTGGCTATGGTCTTTCCTGTGATTTCATAGCAGGTATTGTTGTCGTTGTCGAACATCTTCGACAAGCCCTTTTCCGGATCGTCGGAAAGTAATTCAGCGGTAAAGGTACCCGGTCCCGGCATGATGCCGTTGTCTGCTCCGAAGGTAATGGTGTTGGCTCCTTCCTGCTTGATGGTGTACACCAGTTTCTGATTGCTGATTTTGCTTTGGATGGTAATGGTGCCTGTGCGTCCATCTCCATTGTTGGCTGCTGCCTGGAAGGTGATGCTTTCGTGTTTCAATGTACGCGCGCCTGTCGAAATCCATGACTTCGCTTCGTCAGAAATGATGATGTCATATTCTACATTGGTGAGGAATTCGATGGTAAATTCACCACCGCTGGTAGGTAGAGTGCGATCGGAGTTGTCGGTAATTTCAAGGGTCTCCTTTTCGAAGGTGATGCTGCGCATGATCACCTTGCTACCATTGGTTACCAGTATCACCACTTTGGATTGCAGGCTGGACAACGAACCGGTGATGAGGCGGATTTTACCTTTAAGGCGGGTGTCGTCATCTGCTATCAGTTCTGCCGAGATGTCTCCCGAACCGATGACTTCGATTTCTACGCTCTTAGTGGAGCTTTGCACTTCGTAGTCGATGTCGATAATGCTGTTGGGAGCAATGATGTGAGAGTCTGTATTGCCGAAAGTGATGGAAAGCTGGTCGCCGTAAGGGAGGGCAAAGCTACTTCCGTCTGTCAAGGTAAAGGTAATGTAATTGTCGGATACGGTTACGCTCTTGAAGATGCAGGCCGAGATTGTTATATCGTTTTCGGCTATACCCAACTCACTCCACGAGGTTCCGTTGTCGTAGGATACATACCAATAACCGTTTTCTATCTTCAATTTTGGGGTAATACCATCCTTACCGTCAGCTCCATCTTTTCCGTCGGTTCCATCGGCTCCGTCTTTACCATCGGTTCCGTTGGTACCATTGGCACCGTCATTTCCCTGAGTGCCTGATGCACGGACCTTGTTTCCGTCCTCGTCCAGCAACCATTGTCCGTCTTTGGTCCAGTAGTATACACCGTCAGAGTCGATCTTCACACCGATGGCCGGCGTCTTTCCTTCCTTGCCTTCCGAACCATAGTAGATGTTCTTGGATTCCCCTTTGGCGAAATGGAGGGTACATCCGATGACCTTCCCGGAACTGTCCTTCAAATCTTCTACGGAAGTGATGTGGTTCAGTCCGTTCAGTGAGTTTACGATGCTTTGCAGGGAGGTGATGTTGCTGTTCACTTCGTTCTGCCATCTTTCTAATGCATTTACCCGATTTTCCAGGTTCTGCATGTCATTCCTCAGGCTGCTGTCGTCGTACTTGCTGCAACTGGCAAGTACCAAAGCCACGAGTAGGAGGATGCGGTACATGTTTTTCATGATGTCTTGTTTGCTTGTTTATTTTGAATGGGGCAAAGTTAAATAATGATGATATAATAAACAACTCAACGAATTCTTCTAAGGATTTACTCCATTACCATTCTCCAATGAGAAAGACGGATTACCCTTACTTAACTTGTAAACGACTTGATTAGGTGTGGTTATTTCACTATTATCAGACGGCGAATTCAACTTGCAAATGCAATTGAATTCTAATTTGTTAATATTGAATTAAATTTCTCATTTGGCGTGAGATAACCAAGTCGCTTTCTAGGCCTGTTGTTCAGTTTGTATTCAACCCAGCTGACAAACTCGTCAGTTATTTCACTGAAATCCGTTCCTTTGGGTATGTATTGCCTGATGAGTCCGTTCGTGTTCTCATTGGTTCCTCGTTCCAAAGAATGGTGTTGTTTGCAAAAATAGAAAGAAATCTACAATTCTTTCGCTATTTCCCGATGTTTTGTATATTCTTTTCCTTTGTCTGCCGTTATTGTAGGTATCAAGTCTTTTATAGGTTGCAACGCTTCGTTGTTTTGTTTTTATCCATGTGGATGAAGAAACTATACTGTTGCATAATTTGTCTAGGGAGAAACATGAACGTTGGATGGCCTCGCACAAGTTGATGGGTATACCTGCCATCCAGATAATGGCTATGTAAAAAACATAACAAATGCATTTGTTCTTTGGAAGTGTTGGATGAATGTACACTATCTTATGATTGCAATGTGGTTGAACTCTGTTGCTCTTGATAGTTTTCATTTGGTGTGAAAATTATTCATCGTTAATGGGCGTTTTATTCAAAAAGAGGTTGTATCTTTGCATAAGTTTTGATTTTTGCATGAAAAATCTGTGATACGAATTGAAATTTTAACCGTATAAATATCCAGTTATGGCTTTGAAAGAATTTATGGGAAACTATGAAGTTCCTGTTGTGGAGGTTATTGAAGTCGAAGTGGAAAAGGGTTTTGCGGCAACTAATGAAGCTTGGGAAGAAGGTGATGAAATCCCTCTTTAATATTACAGTGACATTTTTTTATGAAACATTTTTTATTGTTTTTTGCCGTTCGTTGGTAATGGCGTCTTGTTCTCAAAACTCCTTGTTTGAGGAAGAATTTGAATCAGATGTTTTTACTGGCCAAATGATAGACGGATTTACACGTATAAGTATGGATGGTAACAAAAATGTCAATTGGCATGCAGATTAGTAAAATCACTATATTGCCTAAGAAATTTGATCCAGTGGATTTTCCGGAAGTCTGGAAGGTGTAAAAGATTCAAATGAGAATTAATAACTATATAAATTATAATTTTTTACTTCTATGAAAAAGTTTTTGTTAGGTAGCTTGGCTTTTGCAACAATGGCATTGACAAGCTGTGTGCAAGAAAATGAAGATTTGCTGAACAATACCTTTGAGGTGTTTAGCGGTGAGATTATTACTTCCAATTCACGTACTTCTTTGGGTAGTGACAACAGTGTTTTGTGGTCGGATGGTGATGCCATCAACCTGTTCAAGAAAACCGGTTACTATCAGAAATATAAGGTAGAGAAGGGTGGTAGCGCTACTGCTTCATTTGTTTACGCCGATGTAAATACAACGGGTAGTCCACTTGACCAGCACTATGCGGTTTATCCTTATGCTGAAACCAACTCTATCAGCGGTCATACAATTTCAATGGATTTGTCTTCATTGGCAAACCAAAGTTATACAGCAAGTTCATTTGAAGAAGAAAAGGCTGTAATGGTTGCAAAGTCTACTACAACCAATCTTCCGTTCATGAATGCACTTTCTGTTATTCGTGTGAACTTGAATATCGGTGGTGCTGTTATTGATGCAACAGTAAGCTCTATTAAGATTGCTTCTGCTGCTAACGCTTTGACAGGTAATGCTACTGTTGACATGTCCCAAGACAAGCCGCAGGCTGTTATTGCAGCTGATGGTGGTAAGGAAATCACATTGACTGCTGACAATGTAGCATTGAGCCAGAAAATGACTCCGTTCTACATTATGTTCCCTGCTGGTGCTTATGCAGATAAAGATTTGACAGTAGAGGTTACAGCTGTACTTAACGGTGAAAACAAGAAGTGTGAATTCACTCTTCCTGCCGTTACATTGGAACGTAGTGTAATCACTACATTGTCTAAGACATTCCTTGATGACAATGAATGGACAGGTACAACAGAAGATGCTGTTGAAAGTCCATGGGATGGTGAAACTGTGACCATGCCTGAATTGGTTACTGACGATGTGACAGGTGAAGAATACTATTCTGTAGATTCAGCTTCAGATTTGGTTGGGTTAGCTACATTGGTAAATGGTACAGCTTCGGCTCGCGCCGTTTCAACTGGTACATATAATTTTAAGTTGACAAAAGATATCGATTTGGGTGGTCATAATTGGACTGCAATCGGTACTGAAGCATCACCTTTCAAGGGAACTTTTGATGGTTGTGATAAAACTATCAAGAATCTTAACATCGTTGTAACCGAGGGTAAGGAAGGTAAAGCATATCTTGGTCTTTTTGGTTATGCAAAGGATGCAACAATCAAGAATGTAACCATTGAAAATGCAGATATTAATGTTGCTTGCTTGGATATAGATCACAGTCAGGGACATATCGGTGCTGTAACAGGTTCATTGGAAGGCACTTCTACTATTGAAAATGTAACCGTTAAGGGTGATGTCAAGGTATATGCTACACAGGATGCTAATGGTGCAAGCCGTGTTGCTGTTGTTGCAGGTGGTAACTCTTACGGTAATGTAACAATGAAGAATGTTCACGTAATCGCTAACGAAGGTAGCTACTTGAAGGCTAATAACAACACAGGTGCTTTGGCTGGTCAGTTGCAGGGTAAGTTATCATTCGAAAACTGTTCTTCAAACATCGATGTAACTGTTAACAAGTTCTTCGCTGGTGGTCTTGTAGGTATCGCTGCTGGCGACTCTAAGTTCATCAACTGCCACACTACAGGTGATGTAGCTGTTGTTGCAGGTCGTGAAGGTCGTGCACATGACCAGTACCGTGTAGGTGGTATTGCTGGTGGTTGGGCTGATGGCAAGAATAATGTTTGTACACTTGTAAACTGCTCATACAATGGAGAAATTTCAGGTAAGAATTCTGATGGCTCTGTTGCTGAACCGTTAGATTATATGGGTTACGTAGGTCGTGGTTATACTTTGAATGGTTGCCAGGGTAGTAAGGTTATTATTGACGGAGTAGAGTATGTTCAGGCATTCAACACTGCTGCTGATGCTGGTATTTATTATATTGATGGTGCTTGGGTTATCAATTCTGCTGCAAACTTGAAGTTAATTGCAGATAAGGTAAACAGTGGTGCTGAATATTTCGAAGGTAAGACTATTAAACTTGGCGTTGACATTGACCTCAATAACGAAGAGTGGGCTCCAATTGGAACTGCAGTAAAAGATCATGGTTTTTGTGGTAATTTCGATGGTAATAATAAGAAGATTAAGAACTTGAAGATTACCAATATTACACCGGATGCTGACGGATATGTTTATGCAGGTTTATTTGGTGTTACAGAGAACAATACCATCAAGAATCTTATTATCGAGAACGTGAATATCGATCTTGAGGGACATATTGTTGCTGCAGCCATTGCTTATCCTTACTACACTACTGTTGAGAATATCACTGTTCAGGGAGATATTAAGATTGAAGGTAAAAACTATACAGCTGGTATTTTAGCATATACAAGACGCTGTTATGACGCTACTGGTTTGACCATTAGCGGTAATAGTGGCTCAACAATTACAGGTGATTTTACAGTCGGTGGTGTAATTAGCGATATTCAGACAAATGATGGTGGTGTTAATGACGTTAATTATTCTAACTTCAAGGCTTCAGGTTTGACTATTACAGCCAATAATATACATGTGGGTGGTATTTCCGGTATTATTTGTAATCAAACTCTTGATGGTGCGATTGTAGAAAATGTAACAATTGTGTGTGATGATGTAAGAAAAGGTACTGTTTCCGGTTCATTAGGTGGTGTATCAACTATTAAGAATATTAATGTGAACAATGTTACTGGTGCAACTAATGTAATTGGTGGTACATACGACAATGGTTCTGAAGTAGTTGCCAATGGTGATGTTTATACAAAGAAATATATCTTCTAATATATTATTAGCTTATTAAAAAAAGAGCCTTTTAGTTTCTAAAGGGCTCTTTTTTATTTAGCCTGCAAATTAATGTAAGCATTTGGCGTGAAAATTATTCATTGTTAGTGGGTGTTTTATTCAAAAATAAGTTGTACTTTTGCAAAAGTTTTGATTTTTGCATGAAAAATCTGTGATACGAATCGAATTTTAACTGTTTAAAATATCCTGTTATGGCATTTAAAGAATTTATTGAAAACTATGAAGCTCCTGTCGTGGAGGTTATTGAAGTAGAAGTGGAAAAGGGTTTTGCGGCAACTAATGAAAGTTGGGAAGAAGGTGATGAAATTCCTCTTTAATATTATTGTGACACTATTTTTATGAAACATTTTTTATTGTTTTTTGCTGTTGCGTTGGTAATGGCGTCGTGTTCTCAAAACTCCTTGTTTGAGGAAGAATTTGAATCTGATGTTTTTACTGGCCAAATGATTGAAGGTTTTTCACGTACAAGTATCGATGGTAACAAAAATGTCAATTGGCATGCCGATGACATGATTTCTATTTTTATAAAGACCGGTTATCATCACTGCTATAAGGTGAATGAAGGTGCTGGTACTGCTTCTGCTACATTCAAATTTGACAGTCAAGTTGCAAGTAGTTCAAAATTTGATTGCCATTATGCAATTTATCCTTTTGATGAAAACTACCGGATTTCTGATGATAAGAAGGTGTCTGTAGACTTGACTTCGTGGGCAACTCAATCCTATCAGGAAGGTACATTTGAGAGTGGAAAGTCTGTGATGACGGCAAAATCCACTTCATTGAACTTGCCTTTCTTGAATGCGAATTCGTTAATTCGTGTCCGATTGAGTGCAGTCGTTCCAGGTTCTTATTCCATCAGCTCTATTTCTCTCTCTTCATCCGAGGCTTTGAATGGTCCCGGTTTTATCGATTTGTCTGTGGATGAACCTATCGTAACATTAACAGGAACCGAAGATAAATATAAGAGTATTACCCTTGAATGTGCAGAACCTATCTTGCTGGTAGAAGATGAAGTAGACTTTTATATTCTTGTTCCTGCCAAGACATACAATGATTTGACTGTAACAATCAGTGGAACGAATGAAATGGAGGGTTCTTCTTTCAATTGGTCTGTAACCCGCTCCGTTCCTTGTGTGCGTAATAAAATCACTACATTGCCTAAGAAATTTGATGCAGTGGATTTTTCCGGGACTCTGGAAGGTGCAAAAGATGCAAATGATAATTAATAACTGTATAAATTATATTTTTTTTGTTCTATGAAAAAGTTTTTGTTAGGTAGCATGGCTTTTGCAACAATGGCATTGACAAGCTGTGTGCAAGAAAATGAAGATTTGCTGAACAATACCTTTGAGGTGTTTAGCGGTGAGATTATTTCTTCTAATTCACGTACTTCATTGGGTAGTGACAATAGTGTTTTGTGGTCGGATGATGATGCCATCAACCTGTTCAAGAAAACCGGTTACTATCAGAAATATAAGGTAAAGGAAGGTGGTAGCGCTACTGCTGCATTTGTATACGACAATGATAATACAAAGGGCAGTACACTTGACCAACACTATGCGGTTTATCCTTATGCTGAAACCAACTCTATTAACGGCCAGACCATTTCATTGGATTTGTCTTCATTGGCAAACCAAACTTATACAGCAAGTTCATTTGAAGGAGAAAAGGCTGTAATGGTTGCAAAGTCTGAAACAACCAATCTTCCGTTCATGAATGCACTTTCTGTTATTCGTGTGAACTTGAATATCGGTGGTGCTGTTATTGATGCAACAGTAAGCTCTATCAAGATTACTTCTACAGATGAAAACATCAACTTGACAGGTAATGCTACTGTAGACATGTCTCAAGATAAGCAGCCGGCTGTTATTGTAAATGACAACAATGCAGGTAAGGTGATCACTTTGTCTGCCCCTGATGTTAAATTGAGCCAGGATGCTACTCCATTCTATATTATGGTTCCAGCCGGTAGCTATGTCGCAAACACTTTGGCAGTAGAAGTTACAGCTGTACTTAACGGTGAATACCAAAAGTGTGAATTCACTCTTCCAGCCGTTACATTGGAACGTAGTGTAATCACTACATTGAGCAAGACATTCCTTGATGACAATGAATGGACAGGTACAACAGAAGGTGTAAATCAGAATGTGTCTGATGTAGCAGCTGCAAATAATGCTTTGCAATCAATAGCAGGTGTGAAGATTGAAGATGCTTCTGATGCAACTGAAGATTCTCCAATTACTATCCCTGCGAAGGAAGCTGATGAAGCTGACCAGAAACACGTCATTGAGTTTGCTTCAATGCCAGCATCTACTGTTTATATTTCTGTTGAAGAAAGTGCTGGTTCTACTAAAACTGTTGAAAACCTTGAAGTGATTGTTCCTGTTGGTACAACTACTGGTAACTTGAATATCAATGCTCCTGGTACAACAGTAACAATTAAGGCTACTGATGGTACAATTATCGACACCATTGAAGCCATTACTGCTGAAAATACATTGATCATTGAAAGCGGTGTTACTGTGAACAATTTGATCGTTAAGGGTGGTAATGTAGAAGTTTATGGTAAAGTATCTAATATTACCCGTGTTGATAACAATGATCCTTTGACTTATATCTATGTAAAGGCAGGTGCTGTTATCGAAAATTATCCTGCTGAAGCAGAAATCTTTGTTGTTGACGCTGACAATAAGGTATATGTTAATAACACAGCCCAACTTCAAGCTGCTTTAGATAATGCTGCAGCTGGAGTTAAGTTGCTTGACAATATTACAATTAGTAGCACACTTGCTTTTGCTAATAATTTTGTAATGGATGGTGACAACCATACTTTGACATATACAGGACAAAATCGTGCTATTGATGTTACAAAGGAAACAAATGGTGCAAATCTCACTTTGATGAATTTGACTGTTGATTGTACTGCTAGCTATTGTGAACGTGGTGTGAACTACAACACAAATGGTGAATTGACTTTAGATAATGTAACTGTAAAGGGTACAAATGTTACATATGCTTTGAATCTACCAGCTTCTTCAGATGAAGCAACTGTAAATATTACCAATTCTTCTCTTACTGGTAATATCGCATTGAATATTTGGGGCGAAAATGCTATTATAAATGTTACTGATTCAGAGTTAACAAGTGTGGATAACAATTCGGTAGAAGGTTATACAGCTATTGCTTTGAATAACGATGGTACTAATGTTGCAAATGGAACTCAGGTAACCATTGAAGGTGGTTCAGTAATAGCAAAGAATGAAAATGGTGAACCTTCTAATGCTGTTAGAAACAGTACAGTGACTGGTACAGTTAATATCAATTTTAATACAATAGTTGTAGGAGAAGTTAAATCTCCAGTAGCTATTGTTGATTATGGTACTACCCAGTTCTATTCATTCACTAATTTGCAAGATGCTATTGATAAGGTTCTTGAAGTTAAAAGTGGTAAGGTAAAGCTTATTAATGATATTGTTTTGGAAAAATCAATTAAGGTAAAGGGTGGTCATCCTGTTGTAATTGATTTGAATGGTCACATTATTACTGGTACAGACAAGAATGCTAGCGGCAATTTCTATTTGTTCGATAATACAGGTACTCTTACTATTGAAGGAAATGGTAACATTAATCTTACAGCTGTAAACGATAGAGATTGGAATGCGTCATCTGTAGTTGTTGCCAATAACCCAGGCGGTAACCTTACAATCAATTCAGGTGTTGTTATCGAACACTTAGGTGGTACTGACATGGCTTATGGTGTTGATAACTTGACAAATGGAAAGGGTACATCTGCTGTAACTACAATCAATGGCGCTACTGTTAAATCAACTTATCGTGCTGTTCGTCAGTTCCTTAATGGTATTGAAGCAACAAATGAATTGTATGTCAAGAGTGGTATTATTGAAGGTGCTAATAAGTCAGTTTGGATGCATGATCCAAGTAAAAATGCTAATACAGGTAAGCTTGTTGTAGAAGCTGGTGCTCAATTGAAGGGTGATGTTTATCTTTATGTTACTCCTGGCTCTGCTGAATGGCCTGTGGAAGTATCCATTGCTGCTGCTGCATTGGTTGGCGAATCACAAGTTCTTACTGGCAATGTTCCAGAAGGTTATGAAGTGGTTTTGAGTGATGGTTCTTATATCGTCAAAAAGTAATAATTAACACAATAAAATTAGAGCTTCTGGATGTTAGCAATAGCATCCAGAAGCTTTTTTATTTTGCAAGTATCCGATAAAGTACATATAATAGTAATTAGCCGTCATTACCGAGGTAGTACCGGGTAGTGGCGGCTAGTAGTTGGTAGTAGCTGTTACAGTACATTTGTTTTGAAATTTGGAATAAGGAAAAGTCAAATATATCAAAACAGCCGTATACTGGGAGAGTATACGGCTGTCGATTAAGTTAAACAAACTTTTTATGAAAGAACGGAGTTATCTCAACGGTACAATAATGTTGTTGCTTTCAGAGTTGTTTACTGCATCTTTCCAAGAACCTTTGATCAACACCGGTTTGCGGTGTTTTTTGTGGATTTCTTCTGCATCCGGTTCCTGGGATGCACTGCGTGCTGACTGCGGGGCATTGCCGATATTCTTGCTGTCGAAGGCAACGAACTGTTCATAATCGTATTTCCATGATGAACCTTCTGAAAGTGTCATGACAGCCTTGTAGATGGCTTCACGGCTTGGCGCATTGAACCAGGAAATGTTACTGTTCATCATGCTGTTTTTACTTGGACGGTATGCACCTTTTCCTACATAATAGGCTCCTTCGTAAATGCCGAGTGCATCGTTGGCGTAGCGGCTGTCATTGAGCAGTTGGGCCCAGCGAACAGTATTCTTGGTGTTGTGATAGTCCACATTGGCATACCATCCCCAGTCTGCAAGGTGCATTTGGTCCAAAGTGTTTTTTTCTTCTTTTGAAAGGGTGAGGTTTTCTTTTCCGCCTTCTATATATTCGTCGGCCAGTTTGGCGATACCGTGGCCGCAGACTTCATGAATCAGGGTGTTGTCGATAGCATCCATGTTCATGGCTACAAAATCGCCGTTGGAGAACAAGTTACAGTAGCTTCGGTCTACATAGTAGTTGGTATTGTAGATGACTGCTATCATTCTGCGGGTGTTTGCCGGCAGATTCACCTTTGCTGCATATGTGAAGGCTATATTGTAATCTTCATTGATGCGTTTTTGGGCACCTTCGACAAATTCGGCAGTAGGAGACACTACTTTCACTCCATAGATATTAAAACGGTTCTGCAAGCTCTTGTATGGTTCCAGTTCGAATATCTTGTCGGCGGCTTCCTTCATCTTGGTTTCATACTTTCCACCAGCTGCCATGTCCTTGTCCACGAAACCATCACCCATGAATATCAGGTTGACACCCTTGCCTTTTGTGGCTTTCTGGATGGTGAACACTTCGCCGTCCTTGGAATAATCAGTCGATTGGTAGAGTTTGTCGTTTGAGCTTAGGGTAGCATCCATTTCGTATACATTTCCAGCCAGAAACCCTTCCGATGGTGTTTGTCCGTTGGCTAAACTGGCTAGACTTAGCTGATTGTCATTGTCCTTGATGGAATAGAACAAGTATAGCTTAAAAGGAGTTTTTCCCGGTTGGGGCAGGATAGGGATGAGGTAGGTATGCTTGGCATCAACGTCATAGTCGATGTCGTCGGTGTACAGGAACATTTGTGTGACATCCGTACTGCCATTGTGGGTAATCTGTTGGGTGTCCATATTGAATGTGGCATTGTAAACCGAAACCGGAACATCCGAATCGATGTAGAACCCTGTCTTGTCCAATGTGCTTCCACTTGGCATTTTTTCTTTGATTTGATTGGCGCTGACGGTTACTTTCAGGTATGCGAAGACATGCTTGAAGGCGAATGTCACTTCCCCCTCGCTGACGGTTGATTCGCCATTCATGAAAGCGGGTGTTCCTTCTGATGCTTTTTTGGAGATGGTGTAAGGAAGCGGTACTTCATTGCCTACGGTCTTGCTGTTATATGGATAGCAGGCTTTTACTTTCTTACCATTTTCCGCAGTGATGGATTTGCTGCTGCTTGGTTTGAATTCACTGAACTTTCCGTTTGTGAGTGCCTGATAAGGAACATTGTCTTCATTGTTGGTGAACAACCCGATTTTGTCATTTTGTTTCCAGTGGGTTTTTGTCACTCCGTTTCCTTCAACGAAAGTCACGCGCGATTGTCCGTCTGTGCCGGCTGTTACGCGAAGTTCCTGTTGCTGTTCGTTGACGATGACATCATCGGTACAGGATGCTGCTGTCCATACTAACAAGAGGGCAGCTATGTAGAATAAGTTCTTTTTCATAGTCGTTACCATTTTTGGTTTTGCATGTCATCAATACTGTTTCCTTCGCCTGTTTCCGGATCAGGTTCTTGCTTGGCTTGTTTTACTGTTGCCTTTGCGGATGCGGTACCTGCGGTGATGGTAATTTGTGCAGTACGTTCCTGTTCGGTGGGGTTGGTCCCGAAAGTCAGGTTAATGGTGATATTGCCTGCATTGCCGGATGTCTTGTCCAGTTTGCACCAGGTCTGGTCAGATGACGCTGCCCATGACTGGTTGGTGGTAAAAGAAAGTGTACCCGATCCGCCGTTGGCTTCTGCCTCCAATTCAGTGGTACTGATGGTAACCTGGTCTGGTTGAGGTTTCGGTGCCGGCTCAGTAGTATCATCGTCCCCCGATGAACATGCTCCCAAAATAAAGAGGGAGAACAATGTTACCAATAGAAATTTGCAGTGCTTTTTCATAAATATGTTGCTTTTTTGTTTTCGAATTTCCAAATTTACTAAATTTTTATCGAGAAAACCTAATAGTTGGATAAAAAAGAAAAACCTTTGTTCAGGGTTCTCCTAAATATTTCACGATGATGCTAACTTCCTGCTTCAAAAATGAGTGTCGGTACTTGTTGTATCCTACCGATTGGAGTTCGGACATCAACGGTTGGTTACGTTTCATCCACCGGTACAAATTCTGGATAGCGGTGTTTGTTTCGCTGTTCGGATGGTACAGCATTGCCAAATCGGCTTTCGTATACGATTGTAGCTTGAAAGACATATCAGTTATGGGTTATGTTTTTTACTTTTGAGTTTTCTGTTTTTACCTATCAAAGATACGTTTTTTTCTTGGTTTTACCTAATTGATTCCCAATGAAATGCCGACAAAACTCGACAATTCTCGACATCGGCCGACAATGCTCTACAAATGCCGACAATGGAGGATGGGGCGCATCGTACATTTGTACTCGTTAACCGGTTAGCATTATAAATCATTAATCAAAAATCATTAATCAAAAGATTATGGCAAGAACAGTAAAGTATTCAGTGATTCCCAGAATCAATCCTCGTGACCGTGAAACCGAGCCGAAATTCTATGCGCAGGTGAAAGTGAGCGGTGATGTAAGTATGCGCGAAATGTGCGAACGTATCCAGCAGTCGTGTACCGTAACGAAAGCTGATGTACATGCGGTACTGATAGCCATGGAAGATGTGATTGTGGATGCCTTGAAGGGCGGTGAAATTATCCGTTTGGGCGATTTGGGTACGCTTCGTGTAAGTTTGAGCAGCAAGGGTGCATTGACCGAAAAGGAATATACCAGTTC
>JAEIGA010000840.1_pt1 | contig 45639 bp, 46 predicted proteins | sample 9270691 | NCBI WGS metagenome assembly JAEIGA01 (sample SAMN17057246, study PRJNA624740) | gut metagenome | biome: biome; isolation source: fecal sample | host: Bos grunniens | place: China: Xizang | collected 2019
GCTAGGAAGCCAAAAGTATTAGTGATATCAACCCCTAATGGTAGACAAGGCATGTTCCATGATTTATATCTAAATGCATTTAATGGGGAAAAGGGATATTACCAGATAACGGCAACGATATATGATGATGATTTAATTTCAAATGAAGAAATTGAAGAATTAAAGAGGGGATATCCACCACTTGCATTCCAGCAAGAGTTTGAAGTCCAGTTTTTGGATAATGCGTTGACAGTATTTCCTAATTTTGATACATGTTTTGATGGAAAATACAGTGGTGGTAAGTGCTGGATTGGTATTGACCCAAGCAGTGTTGGTGAAGATAACACCATTTTGAGTGTGGTTAACCAAGAAAATCAAGTTAGACAGTTCAAGATTGACGGGACATTAGACGTTAAGTACTCAAAGATTGCGAAATTGATTAATGAATATAATCCAGTGGCAACATATATTGAGAATAACTCAATTGGTGAAGTTATGGCTAATGAAATTAAGAAGCAATTGGCGAAGAAATCTAATTTTTACAGTTTTACAACAACAAATGAGACCAAAAAGCAGTATATATCTTTACTGGCTGTTGCCATCAACAATAATGAGATACATTTCGAAGAAGATAATAGACTTTTATACTCAGAATTATCCACTTTTACCTTTAAATTGACAAAGGGTGGCAATATAACGTATGCTGCAAGGGATGGATACCATGATGACACCATCACTTCACTAGGTATTTGCCTTCAATGTAAGGAAGATTTCCAGTATAAATCAATAAACAAAGATAATTTCATAAGAGCAAACATTAAATTTTTTGGATAATGGGAGAAAATATAAGAAAATTCATAGAAGAAGGAAGAAACGTATGTTGGACTTATTCAGATGGAGTAAAAGTCTGGATTGTTGATGGCATAATCCAAAAGGAAGAATATGAAGTTGAGAAAGATAAAGTAACAGGACGCTATAAAAAAGTGAAGAAGAATGGAAGAAAATAATATAATCGATTATGGAAAATGGATTGTCCCAACATCTTGGAATCAAATCACTCTCAAACAATATCAAGAGATTGAAGCATTCTACGACAATGCTGAAAATAAATCATTTGATGTTAGGGAAGTGATACATATTTTGTGCAATAAAACCATTGATGAAGTGAATGCGCTGCCAGTTGAATTCTTGGATGATATTGTGGAGAAAATGTCATTCTTGCAAACAAAAGTAACTGAGGAAGAACCAACTAATACATTGATGATTAATGGTGAGAAATATGTGGTTAATATCCAGAATAAATTAAAAGTTGGTGAATATGTTGCAGTAGATAGCATCATCAAAGATGATAAGCATAATTATGCTGCAATGCTTGCAATACTGTGCAGAAAAGAAGGAGAATTGTATGATTCCAAGTTCGAAAATGAAATCTTAGAAGATAGAGTAAAGATGTGGGAACAGCAACCCATAACTGATGTCTTGAGAGTTATAAGTTTTTTTTTGCAATGCTACATGATATCAGTGACTCCTATCCTACTGTCTTCAAAAATAAAGGAAGCAATCGACCACACTCGCAAGGATATAGAGACTTCGCACAAAAATGGGGCAATCTCAAAACGCTCTATGAAATCTGCGATGAAAAAATTGAGAAAGTTAGAGAAGTCTATCAAGAATATTTAAATGATTACTTAACATTCTTAAGTTACCTCATTGATAAAGGGGAAGCAGAAAGACAAGAAGATGAATTCCAAGAACTCAGACGCAAAGCAACAAAGGGAAGGCGATAAGTCCTCCCTTTTTTCATGTTTAAAAGAAAAATAATATGATTAAAGATGTAATCGAAATATTGAGGGATGTGTCTCTCAGACATAAAGGTGTTTATACATTTCGCTATCAAGGTGACGATTTGAATAATGCCCAGAACAATTTTAGGGGTTATCAAGTCTATGTCGATGATATATCATTGCACCAGTTAAACATCACCACAAATATATTCAAAGCAGAATTTCAGATATATGTACTTGGTCATGTGGATGATGAAAATGATGTATTGACAGTCCAGAATAATGCATACACCATTGCATGTGATATTATGGCTTATATTGATACACAGGACGAATTCTTAGGCGTTCTGAGCGTTTATGATTATAGCATCTTAACATTGTCAAGGTACACTGATGATTCGAGTGCAGGAGTTAAATTATCACTTGTATTGCAGATGCCATCACCAGTTAATCTATGTACATTAGATGATAACTTTGATGATGAACCACATGAAGATGAACCAGACCATGAGATTGATATTAATGTTGATGAGATTGGGGACATCGAAATAAACCCAATACATCTTCCAAGAACAAGAGAATGTTAACACATGAATACCAAAGATAATGTACATAAAGCAATAATAGAGCTATGTGAGAAGATTGAGAGCATTCTTGCAAAGCGAATTGATACATATGGCAAGAATCCAAGGGCACATGGTGAAAACACACTTAAAGGTTCTGAACTTGAGAAATCTATTGAAGTAATACCACAAGAAGATGGTATTGCATTGCATATTGCTGATTATTGGGAATATGTTGCAAGAGGATGGCGTAGAACTGGTCAAAGTCCAAATAGAGGACTGTATCATGCTCTTGTGCTTTGGGCATTGAGAAAGCATATCATATTGGATGGAATGTCACAGAATGAGAGCGCTGTGAAGATTGCTGAAATAACATGGTTCAACATGATTATAAAAGAAAGACCAATAAAAGCAAGACCATTCATGCGATATGACAAAGAAGGTGACTTGGAGAAGATGATACCAGAATTAAAAGCATATATGGAAAAGTGGTTTGATTCACTTTTTGACAAAATAATGAATGAAGTTGATAAATTCTTTAATTAATGGCAACGATAACATATAACAATAGGAGTTCTTCAAACGCAAAGAACTTGGTAACGTTCACCGATATTCCAAACATCTTGAAAGTGACTGATGCATCTGGAGGTACAAAGCAGACCATATCATTAACATTCAATGGAAATCTTGCTGGTGTGACACATACTGACCCTTGGACAATAACAATCCAAGGTGAGACCATATCATCAGTGGACACTTATGCTGAAGCGATAAATAAGAGTTTTTTCGTATCAACATCAAACAATACAACGGCAGCAAGTGCAGCAAGAGCACTTAGGAACTGTCCAAACATTGCAGCATTATACACTGTGCAGCAGTACCAGAATGGCATAATATTGACAGCAAGAGATATTGGTTCATTTACAGTCACTGTGGATAGCAATATACCAGTATCATACTTGTCAAAGACCATTACACAAGGTAGTTCACAGTCTCAATTGGTTGGAAGCAAGATTGATGTGGATGTATATAATGGTGCAGATTACATTACAACGCTTGAGAAAAACTTTTATAATGGCGAAGCAGCATTCAATATGTCACCAGTATTAACGACATTTGCAAAAAGAAGTAAGACTGAGCCTTATCTGTTCAGACTTAACACCATTTCACAGAGTGGAGATTATCAACTGCTTGGTACTGTTGGTACAAACTACATATCACAAGGATACATGTGCAATCAAGGCCAGAAGTATCTTGAATTGTATGATTATGAAGTGATGGCACAGAATTTCTTTAGGGGTGACGAAAAGCAATCTTGGAACAACACACTGCTATATGTCTATGGCAATAACATACCATTCTCATTCTATACAAAGAGCACAAGCATGTCTCGCATTGATGTTACATACAGAGACAGCGCATTTAATGTAGTTGGTGGTTTGGATTGGAATGATGAAGATGCACATGCTATTGGAAACAATTATCTTGTGACAACATATATACCACTTACAAATATGCCATCAAGTACATTCTATGTTGATGTAAAGTTCGAATCACAGCCAGATTTTGTAAGATATAATGTGATTAAGCCATTGAAAGCAACGGAATATTACCAGAGGATATATTGGAGAAATTCATATGGAGGCGTATCATTCTTTGATTTCACTGGTGCAAAGACTGAAACAAGAGACCTTGAGACAACAACATATCAGAAGAACATATTCGACTATTACACTGACCCAAGGAATGAACTTGAGAGAGTATATAATAATGAGATAAAATACAACGTCACATTAAAGAGCCATTTGTTCGAGAATGATGGAAAATATATCTTCAATGACTTAGCACAATCACCAGAAGTATGGACTGAGATAAATGGTGAAACATATGCAATCATCATGGAAAGTGTATCAGTTGATGAATTAAATGACAGAAATAATATCTACGAAGCAACAGTTCGTTATAGATATTCAATGACACCTTCAATTATATAAGATATGATTTATAAGGAGCATTTACTAGAACTTTGGGTTAATGGAAATAAAGTGGAACTTGAAGACCAGAAGAGTTTGAATATGCGTTTTAACAACGTATTGTTTGACCCTACGAAGATATCATCGACTCAAGCAGAATACAGTTTCGAGTTTGAACTTCCAGCAACACCAAAGAATAACATAATTTTTGATTATGCAAATAATCTTTCAAAACTAAATAAGTTCCATCAGCGTTACAATGCAGAAGTTTACGCTGATGGCACTGTCATATTCTCTGGTACCATAACCATCAATTCATTCAAAGACAACAAATATAGTGTTAACCTTGTGTCTGTGAAAGTATATTCGCTTGATGATATATTTGGCGATAAGACAATGAATAAAATTGATTGGAAAATACCATTTGAAGGTGCTGGAGACGGACAATATACCATTGATTGGTACAATTCACAACTTGAGACAAATGTAACGTTCCCATTAGTATCATATGGTGCTTTTCAGAAGAATCCAAAGTACAGTGATGATGCTGCAAATGAATATACATCCAAGTTTGATTTCGATGAGTATAACAAGTGGTATATTGAGACATTTTATCCATCTGCAAACGTCTTAGAAACGCTTAAGAAAGCTTTTGAGGCAGTTGGATATACTGTTGGTGGGGATGTATTCAACAATACGTATTTGAAGAATATATTCATGTCCACAAACCTTGCAGACGAACAAGACCCTCAGTATAATGTTGGCAATCCAAAGTTCGGTAAGATAGACCTCTCTGCATCATTCTCAACAAACTCCAGAGTTGGATATGTGCAAGACCTTAAGTTCCCATATTACAAGGTTGGTGGTATATCAGAATATATAGATGGCAAATGGGTTGAGATTGAAGAAGGTTATAACCTTGAATCAGTGCAACTATATGACATCCTTGCAGAAGGTAATGTAACAGTCAATCAGTCAGTATCATATTCTTATCAACCAAATGAGCATATAATTGTGATACCAGCAGATGGTTTCTATAAGATACAGATGGAGATAGATACCACATTGCAGACAACAAACGACCTCACAGCAGAGCTTAACTATAGGGGTGTTGTTTTTAGGGAGTTGATGCTTGAGCTTGATGACAAACTAACTAAAGGTGATGTGACGTTCCATCCTAATTTCTTGACAACAACACCAGTAGAGATACAATTGGTGAGGAACTATGATGACAATCTTGAATTGATAAAGGGGAAGAATAACATGTATTATGTGGATGGAATGCCAGATAATGAGCATCCAGGTGGTATGTCTGATTTGGGGCAGAACAGCATATCATTCTATACATGTTTTCCACATGAAAAGTTAGGCTATTTCTCTGATTCATTCCCAATACCAACAAAGACTGATGACCTTGGTTCTCGACAACAGTACACATCAAACGTATCGACAGATGGTATTGTAAATGGTGGTGCTGATACAATGTGCTATGACCCTATTGTTAATCCAGACTTCATATGTGGTTTCTCTTCAATGGGTAATAATAATGGTAGTGGAAGTGCTGCAATTATAAAGAATGGCTATTCATGGTCAAAACAGAAGAGTGAGAAATTTGGTTCATTCTACATTCAAGAAGGATATTATAAGGTTGACAGAAACGGATTCTACCCAGACTATAGTTACAGATTCACACCAACTGAGTATAATAAGAACGAGTTATATAACTCTCCTACCAACTATTTCACTGAGTTTATAGGTGGCACTAACATGAAGGGTCGTTTGACTGGTATTGTACATCTCAATAAGAATGACAGATTGCAGTTATTCTGCGTACATAGGGACTACACTAACGCAAATGGCGAAGTCGTAACATATAACTCCACATCGAATGTAAACCTTACCATTGAAGCATATTCACCAAAATCATATGAGCAGATTAAAACAAACAATGATAATGACTGGTTAAAGCCAACACAGTTCGATACAATGCTCAATGTGGCAAATTTCTTCAATAAGGAGAAGAAGATATCAGAGTGGGTGCAGAATGTGGTGGATGCATTTAACCTTGAAGTCATACAAGATGGCAATTATGTGGAGTTAAACATCAAAAAGAAAATTAATGATAAAGCAATGATTGCTGTCGATATCGATGATAGGGTTAACTCTAGTGAAGCAGAGTCCAAGATGATAGAATATCCTCGCTCAATGGCTGTTAAGTATAAGATTGATGGTGATGAATGGGGTTTTGAACAATCTGCTGAAAAGGTGATAAACTCAGACCCAACGATAGACCCATCAATCCTTGACGATGAAGATGAGTGGAAGAAGTATGGTGACAGTGGATATACTGTAATACAGTTAAATGATGACTCATATGTGACATCAACGAGTGATAAAAACCTACAGTTCTCATATACATGGTATGATAATTTCAATTGGTATGAAGTAAACAATCAACATGAGAAGATATCCAATATACCAGTGGTGTTGAAGATGCCAGTGATATCAAAATATGAATACATGATTGATGGATATGATTATACTGAGAGCCTTAAGCATGATGGATATGGTCTTGCACAGAGATTTTGGATGAAACCAGAGCAGACGAATGCATATGTATGGACTGATGTATATCCAGCGCAGAGAGTGACTGTATATCTGCCAACCAATTTGTATACAAACTATCGAGATATATACTTCAATTTGTCGTATAAAGACACTGAGCCATCAATTTTGACCAATTTCTTCAATATTAATGCTTATTTGTCATCGAATTATGTGGAAGTTGATGTATATTTGACACCAGATGAGTATAATAGGATAAAAAATGGCTCATATGTCCATTTTGACAGTGATATTTACATACCAGTGGAAATTGAGGGATATGATAGTACTGGTTACAACCCAACAACGCTTAAATTAATGAAAAAGACTAACTAACAGGTTAGTCTTTTTTCATGTTTATATCAAATTATTACCAAAATGGCTAATATAAAAGAATATAAAATCGTTATCAATGGCCTTGAAGAGAGTATAAATGCCGTTGATTCACTTAACAAGCAACTGGACGCATTAGAAAAAAGGATTAATGCCCTTCAATCTAAGAGCGTTAGCATTGGTGTGTCATCAACTAGTAGTAGTGGAGGTCGTTCATCTAATGCTAGTGCATTGTCTGCTGAAGAAGCAACACAAAGGGAAATAAACAAGCTCAAAGCAGAAGGTGAAAGACTTGATGCTAAGATTGTTGCCACACAAGACGAGATATACAAACGAGTGGATGCCACAAAGCAGCTCTATAAAGAGACTGTGGCAGACCAGAAGGCTATTGCTGCTCAAGAAAGACTTGTAGCAGATGCATACTCCAACACAATGCAAGGAATGAAAGCAAAACTTGCAGATATCAAGTCTGTTATCAATACAACTGACTTAGGAGACTCAGACAAGATTAAACAAATGACCCAAGAAGCTAATGAACTTACTTCCAAATTAAAAGAAATGGAAGCAGCTTATGGGCAGTATGGTAGGAATGTTGGAAATTATGCTAATGGTGTTGCAGAAGGACTCCAGAAAGTAAAGATTAACGTTGGTGGTGTTGTAAGGGAGTTCGGCAGCGCTAGAGAAGCTTCTAGGACTCTTAACAACGAACTCAAGTCGATGGCAGTGAATGGTCAGCAAGATACTGAAGCGTTCAAAGAGCTGCGACAAGTTGTTATGGAGCTTGAGAGCAACATTAACGATGCTAAGAAGCCAATGGACAACCTTATGGACTCAATGGAAGGCATTATGGCGGTTGCAAACGTTGGTCAAGGTATAAGAGCTTTATTTGGTGTGGATGACACTGAAATACAGAAGAGCATACAGAAGCTTGTTGCCCTACAAAACGCATTAAAGGGTATTGAAACTATCAACAAGCAGATTCAGACGAGAGAAGGTGTCGGGAAATGGATTGCACCATTCACAACGCAGATTGATGCTGCTACGAAGAAGATGTTGGTATTCAATAGGGCTTTATTGGGAACTAGCAAAGCAGCAAAGGTTGCAGCTGTTGGTATAAAAGCATTTGGCACTGCGCTTAAAACTGCTGTCAGCATGGGAATATTAGTGGCTGTTGACTTGCTCATGGAGAAACTGATGGACTTAGTAGAGTCTTTCAAAAAGGTGGATAAAGCTGCTGAAGCTGCAAAAGAAGCAGAAGAAGAAGTATCAAAAGCATATGCCAATGGTTCAGCCACATTATTGAAATACCAGACTATTGTCAAGAATTTCAATGGTAGCAAAGAAGAAGAAGAAAAACTTGTAAAAGAACTTAATTCAGAGTTAGGTTCATCACTTGGCACATATAAGACATTAGGTGAATGGATGGATGTTCTTACTAAGAAAGGGCAAGATTACATCAACATGCTTATGCTTCAAGCAAAAGCGCAAGCAGCGTTCAACAATCTTGTAAAAGCACAACAAGACCAGATGAATGCTAGCAATGCATCAACTGAAGATTATAGGACATTTATAAATGATGTCCAAGATTTCTTATGGACTGGTTGGGGAACTTCATCTGCGAACAAAGCAAGAGTAGCTGCAAAACAGTCAGCAGATGCATATGCTAAAACTGCTGAAGAAGAATTCGTAAAAGCTCAAAAGGAAGTTCAAGCATTTATGCAAGAGCACCATATTGGTGATTATGCACCTCAACTTGAGAAGAATGGCAAGAACTCTAAGAAAACTATAGAGAACGTTGAAGCAGAACTTGCTAAAGCTAGGATAGCAGCAATGAAAGAAGGTCTTAACAAGACCATTCTCCAACTTGAAGAAGAGCGTAAGCAAAGACTTGCAAAACTTAACAGGAACGCTAAAGACTATAAGCAGCAAGAAGCACAGTGGAACCAGTACTATAACGACAGAATACTCGATGAGACTGAGAAGTGGTCGAAGAAGATGAATAAAGCATATTCTGATTTGTATTCTGCGATATCATCATATGCTACCAACAATCTGAAGATGGTTGCCACTGAGACTAAAGAAGAGCTTGAGAGAGCGTTGAAGAGTGCTGATGATGTAATGACTAAGTATGCTGATAAAATGGCTGGATATGGGCTATTTGGAGATATTAGCAGTAAATCCCAAGCATCATTACATATAATGTCTAATTCTACATTCAAAAACAATGATTTTGTCAATATGGCGAAACAGTATATTGACTTAGAACGAGAAGCGATAAAACTGCAAGCCGAATATGAACTTGAATATGCAAATTTCCAAGAATTTAAAGAAAAATTAACAGAAGAAGATTTAAAACTACTTGAAAAGTCTATTAACAATAGGAAAAAATATTATGAAAGCCTTTTTGAAGAAGCAAAATCTGTAAAAGAGAGACTTAATGAACTGATGAATCAAAAAGGATATGGCTATGAAGACTTGAATGGAAATCCAAGCGTTCCAGGTGATGATTTAATTGGTACTCTTTATAATGAAGGCTACGCCAAAAAAATAAGCGATATATTTGATGAAAGAATAGCCATCCAGAAAAAATATTGGAATGATGTTGAGCGTATCACAAAAGAAGGTGCTGAGAAAGAAAAGAAAGCGAGACTTGATGTTTTGTATAAAGAGCAACAAGACGAAGACTCAGCAAACCTAGCATGGAGGGATAAGACACTTCAGGACACCCTTAACTACTACAAAGAACTCAGAGAAGGCTATGATGCGCAATTCAAGAATGGACTGATACCTAAAGACGAATACATAGCTAAGACTACTGAAGCTGTCAAGCGTCAAGAAGAAGACATTAAATCAATATATGAAGAATATAATAAGAGAATACTCAATATTGAGAAGAATTTCGAGACTGAAAGACAGAACATCATCAAAGAATCTAGTGATAAAGTAAAGAAAGTTACTGTTGACGAGCTTAACCAGAGGATGACTGAGTTGAGGGATTTCCAAACCCAAATAAACAACAAAGAACAGAAACAGCCTGTGGTGAATGCTTGGGGAATCACCAATTGGAAAGAGACGAAGAAGAATTATGAAGAAATAAAAGACTCTTACATTAGTCTTGGAGAAAAACTTGCTGAAGTAAGGGACGAAGCGACTCGTATCTTAGGGGATGATACAGCATCAAAAGAATTCAAAGACCAAGCAGAAGGCATTCTCAGAGAAGCAAGAAACATGGCTGCTGGTATCGGTGAAGCACTTGATGAAACTGAAGACAAAATGTCAAATTGGACTGCAATCCAGACTTTTGTTCAAGATATGCAAGTGTATTTCCAAGAGGTTATGCAATCATTCCAAACAATTATGCAAGCTGTATGGCAAGCTCAAGATAACGCATTCGAAAAAGAACAAGACGAACTTGACAAATGGAATGAGAAACTTGATAAAGCTCTTGATGAACAGCAAGATATTGTTGAAAAGCATAAAGATGCGATAGATTCAATTGAAGATGAGTTGGGTTCAGCAAGAGGTGACAGAAGACAACATCTTATTGACCAACTCAATGCTGAAGTTGATGCCCAGAGAGCAGCAAGAAAAGAAGAGCAGAGATTAGAGAAAGAAAAAGAAAAAGCACAAAAGAAGCAAGATGCCCTTGACCTTAAGAGGAAAAAAGCTCAGTACCATAGGGATATGATGCAAGCAATAGTTAATGGTGCAATGGCTGTTACATACGCTGCAATGAACTCATGGCCAATACCAGCTATTCCAATGATGGCTCTTGCAGGAGCTACAACAGCAGCACAGATTGCTATAATGGCTAGCAACAAGCCGTATGCGAAAGGTGGATTGCTTGAAGGTAAGTCACATGCTGAAGGTGGTATTCCAATTCCAGGCACTGGCATTGAAGTTGAAGGAAAAGAGTACGTTATCAGGAAGAAATCTACAGCTCCAAATATTGATATACTTGATTATATCAATAAGAGCGAGAGAAAACTTACACTTGATGACTTTATTGACTTTTACTCATCTGGAAAGTTCAAAAAGAACATATCTTCAATATCGCCAAGAAGCAAATTTGCAGATGGTGGAACAATACCATTATTGCCATCTAACATTGAATTAGATGATAGGCTGATAAATGCTATGGAAGACTATTCCAATAGACCAGTTGTAGTGGAAGTGAAAGAAATTCTCAACAAAGCAGAATCTATTAGAGCTGTCCAGACTCTTGCGGGACTAACTCCAACTTATTAATTAATTCATGTTTAATATGTCATAATTTTTTAAGTATATTTGTTATATAAGAAGGAGCAATGGCTTGGGAAAGTCATTGCTCTTTCATGTTTAAGAAAACCAAATATTTTGAAAATGAAAACGACTTGGAAAGATATGAATATCAAAGAACAATTGGCAATTATCAGTGCTTGTCTTGCATTTCTTGCTGGTTGGACACTTACTGGCATTGCAGCATTTGTTCCACTCTTATTGACAGAGAGCGCAATATTGTTCATTCTTGGACAAGGCATGACTTATGCTGCTGCTGTATTTGGTGTTAGCATGTATTTTAATGCTGAATCAGTTAAAATGAAAAGGGAAATAAATCGTCACATCGAACACATGGAACATATGCAGATGCAGCGTTTAAGATTATCTAAAGGGATGGATGTGGATGAAATACCAGATAAAGAAGAATATGAAGAATAGTTTTTACATTTTTATATTTTCAATCATAATAGGATTTGTAGTTAGTGGCTTGATATTCAGAAAGTGTTGCAGAACACCAGAAATAATAAAGACTGATACAATCACCAAGACAGATACAATGTGGAGAGATACAACCATAACTGACACAGTGTTCAAACCAAAGTACATCATTAAAAAAAAAGTCGATACTCTGTACAAAGAAAATGGAGATACTGTGCAACTTATAACTGAACAGAAGATGTATGAAAAGTCCATTCTAAGCGACAAAGATACAGCAGACTTAAAGATATACGTCAGTGGCATAAACACAGCGTTGGACAGCTTAAAAATTCGTTTAAAGACACATACAGTGACTAATACTGTTGAGATAGTCAAATATGTCGAAGAAAAGAAGAGGTTTTATATCGCACCATCAGTTGGTATTGGGTACGGACTTGTGAATAAGAAGCCAGATGTGTTTGTTGGAGTCAGCATTGGGATAAGATTATAAGAGAAGTAAGTAATGAATAGCATCGGAATGTATAAAAACCCGTTAAATAATCAATATGTTGCACCATTTGGATATGCATTTTATTATGAAGGGGTTAATCAAGGAAGAATAATCTGGACAGCATCGCCAGAAGGATATTATATTGCAAAAGACGAAGATTAATGGAACAATTCACAAAGAACTTTAGTTATGATGAGCTTATAGCATCAGCAACAGCAAAGAGACTCGGATTAGACAACCGACCAACACCAGAAGAAAAGGAAAGACTAAGACAGTTAGCAGAAGACGTCCTACAGCCAATTAGAGACGCTTGGAAGAGTCCAATCGTTGTTACTAGTGGATATAGAAGCGAAGCAGTAAATAAAGCTGTAGGAGGTGTTTCTAACAGTCAACATAGACTTGGAGAAGCAGCTGATATCTCTATAGGTGGAAAGGAAAGGAATCGTAAGTTATTCAATTTCATATATAAGTTGATTGCAAAAGGTGATATAAAGGTTGGTCAGTTGATTGACGAATATTCGTATTCATGGATACACATCAGTCTACCAAGAAAGGGAAAAGAGAATAACCAGATACTTCATGTTAAGTGACAATATACATCAAGGGCACTGGGCAAGCTACCAAAAAACAACTAGGACTTGATTTTTATTGGGTTAGAGGTCGGTGAAACTCTAACCCTTATTTATTTTCTATAATTTCATGTTTATTTAAAGATTTTTCAGTATGGCTAAGAAGATAAAGAAATATAAAGTGGGATGTGACAGCGAAACTTATGCAATAAGCATGGTTGAAGCTCCAGCTATTGAATCAGATTTCGTTGCATTGTCAAAAGAGGAAGAAGATAAACAGCAAGTCTTCCTTGAGAGCAATGAAAGACACATGGTTTATGGCGCTGCATTAATCCCAGAAAAAGACATATATAGAAACAATGGTGAGCAAGAATTCTACATCAGCTTTACAAAAGAATCAATTGAGAAAATGTCCCAAGACTTTATGAAGGAGTATCGCCAGCATGAAGTAAAGACAGACCATGAGGACGTTGCAAACGAAGTTTGTGTTGTTGAGTCATGGTTAGTTGAAGATTCATACAAAGACAAAGCAAATGCATTAGGAATTAATGTTCCAGAAGGAACTTGGATGGTTGGTATGAAAGTCAACAATATTGAGACTTGGGAAAGAGTGAAAAGTGGAGAACTTAAAGGATTCTCAGTTGAGAGTATGCTTACCCTTGAAGAGTTTAGCAAACAAAATGATAATAATATGACTATAAACGAAACAAATGAGATGGGATTCTGGAACAAGATGAAAGAAGTCCTTGCTGAAGCGTTCAGTAAAAAAGAAGATGCTCAGACAGAGCCAAATGAGATTGAGAGCACCAATATTGAATTGGAAGAGCAGACTCCAAGTGAGCCAACACCAGAGCCACAGCCAACTGTGGAAGAGCCTAAAGTTGAAGAGCCAAAGGTTGAAGAGCAGCCAAAAGCTGAAGAGCCTAAAGTAGAAGAGCCAAAGCCACAAGAAGAGCCAAAACAAGAGACTCCAAAAGAAGATAATCATCTTGAAGAACTAGTTAACAGTTTAAAAGAAGAAATTAAAGCATTGAAGGATATGAACAATGGCTTGCAAGAGAAGATTAAGGACTTGGGCAAACAGCCTTCAGCAGAACCAATTAAGCCAAATGCAAAGCCAAATGCTGGAGATACATACAGTGCTTGGAGAGAGAAAATGAGAAGCATGATTGGCTAAAAAAATAATATTCATGTTTAAGAAAATAAGAAAATAATAAAACCTTAATAATTTAATTAAATTATGGCTAATTTCATAGATTTATCAGGCCTTACATACTGTGGAAAAGAAGCACAGGAGATTTTCAGTAAGGATATTTACGACATTGACCTTCGTCAGTATGGCATTACTTTCATGGACGGAGTAAAGGGTAAGATGAAGATTTATACTGGTGAGATTGGTGATGCATGGCAGTTGTATACTTGTCCATTCACCCCAGCTGGTTCAGCATCACTTGCAGAGTCATTCATCGAGCCAGCAGCTATCAAGGTTAACCAAGAGAACTGCTATGACACATTCTGGAACACTTTCTTGGTAGACCAGACTGAGATTTCATTGAGAGGTGGTATCCCACAGACTTTCGGTGATTGGTACTTCGGCAAGCTTCGTAAGAAGATGTCTAAAGAATATCAAGAGATTTTCTGGCAAGGTGACACTGCACACACTGCATCAACTAAGGTTTACTTGAAGACTGTTGATGGTGTTGAGAAGAAGCTTTCTGCACTTCCAAGTGGAAACACTGTAGCACTTTCAGCTATCACTGTTGACAATGTAATCGCACAGCTTGAGGCTGTTATCACAAAGGGTATTGATGTTGCTAACGCAGCAGAAGTTGACACTGAAGATTATAAAGTATTCATGAACCATGCTGACTTGAGAGTACTTGAAGTTGCTCTTGGTAAAGTTTGTTGCCCAAATAGTGTAAACGCAGTATTCGCTAACTATGCAAGAGAGAATGGACGTATCTATGTTATGGGTTATGAGATTGTACCTACAATGCAGTCTAGGAATACCATCATATTTGGTCCTGTAAAGAACCTTGTTTTAGGTTATGATACTTTCGATTCTCACATCGAGTACAAGTTGATTGACATGAGAGAGACAACTGGTGACAACATGTTCAGAGTACTTGCTATTTCTAACATCGCTGTTGGTATTATAATGCCAGAGTTGTTCGTTTATGCAAAAGTATAATTGAGGCTCATTTGTCTACAAATATATAATCAAGATGCGGAGGGGTGACGAACTTCCATGTCACCCTTCCATTCGAAAAAATAATAAAACATAAAAACATAATATAATATGGCACTTACTTGTAAATTGTCACAGAACATTCTTAGAACTAGCAACTGTGGTTATAGCTTGCCAGAAATCGTTGACATCTATCTTGCAAACTTTAGCGATGTATCTGGTACTTCTTTGTCAGCAGAGACTTGTGGTGAGTCTGTAACTGGTATCACTATGTCTGGCACTTCAAAGTTCTATCACATTGAGCCAGCAAAGAACAGTGCTTCTTTCGAAGATGCTCTTGTTGTTGAAGATAGCGGTAATAAGTATCGTACTCACACTTTAACATTTAACGTAACTGGTTCTTATACAAGTTGTATGCACCAGAACCTTGATGACCTTGCTCTTGGCAAGTACATTGCAGTTGTTAAGACTGCTGAAGGCTCTTACTTGATGCTTGGTCGTATCACTGGTCTTGAAGCTGAGACTGCTACTTTGAGTGGTGGTGGTGACACTAATGGTCTACAGATTGTTCTTTCTGCAAATGTAACTGAGTCAGCAATTCCAGTTACTGGAGATGCAATTTCAGTTGTAACAGATAATGACTAAATATTATTTGGTAAATTACTCTATATTCATAATATAATTGGAAACTTATAAGAAAAGAAGAGGTATCGCAAGATGCCTCTTTTTTTCATGTTTATATCAAATTGATTAAATATGGCAGATTCAAGATGCAAATATTATAAGCAAAAGAAGCAAGTGAGTTATGATAATGGTGTCACATGGTATGATGTCATTCCATATGAATATCAGAAGGGAGAACTCTATGAGATGGAATCCCAAGACTGTGGATATGTGCCACCAGTAACAGAATATAGATGGGTTAAGACAAATGATACCACATGTATTGGAGAACCAACACCAACTGGAAAGAAGTTAGTTGCAAATTATAGTGATGGTACAACAAAAGAAGTTGAATGTAATAGCAGCACAGAGTTAACATATGAAGAGACAGAACCTAGTGGATATGAATATTCAGCGATGACAAGTGCTGTTATCGGAGATTGTGTTACAAGCATTGGCTATGATGCTTTCAGTGGTTGTAGTAGTCTTACAAGTATAACGATACCTAATAGTGTTACAAGTATTGGTGGATGGGCTTTCGATGGATGTAGTAGTCTTACAAGTATAGCAATACCAAGTGGTGTTACAAGTATTAGTAATGATACTTTCGCACATTGTACTAGCCTTACAAGTATAACGATACCTAATAGTGTTACAAGTATTGGTGGATGGGCTTTCGCAAGATGTAGTGGTCTTACTAGTGTCAATATTCCAGACAGCGTTACAAGTATTGAAAATTATGCTTTCCAATATTGTAGTAGTCTTACAAGTATAACGATACCTAATAGTGTTACAAGCATTAGTGAAGCTCTTTTTTCTGATTGTAGTGGTCTTACAAGCATAAGCATACCAGACAGTGTCACAACCATTGGTAATTGGGTTTTCGATGGTTGTAGCAGTCTTACAAGCTGTACCATAGGTAGTGGTGTTACAAGCATTAATTATAGTGCTTTCTATAAGTGTAGTAGTCTTACTAGTATCAATATACCAAGTGGTGTTACAAGTATTGGTGATAGGGCTTTCGCTCATTGTAGTGGCCTTACAAGTGTAACAGTTAATGCCACAACACCGCCATCATTGGGGTATTATGAAACATTTTACAACACCAATGACTGTCCGATATATGTCCCGTCACAGAGTGTAAACGCTTATAAAACAGCAGAAAACTGGAGCACATATGCTTCTCGTATCCAACCCATATCATAATAATATAAAATAAATCAAAATATGTCATATAAGAAATATTACGTTTATAAGCAGCAATATTCAGAAGATGGTGGCCGCACATGGAATGACACTGACCCATTGGTTACAAGTCCTTCTGGTGACCCAATCGGAGAATATGCCACATTAGAAGAGTGTCAAGGAATTGCTCCAACACCTACTGGATGCAGTCGTTTCATTGTTGATGGTGGACAGTGGAATGATGTCCCAGCAAGTGGAGCAGCAACTTGTGACAGTGCATTTTTATATGTTGATGGCACACCTCAGTTCACACCAGCAAGTGCTGCATCATGGATATCAATCGATATGTACCATTGGAATGAAGACCCACACACATATGATTATTTCTGCACAGTTTATACAGATGCGCCTTGTGTGGCCAATAACTTAATGAAACAAGCTGGAATCGTTGATAACGACATTTCTTGCTCAGATGTTCCAACCCCAACAATGGCTGATATGCCAGAAATTGTGAGGGAAGCCATAACTGGAAATAATGAATACACTCATGCTCTTGGAACAATCCGTTATACTGTAGCACCTAATACATTCGACACTCCAAGGTCTTGCACAATACGATGGATTGTCGATAGCGAAGAATGCCCATCAAGAGACTTTACAATATCACAGTTGGCTGGAACTCCAGCCCCTTCTTGTGGATGTGCATCGTTCGGTGTTTCAAGCAGTGGAAGTCCAGTATCATCAGCAGTTACATCAACAGAGTTCACTATTGCAAGATATACAGCAGCAACAGACTGTACAGAGCCAATAACGTTTGCACATAAGAGTGGTGTTGACTTTATGGGAAGTCTGAGGGCTGATAACTATTATCTCTATGGAAAAGTCAAGACAGCAAATACAAGCACAAGCGCAAGGACATCAGAGTACTATGTATATCAAGGTAGTTGTAGGAGCATCGTAGTTGTAACACAAGAAGGAAAAGAACCAACACCACCTCCAGCAAATACTTTCGTATGGAGGGACAGTTCTCGTCCAACAGCATATACTGCAACGACAAATGGTGAAGACACATCACTTATCATAACACAGTTTTCTTCGATATATAATGGTGCTTATCCAAACGCTGTATTGTCAAGCAATGATAGTTGGATTGTAACTAATTCGACTATGTATTACAATAATAACGAGATTAAGCCTTATGAAGTGGACAGAACAAATAAGTATGTGTATTTCGAAGAGAATGATACTGGTTCTGAGCGTACTGGAACATTGACACTAACTCAGAAGGGTACAAGCAATACCATTACTTTAACAATCAAACAGAAGGCAAAAGTGTTCGATTGTGATATCACATCATTTGCACTTAGTGAAAGTACAGTATGTTTGGGTGGCAATTTAAGTTACACTTATACAATGTCCAATACTGGATGTACAGATAAAGTTTATTTTGCACTTTTCGATGCTGGTGGGCATATGTATGAGTCTGAGTCAACACCAAGTGGTGGTAGTGGAAGTGGTACATTCAGCATTCCATCTACAGCAACCACTGGACAAGCAAGTGTTACCATTGGCACAACTGACAGACATTATGTTAATATAAGCAGCTGTTCTTCAAGGAGCATCACTGGTACTATCAGAAACGATTCAGATTATGTTATACAGAAGGCAACGTTTGAGTACTATGTTGGAAGTGAGTTGAGAAGTGTTAATTTCGGTGGTGGAATAGCGCCAGGTTCATACAGAAATGTCATTGTACCAATCTCTTCTGAAGACGCTGGAAAGACTTGGAGAGCGCATAAGGTGACAGCAACGACAACAGCACCAGAAGTACTTGTGGACTGCGATGTAAGCTTCACAGCTGAACCAACAGAAACAACGATAACTGATAACTTCATCAGTTTCAGCGTATTCCTAAATGATTTTACTTGTTAATATAATATGGGACAATATACAAGTTATTATTTGTATCAGAAGTATGAACAGAGGGGTGAACAGGAAGCAATTCCTGTTTATCCCAATGTCTATTCGATAGATGCTGATGGGACAAGAGAAAGGGTTGTCAAGATTCAAGATGACCCACAATGTGGATATGACCCACCAGTAAAACCAATATATAAGTGGGTGAACATACCAATAACGCAAGATTATGTGTGTGATGATTGTCCAACATATCAGACAAGATGGGTAAGGACTGATGAGACGATATGCAGTGGAACACCAGAACCACCAACGCCAACAGATAAGAAGTTTGTAGGAACATACAATGATGGTACAACAAAAGAGGTTGAATGTAATGGTGATGGAACATTGACAAGTGGCGAAACTGAGCAAAGTGGTTACACACAAATAACAAGTGCTATTATAGGTCAATGTGTCACAAACATTGGATATAAAGCTTTCGTTAATGGGTTGCTTACAAACATAACAATACCAAATAGTGTTACAGGGATTAGTGATTATGCTTTCAGCAATTGTGATATACTTCAAAGTGTAAACATTCCTAGTGGGGTTACATCTATTAATTATTGGGCTTTCCAAGGTTGTAGAAGTCTTACAAGTATAGTTATACCTGATAGCGTTACAAGCATTGGCGAAGGGGCTTTCTTACAATGTAGTGGTCTTACAAGTTGCACTATAGGTAATGGTGTTACATATATTAGTCCTGATGCCTTCTCTTCTTGTAGCAGTCTTACAAGTATCAACATACCAAATGGTGTTACAAGTATTGGGAGAACTGCTTTCTATGATTGTAGCGGTCTAACAAGTGCGACAATAGGAAGTGGTGTTACAAGCATTGGTAATAGTGTTTTTTATAGGTGTACTAGTCTTACAAACATAACAATACCAGATAGTGTTACAAGTATTGGTAATAGTGCTTTTAGTGGTTGTACATCACTTAATAGCATCACTATAAAAGCTATAACACCTCCAACATTAAGTAAATTTGCATTTGATAATACTAATGACTGCCCTCTGCTAGTTCCAGCAAGCAGTGTGTCAGCCTATAAGTCAGCTACCAACTGGAGCACTTACGCAAGCCGTATCCAACCAATAACATAACATAAAAAATAATTTACAATATATATGAGTGTATCAATATACACACCGAATAGTTGCCAATATAAGCAGTTAAAGCTCAAAGATGTTGTCTATCTTGTCAGCAAGAGTCACATAAAAAAAGTGGTGATTGATGTGACTACTGATTATATCAATCTATCAGAAACACCAATGGCATTAGACTGCTTCAATGTACAATTCACAGAGGAGGAGACCCTTGATGAGCGTTATAAGTTCACCAAGCGTCTTACCTTCTCAATGAATGGATATGTGCCACTTGATTATCTTCAAGAGAAGTATTACGCAATCATTATGACTGAGGACAACACCCCTTATATGATTAACGTTGACTTCCCATCAAAGGTGACATACACATTCACACTTGATGGAAATTCATATCAGACTGACTTCATATTCTCATCACAATCCAATTTCCCGACATTAAGGGTAAACGGCATATTCCCAAAACCAGAGAAGGACTGTGGATATAAAATAAGTGGCATTGAAGTATTACGGCTTGTTGAAAAGCAATATGCTACAATATCAAAAGCTGGAGATACTGCAACTGTTACTTTATTTGGCAAAAGTTGGAAAGATGTTGATTTCCTTAAAGATTCTTGTTCCATTCAAGAAGTGTTCGATGGTGAGAGGTTAACTGATACCATCACATTCGACATTGGGTTTGATAACTATAAGACATCATGGCATTATAACTTGTTGGAGTTCCTTGAGAACTTATATGCAGCAAGGATAATATCAAAAGGGAATAATATGAATTATTTCTTTGGCTTTAACTTTGGACTACAGCCATCATATAATATCAATGCATCATCAAGTGACAATGGCAGTGGAAAGATTACTGTAACATTAACTGAATCATCAGCATATGGATTAACGCAAGCGCAGAACTACGTTGTACATTATAGCGGTGATAGACAATGGGTATATGTAGAGCGTATTGGCAATGTCAAAGGCTATGAGTGTGTAAGTCTTGGTGTGGCTCGATATCTGTTGCAGTGGGAAGTTGATGGATTGGGGAATCCAACTGGGCGTTACAAGTGTCTTGAAGGCTATAGAGAGTACTTCGAAGGACAAGGGCTTACCATATATGGCACATTCTCTGAGACAGAAGAATTCCCATCGCAAGACTGTGGAGAGACAGACTTATGCGACTTATACACAACAATACCAAATCCAAGGGTGTTCAATGCTGCAACATGTGCAAACTATACAATATCAGCATCATGTGATTGGCATATAACAGACCTTCCATCATATATTACGATTCAACCAAGCAGTGGTACTGCTAACCAGTCTTATACGGTTAGGATGTGCAATACTCTCGCACCATCGTCAACTGAAGTTGAAGGCAGTTATAACATACATTATGGAGATAATGTTAAGATAATGGGAGTGAAGATATCAAGTCAAGGAGGGTTCATAAACCCAGAGAATGCTTATATCAACTGTCTACCACAAAGTACCACATTCACATATAATCCAAACTGTGCAATAAGGGTGGTGTCAATACCTCAAGGGCTTACATATACAATGGGTAGCGGAACTCTCGTTGTACAAGTTCCAAAGAATGAGAGTGTATTGATTGGAAAGACATATCCCATAACTGTTGAAGATTGCAATGGCACAAGGGCAACTGTAACCATTCATCAAGATAAAACATATGAGAAGTGGGTTGAGACAAGTGGATATCTCTGCGATAATGGCAATTCATATAAGAAACTTGAACGCTATACTGGTTCAACTGCAACTAATATCAACACAAGAACTGGTGAAGTTAAACTTGGAGACCTTATCCAAGAGGGTGATACTCGTTGTCAGACATATATCACAAGATGGTCATTCCTTAATCATTATTATTGCGTTGATGGCAACAAGTATAAAGCACTTGAAGAAGAAATTAGTTATGATAATGGTACAACATGGACAAAGACTGGTGCTACCAAACTTGGTGAACTTGTCGAGCAGTCATCAGAATGGTGTAATACACCAGTCACATATGAATGGAGACTCACAACCAAATGGGAATGCAACTCAAACTAATTTATTAAATGGATTGTTCTAACAGAGCAGTCCATTTTTCATGTTTATTTAAATTTAATTTAATATGGGATGCAATTGCGAAGGAAGAAACATAAATATTAGTATGGGCTGCTGCGAGCCAGTCTTAGCACCAATTGAGAATTATTATACTAAGTATCAAGTTGACAAACTTATAGAAAGTGCAACAACAAGTGGATGCTGCATAACACCAGAAGAGGTGGATGAGAAAATAGAAGAAGCTGTTAGTGGGATTACTATTAGTGGTGTGACTGAAGAGCAAATGGATGAAGCTATTGCTGAAGCAAAAGCAGAGATTGAGTCTGAAATACCAACAGTACCAACAAGCAATACAGCTTTCACCAATGATGCTGGATATTTGACAGAGCATCAAAGTTTAAGCGGTTATGCTACAGAACAATGGGTGCTTGATAAGCATTATATAACTGGAGTTGACCTTTCAGATTATGTAAGATATGAAAATCTTCCAGATTTGAGTCCATATGCTACGAAACAATGGGTTATTAATCAGAGCTACGCCACAAATTCTGAATTAATTCAATATGTTCTAAATCTTCAGAACCAGATTGATTCATTGAGAGCTGAGATAAGTGGGTGCTGTAGTGATACTGGTGCAACATTGATAAGGTGGATTACAATGACTGGTGAGAACGAGTATACTTGCAGTGGTACTACTAAAATGACAAAAGAGAAAGAACAACAATCAACAGATGGAGGTAATACATGGACTGATACTGGAAACTACAGAGCTGGTTCAACAGTCCTCGAAATCAATAGTATAGATTGTGGATATGTGCCATCATTGAAATATACTGCAACATATACTGATTCAAGTATATCTACAGCTAATTGTGATGGGAACAACACTATTGTCATTGGTGAAATAACAAAGACTAATCTCCAATCAATTGATGTAGGTGACTGCGTAACTGCAATTGATTCTTGCGTCTTTTGTGATATAGAAACATTGACAGACGTTAATATAAGCAGTAGTTTAACTACAATAAATGATAGCACTTTCTTAGGTTGTCATCATCTTACAAGTGTTACATTTGATTCAAATTCTCAGTTGTCTACAATTGGTTCTAAAGCATTCATGGGATGTGATATGGTTTCAGTAACTTTACCAAGTTCCCTTACTACAATAGGAGATGAAGCATTTGATGAAAACTATAACATTCAGAGCATAACAATACTCGCAGCTACACCACCAACATTAGGCTATAATCCATTCACATCTACAAACAATTGCCCTCTGCTAGTTCTTGCATCAAGTGTAGATGCATATAAAGCAGCATGGACAACTTATGCAGAGAGAATCCAAGCCATTCAATAATTCATGTTTAAAACAAATAAACAATCATGATTGATAACTATAATGAAGTAATGGAACAGTGGATTAATCCAGCAGTTGGTTCATGCACATCGATGACAACGATTGAGCCAGATGCGGATATGAGGAGATGGTGCGTACATAAGACTGTAACCATCTTAGCTAATGCTGACTATTACTATACAAGAGAAGAAGTTGACAAGCTGCTTGAAGAAATCACATCAAGTGGTGTTACAAGGGAACAAGTTGAAGAGATGATTGCAGTTGCAATCAAAGACAAAGCTGACAAAGCACAAGTCGAAGCTCTTTCAGCACAAGTGGCAACCAACACAGAGAGAATATTAAACACATATACAAAGCCAGAGGTGAATAATCTGTTGGCTTCATATTATACAAAATTACAAACTAACTCAATGTTCGGAAACTACTCAAAGGTACAAGATACGACATTGATACTTAACGCAGAAAACATTAATTAATATGGCACAATTAGATAAAATCAGACTTAGTGGCACAACTTATGATATTATAGATGCTACAGCCGTTCATTCACTTGATGGCTATTGGACTACTGGTGAAACCACAGCAGCTATCACAGCAGCTACAAATGCCCTTGCAGAGTCTATTGCAGAGCAAGGCTATCAGACTTCTGGTGATGTTCAGAACGCTATCACAGCGGTTACAAATCCTATAAATAACACTCTTACAGCACATACAGCGAATACAGACATCCATGTAACAATCGCTGATAAGACAGCTTGGAATGCAAAAGTTGATGATGCTGATATTGCAGGTCTTTTTGGCAATGTCAACTATGATTCTACCACACAGAGAATCAACTTCTACCATGAATCAACTGGTGGAACAGTACTTGCATACATCGATGCTTCAGACTTCGTTAAGGATAGTTTCTTGGAGTCAGTGACAATTGAAAACAGGGTTATAAGTGGCGAATCAGTTCCTTGTTTAGTCTTTGTATGGAATACTGAGAGTGGAATTGAAGAGACTGTGATTCCTTTAAGCGGCATATTCGACCCATCAAACTATTACACCAAGACAGAAATTGACGATATTGTAACTGGTATTACTGAAGACATTGAGGAAGCCACAAGCGGAAAGGCTGATACATCTGCTGTTACTCAGATTAACGATGCATTGACAGCACATACAAGCAATACTGACATTCATGTTACCACAAGTGATAAGTCAACATGGTCAGCAAAACAAGATGCTTTGGTCTCTGGAACAAATATCAAGACAATAAATGGTACTTCAATCCTTGGTAGTGGAAATCTTGAAGTTCAGACACTTCCAACAGTCCAAGGCACTACATTGATATTCAGTTAATTTTTAAAATGATTAATGAAAATAACAAGGGATTGGGAGTTATCCCAACCCCTTTTTTAATACATTCAAAAAATGAGTAACATAATTGATTCAATACAACTTAGTGGTGTAACTTATGGAATTAAAGGTAGTGGAGGAACGGAAACCATTGAACTTACACAAGCCCAGTACGATGCATTGGTTGACAAAGACCCAAATACATTCTACGTCATCACTGATGCACAAGCTGGTGACCTTACCAACTATTATACTAAGACTGAAACTGATGATTTGCTTGATGAGAAGGCAGATACTGCAACAACCTATACAAAGACTGAAGTTGATACGGCATTAAATGGCAAACAAGCAACATTAGTGTCTGGAACAAATATCAAGACCATCAACAATGAATCACTGCTTGGTAGTGGAAACATTGATATTCAAGGTGGTGGAGGTGGAAAAGCCATTGAAGCTGGTAGAGGTATCTCCATTACCACTGGTGAAACTGCTGATACAGTGTCATTTGATTTGCCAATATACAAAACTGTAAGTGGAACTGCCTACAGCCTAGTTTTGAACACATCTTCAGAGCCTAGTGCTAATATATTTAAGACCAAGTACAACACATATATCAATTGTATCAATCCATATGTTGCCGATGGTAGCGGCACAAGTAATCTTATAATGGGTGAGGCTTGTAGTGCAATGAGTTATGCATCTCAATCATTTGTTGGCGGTTATACCTCAAAAATTGGTGATATGAGAACTTTTGCCTTTGGTCTTAGGTCTGAAGCACTTTCAATTGGGGCTGTTGCATTTGGCTATGATGGACGAGCATTCAAACCACAAGTTTCAAAAGGTTATGGTAGTTTCGCTTGTGGAGGTGGAACTTCTGCTAATACATCATACTCTTTTGCCACTGGTTTACACAATTTCACAACAACATTAAGCGAATTTACCTCTGGCCAATATAACAACTCAGTTTCAGCAACAACCACATTTGGAGACAGTGGTAATACATTATTCAGTGTAGGTAATGGTACAGCAGATAATGCAAGGCATAATGCATTTGAAATAAGGCAGAATGGTGATATATATCTTACCTTAGATGGCCAAGATGTTAAGTTGCAAGACCAACTTGGAAGTGGTGGCTCAAGTTATACCGCTGGTACTGGAATTGACATAACTAATAATGTCATTTCTGTAACTGGTATGGTTGATACAACTACATATAACACTTATACTGCTGCAACAGATACAGCATTAGCATCAAAACAGACAACTCTTACAGCTGGTACTGGAATCTCAATCGTTGATAATGTTATATCTGCAACTGGTGGAGGAGGAAGTGGACTTACAGAAGATGATGAACTCCTTCTTTCAACAGCATTAACAGACCTAAACGATAGGAAGATTGATGCATCTGAAGTCAAGTCAAACTATCAGAAGAAAGGTGATTATGTAACAACAAACACACTAAATACAAGACTTGCTGAATATGAAACAGCCTTGGATGAACAGAACGTTGAAGAAGTTACAGCATATGCACTTAATGACCTCAATGAGAGATTTGGAGGACTTAAGATTGTCAAAATAACAGAATCAGAATATGAAGCATTGACAACGAAGGATGAAAATACCTTGTACATTGTCGTTGCTGACCAATCATAATATGAAATAATAATAATAATAATACAAAATTAATTAATACGAATATGGCTAAATATTTAACTGAATTCAATACATATGCTGAATACCAAGCAGCAACATTGAGTCTTCCAAATGTATCACTCATCAAGTCTACTGGTGATGTTTATTACAAGAACATCTTCGCTGGTGCTTCACTTAGCGACATCCTTATGTGGGATAACGTAAATAACAAACTTGTAACCACAATTGGTGGAAATTGGGACTCAACTACATATCCAATTGCTCAGTATGAACCAATTGCAATCAATGTGTACCCAGCAGACCAAGCATCTGATGGTAAATCAAGATATATGGCATTGAAGTGGGCTTCAAACTCATCTGCTCTTGGTTCTGCATCAAAAGTTAATCTTATGTGGGGTCCAGACTCTGCAACCGCTGGGGATATTACATCAACAGACCAAACAGCACTCAATGGTAGAGCAAACACTGATAAGGCTGTGGCAGCAATGCCTAGTACGAGTGGAAATACCCAAGCAGAATATCCAATATTCTATGCTGTTAATCAGTTCTACACTAATGGTACATCAGCTGGGGATTGGTATGTTCCATCAAAAGGTGAACTATCACTTTATCAAGCAAACTACAGTGATATTAACACTAAGATACAAGCAATCAAGACCGCTTCAAGTTCAATTGTAAATACTGTCAATGACTACCAGTGGAGTTCCACTGAGAGCAACACTAGTTTTTCTTGGAACCTCAACAGTGCTGGCAGTTGGGACAGCTACGGCTATAGGGGCGGCGAACTCGGTGTCAGAGGTATGATAGCATTATAATAACAATACTAATTTATATTACATTATATGGGAATTAAATTAGGGAATATAGATGCAAAGTATATCAAGGTAGGCTCTGATGATTGCAAGGTCTACCTTGGAAATACTTTGTTATATCCTCAGAGTCAACCACAAACACTTCAATGGGTTACGTTCAGCAATGGCGATACAATAACATCAGACCTTCAGATATATGGTATTAAGGGAATTGTGAATGATTTGTCAAAAGTGTTTATTGATTCTTCTGAAAACATATTTGTTGAAGATGCAGGAAAAAATAAGTTCAATGTAATTATTGGAGGCTATAGTACTGCTTGCTATAATGAAGGTGACATTATTTCAAATACATCAGTGGAATACACATTCTCCAATATTGGAACTTGTTCTGATTCATACACTGTAAGCAGCAAGACAATTGCCAATATGTCAAATGACATTCAATTATACATTTACGCATAAGACATTATGATATATTACAATTCAAATACAATAAACGATTGGAACTTTGGTGATGACAACATCATCAAGGTTTATAAGCATGGTGCTGTTGTGTTCTATAAGTTCGACAGTGAACAAGGTGGTTATAAGGTTTGCTATGCTGTTGTTGAAGACATCACACAATACCAAGAAACAGAGTTTGAAGATGTATATGACAAAGCAACTGAAAAGTGGTTTAAACTGAATAACCTTAACCAATATGAGCAGTATGGTGTTTATGGTAGTGGAAGAACCATTACCACATATAATGGCAAATTAACCATTGATGATGGCTATGAATATGAATGGAATGGCTCAAGTTGGGTTAATCTTGGAGAAGTCAGTGGAAGCAGCGTAGTTGAATATATTGAAACGCCAACAAGTAGCCCATATGCAGGTATAGAACTTCTAACATCACCTTCTTCTCAATCAACACCAATGTATTATGAAGTTGATTGCCTTGTTAAAAGTAGCCAAGGTGATAATTCTATATTGGGTCAGAAATCAAAAAAAGAAACCGTTTCTTATCAAATGGGATTTGAATCATATAGCAGCCCATTTTATGATTATGGAGGTGGAAGGCTTACAACAAATTGGTCTGCAATAGGAGGCTTAAACAATAGAATAAAAGTTGGCTTTGGTGTTAATAGTGGTGACTCAAAGGTTATCATAAAAAACTTAGATACATCAACAATAGTACAATCAGCAACTGCAACACCAAAAAACGTAACAATACCTTTATTGTGTAATGCAAAGTATAATACAAATACAAGTGGAGATACAATTGCAACAAGCGGACAAGTCAAATATTATGGGGTAAAAATATATGACAACAATGTGCTTGTTGGAGATTATATTCCAGCAAAGAATCCTTCAACAAACGAATATACATTCTATGAAACAATTTCTCAACGCTATTGTTCGAAAATAGGAACAGGAACAATTGAAGGCCATGAGGGAAGCATTTATGAATATCCAAAATACTATTCAGAGAAATCTGAACCATTAGATAACCTTACATTCAATACATTGGCAGATGCTCAAGCATATGCTGAAGCAAACTGTGTATATGATGGAATGAAAGCAACAATTGGTGCTGATATATATTACTTCGATTCAACTGATGAGAATGGTTGGGTTAAAGTAACTGAATACTATATCGTTGAAGATGTTACAAGTGGTGGAGCAAGTGGTTGGACGATTACTGGTTCATCAACCTATAATCCACAACCATCATATTACGATGATTTCTCAGTTGCACTTAACAGTAGTTACCAAACTAAAGTTGCAAAAGTAACAATATATGGTTATGAGAACTTCACATATTATTTGAGGTCAACAGGTTATTCAAGTTATGCATATGTGACATCATCAAACGTTGATGAATTAACCTCAGACCCAACAAGCATGAGTTATTCTTCAAGTTCTGCCATAACAAATACATATAATTTCAATAGGGCAGCTGGTTCTGCTGTTAATCTTAGCAATTACAGAAGAGTAACATATAACAATCTTGATAAGACTGTTGAACATACATTCTATGTTGTGTTCTATGATGGTTATTACTATAGTTCATACCCACCAAGTGCCACACTTTTAATTCCAAAGGAGCAGACAAACGAGAATTGGGAACAAGTTACATTCTCAGCATCTTCAAATGTTGCAAGTAGTCAGAAGAGTTTGTATATTGATGGCAATTACTCAACAAGCGGTGGAACACAGTATTGGTATCACAGATGGATTGTAGGTTTGCCAAGCGGAAGCCATAGTTCATATACCAACAACAGCTATTATGACTATTGTCCAAATGTAACAAGTTCAACGTTTACATCAGTTGCTGGTGAACAACGTCAAGTCAACTTCACATATGATAATACATCAAACAAGACATTATCGTTCAGATTGACTGATGGAAGCAATGTATTGACACCAAGTGATACTGTATATTACAATATGACTTATTACAACAGTTGTGGTATATCAAGTTCAAGTAGCAATGTTACATTCCCAAGGTCTCAGAGCGTTAAGGTTGGAGGTAGGTTCAGATTCGCTAGTTCATCTAACAGACATTACATCTATGGCTATTCACCAAATATATCGTTGAATACTGATTACTATGTTGACAACTATCAGAGCACATTCGATATTACATATACCAAACTGAGTGATGAGGCTGTTACGATAACATATACAACGTATGACCCATCAGATGTTGAAGTACCAGCATTCAAGACTGATATAACATATCCTTACAGTGGTGGAACAACATCATCAACGACATTAACATCATTTGATGTTCCATATTCATACAGCTATGAGGTAAGTCAGACAAGTGACAAGTTCTCAGCTACAAGCCAAACTTATACAGCTGGGCAATCTTCAAGGACAATATCATTCACATTGTATCCAAACAATAGGGAGTTTGCAACAGTTGCTGATATGGAGGCTTACGCATATGCTTGGGAAGGAATGAAAGCAAAGGTTGGCGATACAAATTATAAGTATGAAAATGGTGAATGGGTTGAAAATCAACATAGTTTGCCAGATGTACCATTTGTATTGAACTACAATGCAAAGCAATATAACGCTTCAACACATAGCATCCCAATGACAAGTGGGCAGTTAAATGATACAGATGCTGTTGCGTATAATAATCCTAACAACATTGTTGACCATTCAGCAGATGGATATATCACAATTTCAAATTCTTCAATGAGGATTAGAAAACAAGGACAAGACATTTCATTGTTCAATAGAAGTTCAAATTCAACGTCTTCTGATTTAACCATTGTATGTAAAGCAAAATCAACAAGTGGTGAAAATATCATTACAAACAGAGACGGTAGTTATAACTGGATGTATCGTCTTAAGACAAGTGGTATATTGACATTTCATGGTACTTCTGAAACTGGCAGTTTGAGTTGGAATGCATCAAACCCAGATATAATGTCTGTTAGAACATACTATGATAGTGGAACAAAAGTTAAGTATAATAACTGGACGCAGAACACATCTTCATCGCCAATATCATTCACATATGGTTCAACCAACACTGATAGTTCAGCCGCTAGCGCTTTATTCGTTGGCTATGCATGGTCAAACACAAGTGAGCAATGGAGTGGTGATTTCTATTGGGTTTATATGTGCCAAAGCAGATTGACTGATGAACAAGTGCAGCAAGTTATTGATTATAACGAGAATCTGTAATAATTTTAAAAAGGGTAGACGAATAATCTACCCTTTTTTATCATAATCATTTCTGAATTCTTCTTTCAACTTTGCTAATCTTTCTTCAAGGTTATTGATTTCTTGGAGTCTGTTATCTTTCTCTTTGAACAACATGTATTTTTCAACAATATCTTCAATGGCTTTGTGAAATTCTTCAGCACCTTTGCTTTCATCTAGCAACATTCTCTTAATGGTGTTGATGTTCTTATTCAAGAGCTTATTGTCAGATACTCTCTCGCTGTCTCTATACCTCCATTTAACATTATCAAGTGTTGTTGGTTTGTCTTTGTCAATTATGACAGCCCATAAATCTTCAGTTGTTTGTGGCTTCTCAAGAAAGGCTTCAGCTATTATTGCAGCCCTTGTTTTTCCACTTGCAACTCCATCACTATTGTACAGTGTTATCGTATTCTTACCCTTTCCGAGTGGCCGATTTGTTTGAGTGTTAATCACATTTCCTAAGTTGCTCACCATGTATCTACCTTCGTACCCTACTACATCTTTCCAAATTTCTTTCATAATATAAGCATTTTTGGCAAAGATATAGATAATATTATTAATTTCAAAATTCTAAATTATAAAATATGTTAAATTATTCATGTTTATATTGAAATCAAACCACAAAGAATGATTATGTAAATTCTTTTTTTCATTTAAATTGGGGTGACTAGTAAAAAACAGTCACCCTTTATTTTTTGCCCATCTATTTCATGTTTATCATAGATTCATAATATTTTACAATAAATTATAATAAATTATAATAAATTAACAATAAAAATGGCTAGAACACTAGGAGCAAAGAATAAACCAAAGATACAGAAAAACAGTGGTGTATTCTTAACAAATTTTGAGAAACAGATTGAAGGTTCAGCAGTAACTAGAAAAAATGGTTTGGGTTTTGTGAATTGGGGAATCAAGAACAACTACCCTAATTTATTGCTTGACCTTTTTAACCAGTCACCAACCCATAGAAGTGCTGTTAACTTTGCAGTACAATCAATTCTTGGAAATGGAGTTGATTTCGAGCAGATGAGACTTAATGGTGATGAAGTTGTACCAAACTATGCCCAGACTTGGGATGAGGTAATTAAGTCATTAGCAACAGACTATATCTTGTATGGAAGCTATGCTCTCCAGATTATCATGAACAAAGATGGAAAGACATTTTCATTCTGGCATATGCCACTAGACAAAGTGCGTTGGAGTGAATATGATGAAGATGGGCAGATAACAACTTACTGGATTTGTAATGATTGGACTGCTACTGGACAGAATCCACCATTCCAAATCGATGCATTCGACATGAGGGATGACTTCAAAGTTGAAAAGGGGAAACCATACTTGTATGTCTACAAGACTTATAGTCCAACGATGACTTACTATACTCAGCCTCACTATGCTGCTGCTATCAAAGCAATCCAAGCAGAGATTGAGTATTGCAACTATGACTTGAAGAATATTGTCAATGGGTTTACTCCAAGTGGTGTTCTGACACTTCCAGAAGTGGAAACTGATGAAGAAAGGCAAGCAATCATACAGAACGTTACAAGGATGTTCCAAGGTTCTGAGAATGCCAACAGTGTAATGATAACTTTCAGAAGCAACATCGAAGACAAAGGTGTTGAATACGTACCATTCACAAACAACAGTGGACATGTCAATCTATATGCTGATGCCAATCAAAGGGTAATCAACAGGATATTATGTGCTCATCAAATCAATGACCCACAATTGGTGGGTATGCCTAACTTGGGTGGAAGTGGGTTTAATAGTGAAGGACAGTTCCTTGAGACTGCATATCAATTATACAACAAACTAGTTGGCAACAGCAACAGAATGGCAGTAATAAGAACTATTAACCAGATGTTTAAACTTAATGGAATAGACACTGAAATTATTATGCGTCCACTTAACTTTGCTGATTTCGGTGATGATGCAAACGTAAGTGAACGTACAAATAGTGCCGAAGTTGACAAAAAGAGTGTAGATGGCAATAATATTGAAGAAAAAGAAGATGGTAGCAAAAGTGGTCAAAGTGGTTTATAAGACCACTTAAAACCTTTATGAGTTTTGCGCTCACTTCTACAACAAGCAGCTACCCAACTTTGGCAAAAGCCATTTCTACCACACTCTTTTGTTGAATTCCAGACTTTTATAAGTTCGCCATCAAGGGTGTATTGATACACTTTTTTAGATTGTGTTTCAGCCATTTTTGCAGTTCTACCACCATAGGTATTATTGTAAGCTTGTGTACACCATTCAAGGTTTTCAACTTTGTTATTTTCTGGATTTTCATCCTTATGATTGACTGTTTGGTATCCATTAGGATTTGGGATGAATGCTTCTGCAACTAGACGATGTATGCGCTTATATTCTTTATTACCATTTTTGCACAAACAAACATGAAGGTAGCCATTTCCAACATATGTAGGTTTAAGGATTATTTCTTCTTGGTGTTTGATACCACCATAACCAACATTGTAGCTCTTATCAAGGCTTTTTACATTGCCTTCGTTGCTAATTTGGTATAAACCTTCATACCCTTTAATATCTTTCCAAATTTCCATATTATTAGATTTTGTGCAAATATATAAAAATAATTTCGAAATTCAAAATTTTTACGTAAAAATGTCAAACATCATTAACAAAACACTATTATCTCGATACAGTCCACTTCCAATCAACTATGACTACAGTGAGATAATGAACTATGTTCCAGTAGCTCAAGAGATATGGATTCGCCCTTTAATTGGCTATGACTTCTTCGAAGAAATTGAACAGCAAGTGAAAGACAATAATCTTTCAGAAGAAAACCAAGCATTGATGACTGAGGGATTCTTGCTTCAATACCTTTCATATGCAACATGTCTAGAAGGCCTACCATTTATCTGGAGCCATTTTTCACAAGTGGGTATTACGCTTGCTGATTCAGATTCAAGCAAGAGTATTACACTTAAAGACCTAACATATATACAGCAACATCTACGTAATCAGGTTGAAGTTCTTAAGGATAGTGTAAAGCGTTATATATGTGAGCATGCTGCATACTACCCAAAAGCTGATTTATGCTCATGCAACTGTGATGGATGTTGCAAGCATGAACCACAACTTAATGCGCCAAATCCTCAGTTCCAAGTGTATAAACCTTACAAAAGGAACACAAACATAAGATAATTAAAATTTGTAGACAAATGAGTAATTTAAAGACAGCAGTAGTATGCATTGCAAGATTGGAAGGAAAATACATCAATGAATGGGTGAATCATTACTTTGGTTTAGGATTTGATAAAATAATCATTGCTGACAACAACCATGATGAAGATGGTGAAAACCTTGCTTCAATGTTTAAAGATAACCCAAATGTAATTGTCGAAGATTACAGAAACAAGGTTGGCTACCAGATGAAATGTTATAGTGAATTATATGCTAAGTATAAGAATGATTTCTCTTGGATAGCATTTTTCGATGTAGATGAGTTTCTTGAACTACCTCAACATGGCAATATAAAAGACTATCTCAAAGATAAGTCAGATTTTGATTGTGTGATGGTGAATTGGCTATGTTTTGGGGATAATGACCAGATATATGCTGATTATTCAAAACCAATGCAAGAACGATTCAAAGAACCTTTACCAATTGATATAAAAGTTCAGTATAACTTTTCAGAGAATTTACACATCAAATCCATCATTAAAGGTGGACTTGATAATGTGTTGTTCCAAGGAAATCCACATTGTTGTAATAATCACTTAAAATGCTGTAATGCAAGTGGTATACAAGTGGACAATCGCCCTTGGCAAGCGATTGACTACAGACAAGCATTCTTAAAACATTATATTACCAAATCTTTGGAAGAATGGTATACTAACAAAATGAAGCGAGGTAGTGGGGATAGACCATATGAAACATTTATCAAGTTCTACAAAAATCGTTATTTCATGTACAACAAACTCACTCAAGAGAAAATCAATTGGCTGAAAGAACATGGCATTTCATTTTAAAGACCATATCTCTCTTAAATAAAGAGAGAGAGATATGGGGGTGAAATTACAAATATATCAAATAACTCAGAAATCGTTTCTAAGCCATTATTTTTGTTAATGCTTAATAACTGTCCACTCATGTCATAAAAACGTCTTAGATGGCTTTAAAATGGCTCTCAGAGCGCTTCTGTCTCAATTCATTGATGGGTTTTAATAATTCTTCATACCCAAAGATGGGCTGACCCACATACTCTTTACAGTATGAACGCCTTGTGATACGATTGGCATAACGCTTATCATGCTTCGCTGAATACTCATCAGTGCATTTCTTATCTTTGGCAGTGGCTCTTACATTCGGATTTCTGTCTAATGCTTTGCCAAACTTGCTATGAGCAGTTTTGATATATAAGTGATAGTCATGCTCATCATCAGATAATGCTTTGACGATACCCCCACAGAAATTAAATATCTGTGTGCTGAGTCCCAACCCTTGCCAGTCTGGAAGTACCACCATTCTGCTTATTGCCATTGCCCAACGACAGTTTCCCCTTGGGGCATTAATCAGTCCCACAAACGCTACTGGAACTCCATCCCATTCGAACAATAAGCATTTGCATACTTTGTTTATTTTTCCAGATAGATAATGGTGTGCTGCAAATCCACAGCTGTAATATACGCTTGATTCGACTCTTCTCACTGTTAGTCTAATTTCTGGTCTTTTTCCTTTTGGGTGATTTATAATATTATATTTCATATATTATAAATATACACAGTGAGAAATGGAAATCCAAGTGTTATAGAAAAAATGCCATCACTATCTTCACAGACTGTGATGGAAAAACATTAACATTTAAAAAAATAAAAATATCAAAAACATCTTCTATGCAATTGGCTTGACGATGGTTTGTGGACTCTTTAAGAACTTGATGACACCTTCTGCATATTCTTCAAGGTCATTGTCTTCTGCCACAAGTTCCACAATCTCATCCAAACACTTATCTTCCACATAGCCACCACAAGTCATTTTGCTTTTAAATACGCCCATATATGGGAATGTATCCAACCATTCAAGGACTGGTCCATTGCTCTTAAACTCGTCCATTAGTCTGAGCATTGCTTCATATTCTTGCAAATCTTCTGTAATTTCATAATACATTTTGTCTTGATAGTAGCCATCTATTCTTTCATGTACTTCTTCGAGTTCATACTCAATGACTGCTTTCAGCAGTTCCATTTCTTTGTCGTTTAAGTTTGTCATAATTCTTATTTTGTCTATAATCGTTTATAATGTGGACGGTGGTCAATTACACCACCGTCCTTGTTTAAGTCTCTCTTAGAGCTTAATCGTTCTTGTGCATCTTTACACTGACTGACTGCTTATCTTTGCCAAGCACAAATCCAAAATCGCCATAGCTTTGAGATACAGCCCAATCATCGAACTCTGAATCAAGTCTCAATGCCATTTGCTCAGAGTTGCTGTTCAGTTCGAACAAACCCCACAACCAACGAGTGATTTTCAAATCTTTGATTTCTACTTCATCATCGTTCTGACAAAGAATCGCTGTCCAAACCCTTTTGGCAAGCTTATCAAATGCCAACTTCTCAATTCTGTCATAGAACTCTTGTATGAACTCATCTTTGGTCTCCCATTCGCTATCATCTAGGAAGAACTTCAAGTCTTTCCCAATGGCTTTGTTGGTGTTGAAAGCCTCAAGGATTGTCTGCAAATCATCCTCATCGAATTGGAACTTCCATAGCTTTTCAAAGAAGCTGTGTGGATTCATTGCTGTTTCTAGACTAACGTTGTCAATGTCAGACCATTTGGCTGCAATGCTTAAGAATGTGTAGCCATTGTTTTCAACGTTTTTGAACATGTCTGTTGTAAAAGTCAGACGAACTTCGCTGTAACGCTCACTCTTTGGAGCAAAATCTACAATTACTGTCTTCATTGTAACTAAAATTTTAAAAGTTATACATTATATTATTTATGTAAGTTTCAAGTTACTCATCTCTGAAGCTTACGATGCAAAGATATATCTAAGAAAATTAAATTCCAAATTCTCTAACATTCTTTAACATAAAATATTTGCAGATATCACTCAATATTATATAATAATATAATATTGCTTTTTGAAAGAAATTCTTATAAATTGATGGTTTATAGATTTTTAACACATCATTTTATGAAAGTTTAACATACGGCTCAAAAAACCACCATCTTCACAGACAGTGGTTGGACATAAAACGTTCTCCCCTTAGTATTTACCAATCTTCAGTTTCAGCGTCTACCTCATTGTATTCAACATTGAATGCTAGAATCCAACCTTCTTCGTTTCTAGTTCTACCATTTAGTATCTTACCACCTTTATTCTCAAGGTGCTTGTTGATTTCCTTCTCATAACCCTTTTTGTTAGTATTGAAGTCATCAACAAGGGCTTTCGATACATCAATGACAATCACTCCACTTGTTACAACATCAATGTCGATGCTGTGCTTCACAATGTGCTTTGCAAGTCTTTTGCAGTTGCTTTCAAAATTTAAATGATTTATTCCCATACTTATTTCAGCAATATTTTAAGTTAAACTTTGTGCAAAGGTATAAACAAAAACGAGAATCAAAGGCTCTTTAACGTCCTTTAACTCTCGTATGGTGGGGATACCACCTTAGATATATAAAAAAATAGACAAATGGCTATTTCACAATGTTTGAAAACTCCTTTGGACAATCTCTGTGCATTGCATCAAAGATTTCGAATTCCTCAATGGATTCTTCTCTCATAAATTTCTCGTAATCACTCATAATTCAATTTTTTTTTGTTAATACTATTTCATCAATATCATCTTTGTAAAAATTCCTCAACTTACCTTTTAACTGCCATTTGGGACATTCATCACTGTCCCATCGGAACCAAGGGGTTAACTCAATTCCACCCTTGGTATAGTACTCATAACGTTTCAGCATATCAGAATGGGAGGTCATCTTCTTCATTAGATTTTACAAGTTCCTTAACTTGCTTCTTCTCATTCAAAGATGCTTGGAGTCTAAGAATCATTGCTTGAATCTGTTTCTCATCCATATCTTCAAATGGAAGGTTCTTATACATATAAGAAGGCATTGTCTCTTTTTCTTCGATGTTCCAAGTGACTTTATCTGCAAGTTTAAAGCCTTCGGTGTCATGCACTTTCTGCATTGGAACATTGATGTAACTCATAATCACCTTTTTGTTGAGTTGGATTGCATAATTGCCATCCATCTTTGATATGTCTATCAAGTTCCTATCTGACAATGTTTGAAGTGCAATCTCTAATTCTTTCTCTGTGATGTGCATAAACTTGGTCATCTGACTTGGATAGTATTTTATCACTTCGTACTTCTGCCAATTAAGCAAATAACCCAAAACTTTAACTCCTAATGACGGCAACATACATATCAGTTGCTGTGTCATAAATACTTTTTCTGTTTTTTCCATATGTCTACTATTTTTAAAGTTAATAAATTGTTATAAACTGACAATTTTTGAAAGAGAACTGTCAAACTCATGAAACAAATATTTTTTCTGATATTGCAAAGATATAGAAAATTTTTTTAATTAACAAATTTTAATTGATATATTTTTCATGAAATTTGTGATTTTTGTCTTTGTGAACTTTTTCATGACATTTATTGCACAGTGGAATCATCTCATCTACATTGTATTCCCATAGATGACGATTTTTTCTATAAACCAAATGATGAACTTGGAGATTGTTTGTTTTTCCACATTCGACACATTGTTTTCCATATCTTTCAAACACTTCTTCTCGTTTTTTCTTCCACAATGGAGATTTCAACTCTTCATCATGACGTTGTTTCCATATCGAATCCGTATCTTGAACTGTCTCTTTCTTGGTTTCTTTAACACTGTCAAAAGCATTGAACAATACATTCAATTTGGATTTCAGCAATTCATTCTCTTTCTTCAGTTCTTCTACTTCTTTGACTTTGGATTTGTACTTAAGTTCGTAATTATATTGGAACAAACTTACGGTAGTTTCTTTGAACAATTCATAATTTTCTTTCTTTAAGTTCTTGTTAATCTCTTTTACATGATTTAATTCTGATTCCAACTCATCAATTCTCTTGCTTTGACCATCAATCAATGAGTTAAGCCAAGTGATGGTATTTTCCCTATTGTCTATAAGTCTCTTGAGTAAAACAATTTCTTTTTCTTTATCTTCCATACATACAATTCGATTTAAGACTATTTCCAGAGCCATAGAGACGTTTTCTCATCGTCAGTGGACAACTTATAAGGTTAACTGTTTTTAACGCTTCTAATGGCTAATTTTGGCAAAGATATACAAAAAAGTTTTAAAAAACAAATTTGGAGTGTTAAAGTTTGTTAAATGGTTTCTCTTCTCTCCCCTTTTTTTCTTCTCTCACTCCCCCCTTTCTTCCCCCTTCTCTCTCTCCCCCTTAAACCCCTACTCTTATAACCCCCTATAATCCCCCTTCTTTCTCATCTTTTTTTCTCTTCTTATTTCTTCCAAAGATGTTTTTTTATTTTACGAAGTATAAACCCCTTTTGATTCCCCCAAATGTAGTGTTCTTTCAGAACGAATGTCATCGCTAAAATCACACTTTTTTTCAAAACTTTTTCTTCAATTTTCTTGTTTTTTCAAAATATTTTCTATATCTTTGCATTACCAAAGGTAAATCAAACGTAATTCAAACCAGACCAAAGAACTTGGTGGCTTCTGTTTTTTCATCTTTTTTAATCTTACCACCAAGTTCAATTTTTTCTTCAAAATTGTTTATTTTTTCAAAATAAATAATATTTATTATAAAAGAAAAGTTATGAAGAAGAAAGTTTACGTTTACGATGAAGACTTGAACTTGCTGAGGACTTTTGATAGCACAGCATCAGTTAAGAAAGAAGGGTATAATCAAGGAAACGTTGTTCGATGTTGTCAAGGCATCTTGAAGCGTTACAAGCAATGGATATGGAGTTACACACCACTCACTTCAATTGAAGAGCGTACAGACTTGGAAAACAGTCAATCTGACAAGCGTACAGCACATTACTCCAACGTCATGAAAGCAATCTCTAAGTACAACGAAAGTCACAGAAAACTTAATGCTCTCAGAGCACTAATGTGGTACTACAGAAAAAAGCGAGAGAAAGAGAAACAGAATGGGAAGGAAGAGACTACACACTGAAGAAGAGAAGAAAGCGTTAAGGAAGAAATACTATCAAGAACATCGAGAAGAGATTCTTGCAAAGCAGAGAGCACTTAGGGCAAACAAAGACTCAAACACAATAGAAGAGTGGAATAACAAACTCAAAGAGAAGGCTGAAACACATGAGAATCCGACCATAAGACACTGGGCTGAACTTCAACTCCAAACGAATGAGGAAGTGTTGCTAAAAAAAAAGCCACATCCTCACAAGATAACAACAAAGATTGGAGACTTTGAATATGAAGGAAAAGGAAGACTCTTTGAGATACCAACTGAGAGTGGAAGACAATCAAAACAAGCGACAAAGAACTTTTTGCTACGAGTGTTGTTCAATGACCTTGATAGATTGTCATCGCTACCAAAAGCCCAAGCAACGCTGAAGAAAGCCTTCTACAAAGAAATGATTGAAAGCTTGTGATTTTTTCATAGTTTATTTTATTTAGTTTTTTATTTACAAGGGTATGCCACTTGTGATAAGCAGCATACCCATCTTTATAAGAAAACAGTATTTATTCGACATTAGATGAAACAAAAGGTTAACCGAAAAAGAAAATAATCAAAATAAAAAAAAAAGATGTATGAGTGTTACATATTATTTAAACAAAAGAATTAGGGTTAAAGACCTCAAAGAGAAAGGGTATGAAATCATTGACAACAGAGGGAATGAAGGGGAATACCCAATTGTAATCCAAAAGGGAGACAGTGATTCTTGGTTAGGAGTTGATAGCTATCATTGCAAAATATCTGATAACATTGATGATACTGAGTTCTACAGACTTGAAGGGAGTATGTTTATAGGTGGTATAGGAATAATGTTCCAAATCGCAGATGACTTCAACCTTAAATTTATGAATGATGAAGAGTTTGAATACTTATACTTCAGAGAGAAGCATGACTTCACCAAAGAAGACAAAGAGAAACTGTTCGATGAAAGATGTGATGAGTATATGAATAATATGCTAAAAAGGTTTGAAGAGTATAAGAATAATATGTTGGAAAAGTTCAAGAACAATGAATGAAGAATTTTATACCCAAAATGAAGAAATTTGCTGGGAAAATCTAATCCATTTCAACAATCACATCAAAATGTTCGATGAACTGATGAGAAGACCTCCCAAAAAATCAACTGATGTAACAGCATTTAAAAATGCAGATATATATGATGTTGAACTTAAAACTAGGAACATATGTTTGAATACATACCCAACGATATTCATTGAAGATTATAAGTTTTCAGATATGAAATTGCATAACCAGTTTTTTGGTTTTGAACCAATATATATCAATTTTCTAGAAGATGGATATGTACTTGTGTTTAACTTAAACAAATTGAAACACTACCCAAAGACAACATACAAAGATATACCATCGCAAGGAAAAGGACATGTACAAAAGGATGAAAGACGGTATGAACTTAGTAAGGATGATGCAAGAATCTACAAGAGAGTAGGTGATACATATGAACTAATTCAAAAAGGATGGAATTAACCATCCTTTTTTTTTATATGGGCATATCTTCAACCATTTCTGCAATCTGTTCATTGTTGGTGAGTTGGTGAACATACGTTGCTATAGTGTTAGGACTTCTAGCCATTAACGATGCCAATCCACTTACATTTGCTTTTGACGTTGTTAAGTAGTTGTTCGCAAAAGAATGCCTCGCTGAGTACATAACAACCCTATTAACTTCTACAGTTGGCTCTGAGCCTCCATTTGCATTATCATGTGCAATCTCTTCATTGATGCTGAGAAAAGCCTTCCTAACTGCTTTAATTGCTTTATCAGACACCTTATGGGATTGCTCTAAGAGATACTTGTCAGTACAGCCTTCATGATAGTGAAGAATCGGGTATACAAAATGACTTGCAAACCCCATGAAATGCTCAAATGCAATGATTATAAACATATCTCGCTTCATTCGAATATGAACGTCTCTTCCAGTCTTTTTACGTCTTATATCCACAGCCCAATAATCTTCTCCATTAATTGTAATCCGCTTGCAGTCTTGAGGTCTTATCAAAGCAACATCGGCTGGTGAACTCCCATTCATTTTGTAACACATTAAGAACCATAGTATGCCAAATTCAGCACTGTTTCTATTCTGTAGTTTCTCAAGCATTCCATCTTTATAAGTCCATCTTTTTCCATGACGTTCAATCACTATGTTAAGCCAATATTCCTTCAATCGTACAATATGGCTCTTCTCAAGGAAGTAATCCCTTGGACATTCTTTGTATTTCTGAGTATATTTGAATTCTCCAAATGGATATCCTTCAGCATTTGCAACTTTCTTCTGTATGCCATAGTTCCATACAGCAGCCACACAACTTAAGATTCTCTTTATGGTGTTTATCTTAATGTCATTACGTTCAAGCCATGATGAGAAATCTTTCACAACACCCAATGTCAATTCGTCTACAATGAAATCTTTTCTATTAAGGAACTCACACAACTTCTTGTATGTGTGGTCATATGAGCGTATTGTACCAGCAGCCAAACGACGCTCATCAATCAAACGCATCATCAACCCTTTGAATACATTCTTAGAGCCATCAAGGTCAACCTTACACTCTTCAAGCAACATCCTCGCAGTATATGCTCGACCATTATATTCAAACTCATTCTTTCTGTCGATTACCCTTTGTTTGATATCGTTGAGCATCTTATTCAATACTGGTGAATTTGGACATTGTGGCTTGACCATTTCTCGTTTTTTATCCCAATATTTTTCCTTGCAACTTATGCCACAAGCCTTCTCAACTCTGCCCTTCCAGCACACAACAATGTAGATGGGAAATTCATCAAACTGGTTTTTTCTGTTCATTTTCTGTACCAAACGCACAGAAGCACTACCTAATTTTGCCATATCTTTTTTGCTGCAAAGTTACAAATTAAATGAGACAAACGCAAATAATTAACAAAAATTAATGTCTCATTTATGCACACATTTAACCACAAATTGTCGCACTTAAATCTTTATATCCCCCTTTAAACACAGTATTTTTTATATGTAGACCTCTTTCAGAACGAGAGTGGGTAACAATTACATAACTAACTAAAACACAACAATATACAAATAACACAAAAACTAATGTCTCAGGAACGTACACTTTTTGCAACATCGATATATTTATATGAAAAGCAAATATTAAACATGAAAGACGAAGAGGTATTTCTAAACTACATCAATGAAAATTATGACAAAGTAAAAAGCACATTGCAAATATTATCTGGACAACGACACCAAGCATTCGATGAAGATATATTCCATGACACCATACTTCGATGTCATCGAACAATAGAGAAAAGGGGAGAATTAAAAGATAAAACCCCATATGGCATCACATCATATCTTATTCGCAGTTATTTCACCAACATCTTGGAAGATAAGCGTTCAGCAAAGCATGCAAAGCGAGACTTAAATTATGACAGTGACAATATAAATGAATTATACGAAGACTGGTATAATTCCAACAATTCAGACGCAAAAAATAAAATCTTAACAGACACTTTCAAGGATTTCTCAGTCTTATACCTTATGTTAAAGGCTGAAGAACAGTTTGACCAAGAGCATTTCTACTTGTTCAGATTGAAAGAACTTTGCAAGGATATGACCTACAAAAAATTGAGTGAAAAGACACATGTGAGAGGAGCTAGACAAAAAGTTGTGGAAGTGAAGAAATTTTTGAAAGAAAATGTTACGAAGGATGAGATAAAGAAAGCATTTTATCAAGCATATGGAAACTTTATTTGAATTCATAATCGTATTTGTGATATTTTTCATTGTTAGTTATGGAGCATATTATATCACAGAAATAAAAGGACTACCTCAATGGCTACAGTACAAACCTTGGATATGTCGCTTATGCCTTACGTTTTGGACACTTGTATTCGCTTATACAGCAATTTGGGTGAGTTTCTCATGTTTAATAGTAGGAATATTCGGCAATCTGCTTGCAGTTATGAATGCAGCAGCAATGTGGATTGACCAGAAGGAAAAAACAATAACTCTATAAAAATTTAATAATATGAAGTGGACAATTGATGATGTAAAAATGGTAGAGAAGTTTATCGATATAAAGAACAAAGGTTACTATGTCGATGGAAAACAATTAACTGAAGTTTATAATCGAGTACTTGAGAAGAATGCAAACGTTACCAACTGTGGGTCATGCTTAAGACAAAGAACACAAGAACTTGAGAACGCTTTAAACCAGTTTAAAAGGCTCTCAGAGGCTTCAAAACCACAAGAGCAGACAGTTGCAAAGGAAAAAGAAAATAAAGCCGTTAAAACTAAAAAGAACAAGTAATGGGACAGAAACTCTCGCAAGACCATTTGTTGCCATCGAAAGTCAAAAGGTACCAGCGAGGAGGGTCATTTGTTGAGAGAGCACATGCAGCACTTTTTAATACTGCTGATGATATACTAGATTTGGTGTATGTTGATATATGCAATGGTGTATCAAGGTCAGATATAACCCAAAAGTTGATGAAGGGCTTATATGAGCCACAGAAAAAGGGTATGACCTATCGGCAAGCGAATGAGTACTACAACACAGCGTTGGATAGGATGCACTTCAACACAGACATTGAGCACCAGAGATTGAAGGATATTTTCTATAATCGTTATGAGTCGATATTAGAGCAATGCATCAAGAATGGTGATATGTACAATGCAAGAGCAACATTGACTGATATGGCAAAGATATTCCTTGGTTTGGATAAGAAAGAGACAAATATCCAGATTAATAACAACAAGGAAGGCATTACAATACATTTTGGATTTACCAAAGAAGAAGATAATGAAGCAGAATATGAAGAGATAAAGGATGCAGATTAACTTTGATATAAACCTTACAAAGAAGCAACAAGAAGCCTATGACATAATACACCAGAAAGATTGCAGATTCTTAATCGCAAGGTGGTCAAGACAATGTGGCAAAACAGTATTCAGTGAGATTATGATGGTGGAGTATTTGTGCAAGCCCAATACGTTTAATGCTTATATCAGTCCTACATTTTCGCAAGGAAAAAAGGTGTTTGCCGAACTACAGCAGATTCTTGAACCTACTGGTATTATAAAGAAGGCTAATGGTGCAGACCTTAAAATAGAGACCATATATGGAAGCACATTGAAGTTCTTTTCTATGGAGTCTCCCACAGCGATTCGAGGTAACACTGTCAGTGGCATACTTGTAATGGATGAAGCTGCGTTCTTTCCCACTCAATTGAGTGATGGGCAAGACCCTTACTACAACGTCATATTCCCAATTATAAAGGCTAGGAAGCCAAAAGTATTAGTGATATCAACCCCTAATGGTAGACAAGGCATGTTCCATGATTTATATCTAAATGCATTTAATGGGGAAAAGGGATATTACCAGATAACGGCAACGATATATGATGATGATTTAATTTCA
>JAEIGA010000841.1_pt1 | contig 45624 bp, 34 predicted proteins | sample 9270691 | NCBI WGS metagenome assembly JAEIGA01 (sample SAMN17057246, study PRJNA624740) | gut metagenome | biome: biome; isolation source: fecal sample | host: Bos grunniens | place: China: Xizang | collected 2019
ACAATCATTCAATTGATAATGCGCCTGCAAGATTAAATCCAAATCCTCGAGCGCAATGTCATACAAACGCTCATCGTCTAGATTGACATAGATAATCTCATCCATTGTGTGTCCCATTTTGAGCAGCTGGTGTATGCGTTGATACATCAAATAGGACTTGCCTGCTTGCCGCAATCCGACAAATACATAGTTTAGATTGTCCTCTAACACTATATTGCGCTCAATAAAGTCAATTTGGCTAATCAAGCGACGATTGTCGATTAGGATCTTCTTGAATAAATCTATTTTCATAACCAATATTGTTTGTTATATCGCATAATATTTACTCGTTTTTATGTGATATAATGCATAAAATTGTGATTTTGGTGCAAAAGTAGTGCTTTTTTTTGAAATATGCAAGAAAAATCACTTTTTATTGCGATTTTTAATTTAGAGAAAGCTGTATTTGTCTTCTCCGCCGTTTATGCCAGTACTACATCTAACATTACATCAATCTTGATTCCATATCTTTCATTTGTTCTGTTAGGATTTCTATATGTTTAGAATATTCTAGGTTTATTGAAGTTTATTGCTTTAATATTTCTATTGAGCGCTTGAGGGTGTTGATTCGAGCGCAATGTTGTTGAAAAAATCGTTCGAAGCGTAAGCTGAGATAAGAAACAAGTTGTTGCTGTTGTTGATTAAAATGTTTCCACTTGTTTTTAGTTGTCGTGTCAACTCGTATAGTTCCATTTTTTTGAATAACAAATGCAAACAGATTTGCAAAAGGCACAATGTTTAACGTACCTTTGCACCGTCTATCGCGAAAGACATACTCCCTACCAATCGTATACCCTTGGTATACCTTTGGTATAGGGGGCGATTCCCTGTCAGTTACGGGTTCATAACGGGTTCATATATCACCTAAGGCGCGTTCACTAACCACTAATTATACTATGTGCGCAAACTGCGATTTCTGCGTCGTATAAGACACTGTTGATGAGCCGTTGCAGGTTTGATTTAGTCACATATTTCCGCTTACAATTTTTGTATCAAGTTACCTGCGGGTTTCGTGACCATTTCGCGACCACTGTATCCTATCTATGTCACTAATTTGCCCCATCGATAGCTTTTATTAATTATGCGATGAACATTGGATGGAAATACCAAATGTGACAGTTCCGTCATATCGGACGAAGATATCGGAAGAGGCGTTTTTACCCCAATGTAAACGATAACCTGCCTCAGCCTTGAACCAAATATAATTACCTACTACAGCACCAGCTCCTACATAAATAGCCTCATTCTCGCTAGCTGGAATAACAAAGTTGATTGATGGTTGATACGAATAGATAAGACTCGTTCCCATCAACTCAAGGAAGTCAACACCAATAGATAAGTCTAATGGATTCACCTGAATCCAACCCCAACGCAAACGCAAAGCCGAAATAGAATATTCAAAGCCCGTACCTATCGAGAAATTGGTACCAAACCAAGTTACCTCAAATGATCCATTATTAACACAATATTTTTTATATGCAGACTCACGTATTATTTCTGTAGTTGTGGTAGTAGTAATTGGTTGAACCGCAGGATTTTGTGATAAATATACCTTGATAGACTCCGTATCATCTTTCGTTTTTATGTAGAAATAATCGGTTCGTGCTGAATATGTCTTATTTTGCAAAATTTTCACTCGAACCTGATCTCCAATTCGATCTGCTGAATACATTGTTCCAGAAGGATATTGTATTTCCCACGCTTTTCCACAGGAAACTGTAATATAATCAGTTATACCACCTGATGATGCGTTGATTGTGCTATGACTAAGTGTGAGTGGTTCTAGCACAACTTCTGGTTCTGGCTCAATTTCTGCTACAGGTTCTATTTCAGGCTCATACTCCTGTTCTTCTACGACAACAGTATCCTCTACTAGCGTGTTTACAACAGAAAATTCAGAACCTTCTTGCTCAAGGATAACAGCAATTGTTTTTTTGCCTCCTTCCACATATATCACACCTAAACGAATCGTATCCGAAGAGTTGGTAGAATAGTTCACTTCAAAGGATGAAGCATCTTTATATGCAATATCACACCAAGCTGGATATCCAGTAATCGTATAATCGCCATAACACAACACATCGAAAGAAATGGATGAGCGGGTTGGTGATATATAGCGAATAGTTATTTCCTCTCTAGAATTATCAACAAGCAAAACTGTATCAATTTTTCTTAGAGCTGAATTACATAATTCCAACATAGCATCCACATTTTGGTAGTTCTTGCCACATTCACCACTTACTTCCTGAAACAATTGTTTTGCTTGATAATATTGACCTGCATGAAACATCTTCAAGGCCTCTTCTCTAGCCTTTTTGCATGGATAATCCGCATACATTGGTATCAGTGATACGGATAGTGTTAAACACATCAAAAGTTTTTTCATTGCTGTATTATATCTACATTATTAAATGTCTTTAACTAATCGAACAGACTGTCCTCTCCACCTTGGGGTTTCGTCATATATAGAGAACTCCATACCATAAAAATAAAATGATGTTGCACTATTCTCCATTACAGATGTACTACTCCAATAACTACCAGATTGGTTAACAAACTTTACATCAGTCTCATAGCGATACCCAGCAGCAGGTAAGAAGACGGCACCTGCTTGCTCCATAAGCGCCCACTGTTCGGCTGTAAAGGTTTGGTACTTTGCGTATCCTTTTTCTCCCGATTCAGGACTCATACCACTTTTAAATACGACAGAGCGTGGAGTAGTCCAAATGTCGGGTAAGATAATCATTCCGTTGACACCCGCTACTTGAGCAACACCATAGAGAGCAGATGCATTAGGACGTTTTTCAAAGATATACGTCCACTCATCTTTCGTGAGAGTACGCCAAGTCATAGAAGGTTCATTGCCTATTATATACTGTCCCCATTCTACGAACCGTGAATAGGACGTAGCAACTGTTCCATAGTTAAGCACATAACTTGTTCCCCAACCGAATAGATCAAGCCATTCCGCCTTATTAGACACAATATTTGCATTATCTAGTCCAATATACTCATACTGATGCTCTGCAAAACGCCATAGATTTTTCTCCTTATGACATTGTAGATTACCTGGAGAGAATAGTACCTTCTTTTTATCGCTAACTGAAAAATAGTGGACACCACTATATTTCTTTGCAGTAACAGCATCTACTTCCACATAATTATTGACAACCAATGTATCATGAATAACCTTCGTATAATAGTGGTTAATCGTATCATGTATGATCTTTACAATGGTATCGTATTGTACAATAGTATCCCGATGAATTTGTACTAAAGCATGCGGAAGTATCAATGCTACAGTATCTGCTTCTACCACCTGTGCTATTTCATCCTCTGCCAATACATTAACCGTAGTAGAATTCACTAATTTACCATTGAACAATATAAGCTGTTTTTGTGCCAATGCGAATTGACACAAAAACAGAAAACAAAGTAGTATAATATTTTTTCTCATCGAATATTAAAACAATTCACCTATCAAAGCATTTCCCATAGAAACTAGTACGATAATAGTAATAATAGTACTCAGTACGGAAATACCCAAAACAATAAATGCAGCCACGTTCCAACGATGTTGTTTTTGCTCAAAGCGAGCTGGTGAGCCTTCGAATTTATCCCATGCATAGCGATTACCATTAGCACCAAGAATAAATGCGATGATTAGTCCAGCTATTTGTCCGAGGAATGGTATAAAGATTACCAATGGCCAATATACTCTGTTGAACACACCCCAGAGCCAACCAAATGCAAAGCCGCCCCAGCACCAACTATTCAAATTCTTTGGCGCATTTGTAGGGTCTGCTGCATAAGAATTTTTAGGACCGCCTACTTGTACATTTACGTTTACATTGGATGGTTGATTCATAGGTTGAGAAACCGCAGGTGATGGCATAAAACCAGGAGCAACAGTAGCAGCAGGTACAACATTATAATGTGCAGCCACTTGCGCTACAGACAAGCAATTTTGACCTGGGAAAGTGAGTATCTCATTGCCCATAAGAGCCATATTTCCACCATGTATATATGTTTGATTGACATATGTACCATTTGAACTATGATCCACAATCTGCATACTACCATCATCATAGAAATAGAGGTCTGCGTGACTGCCACTTACGGTTGGATCAGCAAAAACGATGTCGTTGTCGGAATTACGACCAATTTTAACTAGTAACATAATTGTATCTTATTTATAGGTTAATATTATTATCTATCATAAATCAAGTCACCTGGAGTAGCTGAAAGTTGATTTTTCATTACCCAATAAACAGTTAGTACTGAGCTTACAAGAATCACCACAACAGCTAAAATGGTATTGATATTACCGATTATTAAGTATGGACTTCCACCTTCGTATGATACACGGAATAGCAACAAAAGCAATTGAATGAGGATAACAGCCACCAATGCTATTAACATAGCACCCAAAACAACAGCCACAAGAATGAGGATATAGATCTTGATGAGTTCCTTATTGCTCATACCAAAGGCTTTGAAAGTTCCCATGTTGCGTTTTACGCGTTGGAAGTAGGTGCGCAATAGATTGACAATAAAGAGTATCACACTAATCAGAGCAAAGAATACAATAGTCCAAGTCAAGATGGTAGCTGTAACACTCACAGCACTAAAGTTCTCTTTGGATTGAATTTGTGACATCTCTATATCAATATGGAATTCTGAATTTAAGTAATCTGCAAACGAACGGATATTCTTCAATCCCTCGCTATTGAACTGTACTGACACGAACGAACCTGAGCTAGGCGTAGTCAACGAGAAGTCATAGTCATACACACGTGTTAATTCAGCGCTCTCAAAATGCGAACGTACCATCTCATCTAATTCATTCACAAGTTCGTATGATAGATCTTCGTAAGCGCCTTCTGCACAAACGATATGGCTATTGCGGAACGATAGATTGTATGGCATATATACCGCATCCACGCTCACATCCACATCATCATCTACATTGTCATATAGAAAGTCGCTAATCTCTTCTGCTAACTTTTCATCCTCTACAGCATACATTAAACTAGAAGCATATCTTGGATTATTGAGATTGAATGGACGATTAACACTCTGTTGTTGTTGAAAGAAATACAACGATGCTACTATATCCATATTCATAGGCAAACTTCTTACGACAGCCAATACGGGTACAGGTACCATAGCATATCCATCATACAATGGTACGCCATATTGTTCAGCTCCCTCGCTAGCTTGATGGAAGTTGATAAATGCAGGATAAGCAGTAGAGTCTGTATATCCCATAACTTCCATCTGCTCTTTTGTAATGATAACACCTATCAGTTCATCATTCAACGCATCTATTGATACCGCACAATCGTTTACAATATTAGATGGTTTTAGAATAGCATCCAATAGTGGGTTATCAATAAATGATTGGAAGAATAAACAACCCAAATATGGTAATTTCTCGGGGGTTTTACCAAAGAAGATATAGTGATACGAATAATCTACACTAAAATGCTCTATATGATATTGCTTATTTAGGACAGATGTTGTATCTCCAAAATACATCTGAAGACGATATAAGTCATTCTCACTCTCTACAGGCAGATTAACCCAGTTAGTAAATGGATCATCCATTTTTTGTTGCAAATAAGACAAACTTGCATTGCTAAAAGCAATGGCTAAGAATGTAAATACCAACATAATGGTTAAGACCCATAGGTTTACGCAACGATTACCCACAACTACCTTGCTCTCACGGCGTACAAACAGACGTAAATAGTCATTTGAAAATATCTTTTTCATATCCTTTACCCCCTTTTAAGAAATTGTTCAAACTCAGCATCTGCATAATCATCGACACCATTGGTCCATGTAGTACGCGTATCGTCTGCTGGCATATATATGCTTTGATCAGTAATCAATCCATAGAAAGTATTATCATCGTGCTTATCATTCTTCTCTGCTACGCATTTCTTAATTTTGATAATCACATCTGCGAAATCCATAGAAAGACGCATGTCATGCGATACAATAATAGCTGAACTACCCTCTTTCTCTGTTAACTTATTCGACAACAAAGCCATTGCTTTGCGTGCATTATCTGCATCCAAGTTACCAGTTGGTTCATCACCAAAGAGAACCGTAAAATCTGGAATGATAGCACGCGCAAAAGCCAAACGCTGTTGCTGACCACCAGATAATTCTTGCGCCATGCGTGTCTCATCAATATGCTCTAAGCCTAGATCTGCCATCACTTGACGTGCTTTAGCAAATGCCTCTTCTTGCGAATAGCCTTGTAGCATGCGCGTGATAGATATATTCTCATACGCAGTGAAGTTGCGCATTAAATTTGTACTCTGGAAGATAAAGTTAAAATGCTCGCGACGAAAGTCCGACAACTCATCATCGTCGTGATTATTCCACATAGCAAGTAAGTCTGTGACTTTATTTCCATCTTGATAAAAATTGAATATAGTATCTGGATTTGGAATGATAGTATTATTCATCATTCCGAGCACCTCAAGAATGGTACTTTTACCTATTCCAGACTCCCCTACAATAAAAATCTTCTTACCACGAGGGATAACCAAATGCTCTATATTGAGCACTACTTTGGAAACTCCCTCTACATAGTGCTTATCGTAGGTACATTGCAAATTTTTAATTTCGTATAGCATAAGTTAATCTATATTATGTATTATGGCATCTCTTGTACAGGAATCCAATAATAGGTAATATTATTATACTTCATTTTGTATTTATAGATATTGTTTTGCACAACACTACGCAAATGCTCGTAGTTCATCTTGAACTCAGAGAGAATTGCGCGGTATTCCATATCTGTAACTTTTTGATTATCGAGTACATCCATAATAGGGTGTCGCAAGATAGGAGTTGGCTCATTAATACCCATAGCACGTTTTAATATATCATCAAGATTACCTGCCTTAAGATCAGTACCTGGAGCCATTTTCTCAATACATTGCTTAACGGCATCTAGATAAGGCTTACGGTCATTGGCTTTAGGAGTACATGCCACGGTATATAATGGTTGCAAACCACTTACCAAGTTGGCTAACTCATCGTGTGTAAAGAACACGTTGGCCATCCAGATATTACGCTCTGATTGTTGTTTTTTAGTATTTCCAGTAAAACCTACCAAACCAGATACATTTGTAGTACCAAATTTCTTTTTCAACCATTCATTCACCAATTCACTACCACCTTTAGAGCCTGTACCAAAACTTTCGCTCTTATTATCTTCTGAAATACCTTTATGTACAATATCAAACAAGTGATCCACCTTTTGTGCATAACCACCAATCACTTCGGTCATAATCTTCTTCAAAAAGTCAGGATCCATCTCTTTACCAGTAAGAGCGTGACGGTGCTCTGCTAAAAACAACGAACTATTTACATCTTGATTATTGGAAAATATAAAACCAGAGAAGTCATTATTTGGTCTTGCAGTAACTTTATAACCAGTTTTGATGTTATCAGATTTCTTTTGCAAACTCTCGCGAATGATAGGTTGGATATCTGTATTAAACAGTGCCCAATCACTTCTATCAGGATTTCTAACTTGGAAACCTACCACATTCACATCTTTTTCTACAATCTTAGCAATCAAAGCCTCGCGTGTAACGCGATTATCAGATTGATTGTTTCCACAATCACCAACAACCACAAGCACATTACTATGCGCAGGGTTTTTAAAGCGATTCAAAGCCTCTTGCATACCATAGAACAGAGACTCAGTATTCGTCTTATCTGCAGAGCTACTTGTATATCCATACTCACCACCCGATTGAATGAAACTCAACAATTTGGGATTATTTGGATTAGTCGGACGCAGCCATTCGGTTTCGTACTTTCCATCGGCCTGATCACGATACAACATCACACCAATATTGATTTTGTACTTCGTTCCATCAAAATACTCGCAACCACCTTTTATAGCTTCATATACTGACGCACTAAACACATTCATTGAGCGTGTAGCATCCAACAGAAGAATAATATTTACGTTTTTACGTTCTTCATAGAATTTCTCTTTGCGGATCTTCACAGAATCGACAAAAACGCCGCCCATATTACCAACAAGAGCCGTACAATGATATCTATCAGATTCAGGTGTAGTACCATCCAAAATAGGATAACGCATCACCTCTCCTGGCCAACGATAAAAATCATCGTCATCATCTGGATAAGGATCATTCTTCTTGATAGCGAAAGGCCACTTACTTGCAGTAGTTCCATCTACATCTTGAATAGTAGCAACAAAATTTCTTTGCGTAAAATATTGGATATCATCCTTATTCCATGTAGGCTCAAGGCATGAACGTTGGTTCCAAGATACAAACATATCCTCTGGCACCCATGCATACAAGTTAGCGTCCGAGAAACCAGACATAGAAGATTGCGTAGCAAGCAACACCAAGTTTTTACCATTAGATGCTTTTATGCGCTTCATCACATAATAAAACTTAAATGTTGGATCCAATGGAATTTTTGTACTCAAATTGTCTGGATTTATATATCCAAATCCACGCTCATTACTCTCGATATCGGCATTCAAGCATAGCATCGCTTTTTGGTATACACCCATCTCATCTGCCATACAAATATCCCACAGCAAAAGACAATCCATAGGAACCCAACCTTTGCATGTTGCAGCTGACGAAATTTTGGGGTATTGAGTAGCAGCTACTGGTTCTTCATACACCAGAGCACGATTATTTTCAATCTGTGCAATACGCAATTTCTCATTCATATTAAGCGTACAAGCTTGAGTAGAGCCAGTAGAAGCAGTATATGCTACGTTGTTGTCGCGATCGCTATATACAATCCAGAACATCTTATTCTTAGACTCAGATTGACAATAATCAGATGAAGATAATAGCTTACGAACATCTGCTTCACGCAACATTTTAGTCACAAGCACCGATGGTTTTGACACCAAGCACTTATTTGGTAAGGTTTGAGCCATGAGGCCCACTGCACCAAGTGCAAAAAACAAAAATACTGTTAATCGTTTCATTTTTTATATTATTCCATTATCATACAGATTAAACATTTTATTATAATTATAGTGTCAACAATTCGTAGGAATTATTGAGTTTAGAACATAGATTCAGCACTCCGAAAGGATATTTCTCATCTACACGAAACTCCTCTTGACCTGAAAAATACAACTGGAGTAAGAAATTAGGTTTTGTCCACTCTGCAATATTGAGTATAAAATAGGACGATGCGATAATATCTTCATTGTACAAATTCCAATAATTTTGGGTAATATAGAATTTCCATACCAGATTGGTATAAGGGCTATTTTCAATATTTATACGATTGAAGATTGATACAATGCTATCCTTATCCACAACAGCACTGGTATTATGGAAACTTCTCTCCTGCAATTCACCCATTATCTCACGATAGACATCACCATCTTGACGATCCTCTACATTGTAATACGCAATAATAGGGTTTTCTGCATTTGAAAGATAGAAGATAGTAGGCATACCATCACGAGCTGCACGCTGCATACCATTAAGCTCACGAACTAATTTCTCGGTAGCGGTTTCCAAATCATGTGCAATATACACAAAACGTAACTCTTGAGCTGTTCCTAATAGGCTAACACATATGAGACTGAAAAATAGAACTAACTTTTTCATAATCATTTTTAATAATTATTATAAGTCACACTAATGGTGATTTTAGTGATTTTATTATAGTCATTATATTCCACTTCCGTTACCCTCACTGATTTCCAATATTCGGAAGAGATATTTGAGTAGATAGATGTATAGTTTGTTGGCCTAGGATCACCACTCTTCAAACCAGTAAATTGCATCTTATATCCTGAAGCAAAATAACTTTCCATGGATTTGTCAGGCGTAGCTTTAGACAAACGCTTGGTTAGTTCTGCTGTTGAAAGTTGTTTGTTAATAAACATAAAGCCTGTAATCTCTTTCTTGAGGGCATTTCCTCTAGCATCAACAACCAAAAGAATATATTTACCACCACCAACATAAGGAACATTCACAAAGTTACCCGTACGGTTAGAGAGTGTATCTTTTGCATTCCTAGCAGCATATAAATGGTAGGTTAGCCCCCCTACTCCACCCATAGCCTTTACGTTATACGTATAGGTTCTTGTTTCCGGATTAGGAAGAGGGTTGTTCTCTGTTACCAACGAGATATTATCACCTATTTTGATTGTAGGAGGAATATCTATTTTCGTAGAAGTCGACTGTTCTTCCGTATTAACTTCATTAGTCGTAGATGTTGTAATTTCATCGCCAATGACTATCTCCTCATTTTGTGGCTTAAGTACAATATCTCCTGTCGGTCCCCCCGCATTAATTACCACCTGATCCTTAGACTGACCTTTTGATGCCCCATTCTCTTTATCAGAACGATTAATCTTAGAAGATTCATCTAGATTTTCTTTTTTCGAATCTATTGAGACGTTATTTGTATTGTGTAATACAATTTCATCCACCAGTTCGGGTGTTGTATTCTTATCGCTAAGTTGTGAGATACCAACCACAGCACCAATACCGACTCCAGCAGAAAGCACGAAGATGAGGCATAAAACAAATATCGCTTGTGTTTTTTTCATATTGTTAGAATTTATATGTAATAGCAAAATTAAATGTGAACATTTTTCTTGTCAGATTTGACACAAGGCATGTCAATGGTTTGATGTTTTCGCCACCTTGCATGGTATAACTCATAAGAGCGTTATCGCCATTCTTTGGATTAGCCAATTCTGAGAAAGTAGTTACAGATGCATTCTTGTATGGAGCAATCAAACTGTGTTGGTAGCCCACACCCAAATCAATTTGCAATGGGAAGAAAGCTTTATCCTTGAGTAAAATTCTTACTCCCAAGGCTGTCAATAAATCCATAGAATATTTATTCATCTCTAACTCCTTCGCTGTAGATGCAGCATCAAAACTAGTTTGAGATGCAAATTGACTCAAACCCGTAGTGTGATCCAGCATAAGGTCACTATACTGTGAATATACACCCCAAGCGGAATATGTGCCAGTAACATTCGATAGGTTAGCAGATAAATTAAGATAGTTCTTTATTCCTAAATCCATATACATCGTGATAGTTTTAGTAAGATGTACATTTAAATCCAGATATACAGGAACTGTCAAATCCATCATTTTTACTTTTTGCGATACATTTGTCAACGTATAGTGGCGCACATATGTATCACCATCGATATCAGCTTCGGCTGAAGCATTATACTTATAAGACAGCGAATCAATGCCAAATTTAGCCTGTGATGATACAAAACCTACACCCGTATATATACCAAATTGGAATTTACCTGTTGATGGCATCATATACCCCAAATCTAATCCCACCTCGTGGTGCATAGCATTGCTCAACGATATGCCTTCATCGTTTGACTTGCCATATGGAAGGATTGCTCCTAAATTATAATGGGGTCTGAGGCGCATACTCATAGGATCATAGCTGATGGTATAAACCTCACAACCAGATTCATTTTGCACCAGCTCTACTTTCATATCTTGATCGCCCACATACGTTAGTTGGCAATTCGCAGGCACAATAGATTGATCAAAACTATTGAACTTCAGGGATTTGCCTGATACACGAATGTTTTTTTGTTTTTTCTTGTCTTTATCGTTAGTCGCAGCAGTAATTACTTTATAATCTTCAAGCGGTTGTTTGCTGGATTTCACTGTTCCACTTAGTTTGACGATAGTGCAAGTAGCATCTTCAGACCAAGCCAAAGTCATATTCAATGTATGATAGGCATTATAATATTCCTCGGTAGAGAATAGGACTCCACATTTATCTGTATATGTGATTTCCTTCTCAAATGTAAGATCCATCATCCAACGACCATTTTCGTAATATACCCCATCCTTCTTCAGATTCTGAATTTTAATGGTAGGATACATTGCCTCATTTTCCATTAAAGTGCGGTATTCTTTCACTGAAAGCGTCTTTTTTGCAGAAAGACCGAGTAAGTCATTGTATATTTGAGTGTTTTCATTCTCAAACAGACGCATAAAACGTCTTGGTTTGCTCATGTTTGCACTTGCCTTATAATCAGACACCATTTTTAGTGCATCCTCGTTCATCTTATAGCGTTGAGAATGTGTCAACTCTTGTGCGTACATGCCACTAGCCAAAATAGCAACACCTAAAATCAATAAAATCTTTCTCATTATTCTCTCCTCCATTATCTGATTACTATTTTGTGAGTATTTGATACGCCATCACAATCTATACGTACGATGTAAATACCAGCATTCAAACCTGCATATATAGATTCCACTATAGCCATATCATCCACAATTCTATGCATCACACACTCGCCATCTAATTGATAGATTGTAATGCCTGATCCAGGTGAAGCCACATACTGCACATTAGATGCTTTGACAGGCTCACTCGCACACGCAAATCCATCATCGTAATACCATACACTTTGCGCCCATGCATCATGTGGTGTATTCTCATATCGGCACCATCTTTGGTCGCTCACTTCAGAAACCAGCGAAACACCATCCCAGAATTGGAAATAGTATCCCTTCTTCCACAATTCATCTTCGGTCATACCCATATCATCAATAATATAGATATTGGATGTGCCATTACCCTTTACTTTTAATACAGGTTGCTTTGGGGTATTATAAATAGTTACTTTTAGTTTCAGATTATTAGACTCCCAAATTTCAGTTCCGTCTGGACTTCTATTCTCCCAATGCAACGAAAGGGATTCTTCCACCACCTTTTTATCTGTAGAATTAATTGTTTGATTGAATATATGCTTGAAATTATTCGTAGCCTGTTCACCATCCCAAGAATAGAACCAGCCATTAGGGTTTCCACCAGAACCTTTGGTTACCTCTACCTCTTTGCTTTCAATATCTCGCATCTGAAGATGCTCATAACTAAATGTAGGAGCTACAACCTTAGGATAAACATCGATTTTGAATGTTTCTATGCCTTGTGCACCTACTTTATTATCAATTGCATTCTTCCATTCAACTTGATAGGTTTGTGTTTGTACTCCGCTAGTATTATTACTTGGAGTTAATTTCCAAGACAACTCGTCTGAAAGTATTGTACTCTCTCCTACCTTGGTCCACTTGCATGTCCATCCATCTGGATAACCACCTTCGGTATTGATGCTGAGTGTTTGCGATTTTCCATGATAAACAATATCTTTGAAAGCCGCTTTTGTTACACTGCCTTTGGTCCATGCAGAAATATTATATATTAAGGTAGTATCGAAATCTAATTCCTTATCAACATTACCTAAACTATTCTTAATCAACACCTTGATAGTCCGTTCACCTGCTTGATTAGCTTTAAAAGTATAGTCCTTGCTGGTTGTCACATTATCACTCCATGCATAAGTCCACGAGTCACTCTTACCGCCAGATTGAACAAACGACAATTTAGTCTGATCATCCACAAAGAGTTTCGTATCAAACGCTGCTATTTTCACCTCTGGTTGTGTATATGATTTTAAGGTATAGGTCAATTCCTTGCTATAGGCTTTCTTGATATTAGCAGGGCTATTAGTAGCTACCACTTTAATGATAGATTGCTTCTCGCTATTTGGTACAGTATATTCAAAGTAAGCGAAAGTTGTAGTCTGCTTAGCACCATCTACATACCACTCATATTTCCATTTAGTATCGTCACCACCCGTTGCTTTAGGTGCATACATAATCTTTTGGGTACCATAGCGAGTTGCTACTGCATTTTCTCCTTGCTCTACATTGCATTTTTCCCAGACCTTGATTACATAGTTTAATGTCTTAGAATAATCTAGGCTCTTATCACTCATGCCAAGCGTATTCTTTACCGTGACAGATATGGTATCATTTCCATCTGCTGTTGCATTATATGTATAAGTCTTGCTAGTATTACCATTACTCCACTCATAGCTCCAACCATCGCCTTTTCCGCCAGATTGAGTAAAAGACAATGTTGTATTATCCCCCTCAAACAATACTGCATCAAATGCATCTGTATTTACAGAAGGTTGTTTGTAGGATTGCATGGTATAAGTAAGTTCCTTGCTATAGACATTCTTGATATTATCAGGACTATTGGTAACTACCACCTTGATAACAGATTGCTTCTCGTCATTTGGTGCATCATATTTAAAGGAAGCGGTGGTAATATCATTCTTAACACCATCAACATACCACTCGTATGTCCATTTATTAGAATCGCCACCTGATGCTTGAGGAGTATACGTAACGCTTTGACCACCAAATCGGGAAGTTATAGTATTTCCACCATCATTTACATCACAAGCGTCATACACTTTTATGCTATAAGTCAAGGTGTCAGTAAAGGCCTCAACGCTTTCAGCAAGTTTGTTGCTAACTTTCACTGTAACGGTATATTCAGCCGCTTGAGTAGCTTTAAAGATACTACTATCATTGATAGTTCCGTCACTCCACTCATAGCTCCAAGCATCTGACTTTCCGCCTGTATGTGTGAAAGTTAGGGTTGTCTCATCACCACTATAGAGAGCTTTATCATACGAAGTTTGAGTAACAACTGGCTTCTTAAACACATAGATTTGGTAATGAATAGTAGTGTCTAAATCGTTGACTAGTGTATCTATAGATGTACCCATAACGCGTACAGCGATATCTACCAACGTACCTTGCTCGCTTCCAACCTCTGGTACGGTATAGTTCAAGGTACTTGTAGTAGCTAATTGCTTGGATGAACTATTTATTGTCTCATTCCAAACGTAACTAATATTAGTTAATACACTTTCTCCTTCTATGATAGGAGAATAGTCTATCTTGCTATTTTCAATCCTATACTCTTCTTGTGCGCCTTGCGTACCAGGCTTCACCTGTACCGTCGTTTGTGAAAAAAGTATGGTTGAGCAAAGAAGTGTGAATATTAAAGTGATAATTTTTTGCATATGCCTATCGTACTTAAATCAATAATATACCTATCAACGCACCTACAGCTACACCTACGAAAGGTGTGGCTATCCATGCCCATGTTGGTACTTTGAAATTACCTTCTTCGTTTTTGGGTGCTACAGGAGAGATTGAGCGTTTGCGTTTGAATCCTTTGTTAGGATTTTCTACCATATCCTTCATTGCTTCAAAATCAGCCAACATTTCATTGGCATCTTGATAGCGATTGACTTGTTCTTTTTGGGTGGCTTTCCTAATTACTTGTGCGAGACCCCAATGTTGGATATTCTCAACAGGCACATCCACATTTACCTGAGCATCGCATACATATTGCGAATCTCCGACAAATGGCAGCGTACCTAGCAAAAGCTGGTAGAGCATAATACCCAAAGAATATACGTCTGTAGAATAATTATGCTTATCTGTAAAGCCCTTAACCACCTCTGGAGCTGCATAATCCATTTTACCCATGATAGTACCATAGGATGTCAATTTATGACCATGGCCACTCAATTCAGCACCCATATTCTTACTAATACCAAAGTCGATGACCTTCACATCGCCATTGGTAGTCAGCATTGCATTACTTGGATCAATATCGCGGTGCACATAGCCATTGCTATGCAAGGTAGCCACACCCGTCAGTACGCTTCGCATGATATCAATGGTAGCAGCTGTTTTATCGGTTCGATAGCTATCTAAGAAGCTCTTTGCTAAAGGAACTTCTGTACCACCTTTGGAAGTGATATTACCTTCTAATACAGAGTCAAGATTCACACCCTCTAGATACTCCATTACCACATAATAACGAGCAATCTGGCGTTGGGTATATGGGTCATACTCCATATTAGGAATAAATCCCCACATGCGCATCAGATTAGGATGCGCAATCTGAACAGATGCTTCTTGCATAGCTCGCTTCATCATATCCTCTGTATTGTTAGCAATAAACTTAACAGCTACAGGGGTGTATGCTCCGTTGAGTTCGCTTACACATCGGCCTAAATACACGGTACCCATTCCACCTTGTCCTAAAGGCAGCGATTCGGTATCGTATTCAAAATAAATCTGCTGGGCGAGTTGCTCAGCACCCTGAACTTTTACAAGCATATTATTCTATATTAATTATGATTCCTGTCTTAGCGATTTTAGGTTCATCCAAAAGCAGTACATATTTGCCTTTTTTATTTATAGTCAGATGTATAGAGGATGTATTTTCCTCGTTATTTTGGATGCATTCCATTACCATTTCAGCAGTTAAGGTACTCTCAAAGTATGGGAGGCTTGGCTTACCATCTTTGTTTTCTTTTAGTGTATAAACATATACTTTTCCATCGGGTATAAGAGTAGATTTGATAATCATATCTCCACCCTTTTTCTCATATAGGACAACGCGCTCTTTCACAAAGCATACGTTACCCTCTCTAGTGATAGTATCAGGAGTAAGTTCTTGGTTGTTGATACTAACAACTCGAGGAGCAATAGTATCTTCAGCCTTAATAGTAGGTTTGTACCTATTATTTTGTGTTTTCTGATAGCGTACAATATCCTTAAGCGCTATCGTTGTTTTTTTATTGGATTTTTCGGATATAATACTTATCTCTTTACCCATCACTCGTGAGGTGATGATACCCTTTAAGACTGTACCATCAGTCAAATATACACGATCGAGCAATGCAGTATTGGCATCCAAGTCAATACTATCTTCACACATCAAGCTGATACTGGCAATAGTAGAAATAGGGATATGGTGAACCTCACCTTCTGTATTCCTCAGCACCATCTTATCGCCCATAATTTGGAACAATACTTTGCCTTCGTGCTGTTCGCCCGTTTTGAGCGTAATAACATCCAATACAGGAGTATCATCGGCATCTGCCTGCAATTTCTCAACACGAGTGATTGTGTTCCATGCCAACTGGTATGTTCTGGCAGTCAAAGACTTGAGATGAATTGAATCCAATGCCATTTTCACAGGAATCATGTCATCCCATACTTGATTATTATAGGTAAAGGAATACAATTTTATATATTCCTCCTCTACATCACCTAAGTAAGTTTTTACCTTAGTAGGAAGATTATGAACATTGCGATATTCCTCTCTCAAGTTTTTCACATCGGTTCTTGCTAAGACCAAATCTGCATCAACAGCATATACTGAAACACTCACACCTGGCACTTGCTCCGAGATGTAACCAATATACTTCTCACCCTTAGTGGTGAAAATGGTTTCAAATTCTTGTGCCATAGCCCCCAAAGCGAGGACTACAGCACAAGAGATAAGTATTAATTTACGCATTATTCCGTAATTTTAGCTTTTTCAATCAATTCAAGAAGATATGAAGAATAGATACCAAAGTTGTAACTTTGTTTATCCTTAACACCAGCATTCATAACACCTATAAGTTTACCATATTGGTTGAATACAGGCGAACCACTTGCGCCACCTGCGATAGGTGCAGTGGTTGTGAACGAATACTCGCCATCATTCTTGGTAATATTTCCTTCTACTGAGTTTACATAGATTTGTTTATTTTTCAAATCAGAAAGTACCAACAATGCATATGGGAAACCACTAGTATAAACAGTTTCACCCACATTAGGTTTGTCCTTGGCAATCATTTTGAGAGGCACATATGATGTTCCTTGTGGCAAATAGGTTTGTTGCAAACGCATGATTGCCAAATCCACATCCATATTGTCAGCTACGATTACCTCTGAGCAACGATGCGCATTGCTCTCATCAAAATAATTACCATTCGGAATTACAAAGCATACATCCAATACACCATGCACTTTGAGTTGTGGAATATATTGAATCAACGATTTAGCATCTGCTTCCTCAATCAAGTCAGAAAGTTTGTTGCGATAATAATTCAATGCAGCCTCCAAAATAGTCACTTCACCACTCGAGGTTGAGATCGATTCTGCCATCCATGGACGAGCAGCATGCAAATTGGTAACAATATTTCCCTTCTCACCAATAAAGAAACCAGTAGCAGTTCCTGTCATACCATTTGTACCATCATACTCTATCAAATGTGCATCACCATCTTCATCGTATTTAATAACAAACTTTTGTGGTAATGTTCTATCCCAGTTATCTGGATCTGGCAAATCAGAAACATTTAAATTGCCACACTCTACCTCAAAGTGATACTCTGCTGCCATGAATACAACAGCTGGGTTATAGGTAGCATAAATCTTCGTTTTATCCCATGGTGTATCAATGAAGAGAACTGCTACTACAATCGCAGCTACTACGGCTACTGCTGCGGCTGCAATACCGATAATCTTACCAGCACTCTTCTTTGGAATAGGGTTAGCTACAGGCACACCTGCGCATACAATCTCATCACCAGCTTTGAGAGGAACGTATGAGTTCTTCACTAGACGTTGACCATTAAGGGTGGTACCATTCTTACTATAGTCGCAGATAAACCACTTACCATCTTTCGTTTGACGGATGGCTGCATGGAAACGGCTAACGCCTACACCTTGCACTTTAATATCGTTTATATAATGGTTACCAATTGTCTTAACCTCTTTCACGTTTGCAGGAAGGCGCAACTCCTCAATTTGATTCCAGTTTAATGGAACATCAGCAAACATAACGTTGTCGCCACGACGAACAGGCGTTTCCTTACCTGGAGTCATTTTTAAACCGTTCAACATAGTTCCATTTGAACTCTTATCTACGAGATACATATCACCGTTATCCAATTGGATTAACTCTGCGTGATATCCACTTACGTACATTCCGTTTAACACGATGTCGGCCTGTTGTGGGTCGCGACCAAATACTATTAGTTTCATAATCTTAGAATTTAAAATATTGCATCAGTTGGTTGTTGTTCTACCTGTGTTTGCTCTTCAATAGGCTTCACAGGCTTTCTTTCTACTTCTTTATTTACAGGAGTAGAGGATTTGGTAGCTGAATCGTTAGTTTTTGCTTTCTTTTTGTTTACTTGTTCGTAAACCTCTTCAGCTGGATTGCTTTTATCTTTTTTGGATGCGTTCTTAGGTGGTTTCACCTTTATGGTCTTTAAATTTTCCTTTTCAGCTGGTTTTTCTACCTTGATTTGCTCCTTAGTAACAGCCGTATCTACTGTTGGATTTTCATCCACATACTTCTCAGTTTGTTCTGAAAGCTCTGTAGCAGGCATCTCTACGATCACTTCGCTATCGCCTTTTGGCCAATACAGCACAGCCAAAACGCTTGCTGCAGCAAGTAGCAAAACTACCACACTAAGCGTTATCCATAGACCTTTTTTTGATTTCTTTGGAATAAGACTCCAATCCAAGGTCTCTTGGAGAGCAAAAGATATTACATCCTTGCGAGTCACCATAACCTCTTGGTTGGGTTGCAGACGCATACCATTGAGATAAGTACCATTCAAACTGGTATCCATCAGCCAATACTGACCTTTTTGATCCATACGTATTTGCGCATGACGGCGACTAATCTCAGGAGAATTGCTCCATAGTACTACATCGCACTCCGATTCTCTACCTATTAAATATAAGGTCTTCATTTGTCTATTATTGTTTTAATTCTTCATTTACTCTGTTGCCCCTCAACCGCATCAGGTGTTTCACCCTCTGTATCAGGTGTAGCGGCATCTGGTGTTGATGTTTCATTTTCAGTTGCTGGTTTTTCAAACAGCGTACAGATAGATGAATCATACTTCTTACTATATCGTGTAGCCACCAGTACATTAGCTGCGATACTACCCAACAATAGTATTATTAAGGTGCACAATACCGCAATATGACTATTTCTCATTTTTGGTTTTAATTTAGAATTTATTTTTACATCAAAGATAGCGGCAGTAAGGTTATCATGTCCTCCACCTGTACGCAAGCCTATCGAATTTACTTCATTGGCAGCATTAACAATGGTTTCAGACAATTCTCCTTTACCCGTCACATAGTGCAAGAACTCATTTTCTTCCATTGCCCCCCAAAAGCCATCGGTACAGAGGACAAAGCGATCGCCTTTATTGTAGCTCAATTCAACAATTTCAGGTACGACCTCTTCTCCTATACCCAAAGCGGAAAGTATTACGTTGGATTGTGGATGATTTCTTGCTTCTTCTTCGGTGATATATCCCTGTTTTACCATTTGGAAAACCATCGAATGGTCATTGGTTCGGAACACCTTTTTTCCTCCTCGCAATTGATAAACACGGCTATCTCCCACATGTGCCACAACGGCACTCTGCTTGGAAATCAATATTGCAGTCAGGGTAGTTCCCATACCCTTCAAAGACGCATCTGCATTACCAGTAGCATAAATCACAGCATTGGCATGCTTGATAGCAGATTCCAATTTCTCAACTGGGTCATGGTAATCCTTTGCCTCTGAGATATCATCTATCACAGTTTGCACAGCAAGGCGTGAGGCGGTGCTACCACCATTACCTCCACCCATACCGTCGCAAACCACGATAATGCTACCAAGAGCTACGTCTTTGAAGCCCGCAGAATCTTGATTTTCTGAGCGTCCACCTATCTGAGATTCTATATATCCTAAAATAGGTTGATTTGAATCAATTCGAACTGCCATGAGCAATCACTCTAATTATTTACCTGGCATATATACGGTTGCACCTGGAGCTGACAATGGATTGTTTGCATTAGCAGCACCTGCACCAGGTTGGAATACAGTACCCTTAGGACCATTAGCTGAAGACATGCCAGGTTGAGCAGACCCCCAACCATTCGCCATTACTGGAGATTGTGGAGCTGCTACTGGAGGAATATTTTGCAATGCCTCTTTTGGAGCCAAACCAACAGATGCAGCATCAACTAAAATCAAATATAACTCGTAATTAGGTCCAATGGTCAAGATATCGCCATGGTGGCACTCTTTAGGCTCGAAACCAAGGCTATTACCATTTAACATGGTTCCACATGTAGATGCATCGTCCTGTACGTATACCAAGATACCTGTCTTCTGATTTTGGTTGTACATAGGACGAACTACCAATGTGGCATGATTTTCAGATATCAATGGATCATTCAATTGCACAACAGCCTCAACAGAACGACCAATCTTGTTAGGACCTTCGTAGATTGGCCAAAACTCACCAGCCATGGTACGAGAAACAGAATACAAGAAACCTGCTATTGGGGTGTTGTGAGTAGCTGTGCAAGCAGAATTAGCTGAAGTTGCAGCATTTGCCATACCTGGATAAATCGTCTTCTTGGCATTCATCCCGTTACCTTGATTTTGTGGTTGAAAATTTGGTGTAGCACCCATAGCGCCACCACCTTGTTGAAAAACTGTCTTTTCCATAACAATATTAATTTAAAATGTTAATAATATTTTTCATAACTTTGCCCTTTTCGCATGATATAGGGTACAAAAAAAGCGTGAAACTTGCCTTCGCCAGTTCCACTCTTTGAGGCTCTCGCATTGCCTAGTACATTAGAACTGACAACGCGAAGCCCACGCCGAATATAAATACTCTCCGTGCTATTATCTAGTTAAGGTACGCGCATGCGTACATGTGTATACGCAAATGGCGTACCAGAATAGGCACAAGAGGGATAACTCTATATCCCGTAGGACATCTATCGTTGCTAAGTCCTGAATGTACTGAAATTTGCGAGATTCCAAAGAGTCAGAACAGAGCGTAATAAACGCCTTTTTAATATGTCTTGAAAGCCATGACTGGGGTCTTTGGGTAAGCATTTGGCTTTCCGAGAGGGGACATCTCCCTCCCTCTAAACCCCGGCGTTGGACTTTCGACGGCAAAGGTACAACTTTTTTTTGAGATGGGCAAATAAAAATCACTTTTGAGGTGATTTTTTAGAAAACAGACATAGAGTGACTAGGGGTAAAGAACAAAAAGAGCGAGGTGCAGAGGCGGGGAGATAGAAAAATAGCAACCATTGTGGGTTGCTATTTGATTTTAAATATCCGAAAATTTGCAGATATTTGTAAAGAATCTACCATTAAAAACCTTGGAAATAATGATATTTTTTCAAATGTTTATTTTCGACAGCAAAGCTAATCTTGAATTGACTCTATACCCGACGGAAATAATAGCATCTAGATTATAGAAGCGCTGTTGCCTATTCACTTGGCGAGAACCCTCTTTTTGAACTACCGAGGATTCCTCGGAAGTTGCATTTTCATCCAATTCGCCCGAAGCAAACATTTTTAGGAAATGAGTCAACCTTTTTAGGACTCTAGTCAACCTTTTCAGGAAACGAGTCAAAAAAGTACGTTTTTTAAGATTATATATCAGTAATCGAGTCAACCTTTTTCAGGTTTAGTCACAGGTTTAGTCAAGGTTTAGTCAAGGTTTAGTCATGCGGAGCTCTCTCGGTGTTCTCTCGGTCGTCTCTCGGTGATCGCTCGATGGAATCAAATTTCAGGGAGTTTAGGGGAGTGGCTTGACGTGGCTAGTGGTAACCGAGTGGTTTGCGAAGGCGCTGGGCAATATTTCCCTAGAGCGCCCGAGAGTGTTATTATCTCGGCTATCGCCTTGAACAATTGGCTCCGCTTTATTGCGCATGTGTATGCGGACCTTGTCCTAGCATTAAGCAAACACTTGTACCTTCGGACGCCACCTTGGTCTTACACCATTTGCAAGATTTTGCGCCTAAAAGCAAGCTTTTGCACAAAAATCTTGCAAATGTGCATTTTTTGTTGTACCTTTGCAAAAAATTATACTAAATTAGCATAAAATCAGTCTAATCAATACTCTATAATATGGCAGACGATAAAAAAATTATTTTTTCAATGGTGGGCGTAAGCAAAAGCTTCTCTCCACAAAAACGAGTACTCAACAACATCTATCTGAGTTTCTTCTACGGAGCTAAAATCGGTATCATCGGTCTTAACGGTGCTGGTAAATCTACCCTCCTGAAAATCATCGCAGGTATCGAAAAGAACTATGAAGGCGAAGTGGTATTCTCTCCTGGCTATAGCGTTGGCTATCTGGAGCAAGATCCACAACTAGATCCAGAAATGACCGTTCGCGAATGCGTACAACAAGGCGTACAACCTATCATGGATATGCTCGCCGAATACGACGCTATCAATATGGCCTTCGCAGAGCCTGATGCAGACTTCGACAAACTACTTGCACGCCAAGCCGAACTGCAAGACAAATTGGATAGCGCTGACGCATGGAACATTGACACCAAGCTTGACCGCGCTATGGACGCATTGCGTTGTCCTGCTGATGACGCATTGGTAAAACACCTCTCTGGTGGTGAGCGCCGCCGTGTAGCACTCTGCCGTCTGCTGCTACAACAACCAGATATTCTGCTCCTTGACGAGCCTACCAACCACCTTGACGCAGAGTCTATCGACTGGCTCGAGCAACACCTCCACCAATACGCAGGTACTGTGATCTGTATCACCCACGACCGCTACTTCCTCGACAATGTGGCAGGTTGGATTCTCGAATTGGACCGTGGCGAAGGTATTCCATGGAAAGGCAACTACTCTTCTTGGCTGGAGCAAAAGACCGCTCGTATGGCTATGGAGGAAAAGCAAGCTAGCAAACGCCGCAAGACCCTCGAGCGCGAGCTGGAATGGGTACGCATGGCGCCTAAAGCACGTCAAGCCAAAGGTAAAGCCCGTCTGGCTGCCTACGACCGCATGCTCAACGAAGAACAGAAAGAGCGCGAGGAGAAGCTGGAGATCTTTATTCCAAACGGTCCTCGCTTGGGTAATAAAGTTATCAACGCAGAAGGCGTTAGCAAAGCTTTTGGCGACAAGCTCCTCTTTGAGAACCTCGACTTTATGTTGCCACCAAACGGCATCGTAGGTATTATTGGTCCTAACGGTGCGGGTAAGACTACCCTCTTCCGTATGATCATGGGCATGGAGCAAGCCGACAAAGGTACGTTCACCGTGGGCGAGACCGTGCGCGTGGGTTATGTGGATCAAGTGCACTCGAATATCGATCCAGAGAAAACCGTGTTTGAGACTATTGCCGAGGGTACAGAATATATCCGCGTAGGTGGTCGCGAAGTGAATGCACGCGCCTACTTGAGCCGCTTTAATTTCACAGGTGCTGACCAAGAGAAGAAGTGCGGCGTACTCTCAGGTGGTGAGCGCAACCGTTTGCACTTGGCATTGACACTGAAATCAGAGGCCAACGTACTCTTGCTTGACGAGCCTACCAACGATATCGATGTGAACACCCTCCGTGCGTTGGAGGAAGGTCTGGAGAACTTCGCCGGTTGTGCGGTAGTAATCTCCCACGACCGTTGGTTCCTCGATCGTATATGTACGCACATCCTGGCATTTGAGGGCGAAGGTCAATTGTACTGGTACGAGGGTAGCTACTCTGAATATGAGGCACATAAAAAACTGCGTCTTGGCGAAGATGCTGAACCTAAACGCGTTCGCTATCGCAGTCTAACCTAAAGGCAGCAGAGCTGCGTAGATGGTCGTCTGTGGCGACGAACAATGGTGCCAAAGGCACGAATAGTGGCCGCAAAGCCGCGAAAATGGTCTTCGACGTAAATCTACGTAATTTACGTGGAGCAACGCGAACCTATTTACGTGAAGCGAAGCGAAACCATCAACGCGAAGCCAATCTCGTGAACAAAGTAAACTAAAAAACATGCTTGCACTATCCCCTTTCATAGTATTTATGGTGGTGTATCTTGTAGGGTCGCTCTTAACGGGCGACTTCTACAAACTGCCACTGACTGTAGCATTTCTCATTGCCTCAGCCTATGCTATATGCATTACCCCCAAGTTGCCTATTAAAGAGCGCATCAACATCTTCTCACGGGGTTCGGGCAACGAGAATATCATGCTGATGGTATGGATTTTCGTTCTAGCAGGAGCATTCGCCAAAATCGCCGGTCAGATGGGCGCTATAGATGCCACAGTGAATCTGACATTGCGCTTTATGCCATCGAGTATGCTGTTGCCAGGACTATTCGTAGCAGCATGCTTCATATCATTATCCATCGGCACATCCGTCGGTACGGTAGTAGCACTCACCCCTGTAGCCGTAGGCATTGCCGAGCAGACGGGTACAACACTCCCCTTGATGGTAGCTATTGTAGTCGGAGGCGCGTTTTTCGGTGATAACCTATCATTTATCTCCGATACCACTATTGTTGCCACGCAAACGCAGGGTTGCAAGATGAACGATAAATTCAGAGCTAATATATGGTTGGCAATGCCCGCAGCCATACTCGTACTGATAGCATATATCTTCATCGGAAAAGACATACAAGTACCTAATAATGTAGTACTTATGGAGTGGTATAAAGTAATTCCATACCTGACCGTATTGGTATTGGCGATCACCGGAGTAAACGTATTGGTAGTTCTCTTAATAGGTATTATACTGGCCGGAGGAATAGGTATATTGAGCGGTAGTTTTAATCTACTGAACGCCATGGGCGCCATGGGAGAAGGTATCATGGGCATGAGCGAACTGATTATCGTGACGCTTCTGGCTGGCGGAATGTTGGCGCTTATTCGCCACAACGGAGGTATTGATTATCTCATCCACATGCTAACCATGCATATACGCGGCAAACGTGGAGCCAAACTCACAATTGCATTATTGGTAACATTGGCAGACCTATGTACGGCTAATAATACCATTGCCTTGATCACAGTAGGACCTATGGCACGTGAGATTGCCGACAAATACGGCATAGACCGACGATTGAGTGCATCACTGCTGGATACATTTAGCTGCTTTGCACAAGGTATGATTCCATATGGTGCACAACTGCTGATGGCAGCCGGACTTGCAGCTATCACACCATTCGAGATCATAGGATATCTATACTACCCTATGGCACTAGGAGCAGTCTCATTGCTGGGCATTTTCTTCCGATACCCTCGCAAGTATAGCTAAGCCAAGCATAGCGCAATATAAAAACAAACGAGTGCACCAAACATGGCGCACTCGTTTTTGTATGTACTACCCTCCTACGGAACGTAGCATCGTGTATGTAGTGCTTATCGTAGGCGATCAGCAGCACGAACCATAGCCTCATCTTTCAAGATACGACGAGTAGCCATCATAAGCAATACCATATTTACAAATGGAATAGCTGCCCACACATTAAGATACCACTCTGAAGCTGCCAACAGCATACCATCAATAGCTTCGTATCCCTTAACAATAAACACACCATAGAGCGCAATCATAGCACAATAGCCAAGGCTAAAAATAGCATTGACCACGTTCAAACGTGCTTGCAACATGCGGTTCTTGAAAAGAAAGATATTGATCAAAGCCAACAAAGGCACTGACACACTGATTACCGCCAAAGGCCATTTATCAAATGCCATCAAGCTAAAATAAGCTGTACCTTCTGGCATAAGAAACTGAATAGGCGAAAAGAAGCACAATAAAGTGCCAAGAATAACTACCAATAATAGGTAAAGAGTTTGAATACGTTGAATCATATCGTGTTGTTTAGAATTGTGTAGAGTTGTTTAGAATAGTTTAGAATTGTGTAGAGTTGTGTAAAATTGTGTAGAGTTGTGTAGAATAGTTTAGAATTGTGTAGAGTTGTTAATTAATTGACATATATCATTGACTAACTGATATTTCTCGCCTGTGGCAGGGCATGTGGCAAATCCATCCTTATCAAAGCGAAGTTTCTCGCCATGACGACTCACCCATCCTACTCTGCGCGCAGGATTACCCACCATTAGAGCAAAAGCAGGCACTTCCTTAGTCACCACGGAACCGGCACCTATCAGGCAATATTCTCCCAATGAATTGCCACAAACAATCGTAGCATTAGCGCCCACTGACGCACCACGGCGGATGATAGTATCTTTGTATTCATCCTTGCGGACTACAGCCGAACGAGGGTTGATGACATTGGTAAATACCATACTAGGACCTAGAAAGACATCGTCTTCGCAACGTACGCCTGTATAAATAGATACATTGTTCTGCACCTTACAGTTACGTCCCAGCACAACACCAGGTGACACCACTACATTCTGACCAATATTGCATTGCTCACCTATCTGACAACCAGACATGATGTGCGAGAAATGCCAAATCTTAGTACCTTTGCCTATTTGACAATTATCATCTACGTAAGATGATTCATGGATGAAGACCCCCTCCATAATTAAAAGAATACTTTAAAGATGTCATTACCATTCGCGAATATCAGAAGGGCGAGAAGAATCCAAAAACCTATCGTATTCGCAATCTCAAGGAACTTGTCGCTTGGTTTCTTACCTGTGATAATCTCCCACAACAAGAACAATATATATCCACCATCCAAAGCAGGAATAGGTAAAAAGTTCATAAATGCTAATATCAAGCTCAAGAAGGCAGTCATATACCAGAACGATTGCCAATCCCACACGTTAGGAAACATGTTGCTAATCGCACCAAAACCTCCAACACTCTGTGCACCCTCCTTGGTAAACACCAATCGGAATTGTTTAACATACATCACCAATTGCTCCCACCCCAATCGAATACCTGCTGGGATAGCCTCAAAGAAGGTATAATTGGTATGTACTGGTGTGTAATACTGCCATGGCAATACGCCACCTACTCCCAATTTTGCTTGATCACCAATAAACAAACGCGCTTCTAAAGACAAGGTATCTCGCATATACGACACCGTAATACTATCACATGGATACTGCGCCAAAAGCGGAGTGACCTGCGCATAACATGGACATTGCGTACCATTAATAGCCGTCAGTATATCCCCCTTGCGTATATCAACATAAGAGGCTGCACCACCAGGAATAACTGTATCTACTATATACGGCATGTAGTAGGAAAGCAAGGTGTAACTACGTTTAGCATAATACTTATCCTGACGTGCTTTCTCGCGTTCTATAGCATCAAAATCGTTTTGCAATGCCAAGAAGCGTTTACCCAAATCCTCGGACATAGTGAGAGATACGGTGTCCTCGCCACGAAGCACCACCACATCGCGCTGACCTTCTAGAATAATAGCCTGTGTTATCTCGCCTAAGGTCTGCGGTTCGACACCATTGATGGATAATACTTTATCTTTCTGCTCAAAACCCTCACCAACGAGTATATCAGAGTAGTAAAGTCCTGTATGTACTTGGTTCAGTGGCAGCGCATCTTTGCCCCAAATGAAAAGCACCATACCAAAGATAAAGAGAGCCGCAATAAAATTGACCATTATACCACCAATGATGATACAAAGACGTTGCCACACGTTCTTAGAACGAAACTCCCATGGCTGTGGTTCGGATGGCAGATCAGTAGCCGACTTGGTCTCGTCCACCATACCTGCAATAGCACAATAACCACCAAAAGGCACCCAACCAAGTCCCCACTCTGTATTGTCGGGATAACGACGCCAATCCTCTTCTGGCAATGCTGCGAGTTCATCATCCGTCATTGGACGATAGAGGGTTTGTCCTTTCTCATCCTTCTTCTCATTGCCCATAGCATCCGTTAAAGGCACAACAGAAGGTTCTACATTTGGTGCGAAGAACTTTATTTGCCACTTACCGTTGATCTTCTTAGCGCGGACAAGCGAAATTTTTGGATTAAAAAACATGTAGAATTTTTCTACGCGAACCTTAAATAGTCGCGCAAAAAGAAAATGCCCCAATTCGTGAATTACCACAAGAATACTAAGGGCGAGTATAAGTTGAGTCCATTGTTGCATATTTGTGTAGAATTGTGTAGAGTTGTGTAGAGTTGTGTAGAATAGTTTAGAATTGTGTAGAATTGTGTAGAATGGATTGAGCTATCTTGCGAGCTTCGCGATCGGTATGAACATAGTCCTCATAGGTTGGTTCTGCTATGAAAGTAGTTTGCTGCATGGTTTCAGCTATTACATCCGACATTTGTAGGAATCCACACTTACCCTCGCGGAAAGATAGATTCACCACTTCATTAGCCGCATTCAATATACATGGCACATTACCACCACGATTCATAGCATCGTATGCCAAAGCTAGATTAGGAAAACGCTGCAAATCAGGTTCTTCGAAAGTCAGTTGACTACTAGCAAACAAATCCAAACGAGGTACATCACTCTGCCAACGCTCGGGATAGGTGAGCGCATATTGTATAGGCATGCGCATATCAGGCGTGCCGAGTTGTGCTTTGACACTGCCATCCACAAACTGCACAGCCGAGTGAACCACTGATTGTGGGTGCACCAATACTTGAATCTTATCCACTGGAATATCAAACAACCATCGCGCCTCAATGACCTCAAAGCCTTTATTCATCATGCTAGCAGAATCAATAGTAATCTTTGCTCCCATCTCCCAATTAGGGTGCTTGAGGGCCTGAGCTGCCGTCACATGCTGCATCTGCTCCAGCGAGAAAGTACGGAAAGGTCCGCCACTAGCCGTAAGAAGCAGTTTCTCAACACTAGCTAAATCTTCACCTACGAGTGATTGAAAAATAGCCGAGTGTTCGCTATCAACAGGCAAGATATTCACCTTATGACGCTGCGCCAAGCGGCAGATGATCTCACCAGCAACAACAAGTGTTTCTTTGTTGGCAAGCGCAATCGTCTTTTTTGCTTTGATGGCTTCAATCGTAGGACGCAAACCTGCATATCCCACCATAGCCGCTACCACCACATCAATAGCAGGCATCGTCACCATCTCCACAATCGCTTTTTCACCTGCCATCACTTTGATGGGCAAATCGCTAAGCGCGTCGCGCAAACGAGGATAGTACGCCTCATCAGCTATACATACCACGGCTGGATTAAACTCCAAGGCTTGCTCAATGAGTGTTTCTACGCTGCGATGAGCCGTCAGAGCATACACCGAGAACTCATTTGGATGCTGACGTACCACATCCAATGTCTGTGTACCAATGCTACCTGTACTGCCTAATATTGCTAATTGCTTCATACTCTTCGTTCATCACTTAGAATGCGATTACTTCTTCGGGATTGATGGCTTTGCCATCTTGCCAAAGTTCGAACCACAACTGTTGTTGATATACGATAGCTATACTCTCCCCTACTTGCACCGCATCTCCTACACGCTTCAGCACCTTGCTGATATTGCGATAGACGGATAGGTAGTTATTGTGTTGTATCATCACGCTATACGTATTACCAATCTCATAATTAACGCTCACTACAGTTCCCGCCAACACAGCTGTGACATTCTCATTCTCAGGTGTTTGTAACATAACACCATAGCGATTCTCCTGCTCAGAGAAAGATTGCAGAATGACTCCGTGTGCGGGGCGGAAAAACGATATGACAGGTGCTGTATTGACCACGTGGAAGAGTTGTAAATTATCTTTCTCTTTGGCTTCGTACTGCGCTATAAACTCTTCCGTAGCTTCGTTCTTGGCTTCTAGCAACTGCTCGCGCGTGATGATGTACATGGAGTCGAGACTCTGCACAGTATCCGTATGCACTTCACCAGCTACCACTTGCTTAATGATATTTAGATACTGTCGTTGCAACTCTAAAGATGTACCTAAGGAGTCCACACGCGCAGTTTCCACCATCAATTGCTGACGGATATCCTCCGAATAGCCCGGGAGATAATTCTTCACTGGTGTATAGAGTATCACCAGTGAGAATAATCCCATAGTTAACATAAAGAGCAACGACATGACAACAATTGCTCCCCATCCATGAAGATGTATATGCATATGCTCTGTCAGCGTGTTCTCGTCTAACAAACTGAGACGATAACGCTTTCTAAGTCGCTTCCAGATCGATATTTTCTTCTTGTCTTCGGTCATATATTTGGATGTTAGATCGCTGTGCTATAGAGCGAGCAGAGCCTGTAGAGCGCCCTTCGGGCTGTAGAGTGATCTATTACTTCAAAATGGTGCAACCCTCGCAAGGTTTGAGTTGCTTGAAGAAGTCGTTGCCTTTGTCATCCACCAAGATGAAGGCTGGGAAGTTCTCCACTTCGATTTTCCAGATTGCCTCCATACCCAATTCTGGATACTCTACGCACTCAATAGACTTGATATTCTCTTGTGCCAAGATAGCCGCAGGACCACCGATTGAACCCAAATAGAAACCGCCATGCTTTTGGCAAGCGTTGGTTACATCGATAGTACGGTTACCCTTAGCGAGCATAATGAGGCTACCGCCATTCTCTTGGAACTCATCTACATATGGGTCCATACGACCTGCTGTAGTTGGGCCCATAGAGCCGCATGGCATACCTGCAGGAGTCTTAGCTGGTCCAGCATAGTAGATTGGGTGGTTCTTCAGGTATTCTGGCATACCCTCACCTGCATCAAGACGCGCTTTGATCTTCGCGTGAGCAATATCGCGACCCACGATAATAGTACCATTGAGTGAGAGGCGAGTACCGATAGGATATTGACTGAGGAGTTTGCATACATCTGCCATTGGTTGGTTGAGATCCACGCATACTGCATCACCTTCACCTGCCTGACGCAACTCCTCTGGGATGAGACTTGCAGGATTATTATCCATCTTCTCAATCCAGATACCGTCTTTGTTGATCTTACATTTGATATTTCGGTCAGCAGAGCAGCTTACTCCAAGTCCGATTGGGCAGCTTGCACCGTGACGTGGCAAACGAATCACGCGAATATCGTGTGCCATATACTTACCACCGAATTGTGCACCAAGACCAATCTTATATGCCTCTTTCAGCAATTGCTCCTCAAGTTCGATATCGCGGAACGCACGACCTGTCTCATCGCCAGTAGTTGGGAGAGTGTCGTAGTAGTGGGTAGAAGCCAATTTCACAGTGAGAAGGTTCTTCTCTGCGCTAGTACCACCAATTACGAAAGCAATGTGGTAAGGAGGACAAGCAGCAGTACCAAGGCTCTTCATTTTCTCCACGAGGAATGGAATGAGGGTGCCAGGGTTTTGAATACGCGCTTTGGTCTCTTGATAGAGGTAGGTTTTGTTGGCAGAACCACCACCTTTGGTCACGCACAAGAAGTGATATTCCATACCCTCGGTAGCCTCCAAATCGATTTGCGCTGGAAGGTTACATTTGGTATTAACCTCATCATACATATTGAGCGGAGCGTTTTGTGAATAACGCAAGTTGCGCTCGGTATAAGTCAAATACACACCCTTAGAGAGTGCCTCCTCGTCTGAATAGCCAGTCCATACTTGTTGGCCTTTCTCGCCGTGGATAATAGCAGTACCAGTATCTTGGCAGAGTGGCAATTGACCTTTGCACGAAACCTCAGCATTGCGAAGGAAGGTCAATGCTACATATTTATCATTCGCACTTGCCTCTGGATCACGCAATATTTTTGCCACTTGTTCGTTGTGACTACGACGAAGCATAAAGCTCACGTCTGAGAAAGCGGCATTAGCCATTTTGGTGAGACCTTCTGCTTCGATTTTCAGCATAGGTTTACCCTCGAACTCGCCAACAGACACGTGGTCTTTTGTTAGCAAATAATACTCTGTTTCATCCTTACCCAGTTGAAACATTGGTGCATACTTGAATTCCATATTATTTCGTTTTAATTGATTATTCACATTTAGCGCGCAAAGTTACTACTTTTTTTTCAAATACGCAAAAAAAAACACCAATTGTTGTATATTTAAGAAAAAATCACTACCTTTGCAGAACAAATTGTGAAGTAGTATGGAAATTCTCATTTATATCATTATTGGTATTATCATTGGCGGTAGTATTGCTACCATCGTTGCTGTGCTTGCAGTGCGTGGTGAAAAACAGCAAAACAAACTACTAATCAGCGAAATTCAATCGCTACGCGAAAAACACGAACAATCTATTCGCAAGGAGAGTACTACTGCTGCCCAGTTGGCAGCCACCATGCAAATCCTTGAGCAAACCAAGAATCAAGCTATTAAGGATACTCAAGCGCAACAAAAGACGTTTCAAGATGAGCTCACCATCGCACGCGAGAGCATGCGCGCACAATTTGAAAAGGAAATGCTAAATCGTGCTGAGCAACTGAAGAAAGCCAACACGGAAAATATGCAGCAGGTAGTAGAGCCACTCAAGCGCGAATTAGACTTGCTGCGTGAAGTGGTGAATAAAAGCAAAGAAAGCAGTGATAAAAACACAGCTTCGCTCGCACAAAGCATCAAAAATATCATTGAGCACGATCTGCAACGCGATAAAACTACGCAAACATTAGCAGATGCCCTAAAAAACCGTGGCAAAGTACAAGGCGATTGGGGCGAACAAGTACTCACCAATATCCTACGTGATAGTGGTCTGCGCGAGGGCGAAGAATACTTCGTACAGGATAATGTGAAAGACGGAGAAGGCAATAACCTCCGTCCGGACGTAATAGTGAATGGTGCAGATGGTTCACGCGTAATTATTGATAGCAAAGTATCGCTCACAGCATACGCTGATTACGTTGGTGCTGAAGATGACCACCAACGCAAAGTAGCTATCAAAGCTAACTATGATTCTATCTGGAAGCATGTAGAGGAATTATCCAAAAAGAACTACGACCGAGTAGTGGAGAAAGCAGTGCCTATCGTGCTGATGTTTGTACCCAATGAGGGCAGCTATATTCTAGCTATGAACTACGACTCTAGTCTAGGCTCAAAAGCCTATCAAAAAGGCATACTCATCATCAACCCTACTAACTTGATGGTTGTACTGCGATTAATATTCCTCACATGGCAAAATACTCGACAAGAGAAAAACTACGAAGCCATACGTAAAGCCGCAGCAGGAATTTACGAGAAATATACCACATTTGCAGAGAGTTACGTAGCTTTAGGCAGACAGATCGAAACGGCTCGCAACACCTATGAAAAGGGAGTGGGACAATTGCGTGAAGGACGCGGCAATCTATCTAGCCGCCTCGAATCACTACTGCAATACGGCGTGACTACCAGCAAAAGTCTTCCCACAGAAATGACACCCATATTAGGAGAGGAGGAAGAAAAATGAACAACCATCAAGTGTCAGCTGTGAACTATCAACTCGTTATCTTCGACCTCGACGGCACACTATACAACAAACATGGTCTGTCGCTCCGCATGGTATGCCATGCACCCTTCAACATCCGTAAGATGCAAGCAGAACGCCACGTGCGTAGCACAATGAAAGGGATATGGTTGGGGGATGAGTGTTCTTTCTACAACAAGTATTTTCAGCACTTGGCAAATACCCTTCAGATCTCACAGCAAGATGCACAGCAGTGGTACAATCAGCGTTATATGCCATTGATGGTAAGACTAATAGGCAAATATCACCCCATAGGTAAATGGGTATTACCCTTTATCGAGGAATGTAAAGCGAAGGGAATTAGAATGGTCGTTTTATCCGATTATGGACACGCCCACGAGAAATTGCAAGCATTAGGGATCTCACCTACTCTGTTTGATTGGGTAATCGCTGCTCCCGAGTTAGGCGGACTGAAACCCGCACCCGAGTTATTGCATAAAGTGGCCGAAAAAATGGGCATCCCACCAGAGCAATGCCTCGTCATAGGTGACCGTGATGACACTGATGGCGCCATGGCATACGCAACGGGAGCACAGTTTCACAAAGTGAGTTATTAGGCGATTGGCCATAAGCTATTGCGACGAAGCAATCAGACAAGAATGTGCCAAAATGGCAGTTTATTGTCAGAAAAAACTCTTTGGCACACTATTTGAAAGGTAAATAATGAACTATTAACTGTTAACTATTAACTAACAAAAAATATGAGTAAAATTCAACCATTAGCAGACCGTGTGTTGGTAAAACCAATGGCTGCCGAAGAAAAGACTATCGGAGGTATCATCATCCCTGATAGCGCAAAAGAGAAACCCCTTCGTGGCGAAGTAATCGCTACAGGCGAAGGCACTAAAGAAGAAAAAATGCTTCTCTCAGAAGGCGATGTAGTACTATATGGCAAATATGCAGGTACCGAACTCGAATACGAAGGTGAGAAGTACCTCATCATGCGCCAAAGCGATGTCCTAGCAATTTTGAAGTAACCAAACCATTAAACTATCAACTTTAAACTATTAACTAATATGGCAAAGAATATTTCATATAATATTGAGGCGCGTGATGCACTCAAACGTGGCGTTGACCAATTGGCCAATGCGGTGAAAGTAACCCTAGGTCCTAAAGGTCGTAACGTGATCATCGACAAGAAGTTTGGTGCTCCACACATCACCAAGGATGGTGTGAGTGTAGCCAAAGAGATTGAGCTCGCAGATGCAGCAGAGAACCTAGGAGCACAATTGGTTAAAGAGGTAGCTAGCAAGACTGGTGACCAAGCGGGCGATGGCACAACTACCGCTACTGTTCTCACACAGGCTATTGTATCTGTAGGCCTCAAAAACGTAACCGCAGGTGCTAATCCTATGGACCTCAAGCGTGGTATGGACAAAGCTGTTAGCGCTATCGTAGCTAACATCAAGGAGCAAAGCGAAGAGGTAGGCAACGACTTCGACAAGATCGAGCAAGTGGCTACTATCTCTGCCAACAACGACGCTGAGATTGGTAAGCTCATTGCTGACGCAATGCGTATGGTATCTAAAGATGGTGTGATCACCATTGGCGAAGCTAAAGGTATGGACACTACCATCGACGTGGTACAAGGTATGCAATTCGATCGCGGCTATATCAGCCCATACTTCGTTACCAACACAGAAACTATGGAAGTAGAGATGGATCGTCCATACATCTTGCTCTACGACAAGAAGATCAGCAACCTCAAAGAGTTGCTCCCAGTATTGGAGCCAGCGGTGCAAAGCGGTCGTCCATTGCTTATTATCGCAGAGGATGTAGATAGCGAAGCACTTACCACATTGGTTGTCAATCGTCTTCGCGCACAACTGAAGATTTGTGCAGTAAAAGCACCAGGTTTTGGCGACCGTCGTAAAGAGATGCTCGAAGACATCGCTATCCTCACAGGTGGTACTGTAATCAGCGAAGAGAAGGGCATTAAACTCGAAAGTGCAACCATAGAGATGTTGGGTACAGCAGAAAGCGTGACTGTGAACAAAGACAATACTACTATTGTCAATGGCGCAGGTCAGAAAGAGGCCATAGCTACTCGTGTAGGACAAATCAAAGCACAAATCGCAGTTACCAAATCAACATACGACAAAGAGAAACTCCAAGAGCGTCTTGCTAAACTCGCAGGCGGTGTAGCACAACTCAATGTAGGTGCTGCTTCCGAGGTAGAGATGAAGGAGAAGAAAGACCGTGTGGACGATGCACTCAGCGCAACCCGTGCTGCTATTGAAGAAGGTATCGTAGCAGGTGGTGGTGTGGCATATATTCGTGCACAAGCTGCTTTGGAGGGTCTCAAAGGTGAGAACGAGGATGAGCAAACCGGTATTGAGATTATCCGTCGCGCCATAGAAGAACCACTTCGCCAGATCGTGGCTAATGCTGGCAAAGAAGGTGCCGTGGTTGTGGACAAAGTGCGTAATGGCGAAGCTGACTTCGGCTACAATGCACGCAAGGATGTCTATGAAAACCTCAAGGCTGCCGGAGTGGTTGACCCTGCTAAAGTGACTCGCGTAGCATTGGAGAATGCAGCCAGCATCGCGGGTATGTTCCTCACAACTGAGTGCGTAATCACTGATATCAAAGAGGAAAACCCTATGCCACAAATGCCTGCAGGAGGCATGGGAGGCATGATGTAATACATAGCCTAGCTTCTTTCATAAAAAAAATCGCACTTTTCGGTGCGATTTTTTTATGTGCATTGTTATGTCCATTACCCTTATCAAATCAATGATTAAGGATTATCTTAGTCTAAGGAATCCTATACCAAAGCGTTTCACAGCTGCGCGTTCCAGTTCCTCTCTCACGGATGGGTCAGCAATGCTAATGAGCGCTTTAGCACGCTCGGCCAATGGCAAATTGCGCAAATAGACAATACCATGCTCCGTAGCTATATACTGCGCTTGGAAACGTGTAGTAACAACTCCTGCACCTGGTGCTAAATTAGCAACAATCTTGCTCTGCCCTTTACTTGTCATACTAGGCAATGCAATAAAGCACTTTCCTCCTTCAGAGAGCGATGCACCATACATAAAATCATGCTGACCACCCACGCCAGAGATGATGGTTTCGCCTATGGAATCAGCACAAATTTGTCCGGTTAGATCCACCTCAATAGCGGAGTTGATGGCCATCGCTTTGGGGTTTTGGCGAATGTTTTGTGGGTCATTGGTGAAGGCTACGTCGCGAATAACAAAATCCTCGTTGTTATGCATGTATTCGTACAAATGCTTCGAACCAAGAACCAAACTACCCAAAGATTTGCCAGGATAGATCTTCTTGAGTGAGTTATCAATAATACCCTTCTGGATAAGCGGCAGCACGCCATCGGTGATAGCTTCTGTATGCAATCCTAAGTGCTGGTGATTACCTAAGGCATTGATAACTGCATTAGGTATACCGCCCACGCCAATCTGCAGTGTAGCTCCATCAGGGATCTCATTAGCGATAAAATTACCAATACGTGTTTCTATTTCACTAGGGACAGGTGTAGGAACTTCCACGAGCGGCTCGTCGCCACGACACATTGCATCAATCTGACTAACATGAATAACTGGATCACCGAAAGTGCGCGGCATGAATTTATTGACCTGCGCTATGACTTTCTTAGCACATTCAGCACCAGAGAAAGCAATATCGGCAGAGATGCCATAAGAACAATAGCCATTCTCATCGGGTTCGCTTACGTTAAGGAAAGCTACATCTACAGGCACTTGTCCACTACGAAAGAGAAAAGGAACCTCTCCAAGAAAGCAAGGGATAGTATCCGCAATGCCCTCTTTCATAGCACGACGCAGGTTATTAGGCACAAAGATATTGAGCGCACGGAAGGAATCCATCAATTCGCGTTTAGCATAGGGGGCTTCTTCAGGATGAATACCAAAACCGGATATAACTTTGACATCGCGTAGCTCACTAGCACGCTCTGTGAGCGCACGCAAGAGAACCATAGGTATAGAGGTCGAACCTTGAACGACGATGGTGTCGCCTGATTTCACGAGGCCAACAGCCTCTATTGGAGATACATATTTCATACGTTTATTATTTATCTTGATAGTCGCGATTGAAGAGTGCAAGTCTGCGGTCTAATTCTTCAAGTTGGTCATCCTTGATACAAGAAACACATGCTCGCATACCTTCACGTTTGGCACCTGTACTAGCCAATGAGATAGCCGAGATACCATAATAGATAATCTTGTTAACCATCTTCTCACCCGTCCAGTCCTTATAGCCAAAAGTAAAGAAGAAACCATCTCCCACCTCCTCGCCATCGGCATCTTTGTCATATACGATGTGAAAACCATTGCGAAGCATAATCTCCTTTACCAACTTAGCCCTTCGCGCATACTCACGGGTGGTCGTCACAAAATCTATCTTGCCTTGGCATGCCGCCTTGAACATTGCCGTCATGGCAAATTGTACGCTGTGCGTAACGCCAGAAGAGAGACTATAGAGGACATTATAAATGAAGTTGCGTAGGAACTCACCATCGTTCTGATAACGCTCTGCCAAGGTAGCAAAACGGCGGTGTGCCAAGTATGGGTTGATGGCTATGATAGCCGCACGTTGACCAGCATACGAGAACATCTTGGAGCAAGAGATCATGTGCAAGCAGTTGTTGGTATATCGTCCCACTGTAGGTTGATATGGTGGCTCATAAGGCACACCACGTTGGCTATCACGAAAGTCCATATTGAGGTATGCTAAGTCTTCAATAACCAACACATTATACAAGGATGCTAAGCGACCGATAATTTCCAATTCGCGTTCGGTGAGACACATCCACGAAGGGTTATTAGGATTGGAGAATAACATAGCTGCTACTCGTCCTGACTTGAAATGACGCTCAAGTTCGTCAGCCAAAGCTTCACCACGGAAATCTGCTACGTCAAAAGCATCTACACGCACACCAATAACCTTACATTGTTGTTTCTGCACAGGGAAACATGGATCGAGAAAAAGAATCGTATCGCGTTTATCATCAAGTTGCGACACAAGCATATTGATGGCAAAAGCTGCTTGCATGCTACCTACAGTAGGCACAATGCACTCGGTAGGGATATCCAGATTCATAAACGCACGCACAAACTCACTACCCCAGTGCTTCACCTCAGTGATACCTGTGATAAGGGGATACTTGGAACCATAACCAGCCTTGAGAGCTTTGTGTTCGGCTGCAATACCGATCTGCTCGGCAGGTAAGCCCGGTTCGCCGAGCTCCATATGGATGAACTCCACGCCCGTAGCACGTTCAATATCCTTGACTACACCTACTAGTTGGCGAATAGATGAGGCACCAAGTTCCTTGGCATTGCGCAGACCAAAATCGATACAAGTTTGATCCACCAGTTGTTTATTCAAAGGAAAAGACATATTAGCTCTGTTTAGTGAACGGCGCAAGCGCCTATTGTTTAGTATTTAGAGGCATTATAGCCAGATTCGATGGCAGCAATATTGCTCTTAACTACGGTTTCGCCCTTGCGAGCAAAGATACGACGCACACCATCGATAATCTTATCGTGGTCAATACCTAACATAGGAATAGCTGCACCCAAAAGCACCATATTAGCCGCTTGTGCAGGAGCACCAGCCTCTTTGGCTAGAGCATCTACATCCACCAAGACGTGATGCTCTAATGCCTTAACATGCGATAGAACCTCCTCTATTTCAGGATAATTAGAAATATTAACAAATGGTTTGGAAGATGTTACAATCCATCCTTCTGGTTTTAGGTATGGTAAATAACGAAGCGCCTCCATTGGTTCGAGTGAGATAATGATATCTGCACCACCTTTAGGAATAAGATCCGAATAGATTGGCTCTGAAGATAGACGAAGATTGGATTGCACATCGCCTCCACGCTGGCTCATGCCGTGTACTTCAGCTTGCTTAAGATATAGACCTTCATTCAGGGCTGCATCACCAATAACAGTGGCAATAGAGAGGATACCTTGGCCTCCTACACCTGCTAATATAATATCGCGTTTCATAAAATTATTGCCTTTAAACTTTTAACTATAAACTTTTAACTATTTCTTGGCTTTCAAATGGCGTTTGAGCGTTTGGATACATTCGCGACGAGCAACAATAACAGACACACCTTTGTATGCGACCTCCTCACGAAGCACTTGCTTAATCTCCTCCATATTCTTTGGCAATGGCACTACCACACGAATATGCTCTTTCTCTACGCCTACACCCTCACAAATAGCCTCAATACGTCCAGTACCTGCAGAGTCTTGTCCGCCCGTCATACCTGTGGTAAGATTATCTGAAATCAATATAACTACATTGGACTTACAGTTCACACAATCCAATAATCCTGTTATACCCGAATGGGTAAACGTGCTATCGCCTATCACAGCAAAAGATGGATATTGACCAGCATCGGCAGCACCCTTAGCCATGGTTATACTGGCTCCCATCTCCACACACGCATGTATCGCATAGAAAGGCGACAGAGCACCTAAAGTATAGCAACCTATATCGCCAAAAATCTTTGCACCATCATGCTCGGCAGCCACCTCATTGAGAGCAGCATACATATCACGATGACCACAACCTTGACACAAGGCAGGTGGACGTGGTGCTACCAACTCATCTGGCTCACGCGTAGGCAACTTTTCCAATCCTAAAGCTTCACGTATGCAGTCTGGAGTCAGTTCGCCCATACGTGGCAGTTCGCCTGTTAGGCGTCCTTTAACCTGTACAGAAGATGGCACCATACCACGAAGTAGTTCTTCTACCACCGGTTGTCCTTCCTCCATCACCAGAATCTCCTCAGCACCTTCTGCTACAAGTTGATCAACTAGCGATTGTGGTAATGGATATTGCGTAACCTTCAGCACATTTGCTTCGGATTGACCACCAGTAACTTCCATCAAATAATTGTATGCAATACCTGTTGTGAGAATCGCCTTTCTAGCTTGAGTACCTGGAATATAAGCATTAAAAATAGATTCCTCGCTTATACGCACAAACGTATCTTGTGCATGCACCAACTCTGCATAGTTTTTACGTGCGTAGGCAGGCAAAAGAATGAAGTGATTCGTATTCTCTGGTGCAGAAAGTTCGTTTTGCTCACGAGGGGTATCTATAGTATCCACCACCGAACGCGAGTGTGCCATACGCGTGGTCACGCGCACCAATATAGGAGTGCGCAGCGACTCCGACAAGTCAAAAGCATAATGCATCATATCGTATGCCTCTTGCTGGTTGCTAGGTTCGAGGCATGGAATCATAGCGAACTTAGCATAGAAGCGTGAGTCTTGTTCATTCTGCGAGGAATGCATGGATGGATCGTCTGCAGCCAAGACCACAAGTCCGCCATTTACGCCCGTAATAGCCGCATTCATGAAAGCATCGGCACACACGTTCATACCTACATGCTTCATGCATACGAGAGCTCGTTTTCCCATATAGGACATACCCAACGCACCTTCCATAGCGGTCTTTTCGTTAGTAGCCCACTGACAAAAGATTTTGTCTTTCGCCTCATTGCCTTTTCGCTTTTCACTCAATTGTATATACTCTGTTATCTCAGTAGATGGCGTACCTGGATAAGCATATACGCCACTCAGTCCGGCATCGATAGCGCCTTGCGCTATGGCTTCGTCGCCCAATAATAGATATTTCATGGTTAATAATTATTTAAGATGCGTACAAAGTTACATAAAAAATCGCACGTATGCAAATGGACGATGTCATTTTCTATAGTTTTATGTTGCATAACATGCATTTTTATACTTTTGCACACTTGTTCATATAAAAACACAGAGTCGCAACAACCTAATTTCATAATTGCTTATATACGAGAAAAGAATTAAAAAATTTGCGCATCTGCATTTTTTGTTGTACCTTTGCAGCGAATTTATGCAAATTGGGGATTTGGAGCAGATTTTTGCCCTGCATCCCGAGGTAGATGTATTGGCAAAAGAATTAAGTAAAAAGTGTAAAAAACATTTTTTGCTTAGGAATCTTTTTGCCTCTTCCCGAAGTATGATTCTTCATTCTTTACACCAACGATTAGCGGCAACTCAACACGCACGCCCAATAGTGGTCGTCTTGGACAATGCAGATGATGCGCAGTATATGTACGCTGACATGCGTACATTGAGTGGCGACCAAGGTGTATATTTCTTTCCCTCATCGCATCGTCGGCGTCAGCAAACCGATGAAGCCATGCTCGTTCAGCGTACCGAAGTACTGACTGCACTCCTAAGAGCACAGAAAACGTACCCACCTATTATCCTTACCTACCCTGAGGCATTAATGGAGCCCGTACCCATGCCACAAACATTGCAGCAGAAGACCATCAATATACACACCGAACAAGAGCTTGTACAATCTTCGCTTATTAAGCAACTGATCGAACTACAATTTCAGCGCGTAGATTTTGTATATGAACCTGGACAGTTCGCTGTTCGAGGCGGTATAGTAGATATTTATAGCTATGCCCACGACAATCCATATCGCATTGATTTCTTTGGAGATGAAGTAGATTCTATACGCGAGTTTGACATCGAAACACAGCTCTCCAAAACACGTGTTTCTTCGGTGGACATTGTGGGGGCAAATACCCAAGAAGACTCCACGCAAATATCATCCTATTTGTCTGACAACACTATCTGGGTTAGCAACGATTTTAGCCTAGTGCAATACAAAATGCAAAGTGCAATACCCACCATATCTACACAATCCTACACAACCATTGAGATTGGTCAGAAAAGCAGTTTTACCACCTACGATGCATTGGATTTTAATACCCTACCTCAACCTACTTTCAACAAGAATTTTGATCTACTAATTGAGGATTTGCGCGCACATATCAGCGATGGATATAAAGTGTATATCCTTGCCGAACAAATGAAGCAAACTGACCGCTTACGAGCTATCTTTGACGACAAAGAATCGGGTATCAGTTTTGAGGCAATAAACCAAACATTACACGCTGGATTTGTGGACAACGCAGCAAAGATATGCTGCTATACCGATCATCAGATCTTCGAGCGCTACCATCGTGTAACGCTTCGCTCCGAGAATGCAAGACGAGGCAAAGCTATTATCACACTCAAAGAGATTAATCAGCTGCAAGTGGGTGATTATGTGGTGCATGTGGACCATGGAATAGGTCAATTTGCAGGATTAGTGACAACCAATTTCTATGGTCGTCCGCAAGAAAGTATCAAGCTCACCTATCGCGGTGGCGACACCATATTTGTCAGCATTCACAACTTACATCGCATATCCAAATACAACGGTCGCGAAGGCAGTGAACCCACAATTTCACGTCTCGGTTCGGGTGCATGGGAGCGTATGAAAGAGCGTACCAAAGACAAAGTTAAAGATATTGCTCGCGACCTCATTCGCCTATATGCTACCCGCAAACAGCAACAAGGATTTTCCTATTCACCCGATGGCTACATGCAACATGAGCTGGAAGCTTCTTTCTTCTACGAGGACACCCCCGATCAAGCTAAAGCCACATTGGATATCAAGCACGACATGGAAAGCCCTATGCCTATGGATAGATTGGTTTGCGGTGATGTAGGATTTGGAAAGACAGAGGTGGCTATGCGTGCTGCTTTCAAAGCGGCTACCGATGGCAAGCAAGTGGCTGTATTGGTGCCAACTACGGTACTCGCCATGCAGCACTACAACACTTTCCGCGAACGCTTCCGAGATTTTCCTGTTCGTATTGAATATATCAGTCGACGAAAGACGACCAAAGATGTAAAAGAGATACTTGCAAACCTGAAAGAAGGTAAAATTGATATCCTTATCGGTACGCATAAACTGGTAGGAAAGCAAGTAGAATGGAAAGATCTTGGGCTACTCATCATCGACGAGGAACAGAAGTTTGGTGTGAGCGTTAAAGAAAAGCTCAAATCACTTCGTACGAACGTAGATGTGCTAACATTGACCGCCACTCCTATTCCGCGAACCTTACAGTTCTCTCTATTAGGCGCACGAGATTTGAGTATCATCAATACTCCACCGCCCAACCGTTATCCTGTTCTTACTGAATACATTACACAAGATGATGAAGATATCATTAAGGAGGCTATCCAACTGGAGATGCAACGAAACGGACAGGTGTATGTGGTATGCAACCGCATTGAGATGTTGCCTCGCATTGAGAATCGTATTCTTCGTATGTGTCCAGAGGCACGTACTGTAATTGCACACGGACAGATGCCTGCAGGTGAAATGGAAGAGCGTTTGGAAGCATTTATCAACTATGATTACGATATTCTGATTTCCACCACAATTATCGAATCTGGTGTAGATATTCCGAATGTGAATACCATCTTTATCTATGCTGCACAGCATTACGGTCTATCTGATTTGCACCAACTCCGGGGGCGTGTAGGTCGTTCTAATAGAAAAGCATATTGCTATTTGATAGCTCCTGACAAGGAACTACTGACTAGCGACGCACGCCGTCGTTTGGATGCACTGACCACTTTTGCTGAGTTGGGTTCTGGTTTTCAATTGGCAATGCAGGATTTAGATATACGTGGAGCAGGTAATATGTTAGGTGCTGAACAAAGTGGATTTATCTCCGATTTAGGATACGACACCTACCAGCGCATCCTCAACGAAGCAGTAGAAGAAATCCGTGAGGAACTATCCACTTTAAACGAATCTACACCACTCTGCACCACTTTACACCATTCTACGCCGCCCAAAAGCTGGTGCAAAGATAGCATATTAGAAAGCGATTTATCGCTCTCATTTCCACCTACTTATATAGAAAATATCTCCGAGCGTATTACATTATATCGCGAATTAGATAATATAGACAACGAAGATACTCTTCTCACATATCAAAAGCGACTAATAGACCGTTTTGGTAAGTTACCAGAGGAGGCGGAGCAATTGCTTAATGTAGTAAGGTTAAGGTGGTTATGTTGCCAAATGGGTATAGAGAAGGTAATTATGAAGCAAGAACGAATGTCAATATATTTTGTTAATAATCCCAAGTATTTCAATTCTGAGGTCTTTGGCAAGATGGTGCAATTTGCATGTTCACGCGCAGAACGTTGCCGTCTAGTAGAAGATAAAGACCGTCAGGGCAAACCTACTGGCAAGCGATATATGGTAGTACATCAAGTGAAGACTATTGGTGGTGCACTGCATTTGCTTAGTAAGATTAGCGAAGGGAATGTATAGAAGAGGGGAATATGAGTGATGGACATCGCCATTAACGAAGGGATATTTTTAATAAAAAATTGAATAAATTTGTCCATTTGAAAAAAAAGCAGTATCTTTGCACGCAGAAATAAGGAAAGTTGTCTGAGTGGTCGAAAGAGCCGCACTCGAAATGCGGTATACGCGCAAGCGTATCGAGGGTTCGAATCCCCCACTTTCCGCAAGAAAAAGAAAATAGAGGCTTTAACGACCTCTATTTTTTTTGTATATAACACCGCCTATTGTTGTTTATTCGGCTTTAAATCAGCATGTTATCGCTATATTAAATTAGAGCCGAATAACCCCATCCGATAAAAAACACTCTAAAACAATAGGCGAAAAGGAGCTGGTTTTTTGTTCATTTCGTGCGACCTCCCATTTTTTTTCGTGCGACCTTTTAGCATCTTGTATTTTTCTCATTTTCAATATGATACAGATACGGTTATGACAGAAGTAGAATTGTTTAACTAACTAAAATCTATTGAAAATGTATCTAAAATTCATGTGCCGACCATCTAAAATGCTACAAAATGGTCTATGTCC